>OCZU010000246.1_pt1 | contig 39002 bp, 32 predicted proteins | sample 1539001 | NCBI WGS metagenome assembly OCZU01 (sample SAMEA3539306, study PRJEB22396) | soil metagenome | biome: tundra; feature: field; material: soil | place: USA | collected 2010-05 | depth 0.15 m | reverse complement strand
CCAACGCGGAATTAGTGGACCCGGACAAGGCGGTGGCATTAAAACGCCATTGATAACTCAGCGGGGCTGTGCCGCTGGCCACGACGGAGAAGGCAGCGTTCTGGCCCAGCATCACGGTCTGGTTCTGTGGTTGGGTCGCAATGCCTGGCGGAACATTCACGGTCAACGTGGCCACGACACTCGTCACTGAGCCTGCGAGATTCGTCACTACGACCGTGTAATTGCCCGCCTTGTTCGTCTGAACGTTACTCAGCGCCAACGCGGAATTAGTGGACCCGGACAAGGCGGTGGCATTAAAACGCCATTGATAGTTCAGCGGGGCTGTGCCGCTGGCCACGACGGAGAAGGCAGCATTTTGGCCCAGCACCACGGTCTGGTTCTGTGGTTGGGTCGCAATCCCCGCCGGAACATTCACGGTCAACGTCGCCACTATGCTCGTCACCGAGCCGTTGTAGTTCGCCACCACCACGGCATAGCTGCCGGCGTCAGTCATTTGGACGTTGGTGCGCGTCAGCGCGGAACTGGTGGCCCCGGACAAGGCTGTGCCGTTGAAACGCCACTGGTAACTCAGCGTTCCTAAACCAATCGCCACCACTGAAAACGAAGCGTTTTGCCCCGCGACTTCGGTCTGGCTCTGCGGCTGCGTGGTGATGAAGGGAGGTGCGTCCACCGTCAAGGTCGCCACCACACTCGTCACCGAACCCAGGAAATTCGTCACCACCACAGTGTAACTGCCTGCGTCGTTCGACCTAACCTTGTTGAGCGCCAACGCGGAACTGGTGGCCCCGGCCAATGGCGTGCCGTTAAGCGACCATTGGTAACTCAGCGTCCCTCCGCTGGCCACGACGAGGAACGACACATTATTATTCTTCGCCACCGCCTGGCTCTGAGGTTGAGTCGTGATGCCCGGCGGGGCAATGACTGTCAACGTTGCGTTGCGGCTATTCACCGAACCTCCGCCATTGATTACCTGCACCGAATAAACTCCCGCGCTTCCAGCCTGAACCGGAGAAATCGTGTAAGTGTTTTGTGTCGCACCCAGGATGTTGGTCCCATTTTTGCGCCATTGATATGTCATGGTGGTGAAGCTGAACGCACTCACCTGAAAGGTCGCACTACCCAGAATTGGGACAGCATTGTCCGAAGGTTGGACAAAGATAAAAGGGGGCGGACCGCTGGCAGAACAGGGTCTGGCCAGAAGGAGACAGCTGAAAAGCACGCAAATAGCTTTTTTTTGCAACTGGCGGCTTAATAATAACTTGGTCCTCGCAAAGGAATCCACAAGTCCCCCAGAGCTATTCGTGTACCACCGTCTAAAATCGGTACGTCAACTTAACGCGGAAACTGCGTCCATCCTGTTCGATAGTGTCCTGCTGATGGAAATGGGAGGCGGGATCGCTATACTTGCGATCAAAAACATTGTAAAGACTGGCTGAAAATTCGAGGTTCTTTATAAAGTTTTGACTGAAAAGTGTCAGGTTTAGGATCCCGTAACCGGCTGCATCCGCGCCTTGAACCGTAAGTGGCTGGCCGCTTGCGTCCGTTGTGTTGTGAAGCGACAGACGAGTGCTCGTGTACTGAAATTCCGCACCCGCAAATAATTTATCGCCGACCAAAGGCACACTGAGATTAAGTTTGATCAGGTGAGTTGGAGAATCCGGCATGTCCCATCCAACCGAGTGATCCCTCGTGTCCTGAAGTGAATAGCTCACGCGACCACGTGTTCCGTTGGCCCAGAATCCTTCCAAAGCCATTTCCAGCCCCTCAGTTTCGGCGTTAAAGTTGGTGAAGCTCCCGCTGTTAAAGACGATCAGATTGTTCATTTGATTGTAAAACCCCGTGATGGAGGAGCGCAAATGCTGACCGATCTGCTGTTCGTACACCAATTCATACGCGGTAATTTCTTCGGGCTTTATTGCCTGGAACCGCGGATCGCTAAGCTCTGAAAAATTGGGAGCCCGGAAAGCTGCGCCATAAATGAATTTGAAGGTCGATTTTTCGAACGGATTGTAGATCAACGCCACACGGGGATCGATCGCGGGGTCAAAATCGCTATATTGATCGTAGCGCACACCTCCGTCCAAGTGGAGATTCGTCAACAGGGCAAAATCGCCCTGCGCATAAATCCCGTAACTTTGCCGGGTGCGGGCAATGGTATTTTGCCCGGAAATCTGCTGCTCCTGTCGGAAATCGTCGCGGTATTCTGCGCCCAGAGTGACGACGTGCCGTTCCCATAACCGCTTGTTCAACTGAAGTTCCGCGCCCCACCATTCACCCACGTCCTTCTCGGTTGAAAACGCGCTGAATACCACGTTGGTTCCAATGACCAGGGATTGTGGATAACCAATCTTGTGGACGTAACCGTCGTAGTAAATCTTGGCCGTAACATCCACAACCTCAGGAAAACTATGCGCGTATTTCAACGTCGCGTAGCCTTGTTGATCGGTTGTGCGCAGCCGCGGATCATTGAAGGTGGTAGAGAATTGCGCCGTAGGATTTTGTTTCTCGCGATTGATGAACGCGCCCTCCAGGGCAAAATCCCGGTATCCCAGCGAGCCAAAGAAACTTTCGAGAGAGCCGCCATCCAGGTTTTGTGCAACTCCATTATTTTGAGCCGGCGTATTGAATTCCTTGTAAAACAGGCGATCCTGGCCGCCGCTGTCGTAGTAGGTTCCTGACAGCATCAGTTGCACACCGTTGGTGAACAGCTTCCCATAGGTCACCCGGGCCTTGTAGGTGTCAAAAGATCCGTATTCGCCGGAAACTTCGGTCCCGTTTAATTGCTTGCCCTGCCGCGTAATCACGTTGATCACGCCGAAAACGGCGTTGTTGCCGTAGAGCACCGAGCCGGGGCCGCGGATGATTTCAACCCGGTCAATCAGATCAATATCGAGGATGAATTCCGGGCCAATGTACGCGCCGTCCGTCAGGTTGTTGTTGACGCGGTGGCCGTCAACGAGCAGCAACACTCGGCTGTTGAAATCGCCCAGGCTGACTCCTCTCGTTCCCAAGAAAGCGTAGTTGCGGTCGTAGGACACGAAGAAACCGGGGGCACTCGCCAGGATATCAGCCAGCGTGCGATAGCCATATTTTTTGATTTCGTCAGCCGAAACGATCGTAATGGAAGCGGGCGCTTCCGTCGTTTTTTGTTCGATCTTCGACGCCCCGTACACTTTCGGAACCTCCACTTCCATCAGAGCTTCCAGCGGGAGCTCGGTTAAATCGACCGATTTTGGTTTTGGGGTGACTTCAGCCGAGAGCGCGCCAAGTGGGAAAAAGCAGGCGAGAATAAGGACTGCACTCCGCAGGAGCAGGAAGCCCAAACGCACAGCGTCACAACGGTTGGAGCAACGAGGTCGACTTAGCTTCTTCGCATTTATGCCGCAAGAGAATGCCGTTGGCGAGAGCCTTGGCAAGCGGTTTCTTGCCCGGTCGGGGAGCGTAATGCTTACCTGAGAATGCTCGAGCGGGCCAGAATCTACATTGCGCGAAGGTCAGTCCCGGCCTTCAAAACATCTGCCCAACCCCCGGCTCAATCCTGGGAGGTGTGTTATTTTTTGCTCAAACTTTGCCTTGTTTTTTGATACAGAGTGCCACCAGATGCAATCGATTGAACCAAAGACGAGGATAGCCGCGCCAAGGCTATTCAAAGTGTTCATGCCTTTTCGCGCGTCATCGATTTTAGTTCTTGGTCTGGTCTGGCTGCTGGCAGTGGGCAGGGTCAGCGCGCAAGATTCCACGCCGACTGAGTACCAGATCAAGGCTGCATTCCTTTTTAATTTTGCGAAATTCGTCGAATGGCCCCCGTCAACCTTTGCAAAGACCAACTCCTCGATTGTCATCGGCATTCTAGGCGAGAACCCTTTCGGCCATGACCTCGCAAGAACAGTTGAGGACAAAACTCTCAACAACCGCCCGTTGGTGATCAAGGAGTTTCACTCCTCCCTGGAAGCCACAAACTGCCACATGCTTTTCATCAGCACTTCCGAAAAAGCCCGGTTACCGCAGATTCTTGAAGCCCTCCGCGGGGTCAGCGTGCTGACGGTAGGGGAAATGGATCGTTTTACGGAAGCGGGCGGCATGATCAATTTTGTCCGGGAAGGGAACAAAATACGATTTCAGATTAACGAGGCCGCGGCCAAATCTGCGGGCTTGAAGGTTAGTTCCAAGCTCTCGAACCTCGCCTTCCGTCCGCCCCGCTAACGTCTGGGATTTTCCAGTGCGCACGGCTCCGGCATTCGAGCAGAATGTGGCGATTGCCACAGGAGTCAAGGGAGTCGCCGGTCGGACTCTGCTTCGGATTTTCACAGGGCCTCTTAATACCGTTAGCCTCACGAATGAACCTCATTAACTGGTGAGGATGCAGGTGGCACATCAATTGCATGTGCTACTAAGGCCGCATGAAAACCGACTTAAACGCGCAAAACTTTGGACGAATCCCGTCCGATTCCGGGGCATTGTGCGGAGATGTTCCTAATGACTACCCTGGCCAACACCTCGAGTCGGCAGGAAAAGCCGGGTGGGTTGCTGCCGACCCCGGCAGGTTTGCCGAGATCCGCTGAAACTATGAAACCGTTCCGTGACCTCCCCATTCGACAGAAGATGCTGGTGATGACCCTGCTCATCTGCGGCGCGGTCCTCTGCGTCGCCATTGCCACGCTCTTCGCCTTCCAAGTCTTGAACTTCCGCTCCAATTTCCAACAGGACACTTCCACCTTGGCGGTTATCATCGCCAATAACAGTACTGCTGCGCTCGCATTCAAGGATGATAACGCCGCCACTGAGCTGGTAGGTTCGCTTAAGGCCAAACCCACGGTGGTGGCGGCCAGCCTCGTTTTGCCGGATGGTTCCCTGTTCGCTCATTTCGGAAAAGCTGAAGACGCCAAAACCTTGTCGCAGTTTCCGGTCGCAGGAGAAAACCGTTTCATCGACGGACACCTGCTTCTCACGCAGCCGGTCGTGTTGAATCGGGAGCAGGTGGGCACACTTTATCTGCGGACGGATTACCAGCAAACGTTGCTGAAACTGATCGGTGTGTACGCGCTGGTCATTTTGGGTGTCCTGATCGTTTCCATCAGTCTGGCGGCTTTTCTTTCGGGCCGGTTGGGACACACGATAACGGGTCCCGTCCTTCAATTGGCGCAGATCGCCCAGATTGTCGGCGAGAAAAAAGATTATTCGGTGCGCGCCGCCGTGAGCGGGCGGGGCGACGAACTTGGCCGGTTGACGGACGCCTTCAACGAGATGCTCAGTCGCATTCAGAGTCAGGATGCCGCGCTTAGCCTCTCGCAAGAGAAGATGGAAGCGTTAATTCACTCGATTGATGGCATCGTCTGGGAACGCACGCCGGATACGTTTCGGTTCACCTTTATCAGCCGCCAGAGTGAAGACATTCTCGGTTATGAACCCCGGGCCTGGCTGGACAAGGCAAACTTTTGGGAGGAGAAGCTGCAACCACAGGATGCCGCCAAAGCCATTCAGACCGGTCACGACATGGCCGCCCGGGGTCAGCCCTACAGTTACGAATACCGAATGGTCGCAGCGGACGGGCGGACGGTCTGGATCCGGGAGAGCGGCACCGTGCTGGTCGAGAAAGGCCGGCCCGTTGCCATGCGCGGCATCTTCCAGGATATTACCCAGCAGAAATTGAATGCCGAGCAGCTGGACAAGCTCAACCGGCAGTTGATGGATACCTCCCGAAATGCGGGCATGGCCGAGGTCGCTACGGGCGTGCTGCACAATGTCGGCAACATCCTCAACAGCGTGAGTGTCTCCGCTACGTTGGTGGGTGACCGGTTGCGATGCTCCAATGTCGGCGATTTGCGCCAGGCCACGGCCATGATGCTCGAGCAAAACGGTCGTCTCGCCGAATTCCTGACCGCCGACCCCAAAGGCAAACTCATTCCCGAATTTCTCGGCACGGTGGCGGAGGAGCTGGCCGACGAGCAGGCCGAATTGATCGCGGAAATGAACTCGGTTGGCCAGCACATCGAGCATATCAAGGAGATTGTGGCGATGCAGCAAAACTATGCCAAGCTGTCGGGCGTCTATGAATGGCTGACGGTGTCGGCATTGGTCGAAGATGCCCTGCGCATGAATACCGCGGCATTTGACCGGCATCACATCGAGTTGGTTCGGGAGTTTGACGAAAACACGCTGGCGGTGTGTGTGGACCGGCACAAGGTGTTGCAGATTCTAATCAACCTCCTCCGCAACGCGAAGCATGCCATGGACGGGCTAAGCGGGCACGACAAACGAATGGTCATCCGGGTGCAGATGGCGGCAGCAGACCGCGTAAAGATTACCGTCCGCGACAATGGTGTCGGGATTCCCCCCGATCACCTGACCAAGATTTTCAACCACGGTTTCACGACCAAAAAGGACGGTCATGGCTTCGGCCTCCACAGCGGGGCCAACGCCGCCAAAGAAATGGGTGGCTCCCTTACGGCGCACAGCGACGGTCCGGGCAAAGGCGCCGAGTTCACTTTGGAATTACCCACGACCGAACCCGCCCGGAAAGAAGAATGTCCGGCGATGCAGGCGAAAACATGAAGAGCACCGATCTTAAACCCAATCACCGCATCCTGATCGTTGACGACAATACCAGCATCCACGCTGACTTCCGGAAAATCCTTTGTGCGGAAAACTCCCGCAAGGCTTCGGTAAAAAAAATGGGAGCGGTGCTGTTCGACAAGGCCCAGCCAGCGGCGGAGCAGATGGGTTTTGAGCTGGATTCCGCCTACCAAGGCCAGGAGGCCTTGGAAATGGTGAAGAAGGCGCTCGCGGAGAACCGGCCTTATGCCATGGCTTTCGTGGACGTGCGCATGCCGCCCGGTTGGGATGGCGTTGAAACCATTGCGCGAATCTGGGAGGTGAATCCCGAACTCCAGATTGTCGTTTGCACGGCCTATTCCGATTATTCGTGGGAGGAAATGCGGGCCAAAGTCGGCCAACCCGACAGCCTGCTCGTCCTCAAGAAGCCGTTTGACAACATAGAAGTGCAGCAACTCGCGCATGCCCTGACCAAAAAGTGGCGGCTCAACTTCCTGGCGGTTGCCCAAATGGCGGAACTCGCGCAAGCCAATAAATCCCTGGCCCTTTCCGAAGAGCGCTTCTCCAAGGCGTTTCACGACAGCCCTCTTCCCAGCGGCATCCAGAGCTTCCCTGATCAACGTTTCGTGGACGTGAATCAACGCCTCGCCGAGGTCGCCGGATGCTCGCGTGAGGAGATGATTGGCCGCACTCCGGCGGAGTTGTTCCTTTGGGAAAAACCCGAAGTTGCCGATCAGTGGTACCAGGCTTTGTTACGTCAGGAGCTGGTGCGGGACCAGGAGGCGAACATCCGCACCCAGGCAGGCGCTCTGCACGAAGTGCTCATAACCCTGTCGTCATTAGCCTTGGGCCAACAGCCCCACTTGTTGCTGCTCGCTCAGGACGTCTCGCAGCGGGCAACGTTGGAACGCCAACTGCGTCAGGCCCAGAAGATGGAGGCCATTGGTCAGTTGGCCGCAGGGGTGGCCCACGATTTCAACAACATTCTCACGGTGATTCAAGGTCACGCCGGCATCATGCAGCAGCAACTCGACTGCAACAGCCCGCAAATAAAATCGGTGGAGCAGATCAGCCGTGCGGCCGGCCGCGCGGGCACGCTCATCCGGCAACTGCTCATGTTCAGCCGGAAGCAGGTCATGCAATTCCGCCATCTGGATCTCAACGACACGTTGCATAACACGATCAAGATGCTCGAAAGATTGGTCGGGGAGCATGTGCAGATTGACTTTCATCCTCAGGAGTCGCTGCCCGCCATTCATGCCGACAGCAGCATGGTGGAGCAAATCGCGATGAATCTGGCGGTCAATGCCCGGGATGCCATGCCCAATGGGGGTCGCGTTTCAATTACCACTTCGCTTGAAACCGTTCACCGCGCGCCCACGCCGATGGATCCTGAACGCCGCGACGGGGAATATATTTGCGTTGCTTTCGGCGACAACGGAACCGGAATGGACGCGCAGATCATCAGTCGAATCTTCGAGCCTTTCTTCACCACCAAGCCGGCTGGAAAGGGCACCGGCTTGGGCCTGTCCACGGTATTTGGCATTGTCCAGCAGCACCAAGGCTGGCTGGATGTGGACAGTCAACCGGACCAAGGCACCACCTTTCGGGTCTATTTTCCGGTGAGTCAACAAGTGGCTGAGAAACCAGAACTGTCGGTTAATAATGTTCTCGTTCTCCGTAGCGGCTCCGAAACCGTCCTCGTCGCGGAAGATGAAGACGCCTTGCGCGAGATGGTGGTCGAAGTTCTGCGAAGCCAGGGTTATACCGTATTGGAAGCTGCGTCCGGCCGCGATGCGATGGAGGTGTGGGAGAAAGCCAAGCGTCCGGTTGACTTGTTGGTGACCGACATGGTCATGCCAGGAGGCATTCTGGGCGGCGAGCTGGCGGAACGGCTCGAGGCAAAATCCCCCACCCTCAAGGTGATTTACACCAGCGGCTATAGTCCCGGCATGGCGGGCAAAGAGGTTTCGGTGCTTGAAGGCCGAAATTTTCTGGCTAAACCCTATACGGTAGGAGAACTGGCGCAATTCGTTCGTAAATGCCTTGACGCCCCGCTGGGGCGGAATTGAAGTTCACCTGGCTCAACCTTCACCCTCCTGGCCTTCAACCCCGGTCTTGGCCGGCAACCGCGTTTCGTCGTCCGGCACTTTCGGCGACAAAATTTGACCGAACCGCCCCTTCCTTTCGTCCATGCGCGGCGCTTCGATTTCGCTGAAGCCAGGGAATAATGGCAAACGCGTGGTTTGGTCTTGCACGCCGGGCGCTCTGTTCGTCATGCTTTCATCTCCAAAATATGAAACAGAATTTCCTTTGGAGGCCACGATTGAATCTTGCTGCCGCAAGTTTCTTCGTTTTTCTTTTTTCCGCCGCCGCCGATACCAACCAGGCGGCCGGCCGCGCCGAGATCGCGCCGGAATTGCGGGTGGCGGACCGCTCCCTGCTCGCGATTCCAAAAGCCGGTTTCGGCAAGGATTATTTGTTCACCGCCTCTTTGATTCCGCAGGCGCGCGCGGCGACGAGCACCGGCCTCGCGGGCAAGATCGTCCGCTTCGAGTTGTTCTCCGACGGCGTGGACATGTATGAGTCCACCAAAGGGCTGGTGGTCACCGAGGATTTGCCGGCGCGGCGGCTGCTGGCGAGTTTTCCAATCGTGCGCCAGGACGGCGATCAAGTGGTCATTGATTTCAACAAGGGCATGCGGCGCGTGTTCACGCAGGCTTGGACGGAAGGTGGCGGGCTGGACATCGCCGAACACGACCGCGTGATGGAAGTGCCGGAGAGCCGCGTGTTCGAGATCCGCCAGGAGGAAGGCCGGCTGATCGTCCGGCAAAGCGTCCAGGTGCGCGACCGGCAGGCGGATGAAAATCTCGAAGCCCGGTACGAGGTGCGCTATTTTATTTCGCCGTACAAGCCGGGCGCATTCGACGGCAAGGAGCCAAGCATGGTGGATGGCCGCTACGCGCGGTTTTTTGAAAGCGAAGGGAAAATCGAGCCGGGCACGGGCCGCGTGTCGGCGCGCATCGCGCGGTTCGACGCGAACCACCCGATTGTCTTTTATTATTCCGCCAACACGCCGGAAGATTATGCCGCGGCGGTCAAGGACGGCATTCTTTACTGGAACCGCGCCTTGGGCAAAGAAATCGTGCAGGTAAAAAAAGCGCCGGAAGGCATTACCGCGCCGGACGCGCGGTACAACATCATTCAATGGGTGCCGTGGGACAACGCGGGTTTCGCTTATGCGGATGTGCTGCTCGATCCGCTCAACGGCGAGTCCGAACACGGTCAGGCGTACATCACGAGCGTGTTCGCTTTCGTCGGCAAGGCGCGCGCGCGCGAGTTGCTCCGGGCGATGCTGGAACTGGCCGAGCCGAAGAAGGATGACAAGAAAAACCTCGGGGCGGCGAGATTGGGCGTGCCGTTCCTTGCCTCGGCGCCGGCCTGCCAGACCGACCCGCAGGCGTTCGCGCAACAGATGGCACGCGGCTTGGAGGAATTGCTGGCGAGTGATGAGCTGACAGATGAAGCCGTGCTGCTGGCTTCGCAGGATTATGTGCGCGAAGTCGTGGCGCACGAGGTCGGCCACGTCCTCGGCCTGCGCCACAATTTCGCCGGCAGCCTGGCCGCCACGCTCTCCCGCAAGGAACTCGACGACTGGTTCAAGGCCTACGTTACCGGCAAGCCGCTGGATGCCTATACCAACAGGCTTACATCCAGTTCGATGATGGAATACACCTTCTTCAAAGGCTCGGTATTTATCGGCTGGTTGATGCGCACGACGAAGGAACCGTTGCCGCATGATCGCGCCGCGATCGCCTGGGGCTACTTCGACAGTCCTGAAGCGCGCGAAAAGAAATTGCTCTTCGCCACCGATGATGACCTCCGCCGCTACGGCGACGTCCGGCAATTTGATTACGGACCCGACCCGGTTGTGAATGCCTATGCGGACGAGGCGCAAATCATTGACCTGCTGCCGAACAGCATCATCGAGACCTTCATCCGCGCCCGGGCGCCCCGGAATCCGTACGACCGCATTCCACTGGAGCAGGTCAACCTGAGCTACACGGCCTACGCCCAGCAACTGGCCGGACAGTTCGCTGACATCCTCTTGTGGTTCCGCGCCGACACGCGTTCGTTGCGCGTTGAAAACCAGTTTGACTTCATAGGCGACCTGAATCTCAAGGACCGCTACGAGGCCCATTGGAAGTATCTCAACACCGAGATCGAGCAACTCGGCGGCGTAGATCGCGCCGCCTTCTCGATGCTGCCCGTTGACCTCAAGCTGGAACTGAAGCAGGAGCCGACCAACATTCCCGTGGTTATGCGCCTGAGCGCCACCAACCTCGCCGCCAAACTGGAGAAACTTCTGGGGTCAACGAACTACACGACCTTCGTCGGCCTCGACGAAAAAAAATACAGCTTCACGAAAGAGGAGCGCGAACTGATCCTTAAACGCGGCCGGAAGTTCTTCGAAGAATTGGAGAAGGAATTGGTCAAGCAGACGTGCCTGCGCATGACCAATGCCCCCCGCAACCTCGGCGTCGAAGCCACCGGCTCGGTCGGCGATCAGGACATCGTCGCCAAGCTGGAGCAACGCATCATCGAACTGGCCAAGCTCGTCATCATGACCAAGGAGAAGGACGACAGCAAGCGGCTCGATGGCAAGGTGGACAAGGGGTATGTCCAGGTCCTGGAGTACAGATACGATCAGGAGACGCGCCTCGCCGCTGCCAAGGCGCTGAACGAAAAAGGCTCGTTCAAAAGCTGGGCCGACGACGCCAAATCCGAGTTGCGCACACAGTTGAAAAGCGACGTGGACGCGGCACTGAACCTCGACCATTTCAAAGACTTCAAGGTTTCCCTGCTCTCGCGTCCGCTGCGCGACTGGTATCAAAATCAGCAGGACATTTTGGCCTTGCTGCCCGCCGCGCCTGCGGGTGATGGGAAGTGAAGGAAGATTTCTGCAAAGGGGAGCTGCCGCTGCGCTCGTTCTACCTGCCAGGCTCGCGATATTTCATCCCGAGCTGATCGAACAAAAAGGCAAAGACATCGGCCCCTTCGGCGATGCGCTCATCCAGTGATGTGCCCATGCCGTGGCCGGCCTTCGCCGTCGTGCGCAGCATAACCGGGTGTTTGGATTTATTCGCCGCCTGCAAGCGGGCGGTCATTTTGCGGGAGTGAAATGGATTCACGCGGCCGTCATTGTCGCCGGTCAACAGCAACACGGCGGGATATTTTGCGCCGTCCACGACGCGATGAAACGGCGAATAGGCGTAGAGCGCCAGGAACTGTTCCCGATCTTTAACCGTGCCGAACTCGGTGATGTTGAATTCGCCATTCGGCTCCAGCTCCGTGCGGAGTGAATCGTAAATGCCGACATGCGACACCACCGCGCGCGGCAGTTCGGGATGCTGCGTCAGGAACGCGCCCATCAACAGTCCGCCGTTGCTGGCGCCTTCGACCGCCAGTTTTTCCGGCTGCGTGTATTTGGTTTGAATCAGGTATTGGGCGGCGGCGGCGAAGTCATCAAAAACATTCTGCTTCCGTGTCAGGTTGCCGGCTTTGTGCCATTCTTCGCCGAACTCGCCGCCGCCGCGAAGGTTCGCCACCACATAAACTCCGCCTTGATCGAGCCAGACACGACGGTTCAGATTGAAATTGGGCGTCAGATTGATGCCGTAACCGCCGTAAGCATACAGCAATGTCGGATTCTTGCCGTCGAGTTTTGTTCCTTTGCGGCGGAGAATGTTCAGCGGAACTTTGGTGCCGTCCCTGGAAGTCGCGAATTCGCGCACCACTTCCACGTCGCTGAAATCCGCCGGCGAAGTGCCGGCCAGCGCGGTCGGTTGCGACTTGCCGGTCGCCGGATCGAACCGCATCCAGACAAACGGTTCGAGGTAACTGACATTTTTGAACAGGACTTGATCGCCCTCCAGCGATAGCATCTCTTGCACGGAAGAAACCGGCTTGAGCGGCACCAGACTGGACCTGTTGTCCGTCCAATTGAAAAAACGGATTTGCGATGGCCCGCCAACGAGGTCGGCGACGTAAAGACCGTGGGCCACCGGATGAAAATCTTCAATCACCGCCGCGCTTTCGGGGACAACCACTTTCGCGTCCGCCAATTGCGACGTGGCCAGCGGCAGACGAATAATTTTTCCGCGCGGGGCATTCTGGCGTGTGAGCATATAGAGCGCGCCGTCCTCTCCGAACTCGCCATGCCTTACCTCATCGCTGAACCGGGTGATCTGGTTCCAGTGTCCGTCCGGGCCGGTCAGATAGTGCGCGTATTCGCCGCCGTCGCCATTCGCGACCGTGGCCAGCAGATACCGGCCATCCCTGCTGGAATCGAGTTCGATTTCGGCTATGCGCGGAAAGTCTTTGCCGAGTTCATAGCGGTCCCGTTCGACGGGAGTTCCAAGGTGGTGAAAATAAACTTGCTGATAAAAGTGCAAATCTTCCTCCGCCCGCTCGCCGGAATCCGGATAGCGCGTGTAGTAAACGCCCGTGCCGTCAGCATTCCAGGCCGCGCTGCCGCCGCCGGTCGGAAATTGAATGCGAGGAATTCTGTCGGGCAACGCTTTCCCCGTCGCGACATCGTAAAAGAAGAGGGTTCCGTCTTCGCTGCCATTCTCCGAAAGCGAGACGGCGACAAGTTTGCCGTCGGTTGATGGCGCGTAAAAATCAATGGCCGTCGTGCCTTTGGGATTCAACTGATTTGGATCCAGCACCGTGTGTTCCGAGGCCGGATCATCGGGCGATTTCAACGTGACGATCCAAGGTTGCTGGGCCGGGGGCTTGAACTTCAGCGCAAACAGCACGCCGGAACGAAATTTCATGGCTGAATAGTTCGCCGCTGTCGCGGTGTAAAGTTGTTTCAATCGTCCGGCGACTTTTGTTCGGGCCGGGAGTTTGTCCAGGTAGGCGCGGCTGACTGCGTTTTGCGCGGCGTTCCACTTTTTGACGGCGGGATCGGTGAAATTTTCCAGCCAAATGTAATCATCAACGACGACGGTGCCGTGATACATGTTCGTCACGGGATGTTTCGGAGTGGGCGGAACCCCGAAGGCGGCAGCGGAGAACGCGGTCATGATCAAGACCGCCACGCTCAGGGCGAGTGGGAGGAGAAGATGTTTTGCCATCGTGATGGTTCAATAAGAGTTGTTGGAATCTGCGATCGAGATTTTAGTTTTGTCGAGAGGGCGCGAGGTCAACCCGTTTGCCGGTTCGCGCCGACTCGCGCGCGGCGTCGAGAATTTCAGTCGCAACCAGGTTTACTGCCAGCGAGGAAAGTCCGGACGGCTTGATTTCCCCGCGCACCACTGCCGCCAGATAGGAAAGCGAATCGGCGTCCACCCCGTTCAGCGGCGGCGGAATTTCTTCGGTTTCATTTTTCCCGGGTTTGCGCACCCGAAGCAAATCCTCGCGCGGCACCAGCACATAACCCGTCCGGCCATAAACTTCCATGTCCTTGCGGCTGAACGGCCAGTTCCACGAAGCTTGAATGATCCCTTGCGCCTTCGGATAGGTCAGCACAATCGTCGCTTCGTCATCCACTTTCGGATAAACCTCCGGCTTGATCCGCTGCGTGACGGCGAAAACGGAAACCGGCCGCTGCCCGTTCATGAGCCAGGTGATCAGGTCCGCGCCATAGCAGCCGAAATCCACGAGCGCACCGCCACCGTTGAGCACGGGGTCGGTCAGCCAGTTCAGAAAATTTGTCGAGCAGCCGATTTCCTTCGGCCCTTGATGCCCGTCATGCACCACGATTTTTCGCAGGTCGCCGATTTCATTTTTTTGCACGATGGCATACGCCGCCTGATTTCCGGGATACCAGGTGGTCTCGTAATTGACGATGACCTGAATGCCGCCCTTTTTCGCGGCGGCTTCAATCGCCCGGGCATGTTGCATATTGACCGCCAGCGGCTTTTCCATCATTACGTGAATGCCGCGCGGCGCGCACATTTCCACGACGCGCCGGTGATCGAACGCGCTGGTGAACGTGGCCACCGCTTGCACGTTGGTTTTCGCCAGCAACTCCTCAAAGCTGGCGAAGAACAGACTCGCATCCAGCTTGAAACGCCGGGCGTAGCGCGCCACCAGATCCGGGTTCGACTCCACGATGCCGGCCAGCTCGACATCTTTGCGATCGCGCAAGTGAGGAATAAATCCAAGGGCATGATCGTGGCTCAAGCCAATGATGGCAATGCGGACGGGAGGTTTTTCTGCCTGCGACCAGGCGGTGTAATTCAGCCCGAGCAGCAAAACGATGGCAAAGTAGAATGTTTTCATAGTTCGTGGTTGGCTGACAGTCAACAGCAACCGGTCGGAATTGCAATCAAAAGCAACTTGTCGGGCCGCTGTCGGGTGCGCGCATTCCGGACCGGACCGCGCCGGAAAATCCGGGTGGCAAATTTTCTGGAAGCCAGCGCGGAAACTTCCGGGTGGGCGGAAATTGACGTCCGCTTCGAACGGAAATGACTCCCTCTCCCCGCCCAAGCGGGGAGAGGGTTGGGGTGAGGGGATTCGAGTTTGAAACCATTGGTTTCCTCACCCCGGCCCTCTCATCCCTAGGTGGAGGAGAGGGAGAAAATAGGGTGCCCGTATCAAGATGCGCTCTTTCCGAATGGCCGGCGCATTTTTTTCTCCGTGTATCCGATGGAATACGCTAAACTCCCGTCCGATGAATGAATTGAGGACCCAGCAGACGCAAAGATTATGAATTTAGACGAGACGCAGCGAAAAAAAGTGGCGGCCTGGATTGCCGAAGGATTGAAGCTTTCCGAAATTCAAAACCGGGTGGCTTCCGAACTGGGCGTTCGCCTGACTTACATGGACGTGCGGTTTCTGGTGGATGATTTAAAACTGACGCCGAAGGACACCGAGCCGCCGAAACCAGTGGTGCCGGCGCTGGCTCCAGAGGCGGCCATGCCTGCTGCCCAAACAGCCGCAACCCCGGCAACACCGGGGGGATCCGCAGTGCCAACGGGAAGCGTGTCAGTGATTGTGGACCAGCTTGCGCGGCCGGGCGCGATCGTCAGCGGCAAGGTCACTTTCAGCGACGGCAACAAGGCGGATTGGCATCTGGACCAAACGGGGCGCTTGGGATTGGTCACTCAACAGCAGGGTTATCGTCCGTCCGCGCCGGATGTGCAGCAGTTTCAAGCGACGCTCGAAGCGGAGTTGAGCAAACTGGGAATGTAAACCAGGCTTCACCTGCCTGCGGCGTGAGCCGCGCCCGAAAACTGGGCGTACTTGTTCCCATGCTCGGATGAACCGTTACTTTTGGAACGCGTTCAAACGAACTTTGAGCGCGCGCCGATTGAATCGTGGCGTTGCGAATCGTTGGGTTCTAGCCGGTGGACGAAAACTTATTCACAGAACTTTTTGCAACCTGTCTGAGAGTTGGCTCGCAAAGAATCTTCTCTGTGTTCTTGGCACTGTCAACCGTCAGAATCTTCACGGCCCGCGAGGATTTTCCAGATGTGCGCAACGCGAACCCATCCCCGTCCCCGCGCAGCCTTGGTTGCGGCTGCGCCGCGCGGTGTTCAGCTCTCGTGTGTTTCGCGGTTGAATCTCAATCCGGATTGTCCTTGAGCCAGGCCGTCATTTTGTCCTGCCACTTGCTCCAGTCGGTGCCGAAGTCTTCGTCGAGAAACAACGCGAGAATGTCCTTCGCTTCGTCGGCCTTCGGATGATCGGGCGTCCTGGCAACGTCGAGGAGTTCCGGAAGTTTGACGGAGTTGGGCCGGTTGAGCGCATCGGCCATCAGTACGTCGAGCGCGGCATCCGGCTGCTTGGGGTCTTTGAGCAGTTCGCCCAGCGGCGCGTAATCCTGGTCGCTCGTGAGGTTGGAAAGATGTTGCGCGACCTCGGCTTTGGCCTCCTCCGGCACGCGCGGAAAAAGCGCGAAGAGTTGTTTCACCTTGTTGGTGTCGTCGGTTTCCGCGCCGAGGATTTCGTCCACTTTTTCTTCCCAATTGGTGAGGACGTTCGGCGTTGATCCCGTCGGGGAAGCTCCAGCAAACCCGGGTGGCGAGCGTGGCTCGATTTCGGGATGGCCCGCCTGAGAGATGTCAACCGGTCGCGGGGTGGCGGAACGAGGGTCGCTGGCAGCGGAAGTTTCGGGCACGGCGCCGGGTTTTGACCCGGAGGCTTTGCCGCCCAGCCAGCCGATCAGCCCGCCAATGACGATGATGCCCGCGACGATCGCGACAGCGACGAAAACTTTTGAAAACTTTTGCATCTCAATTCGTTTGCTGAAGCATTTTCCTCAATTCTCCGCCGCAAGCAATTTATTTTCCCAACGCCGGAGCGCGGCTTGTCGCAAGCCGCAGCACTCCCAAGAGCCCCGCGTCCCAAGGAATCGTCGCAAGCGTCTCCTGACACAGGCGTCCGCTGCGAGTTGAGACAACTCGCGCTCCGTCAGACTTGGAACTGAAGGTCATACAGTTTCTTGTAAACCCCGCCGCGCTGAAGAAGTTCCGCGTGCGTGCCGGTTTCCACGATCCGGCCCTCGCTGAGCACGAGGATGAGGTCGGCCCGCTGAATCGTGGACAGCCGGTGGGCGATGCAGATGGTGGTGCGGCCTTGCATGAGCTTTTCGAGTTCGGCTTGGACCGCCCGTTCGACTTCGGAATCCAGCGCGCTGGTGGCTTCGTCCAAAATCAGAATGGGCGCGTCTCTAAGAATGGCGCGGGCAATGGCGATGCGCTGGCGCTGGCCGCCGGACACGTTCACGCCCTTTTCGCCGACCATGAATTCGTAGCCGCCCTCCTTTTGAATGATGAACTCATGGGCATTGGCCTGCTGCGCGGCGGCTTCGATTTCGGCGTCCGTCGCGCCGGGCCGGCCCAGGGCGATGTTATGGCGGATGGTGTCGTTGAAAAGAATCGTTTCCTGGGTGACGAGGGCGATTTTGTTGCGGAGATCCCGGGTGGAAACCTGCCGGATGTCCGTCGGACCGATTTTGATCGCGCCCTTTTGGGGATCGTAGAAACGCAGGAGCAAATTGGTGATGGTCGTCTTGCCGGAGCCGGTGCGTCCGACCAGCGCTATCAATTGGCCCGCTTTGACGGAAAGATTGATGTTCCGCAAAACGGGTTTCTGGTCGTAATCGAAATCCACGCTTTCAAAATGGATGTCCGCGTTGCGCGCCACGAGCGGCACGGGATTGGGCGGTTCGACAATGGTGCTCTTGGTTTCGAGCAGGTCGAACACGCGCGAACTGGCTGCCGCCGCCTGGTTGAGTTGGTTGTGCAGGCGGGTCATGGCTTTGATCGGCGGATATAAAAAAATGACGCTCATCAGAAAGGCGGTAAAATCTTCGGGGCCTGGCCGCTTGTCTGGCGGGAGAACCAATTGGACGTAGAGAAAAATGAGGGCGATGCCAACCGCGCCCAGCAATTCCATCATCTGGCTGGGGATTTCATTGGAACGCAGCACGCGCATGACATTGCTGACGTATTTTTTGGTCGTTTCGCGGAATTGCCCAAGCACCGTGTCTTCGAGATTGTAGGCCTTGATGATGCGATTGCCGGTAAAAGCTTCGTGCATGAGGTTGGTCAGTTCTGAATTGTAACCTTGCATGGCGCGAGCTGACTTCCGCACTTTGCGCCCGAAAATGATGATGGGCACCACGCACACCGGCAGCACGAGGACCGATATCAACGTCAACTTCCACTGCACGGTCAGTTGATAAATCACCAGCGTAAGGATGGTGACGGGGTCTTTCACCATGGAGGAGAATGAACTGCCGATGATGCCGTAAAGAATTTGCGTGTCGTTCGTGATGCGGGAAATCAAATCACCGGTGCTGGCGCGGCTGAAGAAACTCAACGACAGGTTCTGCATGTGGTCAAACAACTTCGTGCGGATGTCCGCGATGGCGCGCGCCGCCGCCCAGTTTGTCAGATAGATACTCAGGTAAGCCAGCACCACGCGCAGCAGCATTACGCAGGGAATAATGCTGAATACCAGCAACCAGCCCCAGAGTGAGGACGGGCCGCTGATTTCCGGCAGCCGCGCTGCGATTTGTTCCAGCAGCGGCCGCAATTTCGGGTGCAACTTCGCATACGTCGTCAACTTATCATGAAAATGGGTCGAGCCGTGAAAGACCATGTCCACCACCGGCGAAGTGACCGCCACGAGCAAACCATTCGCCAGTCCATACAGGATGCCGCAAACCAGCCCGAGGAAGAACCTCGCCCGGTATGGCCGCACGAAGGCCCAGAGTTTGAGCAGGAAAGCCGTCATTCGCGTTCAGAGTATGTTGGCGGCGGATGTACTATGGCGAGAAATTTGTTCGGCCCGGAGCGCGGCTGTGTCGCCGCGACCAGCCGCAGCAAGGACGAATGGTGCGCGGGCGCCGGATTTATCTGAAGCGTCCTGCTGTGCGAGGCTGCTGCGGCTGATCCCGCGCGGTGCGGGACACGGCCGCGCTCCGGGACACACGTGAAAATTTAATCGCCTGAGGCCCGCGGGTCCGGCATATTTCGCGCGATGAAGTCCATGACCGGATACGGGCGCGGCGACTGTTCGCAAGACGGATTCAAAATCACCGTCGAACTCAGCTCGGTCAACCGCAAGCAATCGGAAATCTCCGTGAACCTCCCGCGCGAGATGGAAATGCTCGAAGCGCAAATCCGCGACGCCATCAACCGCCACATCGCGCGCGGACGGCTCACGGTGCGCGTGCTGCTGCACGCGGGCGCGGGCAATCTGGCGGCGCGGATGCACATCAACGAACCGCTCGCCAAAGCTTACGCGCGTGAACTCAACCGCCTCGCCAAACAACTCAAGCTTTCCGGTGCGGTGACGCTCGACCACCTCGTGCGCGCGCCGGGAGTTTTCCAGACGGACGAACAAATTGCGGAGGAAGAAGATTTCTGGCCCGCCGTCGAAAAAGCCCTTAACAAGGGGCTTGCGACGCTGGTGAAAATGCGCGAACGCGAGGGCGAGCATCTCGCCAGGGATCTGGCCGCGCGCGTCGCCGTCATGCGCAAGGCCGCGAATGTCATTCAGGCGAACGCGACCAAAGTCGCGGAGCGTTATCGCGAGCAGTTGGTCGCGCGCATCAAAAGCGCGGGCCTCGAAGCGCCCGCAGCGGATGACGAGCGGTTGCTCAAGGAGGTTGTTTATTTTGCCGACCGCTCGGACATCACGGAAGAATTGACGCGGCTGCAAAGTCATTTTCAGCAGTTTGACGATTGCTTGAAATCCAGGGAGCCGGTGGGTCGGACGCTGGATTTTCTCGCGCAGGAAATGAACCGTGAGATCAACACCATCGGCTCGAAAGCCAATGACAGCCTGATTTCGCGCGAAGTCGTGACCCTTAAAGCGGAACTGGAAAAATTCCGCGAGCAGGCCCAGAATGTCGAATGATGAAAGTCGAGAGCCGGGAACCGAGAGTCGAGAACCAGACCAAGACCATGGCCACCACCTGTCCTTTGCTCATCGTCATCTCCGCGCCGTCCGGCGGCGGCAAGACCACGCTTTGCAATGAGCTGCTCGCCGCGCGGCCGGATATGACGCGCGCCATTACCTGCACGACGCGCGAGGCGCGCCCCGGCGAAAAGGACGGCGTGGATTATTATTTTCTGGATGCCGGTTCGTTCCTCAAGCGCGTGCAGGCCGGAAATTTTTTGGAGCACGCCACGGTTTACGGCCAGAGCTACGGCACTTTGAAAGCCGAGGTGCTGGGCAAATTGCGGCATGGCCGGGACGTGCTGCTCAACATTGACGTGCAGGGCGCGGCGTCCGTTCGCGCGGCGGCGGAGTCGGACGCTGAATTAAAGCGGTCGCTGGTCACGGTTTTTCTGACGCCGCCGTCGGTTGAAGTTCTCGAAGCCCGACTGCGCAAGCGCGGGACAGACACCGAAGCCGTCATCCAAAAGCGCCTGGCGGTGGCGCGGCAGGAAGTCGCGCAATGGAAAAACTTTGATTACCTGCTCGTGAGCGAAAGCATCCGGGAGGATTTGAAGCGCGCGATGGCGATTGTTGAGGCGGAAAAAATGCGGGCGGCACGGGCGGTGGCGCCGGAATTCTGAAACGCGATTCGTGATGCGTGAATCACGGTTCACGCATCACGAATCAATCGAATGAGCAAAAACAAAAACATCGTTTTGGGTGTGACCGGCTCCATCGCCGCGCACAAGGCGGCGGATCTGGCGAGCCTGTTGACGAAGCAAGGTTGCGTTGTGCGCGTGGTGATGACCGCCGATGCGCAGCGTTTCATCACGGCGCTGCCGTTCAAGACGCTGTCGCGCCATCCGGTCATGACCGATTTGTACGACGAAGAGAAAGGCTGGGAGCCGGCGCACATCAAACTGGCCGACGAGGCGGATCTTTTGCTCATCGCGCCGGCAACGGCCAACATCATCGCCAAGCTGGCTCACGGCATCGCCGATGATGCCCTGACCTGCGTGGCGCTGGCGCTGAATCCCAGGGCAAAAATTCTCCTCGCGCCCGCCATGAACGGCAAGATGTGGCTGCACCCGGCCACGCGGGAAAATGTCGCGAAGCTGACCAAGCGCGGCGTGAAATTCATCGGGCCGGAGGAAGGCATGTTGTCCTGCGGTTACGAGGGGATTGGCCGGTTATGGCCGGTGGAAAAAATCGCGGATCGGGCGCTGAAATTGTGAGGCGGGAGAGCCGCGCAACGAGGCGCCTTTGAATACCCATGAAATCCATTGATTGGGAACGCATCAAAGGGCTGCGCAAAATGCTGGCCACCTCCCGACTGAAGCCGACGCGGCAGGCCGAGCGCATCGTGACCATGCAACTCCACCTCGTTTTTCCGGCGAGGGCTGGCGTCATCGCTGTGGTGTTGTACTTTTTGTCGTATTCCGGATGGTCTAGTGAAGTGCCCACCACGCGCACGGTCGTGCTGGAGACCCTGCACGGTTTTTTTCTCGCTTATATTTTGAGCAACGCCATCGCCGGTTTGGTTTTGGTATCTTGGCGGCGGTTTCCTCCGGGGCTGTTTCAATGGCTGGTGTTCATCCTGGGATTGCTGGACGGGCTTTTTATCGCCGGTTTGATTTTTATCACCGAGGGCTTTGAAAGCATCGCGTTCTGGGTGTTGCCTGGGTTGATTGTGCTCAACGCGATCAGCATATCGCTGACGACGCCTCAAATCGTGCTGAATTTGCTCTTGAGTTTTTTTTACGTGAGCGCTGGAATTTTGGACGCCAATGTGCCCGACGACCAAAAAACCCTGTGGGCTGTCCCCAAACTCAGCCCTGCGCGCCAGGCAGCCAGGAATCAGCCGCCAACCGAACCGGTCCTCCCCCGCACCATGACCACCAACCAGAATGGAGAAATAGTCGCGAAAGTTCACCGTCCCCTGTGGCCTGAAGACCAGCAGGAAACAAGCAAGAAAGAAACGACGCCGGAATCGGTTCTGCTGCGCGTGTTCGTCCTGTGGCTGCTCGCCATCTGCTGTTATGCCTTCCAGGTGCTCGCGGAACGACAGCGCCGCGCCGAGGAAGAGGCGCACGAAATGGGTTTGCGCCAGGGCCAGCTTCGTTCCGCTGGAAGGCTCGCCGCCGAGTTCGCGCACCAGATTAAAAATCCTCTCGCCATCATCAACAATGCCGCGTTCTCGCTGCAACGCGCGTTGAGGGAAGGCCGTGGCGACGCGGCCAAACAACTTCAAATCATCGAGGAAGAAATCGAGCGCTCGGACAAAATCATCACGCAGATCATGGGCTACGCGCAATTGAACGAAGGCCGCATCGAACGGTTGAGTTTCGCCGACGAACTGGATCGCGCCATCGCGCAGGTTTTTCCGCCAGCAGCGGATTACCCGGTCAAGATTGAGCGCCACTGCGAGCCGGGCCTGCCGCCACTCTTGATGCAGCGAAACCACCTCGACGAAATTCTGGTGAACATCCTGCAAAACGTCCGCGAGGCTCTGGGCAAAGAAGGCGGCAAAATTTCCGCCGCCGCGCGGCGGCTCTCCGAAAATCTGATTGAAATTTCCATTGCTGACAACGGGCCGGGGATTCCCGCCGACAAGCTCGAACGGATTTTCGAGGCCCATTACACCACCAAGGAAAAAGGCACCGGCCTCGGCCTGGCCATCGTCAAACACAATGCGGAGCTTTACGCCGGAACCGCCCGGGTCGAATCGAAGCTTGGAAAAGGCGCCCGGTTTGTTCTAGTGTTTCCGGCGAAAACGGAAATGAACCCGGCAAATCAGAGATGAAAATTTCGGCCAACCACGCAAACGGAGCGCGGGAGTGTTGGAGGGTTGGAGTGTTGCCTGACTCCATCACTCCATCACTCCATCACTCCAATCCCTGCCCATGAGCCTTCCGCTGCCGCCTGTGCTCGTCGTGGACGACGAGAAGAACATGCGCCTGTCGCTGCAAACAGTGCTGGGCGACGAGGGCTATTCCGTGCAGGCGGTCGAGTCCGCCGAGGTCGCGCTGCTGCTCCTGGCGCGCGAGGATTTTTTCATGGTCATCACCGACGCCCGGCTCGGCGGGATGAGCGGGTACAATTTTTTGACGAAGCTGCGCGGCCAATGGCCCGAAGTTTCCACCCTCATGATCACGGCCTACGCCACGCCGAAACTCGCGGTCGAAGCCATCAAAGCCGGAGCGATTGATTATCTTTCCAAGCCCTTTGCGCCGGAGGAATTGCTGCACGCTGTCGGCCGTTGCGCCGAGCGTTACCGCCTGTTGCAGGAAAACGCTAGCCTGCGCGCGCGGGCGGGCGAATCGTCCCGCCTCGAAGACATCGTCGGAGAATCGCCGAAGATGCGCGAACTGCGTGAATTGATCCGCACCGTCGCGCCGACCGACGCCCGCGTGCTGGTGCTGGGCGAAAGCGGTACCGGCAAGGAGCTCGTCGCCGGCGCCATCCACAGCCTGAGCCGGCGCCGCAGCGCCAGCTACGTCCGCATCAATTGCGCCGCGATTCCTGAAACGCTGCTCGAAAGCGAACTGTTCGGCCACGAAAAAGGCGCGTTCACCGGCGCCCTCAAACAAAAGCCGGGCCGTGTCGAGGAAGCGGACGGCGGCACCATTTTTCTCGACGAGATCGCCGACATGAGCCGGCCGCTGCAGGCCAAGCTGCTCCGGTTTTTGGAGGATGGCAGCTTCACGCGCGTCGGCGGCACGCAGGAATTGCGCGTCAACATCCGCCTCATCGCCGCGACCAACCGCGATATCGTTCAGGCGATTCGCGAAGATGATTTTCGTGAAGACCTCTTTCATCGTCTGAATGTTGTTCAATTTCGCCTGCCACCCTTGCGCGAACGGGGCGACGACATTTCGCTGCTGGCCGAGCATTTTCTCAAACACTTCAACGCCGGCATGAACAGGCCGGTGAAAGGAATTTCCAGCGCCGCGCGGCAGTTGCTGTCCGCGCACCACTGGCCAGGCAACGTGCGCGAACTGAAAAACGCCATCGAACGGGCGCTCATTCTGGAAACCGCACCGGAAATTCAGCCGGCCAGCCTGCCCGACTTCCAGGTTGAAACCCGGTTGCACAAGATCGAAACGCCGGTGCCGGCCGGCAACCAGTCGTTGGACGAAATCGTTGCCAGCTTCGAGCGCGAACTCATCAGCAGTCTGCTTCTGCGAAACGATTCCAATTTGAACAAGACTGCGGAGCAATTAAAAATCAGCCGCCACGCGCTGCGCTATCGGATGCAGCGCCTGAACCTCCACGTGGCCGAGGAGCCGGAAGACCGGCCGGGGGTGGAAAAGGAGAATTCATGACGAGAACAGACGTGATATTTATTGCGTCGGGCTTCATGCACACGCTTCGCGGCTGGAGCGCCTCCCAGTCGGGATCGTTTCAATCACTCGTTTTTTGGGGATCTTTTGTGGTTATTACCCTGCTCGTGTTTGGCTGGGCCGTCATCTTCCGCAAACAAGGCCGCCCTCATCGGCACCATCATCATCACAATTCCTCCGAACCGGCAACGAACAGGACGAATGAGGACGACAAAGGGGACGGCTTTTTTACGCGGCTCACCCACAAACACCGCAAACGAAAAAGGCGCCGCCCCGCCAATCCCACGCTGGCCGAAACCGGCGGCCTGCCTGAAGCCCGCAACCGCGAAAGGCAACCACCCGCGCCGCCCGCCTGACCATGCAAGAAAGCCGGACCATCACCAAAAAAAGCGCGTCGAATCTCGCGCTCGCGTTTGTGCTGCTGCCGAAGCCCAAGCGCGACGCCATGTCCGTGCTATACGCCTTTTGCCGCGAAGTGGATGATGTGGCCGACGACGAATCCGTGCCGGTGGAAAAGCGCCGCGAACAACTCGCCGCGTGGCGCGCCGATATTCAACGCGCCTGTGGCAGCGAATGTCCGCAATTCGCCGTCAACCGCGAATTCCAGCCGGTCATCCGCGAATATCGCCTGGCCTTCGCGCTCTTCGATGAATTGATCGAGGGCTGCGAGATGGATCTCGACACCCGCCGTTACGAGACGAACGGGCAGCTTGAGCTTTATTGCCACCGCGTCGCGTCGGTCGTCGGGCTGTTGAGCATCGAGATTTTCGGCCACCGGAATCCCGCGTGCCGCGACTACGCCATTCACCTGGGCAAGGCGCTGCAACTGACGAACATTTTGCGCGATGTCCGCACCGACGCCGAGCGGGGCCGAATTTATCTGCCACTGTCTGAATTGAAAAAATTCAACGTGAGCGAGGAGGAAATTCTCCGGCACGAATACTCGGAACGATTCCACAAGCTGGCCGCCAGCGTGGCCGGGCGGGCAAAGCATTTTTACCAGCTTGCGCAACAAACTTTGCCCGCGGAAGACCGGCGCTCGATGGTGGCCGCGGAGTTGATGGGCTCGGTTTACTGGCGATTACTGCAAAAGCTCGAACGCCAGCGGTTCAATGTTTTCGGCCCCGAACCCATGCGGTTGAGCAAGCTTCAGAAAATATTGCTGATTCTCCGCACCTGGCTCCGCCTTGCCGCCGGAGTCATGTCGCCGAATTATGGAACACCCTGAATCGGTCCGCCGCCTCATCGTGAACGCGGACGACTTCGGACGCTCGCAATCCATCAACGAAGCGGTCATCCGCGCGCATTGCGAAGGAGTTTTGACCACCGCCAGCCTGATGGTGAACGAATCAGCATGCGCCGGGGCGGTGGCCATGGCGCGCGAGAATCCCAAGCTGGGCGTCGGACTGCATCTCACCTTGCTGTGCGGGCACTCCGCGCTGTCGCCGGAAAAAATTCCCGGACTCGTCAACGCGCGGGGTGAGTTCAGCGACAACCCGGCCGGCGCGGGCTTTCGTTATTTCGTCCAGCGCAAGCTGCGCGGGCAGTTGCACGCGGAAATTCACGCGCAGTTCAAAAAATTCCGGGACACCGGCCTCCCGCTTGATCACGTTAACGGCCACCTGCACCTGCATCTGCATCCGACGGTCTTTCGGATTTTGATGAACGACGCGGAGGAACTTGGCATCCGGCATTTGCGGCTGACGCGCGAACCATTCTGGATGGATGTGCCGCTGGCTTCAGGCCGGCGTTTGTATCGCTTCACTCACGCGGCGATTTATTTCTGGCTTTCCTGGCTGGCGCAAGCCCGGCTCCGCCGGAAAAACATCCGCCACACACAGAGAGTTTTCGGTCTGCTGGAAAACGATCGCGTGGACGAAGCCTACGTTTTGAAGCTGCTTCCCATTCTGCCGGGCGGCGATTCGGAACTTTACTCCCACCCGTCGCTCGACAAATTCAAGCACGAGTTCGATACCCTGATCAGCCCGCGCGTGAAAGAGTTGATTGGCAGGCTCGGCATCGAATTGATTCGCTATCAGGACCTGTAGGAGCGCGGACAGCCCTGTCCGCGCGAACGAGGATTTTGCAATCGCCAGGGCATTTTCAAAGTGGCCGGAACTCGCGGACTCGGCGGTCCGCGCTCCGAGCTTTTGCGGCACCCGCGAACTTTGGGCTTTAGACTTCGGGCTTTGGACTTTAGTTTGCGCGCGTGTCGAAAATGTTGAAATCCTCCGGCGCGATGGCGCTGGCCACGCTCACCAGCCGCGTGCTCGGCATGTTGCGCGTGATCGTGTATGCGAATTTCATGGGCGACAAATGGGTGGCCGGCGCGTTCACGCTGGCGTTTTCGATTCCCAATCTTTTTCGCCGCCTGCTCGGCGAGGGCGCGCTCACGGCGGCGTTCATTCCGGCATTCACCGAGAAACAAAAAACCGCGGATGAAAAAGAAATGTGGCGCGCAGCCAACGCCGTCATCTCCGGCCTCGTCGCGGCTTCGGCGGTCATCGTGGGTCTGGCCATGCTCGGCATCTCCTTGGCGCTGGCAATCCATCAATTCGACGACAAGACCAAACTCATGCTGCAACTGCTGCGCGTTATGTTTCCCTACATGCTGCTGGTGTGCGTCGCCGCGGTGATGATGGGAATGCTCAACGCGCGCGGGCATTTTTTCATTCCCGCGATGGGCGCGACGATGCTGAACGTGGTGATGATCGCGTCGGTCCTTTTTCTCGCGCCGCACATGGGACAGAAAAAGGAGGAGCAAATCTTTGCCCTTGCCATCGGCGTGCTGGTGGCTGGCGTGGCGCAGGCCGGGTTTCAATTGCCCACGCTCTGGCGGGACGGTTTCGTCTGGCGCTGGGTTTCGCCGTGGCGCGATGAAACCGTCAAGCGAGTTGTCCGGCAGATGATTCCGGGGACGATCGGCATCGCGGCGTTTCAAATCAACGTGCTGATGACGCAGAGCATTGCCTTCATGTTCGACCCGCAAATCAACGCATCCTTTGAATATGCCGTGCGGTTGATGGAGTTGCCGCAGGGAATGTTCGGCATTTCGCTGGCCACGTTTTTGTTGCCGACGTTGTCGGCGCTGGCGCTGGAGAAAAACTATTCCGAGTTCAAGAGCACGTTGCGGCAAGGACTCGGGACCATGCTTTTCGCGAATTTGATTGCGTCGGTTCTGCTGGTGGTGCTGGCGTTGCCCATCGTCCGTTTGCTGCTCGAACGCGGAGAGTTCACCGCCGGCTCGACCGGACGCGCCGCGTTCGCGCTGGTTTGTCTCGCGCCGGGACTGGTTTCATTCTCCACCGTCAACATCCTCGCGCGGGCATTTTACGCTTTGAACGACACAAAAACACCAATGAAAATCAGCATCTTTTGCCTGGGTTTGAATTTGCCGTTGTCGATCGTGCTCGTGTGGCAGTTGCGTCAGGGCGGGCTGGGCATTGCCAACACGATCACTTCGATGATCAACTTGACGCTCCTGGTTTACGCGTTGCGCCGCAAACTCAAGACCCTGGAGATGGAGCGGTTGCGAAAAACTTTCCCGGCGCTGGCATTCGCCACGGCGCTGGCGGGAATCATCGCGTGGTTGGGCTGGCAATGGTGGGAACATGCGCTCGGTCACGGCACGCTGGCTTTGAAAATCGGCGCCGTGTTCGTGCCCGCAACCGTTGCCGGGCTGTGCTACTGGCTGACCGCGCTGGCGGCAAAAATTCCCGCCGCGAAGGAAATCACGGAATTGGTGTTGAAGAAGGCCCGTCATTGACCGGCACGGCGTCGGAAACGATGTCGCCCCCGAACGAGACCTTCTCAAAGCCCAGTTGCAGGAGCAGAGTCTTGAGCTGCGTGCGCGCGCGTTCGTCGGCATCCCTCAAAATTCCCCCCGCGCGCGCGGCGCGGCGGATGTCGTCCACGGCAATTTGCCGCACGGTTTGTTCCAGATCCTTGTCCGGCGGAGCCAGCAGGCCGGTTTTGCGGTCAATCACTTTGGTCAGCTTTTCGTCCAGATAGGCGTCGGTGATCTGGGCGCGCGGGAGGTTGAAGGTGATGGATTTCCCACTCACTTGCAGGTCTTCGGGCTTGATTTTGGCTAGATCAATGCCCGCCTTCACCGTGCCGTGAGCCAGCAGGAGCACGCGGTTTTCACTGCCGATGATCTGGCCGATCAAGTGTTCGGAGGGGACTTCCAGCAATTCGACTTTTTCAATCACGTATTGAACGGTGACCAGTTCGGAAAGCGTTTTGACCTGCTGCAAGATGGCAACGGTGTTGAAAGTCCTGGCGGAAGAACCGAACCACCGCGACAATTTCACGCCACAGAAAATGCCGAGGCCGAAGAGAATCACCAGCAGCGGGAAAAAGGCTCGATTCAATTTTGCCATGCGGGCAATTTAGCCCGTTCCAACGGTTTGCAAAGCGGGAAGTCGCGGTGAAATTTCAAATTTCAAATTTCAAATTTCAATTTATCATGCCGCCATGAGCTTGAATATTGTCGGATCCTTTCCCGCCTACCGGCCGCGTCGCCTGCGTCAATCCGCAGCCCTGCGCCGGCTAGTCAGCGAAACGCAGTTGAATGTCTCGCAGCTCGTCCTGCCGCTGTTCGCGCGGGGCGGACGCAAAGTCCGCAAAGCCATTCTGGCGATGCCGGGCGTGTTCCAGCTTTCACCCGACGAACTGTTGCGCGAGGCCGCAGCCGCGCACGGACTGGGCGTGCCGGCGGTTTTGCTTTTCGGAATTCCTGACAAGAAGGACGCGAAGGCTTCGGGTGCGTACGCCGCCAGGGGCATCGTGCAACAGACCGTGCGACTGCTGAAAAAGGAGCTGCCGCAACTGCTCGTCATCACCGACGTCTGCCTGTGCGAATACATGGAGCACGGGCATTGCGGCATCGTGCAGCACGGCAAAACCGGCGCAAAAATATTGAACGACCCAACTTTGAAACTCCTCGCACAAGCCGCCGCCAGTCACGCAGAGGCGGGCGCGGACATGGTCGCGCCGAGCGACATGATGGATGGCCGTGTGCGCGCGATTCGCGGGCAACTCGATAAAAATGGTTTCACCGAAATGCCGATCATGTCGTACGCGGCGAAGTTCGCCTCGGCATTTTATGGGCCGTTCCGGGAGGCGGCGGAATCCGCGCCGCGGTTTGGCGACCGGCGGAGTTACCAGATGGACGCCGCGAACGCCAACGAGGCGTTGCGCGAGGTGGCGCTCGACATCCAGGAAGGCGCGGACATCGTGATGGTCAAACCGGCCCTGGCATATCTGGACATTCTGCATCGGGTCAAGACGGAGTTCGGTTATCCGACGGCGGCCTACTCGGTCAGCGGAGAACACGCGATGATCAAAGCGGCGGCGGCAAAGGGCTGGATTGATGAGCGCGCGGTGACGATGGAAAGCCTGCTGGCCATGCGACGCGCGGGCGCGGACATCATCATCACTTACGCGGCGGCGGACGTGGCGCGGTGGTTGAATGAAAAATAGGACGAACCGGGGCGGCTACTTCCTGGATCCGACGGTGGAGAGGATGTAAAGGAAAACAATTCCGACGATTACGACAACGATGACTCCGCCGATCAGAAACCACCGATTGGTCTTGTTGCTTTTCTTGGAGAAGCCTTTGCTGGAGGTATCAAAGCCACTCGTGCGCGTGCCTTGCTCCAATTCGTCCAGGCTGACTCCGCGCTTCATGACCACCGTTTGGTCCAATTGTTTTCTCTGACTGCTGGTTGTGGATCCGGTTGCCGGGGCTGGAGCCGGGGGCGCGCCCGGCACTGGAGGCGTGGTGGTTGAATCACCGGCTTCCAGGCGCAATTCGATCTGGCCGAGGCGCAGCGTTTGCCCGGGCTTCAGGACGCTTTCAGAAATTTTCTCACCGTTGATGAAGCTGCCGTTGGTGGAATTGAGGTCTTTGATGACGACGTCACTGCCGCGCAACAAGACCTCGCAGTGGTGACTGGAGACGGAGGATTCAGTTATTTGAAAAGTGTTGTCCTCAACCCGGCCAATGGTGGTTTTATCCACCTTCAACTCGTATGAGCGGCCTTTCTGTTCCGGGCTTAGGACAACAAGTTTTGCCATAGAGATTACTTACGTGAAAACGATTATCTTCGCCAGCGGTTTCAAGTCAAACGGAAATATTTGATCAACAAACTTCAAAATTTCCTTCCGCGACCCTCTATCAGTGTCCGGAACTCGCCAAACAGCGGTGTCGAATCGTGCGGCCCGGGCGAGGCTTCAGGATGATACTGGACGCAAAAGACGGGCTTGGTCTTGTGACGCATGCCCTCGACGGTCTGGTCGTTCAGATTGATGCGATCCACCGCCACGTCCGGCGGCAAACTGTCTGGGTCAACCGCGAAGCCATGATTCTGCGAGGTGATTTCCACCTTGCCGGAGGCGAGGTCCTTGACCGGCTGGTTGCCGCCGCGATGGCCAAATTTGAGTTTGAACGTTTTTCCGCCGAGCGCCTGGCCCAGGATTTGATGGCCGAGGCAGATGCCGAAAATCGGAATGCCGGTGTCGGTGAGTGTTTTCACCTCGCGAACAATGTAATTGAGCGCGGCGGGATCGCCCGGTCCGTTCGAAAGAAAAATTCCCGCCGGCTTGTGCTTGAGCGCGTCCGCGGCCGTGGCGGTCGCGGGCAAAACTTGAACCGCGAATCCGTGCTGCCGCAACCGGCGCAGGATGTTGTATTTCATTCCGTAATCGAACGCCACGATGGGAATGTCCGCCGCCGGCAACGGCTTGCGGGTGTGGCGCGCGTCCCCGCTCTGGGTGCCGCGCATCAGGTCAAACGCCGCGCTTTGTTCGTCTTTTTCGTCCCAGCGGAACGGCTCCTGGTGCGTGACTTCCTTGACGTAATCCACACCCACGAGGCCGGGCCAGTTTTTAGCGCGAACGATGGCGTCGGCTTCGGAAGTATTTTCGGTTGAAATAAAACCGTTCAACGCGCCGCGCACGCGGAGTTTCTTGGTGAGGGCGCGCGTGTCAATGCCTTGAATTCCAGGAATGCCGTTCTGGTCCAAATATTCCGCGAGCGAAAAATCCGCGCGCCAGTTGCTGACGACCGGCGAAAGTTCGCGAATGACAAAACCCGCGACGTGGGGGCGCCACGATTCAACGTCCTGCCGGTTCACGCCATAATTGCCGATGAGCGGGTAGGTCATCGTGACGATCTGGCCTTTGTAGGAGGGATCGGTGAGAATTTCCTGATAGCCCGTCATGGAGGTGTTGAAGCAAACTTCGCCGCAGGCCGAGGCGCGTGCGCCGAAGCCTTCGCCGTGAAAGACGGAGCCGTCTTCAAGAGCCAGGATTGCTTTCATCTCATTCGCAACTGTCGCGCGATGCTAGAGTGGAGCGCAGAACGGTCAAGTCTTAACCCGAAAAAAGGCGCGGCCATCTTTGGCCGCGCCGGGAAATCAGTCGCTTGGCTGTCAGTTTTTCTTTTTGAAATCGTCCAGCTTCGTAATGAACACTTTCGCGCCACCGGCCTCGTAACCGTCCTGTCGCCCGATCTCCGCGCCATCCTTGCTCAGCACGACAAAGACCGGGAATCCATCCACTTTATATTTTTTGAGCAAGGACTGGTTGGCTTTCTTCAACTCCTCGCTTTGGGGTTTCTTGTTGGGAAAATCCAGTTCCACCAGCACAAGATTCTTCGCCGCGTAATCCCTGAACTCCGGGGTGTCCAGGGCTTCTTTCTTGAACTTAATGCACCAGCCGCACCAATCCGAGCCGGTGAAATCAAGCAGCACCATTTTGTTTTCGGCCTTGGCCTTGGCCTGCGCCGAGGGCAGATCGGTCAGCCAGTTGAGTTCCGCGGCCTGGACTTGAAAGAGCGTCCAGCCAGCGACCAATGTGATTGCGAGTTTTTTCATAAATTTCCAGTCCGTTGTTTGGTTTTTAGACCACCGCCAATTCGGTTTGTTCAACGTAAGCTTTTTTGCCACCCACGATGGCGCCCACTGCTTTGCCTTTAAGCCGCCAGCCGTAAAACGGATTGTTCAAAGATTTGCTCACGGTGTCGTTTCTGTCAAATGACCACTCGCGGTCGGGGTCAAGGATCGTCACATCGCCGTCTGCGCCGGGCGCCAAGGTCCCCTTCGGCAACCGCAACAGGCGCGCGGGCGCCAGGGTATATTTGGCGATCAAGTCCGGCAGGCTCAGCCGCTTCGTGTGATAAAGTTGCATCAGCGACAGCGCCAGTCCGGTTTCCAGGCCGGTGATGCCGAACGGCGCATAATCAAACTCGACTTCTTTTTCGTAATCGCAATGCGGCGCGTGATCGCTGCACAGGATTTCAATCGTGCCGTCCGCCAGGCCTTCCAGGATCGCCTCGCGATCGCGCGCCGAACGAAGCGGCGGATTCATTTTGAAATTCGTGTCATAATTCGGCCATTCGGGATAGTTGCGAGTCGAAAGTTGAGCGTTGAGAGTTGAGAAAAGATTCTTTCCGTCTTCCGCCCAGAATTTCTCGCTGCCGGAAATCGCCGAATCGGTGAGTGTGAAATGATGCGGGCAGGCCTCGCCGGAAACCGGCACGCCGCGCTTCTTCGCATCACGGATCAATTGCACGCTGCCCGCCGCGCTGAGATGCTGGCAGTGAATTCGCGCGCCGGTCAGCCCGGCGAGCAGAATGTTTCGCGCCACGATCATTTCCTCTCCCGCTGACGGCCAGCCGCGCAAACCCAGCGCCGTGCTCCAATAGCCTTCGTGCATGACGCCATCGGTCACGAGCGAATAATCCTGGCAATGATCCATCACGGGCAGGTCGAACATCTTCGCGTATTCGCAGGCGCGGCGCATGAGTTCGTTGTTCTGCACGCAATGGCCGTCATCCGTGATGGCCACGACTCCGGCACGCTTCAATCCGCCGATCGGCGCGAGTTCTTCGCCGGCGAGGCCGTTGGTGATCGCGCCGGTGACGAAAACATTCACGACGCCCTGCTTTGCCGCGCGTTCGCGGATGAGCGCGACGGTTCCGGCGTTGTCAATCGCGGGTATCGTGTTCGGCATGCAAACCACGGAAGTGAATCCGCCGCGCGCCGCCGCCGCCGTGCCGGTGGCGATGGTTTCCTTTGAGGTCTGGCCCGGCTCGCGCAAATGAACGTGCAGGTCAATCAAGCCGGGGCAGACGACGAGTCCGCTGACATCCATTTTTTCAACGTCAGCCGGCGCTTGGGCGGCGGCGTCCCGGCCGAGGGCGGCGACTTTGCCGTCCACGATGAGCAGATCGGCAGAAGCATCGAAACGGTTGGCGGGGTCAATCACCCGTCCGCCGGTGAGGAGCAGCGAATTCATGTTGACGGAGGATAATCGCTGGTGAATTGACAACGCAAGCGCGGGCGTTATTCTTTCGACGCCCGGTGCGGGCGTAGTTCAATGGTAGAACGGCAGTCTTCCAAACTGCACACGAGGGTTCGATTCCCTTCGCCCGCTCCACTTCAAAAAACACTGTAAAATCAAGCTTTTCAGAGCTGTTTGGGCCTTCTTCAGCCTGGCGCTTCGTCAGGAAAACTGTGCAAAAGGGTTTATTGGCAAGACCGGTTTTGTTATTTATCTTTTCACGCCTATGAACATTGGCGTGCCCAAAGAAATCAAGGAGCAGGAATATCGCGTGGCCATGCTGCCCAGCGGCGCGTATCAACTTACCAAACACGGTCATCAGGTTGTCGTCGAGCGCGGCGCGGGCGCGGGCGCGGGTTATCCCGATGCCGAATACGAGCAGGCGGGCGCCACGATGGTGACATCGCACGCGGCGGTTTTCGAGCCGGCCGATTTGATTGTGAAGGTCAAAGAGCCGCTGCCGTCGGAATTCAGTCTGCTGCGGCCCGGACAGCTTCTTTTCACCTATCTCCACCTCGCCGCGAGCAGGCCGCTCACGGAGGCGTTGATGAAATCCGGCGTTACCGCGCTGGCTTACGAAACGATTGAAGTCAACCGCCGCCTGCCGTTGCTCGAACCGATGAGCGAAATCGCCGGGCGCATGAGCATTCTCGTCGGCGGCTATTTTCTGGCGAAACATTTTGGCGGCAGCGGCACCTTGCTGGGCGGCGTGCCGGGTGTGCTGCCGGGAAAAGTCGTCGTGCTGGGCGGCGGTTCATCGGGCATCAACGCGGCGCGCATGGCGCAGGGACTGGGCGCGGACGTGACGATTCTCGAAGTGGATCTGGAGCGGATGCGTTTTCTCGACATCACGCTGCACACCGCGCACACGCTTTACTCGAACGAGTCGCATCTGCTGGAACTGCTGCCCGGCGTGGACTTGCTCATCGGCGCGGTGCTGGTTCCGGGCGCAAAAGCGCCCAAGTTGATCAATCGCGAAATGTTGCGGCGGATGCGGCCCGGCAGCGTGCTGGTGGACATCGCCATTGACCAGGGCGGCTGCGCGGAAACTTCGCGCCCGACGACGCATCATGATCCGGTGTTTGTCGAGGAAGGCGTGACGCACTATTGCGTGGCGAACATGCCCGGGGCGTACGCGCGCACCGCGACGCAGGCGCTGACGAACGTGACCTTTCGATACATCGAAACGCTGGCCGACTTCGGTCTCGCGGAAGCCTGCCAGAAACAACCCGCAATTGTGGGCGGCATCAACGTGATGAACGGCAAGGTCACCCACAAAGCCGTGGCCGGGGCGCATGGACTGATCTGCTCCGCGCCAAACTTGAGCTGAGGTGGAACGCTGGATGGAAAATCGCCGACAAGGTCGGACGGGGCCCCGCCAAATCTGCGGCCAGATTTCGTCCGCGGACTCAGGGCAGTTGAAAGGCGTATTTCAACCGGTCGGCGTCGCTGATGGCCCAAAGATTCACCGGCCAAGTAACGTTGCCGTATTTGATAAACCGCACGCTGCCGTCGGCGAAATTAAGATTGGAGCCGCCACCCCTGACGGATCGAGCCGGGCGCGAATGACGCCCATATTCCACCCGATCGAAATCGTTGCCGCTGATCCCCTCGTTGAAATCCATGTAATAGTCCATTTGATCGCTTTGTTTTTCGCCGAACATAATTGTATCCGATGTCTTCAAAACAGCGTTTTCCTTCAGCGAATTCGTCGCGGTTAGCGCATTCGCGAAGTAATCGCCCCAACCATTGATCAAATAGCTGCGCGGGGCTGCGTCAGCCGAGCCGGGAGGACCTCCGCCGGTGGCCGGGGGAGTGCCTTGTAAGAGATCGGTGGGGCAAACGATAATGTTCAAGCTTCGATAGCTGTCCTGCAACAGCATCGGCCAGCGGGGCGAGGTCGGATACCGGGGAGGAAAACGTTCGTTGTTGTCGTCCACATACAATTTCAGCGATAATCCCAACTGCTTCAAATTGTTCGCGCATTTGATGCGGTTGGCCGCTTCCTTGGCGCGGGCCAGCGCCGGCAAAAGCATGCTCGCCAGGATGGCGATGATGGCGATCACCACCAGCAATTCAATAAGTGTGAATCCCCGCCTCGTACCGGCGGCAAATAACCGACTGTAACTTTTTTTCATTTTGAATACTCTTTCACTGCGCGCGTCAACACTACGTTATGACAAAAAAAAACATTTTAATCATCGCCCTTGTCCTTTTCCTCGGCGGACTGAGCCTTTACTTTAATAGAGACTGGTTTTCCTCGGAGGTTATTCAAGTTTCGCACCGGTCAATTTCGCCTCGCGGCTGGATGACCCGTGGCCCAGGAACCAAAGCTCCGGCGAACCCCGTCGTTTTTCTCATCGACAAAGAACTTAAGCTCACCTCGGTCAAAGTCGTCGTCGTCAGTGACGCGGAAACCAACAAGTACCCTCATGCGATTTGGAACCTGGTCTCCGATTCCAATTCCATCCCGACCAAAGAATTCATCTACGGCACGCCTATTCGGGGCATGAGGCTCGCGGTGAAAGGCGTCGGCCCGGATCCACTTGAACCCGGATTGAATTACCGGCTGCTCATCGAAGCCGGTTCCACCAAGCTGGGGCACGATTTCGTTCCCGTACCGCGAACGCAGTAAACCACCAGACGGCAGAAAACCCGCGCGGGTTACGGCCAATTTTTGGCAAAAGCCTCAAAATTCCCAAATTCACTCTTGTCATCCTGCGCGCACATGCTAATATATGCGGCCTTTTATGAAAGCAGATATTCATCCGAAGTATGTGGACGCGGAAATCCGTTGCGCTTGCGGCAACGTGATAAAGACCCGTTCCACCAAACCCGTCATCATCGTCGGCATTTGCAACGCCTGCCATCCGTTTTACACCGGTCAGCAGAAGTTCGTGGACACCGCCGGTCGGGTGGACAAATTCCAGCAGCGCGCCGCCAAGACGCAGGCCGCCCAAGAGGCCTTTGCCGCCACGAAGAAAAAGAAAAAGTAGCTTTCTGCAAAACACCGCCCGCAGCGCCGAGGAATCGGAGTTGCGGGCGGTTGTTTTTTCCCGCCTTACCCGGAGGCCCCCCGTTGAATTTATGATTGATGTTTTACAATATTCGATTGGCAAATCCGTCCGCCAGTCGCGCGTAAAGCGCCAATCATAAATCGTAAATTGAAAATGGATCTGCGTCCTCACATCGAAAAGTTCTCGCGCCGTTTTGCCGAGGTCGAAGCCGCCTTGAGCGATCCCAAGGCGTTCGACAATCCGCAACGAGCGCAGGATTTGTCCAGGGAATACGCCCGGCTCAAGGAGTTGGTCGCGGCGGGCATGGCATATCAAAAAACGCTCGGCGACCTGGCAGAAAACCGCGTCCTGCTCAAAACCGAAGCGGCGGATTCCGAGTTGGCGCTGATGGCCAAAGAGGAAATTGCGCGCCTCGAAGCCGGTGAAAAGCGTCTGGCCAAGGCCGTTCAATTTGGACTCGTGCCGCCCGATGCCACAGATTCGCGCAACACCATCGTTGAAATTCGTGCCGGCGCGGGCGGCTCGGAGTCCGCGCTGTTTTCCGCCGACCTTTACCGGATGTACACCCGTTACGCCGAAGCCCGCCGCTGGAAGCTGGAGAACCTGGATTCGAATCCGTCCGATCTCGGCGGGTTCAAGGAGATCATTTTTCAAATCACCGGCCAGGACGTTTACAAACGTCTCAAATATGAGAGCGGCGTGCATCGTGTCCAGCGCGTGCCCGCCACCGAAGCGCAGGGCCGCATCCACACCAGCACCGCCACCGTCGCCGTGCTGCCCGAAGCCGAGGAAGTGGACATCGAAATCAATCCCGACGAAATCGAGATCAACGTCTGTCGCGCGTCCGGCAAGGGCGGCCAGGGCGTGAACACGACGGATTCCGCCGTGCAAATCATCCACAAACCGACGGGCATGATTGTCCGTTGCGCCGACCAGCGTTCGCAGCAAAAGAACAAAATCCAGGCGCTCACGGTGCTGCGCTCGCGCTTGCTCGAGCGCAAAGTCGCCGAGGAAAACGCCAAATACGCCGCGCACCGCAAAGACCAGGTCGGCACCGGCGAACGCAGCGAAAAAATCCGCACCTACAATTTCCCGCAAAACCGCGTCACCGATCACCGCATCGAAGTCACGCTCTACAATCTCGCCAACTTCATTGACGGCGACCTCGACCCGCTGCTCGACCCGCTGATGAATCATGATTTGGAGGAGAAACTCGCGGCGTTGAACGCCTGACTCAGCGTTGCTGGGTGCTTGAAATGATGATTCGATTCCTCCAACGCCGATGGACATTGTTGGCTGGCTTTTTTTTCGTGAGCCTGGCAATCGGCGTTGTCGCGTCATTGATCGCCGGCAGCCTGCTCTGTGCTCCGTCGAATTGTCCGGTGCCAGCGCCCGCAGATCTGGCTGTTGAGCCCGTGAGTTTTTCGAGTGAGAGCGGCGCGACGATTCACGGCTGGCTGGTTGCGTCCATGATGAATCGCGGCGTGGTGATTTTACAGCACAGCGTGCGGGCAAACCGGCTGGAAATGGTCGGTCGCGCGCGGTTTCTCTCGCAAGCCGGTTATGCCGTTTTGCTTTATGATTTTCAAGCACATGGCGAGAGCATCGGAAAAAAAATCACTTTCGGATTTTTGGAAAGTCGGGACGCGCAGGCCGCCGTCGCGTTCGTGAAACAACGATTTCCCGGCAAGCCGGTTGGCGTCATCGGTGTTTCGCTTGGAGCGGCGGCAGCGGCGCTGGCCCAACCACCTCTGGACGCACAGGCATTGGTGCTGGAAATGATGTATCCGACGATTGTGGATGCCACCAAGGATCGCATTGAAATCCGGTTCGGCCCGCTGGGACGATGCCTGTCGCCGCTCCTTACGTCACAACTCAAGTTGCGTATCGGCTGCAACCTGGATGATTTGCGGCCTGTCATTCGGGTTGCACAGATTACCGCGCCCAAGCTTTTCCTTGCTGGCACAGTGGACCGGGACACGAAGTTTTCTGAGGCCAAAAAAATCTTTGAGCAAGCCGCTGATCCGAAAACCTTCGCTCCATTTGAAGGCGCGCAGCACCAGGACTTGAATCGTTTCGCGCCGGAGCAATACCAGAAACTTATTTTGAAATTCTTAGAGGAACATTTGCAATGAAATCAGAACCTCAAGGACTCATCTTCGACTGCGACGGCACGCTGGCCGACACCATGCCGCTGCACTGGCGGGCGTGGCAGACCATCACCACGCGCTACAAACTTCATTTCCCCGAAGACCGATTCTATTCACTCGGCGGCGTCCCTTCGCGCGACATCCTCAAAATGCTCGCCGAGGAACAAGGCGTCACGCTCGATCAC
>OCZU010000245.1_pt1 | contig 39017 bp, 37 predicted proteins | sample 1539001 | NCBI WGS metagenome assembly OCZU01 (sample SAMEA3539306, study PRJEB22396) | soil metagenome | biome: tundra; feature: field; material: soil | place: USA | collected 2010-05 | depth 0.15 m | reverse complement strand
GATCGTCGAAATCCGTCAACGCTTTGCCGCCCGGTGCTGTGGCCGCAATCGCGATTACTAGCCCGCACGATCGGTTCTTACACAGCCAACCTACGTAGAGCTCGGCCGGCACCATCTGCTGCGGTGCCCTGACATCGACGTGGCGCAACGGAGCTGAGGCGACTGTTTTGTGTGATGGCGTACCCCGGCTTTTTGTTGGACGTTTGATCGCCATTGCCGCTTCTCCCCTGATGGAACATGGCAGAGCCTACCGCGGCTGCGATGAGTCTGCCAGCCCCGATTCAACGGACGAGATCAGAACATTATGTCTCGGCACCATGGCTCGCAGCCATGTAGCTAATAGTGAAATCCTCTAGAGAAATATCATCACCACGGAACGCCGGCGCCGCGCGCCGGCCAACGCCCTTATGAGCGGCCGCGAGATGCGACGGGCGACTAATACAGGCTCTTGGTGCGCTAGCACCGAGCGACTTAGCCGCATCTCTCGAGAATCCCCCGGCAACTACAGGTGCGGCTTCTCACATGCGATAACTGTCTTACTTGCCGGTGCCTGACACATCGGCGTCTCATCAACCGAAGCAGATTCGGCAGCTCATGATGCCTCGGCGGGAACTCGCGCAATTCATGCGCGTTGTCCGTAGGTACTAATGGATCAGCTTCTTGCCGTATCCATGTGGACTGTGACCTAGCGTTTCGAATATGTTTTTTTGGTTGACCGTCGGACGCGGGAAGCGCCCGCCGCGACCGAGCGTGCCGCTGACGTAGTGGGCATACTCGATTGAATCAGTGCCGCGCGCTGCTCGCGACTCAGCGGCATCGCGGAGGCTTCGACTAAATCCCCCTCTTCGACGGTATCGGGCGGAAGTGCATCGGCGTGGGTCGGGCGAAACGGAAATAGCTCCTGGATTTTACCTGCCGATACGAACTCGAGGATTTGCGCTTCGCTATAGGTGCTCAAGCGAGTAACAGCCTCGACGACCGCCCCTAATGTTGCGGGTGAGCTCGCTTCTAACTTCATGAATTTACTCATAAATCACGTTAGCAAGACCTAGATTTTCTGCCTGAATCAATACTATACGCCGAGCCCCGGCGCTTCCCTAGCGACTTGGGTCAAGCATTGCTGCCATCGCCTCGGCTTGGCTTTCATTGGCGAAAAGGAAACGACCGTCATTCTTGGGCCTAACGCCGGCGGGCAATTTCGCCCTCGCCGGCAAATGGCTTAGACCGCAAGCGCTGTAGAGGTTCAACAGTGCTTTGCCCCCCGCCACGGTGGCATGCAGACCGATCCGACCCCCCAGGGCGGCGTTTTGACTCAATACAATCGCGTTATCCAATAGCACGCGGCCCAGCGCCGGAGGGTGCGTCATGCCAAAATCTGCTCGGAGTGTCGCCGGATCCGCGGCGCTGATGAACCATACAAAATACGAGTCGAGGCTTCGCGTAACTTCCAGATACGGGTAGTTCTCAATGAGCATTGACATGCCGACTCTCAAGAAGCGCCCTTGATCATTGCGCGCCCAAATCACCAGCGCTCGACAGCAACGTCGCTTGGTGAGTTGCACCAAGTGGCACATCGGCAATAGCACCGACCAGACCCAATAGCGATCGGCGCGCGGCAAAGGTATGTGTTTGATCCCGAGCTTTGCGTCCCACCAGGCCGCATCGCCGGCCCGCATGTCGGTAATGCGAATATCGACGAGCAGGGTTTTGTCGGCCTTGCTCGGAGCCCTTCTGACGAATCGACGCGCTTCGATGGCCAACGAGTAACTCTAGCGACGAATGCGCGCTACTTCGGCAGCGCCGCCTCGATGGCCTCGAGGATTGTGGTCTTGAGCTTGGCATCCGTGACATCCACGACGATGCGAGCCGCGCCGTTAGCTCGCTCGTGCAGCTGCACTCGAACCGAACGCGTCTGCAGCACCTGGGTCACCACGGCGAGCTGCGGTGCGGCAGCCGTCTCGCGATCGGGGCGAGCGGTATGCTGGACTAATTTTTCCGTATCGCGCACCGATAGCTCTCGATCGGAGATCACATGCGCGAGTCGTTCTTGCGCCGCCTCATCATCGAGCCCCAATAGCGCACGCGCATGGCCCATGCTGATTCGCTTCGAATCGATGAGCTTCAGCACGGACTCCGGCAAGTCCAGCAAGCGAATCAGATTCGTCACCGCCGCGCGCGACCGGCCTATGGCATCCGCGACCTCCTGGTGCGTCAAAGAGAATTCGCCAATCAGGCGCTTGAGCGCCCTCGCCTCCTCCGCAGCGGTTAAATCCTCGCGCTGGATGTTCTCGATGAGCGCGATCGCGACGGCTTCTCTGTCGGATAGCTGGCGCACGATGACCGGTATATCGCTAAGGCCCGCGAGCTGCGCGGCTCGCCAGCGCCGCTCTCCCGCGACAATTTCGTAGCGGGCGACACCGACGGTCCCCGCCGGCAGCGCGCGCACGACGATCGGTTCAATGACGCCGCTTGTTTTGATGGATGCCGCGAGCTCCTCGAGCGGCTGCTGGTGGATCGCGCGGCGCGGCTGAAATGCGCTCGCTTGCATCAGCGAGATCGGCAACGTGCCGCCACCGCGGCTAGCGCTCACCGTGGGCTGCGCGTTCAGCAGCGATTGCAGCCCGCGACCTAATCCTTTGGAGTGTGCGACCATCGTCAAAGCCTACCCGATTGCAAGCGCTGCGGCATTAGTCGCACGGTCGACCCGTGCGTCGGAAAATACGCTCGAGCGCGGCAGATTATCTAGATTCAGCGCGGGGCAAAAAATGGCCCGCGCAGCACGGAACTATTGCCGCAATAGTAAATATAATCAATGCGTTATTGTAGCCAGGGAAGGAGTTTAACTTCGCGCTAATGTCACGAAATTTATAGGGAGACCAGCAGCCACGAATCCTACGTATTCTAGTGCGATTCGATCAGCTGCCGGTGGCGTCCGGCTGCCGCCAAGTTCTCTCGAACGGTAGGCGCCAGGCGTGAGGCGCGATGAGTTGGTGCATCGCGTTTGGCCCCCAGGTTCCCGGTTCATAGAAACGAACCGGCGGATGCACCTCCAGCAAGGGAGTGGATACCTCCCAAAGGCGCTCGATTCCGTCGGCTGTCGTGAACAGAGTGGGGTCGCCGCGCATCGCATCGAGTATCAAACGCTCGTACGCCTCCAGTACGTCGCCGATGCGCGCCATATCGTGCATCGCAAACTGCATACTCAGCTTGTCCAGCCGCATTCCGGGACCGGGGCGCTTGCCATAGAACGACAATGACATTCTCGCGGCATCCGCCAAGTCGAAGGTTAGGTGATCCGGGCCCTGTTCGCTGATCCCGGACCCGGCGGGAAACATGCTCTTGGGCGGCTCTCGAAACGCGATCGAAATGATTCGCTGTCCTTCGGCAAGCCTCTTGCCGGTGCGCAGGTAGAACGGTACGCCGGCCCAGCGCCAATTATCGATGTAGCATTTCAGAGCTATGAACGTCTCGGTATCCGAATCGGCGGAGACGCCCTCTTCCGAGCGGTAACCCGTGTATTGTCCGCGAACGACGTCGGCCGGCTTGATCGGCAGCATACTGCGAAAGACTTTGTTTTTTTCCTCGCTGATGGGTTTCGGCTCCAGCGACGTCGGGGCCTCCATCGCCATGAACCCAAGAATCTGGAACAGGTGAGTGACCACCATGTCTCGATAGGCTCCGGTCTGCTCGTAGAAAGCGGACCGCTTGCCGAGAGCCAGCTTCTCCGGCACATCGATTTGTACGTGGTCGATGAAATTGCGGTTCCAGATCGGCTCGAACAATCCGTTGGCGAACCGGAAGGCAAGAATATTTTGCGCGGCTTCCTTGCCGAGAAAATGATCGATCCGGAAAATCCGTTCCTCGGCGAATACCTCGTGCAGTTTGGTATTCAACCATACCGCGCTCGCAAGGTCGGTGCCAAACGGCTTTTCCATGATGATTCGGGAGCGGTCGACCAAATCGGCCTCTCCCAGCAAGCGCACCGCAGACAATGCGGCGTTGGGCGGCACGCTGAGGTAGTGCAGCCGGCGAGTCTCTACGTCAAAAGTGCCCTCCGCCTCTAGAACCGCCGCTCTAAGGGTTCCGGGACCCGCGGTCAATGACACGTACTGCAGGTTGTTTGAAAAGGCGTCCCAGTCGGCCTGCGCAACCTTGCGCGTAGAGAACTCCGTGAGCGCATCCCGCGCCACCTTGCGAAAGCCATCGGCATCCAGATCATCCAGCGACACGCCGATGATCCGGCAGCCAGGGATAAACCCTGAACTTGTCAGATGAAATAGTCCCGGCAATAGCTTGCGCCGAGCAAGGTCGCCCGTGGCGCCCACGAGAACCACGACTTGGGGATGCTGCGGACCTACACCCGGCGGTACCTTCGCCACGATTAATACCTCCCTTCGAAGGTTCTACCACAGTGCGGAGCACAGTCAAAACATTAGCGCGAACGTTCCGCGTTATCCAATGGCAGTTGCTGAAACCACCCAAAGCTCGTCTAGCGTGTTCGAGTCGAGCTTGGATAACTAAAGAAGTGGAGGATTGCCTCGTGACCGTCACCGGCGGTAACGTTGGCGCAGTCAAAAACATCGGCTCCGCCGCGCATATCAAATTCGAATATCCTGGTGTTCAGCAGTACGGTCCGTCCGGCACTCCCTTAAATATTGCGGAAACCGTGTTCGATTTTAAATCCAGCTCCGACTGGGGGACGGATATCAACGGCAGCGTGGTTTCTGGCACTTTGTGGAAAATCGGCGAGGCGTAGTCGGCCTCCGAGGCGAGATTACGATTGGCTTACATGGCCGCATTTGTACCTTGCTGGTACCGTGGTCTATGCTGGCGATTCGCTTCGGGTATAGTCTTCAGCTCTAGCCGTCAAGGAGGTCGCGCCATGTTCCCTCACGTCCGCACTTGGGGTATCTGGCTTTCCAGCACTTTGTTATTCGCTGCCGCCGCCTGCGCGGCGCCTAGCATGTCCACTGAAAACACCACGGCGCTGTTGCAGAGCGCGGTCAACGGCGACTGGCGCTCAGCAGAGCACAGGGAGCGCGACCGCTACCGTCACCCGGTCGGTACGCTACAGTTCTTTGGGATCCAGCAGGACATGACGGTGATCGAGCTGGCGCCCGGCGGCGGCTGGTATACCGAAATCCTGGCTCCATTCCTGTACGAAAACGGTCACCTGATCGAGGCCGGGCCGCCGAAGTTCGAGCAGAAGATCAAGGCCAATCCGGCAGTCTTCGGGCACATCGTCAAGGTCATCCCTTTTGCGCCACCGCTCGATGGGGCGCTGGGCGCACCGAATTCCGCCGACATGGTGCTCACGTTCCGCAGTGCCCATGATTGGCTCAACCACAGCCCGGCGACGCTGGACGCCGTGTTTAAAGCGGTGTTCGACGTGCTCAAACCCGGCGGCACATTCGGCGTCGTTGAACATCGAGCCAAGCCGTTCGCCGATGCCGTACAAAGTTCGAAACAACTGCACCGCATTCCCGAGGATTACCTGATCGCGTTGGGTCTGCAGACCGGCTTCCGGCTGCAGGGAGTGTCGGAAATAAACGCGAATCCGCAGGACCCAGCAACCGTTAACGTACATCGCCTGCGACCGGATTTGGTCGGGCCAAAGAGCGAGCGCGCCAGAATGAAGGCGATCGGCGAGTCCGATCGGATGACGCTGCGGTTTGAGAAGCCTTGAGAGGCCTATTCTTGTTGATCCGCTGCTCAATCCCCCCTGTGCCAAGGTGACCTGAGATTGGGTCCCCTCATTACGGAATCGCGCACGGCGAGAAAGCGGTCGAGGCAGGACGAGTACTCAACCGAGCCCGCTCTCAACGATCTCGACGCTATCGCGGGGACTGCCAGCCCTGGAGCCAAAACCCAAATGAAGAACCATAGCGGTGCCCATCTCGCGAGTCCCTGGTTCTCATGATGCCTCTTCCATCCGCAGCGGAAGCTTCCGTAGCCGCTTACACTTTCTCCCATAAAACAACGTACTGAGCCTCCGTGGCAGTCGCCGGGTCAATCAAGCGGGATGTGATGGTTAGGGTGTTCCCATTCAGCTCAAAATCGCGAACTTGATCGGTACCGTTCCAGACCTCGTTCCAGGAAATGTCAACGTGGTGGGTGACCTTGCGAGCCTCCACCGAGTAGGTGCCCCCATACGCGAACATTGTCTTGTGGAGCGCTAACTGCTCTTCGTCCGAGAGCGCAGAGTCATGCGGCACAATGCGTCCGCTCGCGGTTCCGATCACCTGCATCCGCCGGTCCGCGGAGTAACTAAGGTATCCAATCGGATGCTCGCCGTACGGCGTCGACTTCTCGCCCGTGTCCGTGATCACCACGTATGACGTCAATTTCCAAGTGCCCAGCAAGGCGCCCCGACTCATATTGGACTTGCCCTAGTTGGTGCGGACCTGCATGGTCCTCATGGCGTCCAATAATACCCGCATGGCCCGGCAATCATCCTCGTTATAATCCAAAATCCTCCGCTTGATCTTCGGATCCCCCGTCTTCACCCACTGATCAAACCACTCAATCGACGCCGCACCCGACGGATCCACATCGCGCCACCGAAACTTCAAGAACTTCGCGAGACTCTTGATCGTCCAGTCCAATGTCGGCCACTCCGACATGAACACTGCCTCATACAGCAAATCAAACGACCGCCCAGCCGAAAACAGCGCCTCAACCTCCTCTGCCGAACAGACATCCGGATACTTCGCCTGGAGCTTCCGATACTTGGTGCGCTCGTGCTTCGAATAGTAATAAACCACGTGATCGGCATGCCGGCTCAAGAACTCCCAGGCCGCCGCAAACGCATCCCGCTCGCCTTGCGCGGTCGGCTCGTCCGCAAACACCGCGACAAACTGCTCGCCCCGCGAAGCGCCATTCTTACAGACGACAAATCCGTGCAGATAGACAATATCCCGCATCGGATCATCTTCAATGTCGAAGAATACTTCGAGCGGATTGGTTGGCAGCGCAACCGCCTCCCGGAAAAACGGCACCGGATTCGGATCGACCGCCAATCGCGCCCGCACCTGCAATCTCTTGAGCATCTCGAGCGAGATTTTCGGAAACGGCGACTTCTTGCCCTTCGCATACCGCGACAAATCCGCCGACGCCAGCCACTCAACGGTCGGAAAAGCCGCGACGAGCGTATCGCGCGTGCCGCGACCTACCCACGGCAACAGACTCAAATCCCCCGCCGCCTTCATCTCGCGCAAACAAGTCGACCGCCAGACGCAGAGCTTGCAGACGGCCGCAAGCGCCGGCCGCGTCGACTCCCCGCTTAAAGTGCGCTCGGCCGCAGCCTTTGTCTGCGCATACATTTGCGCGATCGACGGACTCTTAGGTCCCATCGGCGCGTCGAGCTCATACCGGATTTCATCCCCGTGCACGTCGCAAATATAGGCATACCGCCCCGCCGACTGGCCCAGTCGCTCGAGAATGTCGGTGTAGAGTGCCAACTGCACGCCGTAATGCTTCTTCGGCTTGCCGTCGTCGTCATCGTCTCCACCCTCGAGCCCACCGCCCGACTTGATGTCGATCGCGACATACCCAGGTCCTTCCTTGCGTAGCAAGTCCGGCTCCCCGAGCAGCTCGTCGACCGACAAGCGCCCGCTATAGATAAGAGTCTCGCCCCGATCCATCGCCGCGCGCGTCGCCGCCTCCTTCTGATCGCCCGACAGCCCGGAGAGATCCACGAACGGCACGCTGAGACCGGCAATCACTTGCTTCTCGAAAAGTGTTCCCTTATCCCAGAGCAACTGCACGAATGGACTGACCGTATCGCGTAAAGAGGGGTTGCCGAAGGAATCCAAAAAAACCCGATGCGGGCAAGCGAGGGAGTTGTAGAGGAGGGAGGCGGTAACACTCGTCACGGCTCGTTACCTCGCCGTGCCGGTTTCAGACGCACAGGATAACTGCAGACCCACGCCCAACCCCTCTGAGCGGCTCCGACCGATATTGGGAGCCAATGTTCACAATCTTCGCACCATTCGCCCGCTCCATCTCAAGCCCCAGAGCGAAGCTATGTTCAAGCGCGGCTCCTTGCGACGCAGCAGCGGTCGGCGGTGCTCCAATGATACACATCCGCGCGCGAGTCTTGAAAGAACGCCAATGAGGCGGCACTCTCGCGTAGAATAGGGACCTCAACTGAGGACGGCCGGAAAATCGGCGGCATTGCCCTGGAGACTTGCCATGCCCCCACTACAGCCCTTCCAAGTTCCGGAATTGAGAATATTGCGTTTCGGCATGAAAGGCCCGGACGTGCGCTGGCTGCACGTGCTGTTGAACTATCACTTGCCGCCGCCGTACAACCTGTTGCCGATCACTGGCAACGGCGCGGAGGATTTCGGTCCGCTGACCTTAAAGAGCGTGAAGCGATTTCAAGAGGTGAACCGGATCGATGTGGGAACCCCGAATTACATGGATGGCCGGGTAGGACCCCATACTTGGGAGGTGCTGCACACGGTCGCAGAGGTGACCTCAAGCATCACCATCGTGCCGTCGACGACGCCACCGGCTCCCACAACTTCGGGAACGCCCAACACAACGCCACCGACCCCGACGCCGGCGGTGCCGACGCCCCCGGCGGTGGCAGCCGACGGCATGGTCCAGGCACAAGCGGGCCAGACCGTCTTCATCCCTTTCAAAGGCAATCCAAGCGGCTCGCAAGGGCTGCAAGTCGGGATTCTGGTGTTGGGGAAGGCCGATGGCTCGACCTCGCAAACCCAACTCGGCTACGTGGGTTCGCTCAACATATTTGCAAAGGATTTGAACCGCTCCAGAACCTCGGGTGTATATGCGTCGTGGCAAACCAAAAACCTGCCATCGCCCTGGAAGCGCTTGACTTGGACCGTGCAGATGCAAGAGGCGATCGCGAATAGCGTTGCTGGCGGCGCCGCCTTTACGACCACGGGAGTCGTGAGCGCGAATGTCAGCCTCCGGAAGAACAAGCAAGGCGATGATGTTGTGCAACTAACCGGGCAAGGCGGCCTCTTCTTGGAGGTCGACTCGCCCAGCCAAGCGGACAATCGTTGGAGCGCTTCCGGCGGGGGCACTGGGTTCCTCGGCGTGACGCTCACGTATTTCTCCTATCCGGGCAACTGACGGCCATGAACCCAACGACGCTCGCCGACGAGAGATGTCTCGCATGGGGTATTAAACTCGGGCGATTACCGGCCCGTTGTCGTCGTGCCGGTGATCTCGCCGCGATCGTTGATATCGAACGCGAGCTCAACGGGGCCCGTGAGGTCTGAGCCCGGTTCGATCAGGTCGTTCAGATTCGCGGTCACGCCGTTTTGCCAAATCCATGCATGAAAATTGCCGCCGGCATTGTTGGAATAGCCCACGACCTGGCCCCGGTTATTGATGCTCGTGGCGACCCCGGCAATATCCCCCTGCAGCAGCGGCAGAAATACAAACCCGCCGCTCTTGGTCCACAGAAACGGCGGCGTGAAGTTGCCGGCGGCATCGCCGGGTACACCGGCAAAGCCGACGACGTCGCCGCGTTCATTGATCATCATCGGCGTATTCCAGTACGGGGCGCCATTCGGATTGACGATATTAGTGATGGCGCCGTTGTCCCAAAGCACTGCATGCAGCGCGGTGACTCCTCCAACCGCGATGCCGCAGGCGCCTGAAATGCCGACAATTTGTCCGCGGTCGTTGACCGCGGTTGCAGCGCCGTCACTATCGCCGTCGACCAACGGCAGTTCCAGAATTTCATCACGCGCCGGCCCCCAGACGACCGGCCTGAACTGCAAAACCTGCGGCGCGACGCAGCTCGCATCGCGCACGTTGTTCTCCGCCCAGCCGACCGTCTGACCGAGATTATTGGTGCCCGTGGCGAATCCGTTGGTGCCTCCCAGTGTGCCGAGGGCGCGCATTTTGCCCGTGGCGGGGTCCCACACAAAGCCGCGGCAGACGTTGAAGTTCGGATTCGGCAGAAAAAAGCCGCAACTCCAGCCTTCCTTGTTGGGATCCAATTGATCGGTCAGTGATATCCCGGAGATGAGACCGAGATCGTTCTTGACAGGCCATTGCACCGTGCTGCTTAAATTTGCACCAGCGCCCAATGTGCCAAGATCAATCTGTTGCCCGATGACGGGACTAGCTGTTTTCGGCTGCCAAACGGGCCGCCGACTCACGTACGTAGCCGCAATTTTCCGCGGCCGCCGGCAAAATCCGACCGCCTACGATCGCTTCACAGCGGCGATCACATCCGCAAGCTACGGCCAATGATCGAAGGTGGAGAGAGGGTGCGCAGAGGTACCGCGTTCGCCTCGCCGAGAATCGCCGCCGATTATCTGAGCACCCCGCGACAGTGTCCAAACCGACACGTCGCGAGCTCCGGCAGGTAGTGCCTGCCGGAGCTCGCTCGGCGCGGACCTACTTGTGGTTCGCCGCCTCGGCCGCTGCCTTCAGCTCGAAGCTGACCTGGTCGAGCAAATCCTTAGCCTTTTGGGCGTGGCCGTTCATATCCCACTCGTTGGCAGCCTGTGCGGCCGAGATCTTCTCCCATGCCTTATGCGACAAGCGTTGAGCCGCGGCGAGGTTGGGATGACGAGCGGGGTTGATATCTCGCACCGGCGGATCCCCAAGGACCACGGTGCCTGCCAATAATCCGACGGCAATCAACCCAGCGACAGCAAATTTCTTCATAGGGCCTCCCAGTTGAGTGGATGCGTTGGGCGGCAGTACGCCGTCCAACGACATAAGAGCATAGACGCACCCGCTCGCACGTCAAGTCCTTCGTCGAACGTGAGGTGCTCGAAAGCTAAACCCGGAAACTCCGTGCGCACGGCCGATGGGTTCTGGTGCAACACGGGATATTTCGATCGAGATGGCGGCGTTTGCGAGCGACTTGAACCCGGCCATCGACGCACAGCGTCGCTTGATCGCCCGATGATCTTGCGCAACGATGTTAGTGCCACTTGGCTTTGATCGAGATGTACCTCTCGCATCTTATTCGATGCCCGTGTCGCCCGGCGTATCTAGCAGGCCTCCATTTCAATGAATTCCCCTGCAAGCACAAGCTCGGCGCACTTGTTTCGCATTACTTTTCCGCTGGTCGTCAGAGGCAAGCGGCCCTTGGGGAGGAAGACTATTTTTCCCACACTGAGTCCGACATGCTGCCGAACCTTCGCCTGAATTTGATCTCTCAGCTCCGGCTCGTTCGCGGACACTTTTGGTTCGGCGACAATCACCAGAAAATCGGTGCCGATACTCGGCTTGCGAATGGCGACGGCGACAATCCTTCCGGGCCTGACACCCGGAACGTCTTGCAGAATGGACTCGATATCTGCGGGATAGTAGTTGGCGCCACCGATTTGCATGACGTCCTTCAGGCGCCCTACGATGTAAAGCGAACCTTCCCACAAATAGCCTAGGTCCCCCGTTCGAAGTTCCGTGCGAGCCTGATGAGGGCCGCCATTCTTGATCTCGTGGTAATAACCCGGACACACCGAAGGCCCGTAAAAGCAAATTTCACCGATCTCTCGGTCCGCCAATATTCGATCGGACGCCGGCTCTTTGATAGCCAGGCGATGTCCGGGTAGCGCAGTTCCGCAACACACAATGCCAATTGCGTCCAAATCCCCCTCGGATGCCGGAACGGCCAGTGCGCCCTCGTTCAGAGATCTCCTGCTGATCCGATCCACCTTACATGGCGAGAGTGGCTTCGGGAATGAAATTCCCAGCGTTGCCTCTGCCATTCCAAATACGGGATAGGAGGCATTCTGCGGCAGCCCATATGCCTCGAATTTGCGCTGAAATGCGGCGACCGTTTGAATATCAATCGGCTCGGCACCATTGATCGCCCGCGTCCAGCACGAAAGATCGAGCGGCGGCAACCGTTCGGGGCGAATTTTTCGCACACACAAATTGTAGGCGTAGTTAGTCCCCGGAGAAAGCGAAGCGCGGTATTCGCTGATCGCCTTGAGCCAACTCTCCGGCCTGTTGAGGAAGGTCGCAGTCGGCATCAGATAAGTGGATATTCCAACTTGCAAGGGGAGCAGCAAGCCGCCGACCAAGCCCATATCGTGGTAAATGGGCATCCAGCTCACCACCACATCATTTTCGTTCAGCTCGACTGCGAGCTGCATCCCTCTGATGTTGGCATTCAATGCACGATGCGTTACCGCAACGCCCTTCGGCGATCCTGTGCTGCCGGATGTGTATTGCAGAAACGCCAGATCGTCCGGCGCAGACACGATCGGCGATGTGATGCTGTCGGTATTGGTCACCGCGCTGTCGCTATCCCACGGCAACAACCGCTCGCGCAGGGCATGCCAGTCCGCCGGCGCGTCATCGGCATCGAATTCTCGAATCACTTCCGGCATCACAATGCAGGCCGCTGGCGAGCAATCGGCAATGACTCGGACTATACGGTCATAATACGCTTGACGCTTGAATCGAAGATTGGGTTCGGGCGCTGGTACCGGAATTCCTCCAAGCCACTGTACGGCGAAATAGCAGACGACGAAGGCGCGCGAGGTGGGCAAGCTGAGCACGACTCGGTGCCCCCGCCGAACGCCCTGCCGCCTCAACCAAGCCGCGGCGCTTCTGACATACGTCAAAAAAGCCGCAATCGTCATCGCGTCACTGATCTTTGCTTGGTGGTCTAGGAACGAACAAAACACCCAATCAGGTCGGCTTTCCTCATAGTGCAAGACCCTCTGCAACAGTGAGTGTTCCTCAGGCACCGAGAAAACCTCCGTCAACAATCACTTCGGCTCCGGTCACGTAGGACGTATCAAGCATTGCGAGCATGCAAATGACTTCCGCAATATCATCGGCGCTCGCGAGCCGCTTCGTTGGCACACGCCACATTGCTAGCGCGCGCACGGCGTTGCTCAATTCACCCATCATCGGAGTGTCCACGTAGCCCGGGCTAACGAGGTTGACTTGGATATTGTGCGCGGCCAGTTCTACCGCCATTGTGGCCGAAAGCGCCCGCAGCGCACCCTTGCTGGCGGCGTAATGGGCCGCGCCGGGCGCGCCCTTTAGACCCGCAATCGAGCCGACGTTGATGATTCTGCCGAGCTTGCGCTGAGCCATGTCTCTCGCAACCGCCTGACTCATGCGAAAGGCGCCGAGGAGATTCACATCGAGCATTGCCATGAACTGTTCATTGCTGAGTTGCAGAAACGGGGTGGTCTCAAAAATCCCCGCGCAATTGACCAGAACGCGCAGATCAGCGGCCTCCGACCGAATCAGGGCCAATGCGCGGTCGATGTCGCTCTGCGACGTGACGTCGAGTCTTACGGGAACAAGCAGACCGTGGCCCGCGGGCTCCGCGAACCTGGATCGCAGCTCGCCGAGCCGTTGCTCGGATGCGTCCGCAGCGAATACCTTGCAATCTTTGCTGAGGAATCGCTGGACGGTCGCCAGGCCGATTCCGCCCGCCGCGCCGGTGATCAGTACGTTTGTCACGCGCTCCCCTCAAAATGCGACATGAAACTGCCACGAGAGAGAGGGAAGTTGAACAGAGAGCAAACCGCGACATCCACTTGCGAGCTATGCCGAAGCGTCTTCGTTCGCAGTAAATGCTGCGCCTCCTGATGGACCCGCCCCAAGCCGTGCACGCCCGCTTCAATCAGCGTGTTCAACACGCTTTTGCCATCGATTGATCTGACGATGGGCTGCCATCCCAAGTGGGTCATCAGCACCAGCAGCGATCGAAACTCGAGCAGCGATTCTGGCGCAATGAATACTTCGCAAATATCACAGCGCTCTGCCTCGGGGAAATAGAACAATGGTCCGCCGCCCGACCCGACGCCATCGGCGTAGCCCCATTGAACATCGAACGGAAGCGGGACTCCGTTTTTACCGACTAGCGCGGGACGAGCGACCGTCTCGTCGGCATAAACCGCCAAGCCCTTGAGCCTGCGACTGCCGAAGATCCTCGCAAACCCGGAGCCTGTCGCCGGCAATCGTAGTGCGACCGGATCGGACGGAATCAACGATGAGGTGCCAAGCGATGCCGTTCGCGCCATTGTGCGAATGAAAAAAAATGACGTCGCATTGCGCCACGCGTCCGATTCGAAGACCGACAAAAACGCCGCGGTAAATTTACGAACGAATTCGCTCGAATAAGGATTGCACAGGCTCTCGAGCATCGCCTCGAAGCACAAACTGTAGAGAACTCGTTGTTCGGCCGGTAGGCGACCGATCCGCTGTCGTATCGGCTCGCAGTCTGTCGCATCGTTTGCCGCTCGCCGCGCGCTTCGCTCGAGTATCGGCCGCTTGGATAGATTCTTCAGCGCCCCCGAGGCCAGATAGCCCCGAAGGTTCGACTCCAAATCATCCCCAGGCAGCACAAGATCGATGAGATTCCTATCGCAAGCCTGTTCGGCGCGCCATTTTTCACCCCAGAGCAGAAAATCTACCGCGTCGCATAGTCCGAGGAGGCGCGGCAATTTCTCTATGGCCCCGAAAATCGGCGGGAAATAATAGTCCTTGAGCTCGGTCATGTAGAAGCACGTGTCGAACGAATCCGCGGCCAGCCGATAATCCGTGCATAGCGCGAACTCTACGCCGCAGCCATAGCAAGACCCTTGGATCGCGGATACTGTCGGAACTGGACACTGCTCCATGGCCCGGTACGCTTGTCGCGTTTGCTCGCTGAGCGCGGTCGCATCGTCAAAAGTGTGGGCACTCGCCGTGAGCACCAATTCCGTGCCGTTGAGGAAGCTGTATGGCTTGGCACTTTTAAAAACGACCAATGAGGCATCACGACGTTGGAGCGGCCGGATGAATCGCTGCAGTTGCTCCGCGGCCGCCCGGCTGAAGATATTCACTGACGAGCCGGGCGTATCCAGTTCGAGGTAGTAGATATCGCCGTCCTTCGAAATCGAAAAGGGCTCAACCACAGACCGATACCCTAGGCCGACTTTTGCAGGTTGCTCTGCACGAAGTTGGCCAGAGCACCGACTGTGAGTTCATGAGGATCGCGCACCGATGCGATCAGGTGCGGTAGAAACACGCCGACATCAAAGGCCTCTTCCAATAGCAGCGACAGTTCGGCGACTTTCAAGGAGTCCACGTAATAGTCATCAATCAAGGAGGCTTGCGCAGATCGGGTCGCATTAACGTTCCGATCCGGACACAGCTCGTCGAGAATCTGTAGTACTTTCGTCAGAATATCTCTGTGGTTACGCATCACTGTTTCCTCGTTGTTCCCGCCGACGCAATCAACCCGGTCTCCGCGGAGGTATCTGCGGTTTCAAGCTCGAAGTGAGCATCGATCACGCGTTGCTCCAGTTCGGTCTCCAATAAGCGAACGAGACGATCGGATTTGAATCGGCAGCGCTCGAGTTGTTTCGGCAGAATGCGGGTGAAGTACCTCATCGCTCCGCGTGCATTCAAATCCCTCAAGGCGTAGTCGCGACACGCGTCCGGCGCGAAGCCATATTGCCGCCAGACCGGTATCGCAAAAAAGGAGGCGATGATTGCAACGGTCGTCTCGAAAAACATGTCTTCCATACGCGGCTGAAGCTCCGCGATTCTCGCGTCGGTCAAGTGCGCGAACACCCACCGATTGAAACGCAGATGACGGCCTTCGTCGCGGACGATCGCCGCCAGAATATTTCGCAGCAATGGCTCCGGATTCTTGAATTGAATCGAGCTGATCAACGAAACGGCCGTCCACTCGAGACAGAGTTGCGCGACGAACAGTTTCACTTCAAAGGCGGTTTCGCGCATGAGCTCGTCAAAGATTTGCGTCAAAGCCGGGTTTGGTGAGAAAGCCACACCTATTTTTTCGCGCAGATATCGCCGTAGGATCAGCATGTGGTTGCGCTCATCGGCAAGGATGGTGCTGGCAAAATAGGCGCAATCGAGGCTGTCGTCCGGGCAGTCGCGAATAATCTGAGCTGCGAGAAAAACGCCTAGATGTTCTCCGCCCATCAAATTGTGCAGATGATATAGGCCTTCTCGATAGATGACCTCATTTCGTTGTTTGATGCTGAGTGCCGAGAATCCGGGCATATCCTGCAAAAGCGATGCCGTGCCAACTTGCTTTATCTGCTCGATATCGAGTGGCTGATGCCAAAGCGGATCCTGTCCCACGGTCCAGGTGGCGGACACGGCATCGCCGAGCAACTTTTCGATTTCCGGGCTCGCGAAGGGTAAATCCAGATTTAACATGACTCTAGATTCCGCTTCAGCTGTTGCCATGCCGTGAGGGATTCGCGGGTCATGTGGCCGTGGAGATAGAATTTATCGATGAGCCGAAGCAGCCAATTCGACCGCGTGTATTCCAATTCGCGGCGCAGTTCGACACCATCGGGTCGCTCGACGGTGCGAAACGTAATCAGTATGTTGCCGCCAATACCCTCGACTTCGCCGCGGATTCGAAAATGAAACGGTCTATCGGCCTCGAGCGTCGTCCAGTTGATGTAGCCTGTCCAACCGCGAGTGCGAAATCTTTCGCGGTGCCGATCCCCCACCTGCAACGGATGTTCGGTCGCTCCGGTTTCCTCCAGCGATGCCGGATGAAAATCCGGCCAATGCTTTGGGGTGGTCAAGTAGTCGAATACCAAAGCCGCCGGTTTTCTTATGAGGATGGAATGCTGGATTAGGGGCATAAGCATGGATCTCCGCAGCGATCGGCCGCGAATCTGAACTCAAGAATTCGGGCGATGACGCCGCTCTTATTGATCATCGCTCCCCGCAAATTGGCGGTTGATAACACGCGACAACTCGGCCTTATATCGACGAGTGTCTTGCCCTTATGTGGAGATGTGCAAAATCAGCGTAAAACCCCTCATCGATTTGCCAATAATTATTGGAGGCGCGGTCTAAATCCATGATGTAGTAATCCGACGAGGGGGGCTCCGTCACCACACTGCCGATCGCTTCGATCAAGTTACTCGCCGCGGACGAACGCGTGCTCATGACGCACACCGCCGACCCAATCGCCAGGAACGAGATATTCGCCTGGACCAGCTGGGTTCTCGTGGAAAAGTATGCAAATAACGCCCTTCTAAGCAACAATTCGGCCAGCGCAATTACCGTCGTTCTCGGAGCCGGAAGGGCAATGCATTCCGTTGAAACTCAAGCGAGGACTCGGCATATTCAGTCTCAAAGTTTCGTGCAATGAGGTGGAACTGGAGGTCGACGACAAGATCGTCCCGGGAATATTCGGATTCCAGGGCGCCACTGCGTACCGAGCTCCACCGGAAGCGGCCTTCCAGGTTTTTTTCGGCGTGACGGCGGACCTGGGGGACCTGGCTTCCGCGAAAGGCGGGGTGTTGTCGCACTTGACGGTCTAGGGCCGATGGGACAGGTCACCGACGTGGAAGTCCTTGGGCAAGCCTCCTTCCGGTCTGATCTCGCCATGAAAGGTACATTGAGCGCCGCCATAGTTGCGGGACCCGGCATCTCGCCGGGTTTCCAGCTGTGAGCGAGGGTTGAGACTGCGCAGCAACGCGCGAGTTGTTGAAACTCGACGTTGCGACACACGTGTCAGGCGTGGGTATGGAAAATGTCCGACTCGTCGGTGACGATAACGTCGTAGCGGATGATCCTAGTCCAAGGATCAGCGCATGGAAACAATCGGAACTCAACCGAGAAGTTCATGCGTTCTCTGACCAAACAGCACAAATGCACAGAGTTGCGAACTGAATCCGGGATAAGCTTTCTCGGAGCGATGCGCCCTAGGCCGAGAGGTACGCGATCTGCTCGAACAACCCACCTTGCGGGAAGCTCGGGCCGGGTCCGAGCTCGTGCAGTTGTCCCTCCCACGGATTGAGGAAGACCACCTTTCCGCTGCTGGTAACGCGTGAGGCGACGATGAAGTGGCCGCCAGTGCAGATGGTGGTTCCGCCGTAACAGCCCAGCAGCACAATGGCCGGTGTTGTGTCAGACAGCTTGCGGGTGTCGACCACCGCCGCACCCGGCGACGACCATCCCGTCGTTGACGTAACGCGCAAGCCGTCGTAGATCAGCTTCTGGGTGACCTGGTTCATGAAGATTCCGGCCGAAGCAAACATGTCCTGAAATGTTTCTTGGTCCGCCGGAAACTTTCTCGGATCGAGCGACATCGGCGCAGGTCCTGTTCTTGCGCCAAGACGTCGTACGCGTACCCGTCGCTATCGGTACGGCTGATGACAGTCATAGAACCCCCACTGATGTTCCTTCATTGCCGACAGGGGAAATACTTATTGCGTACAGCTACACGGGCGAATCCGCCCGACATCAATTTGACTTCAGTCTAAACACTCAGCCTGTGAGCGGCAACTGTGGGTGGGATGACCACGAGCGCATTTGCAGCCCCGTCATCAGCAGGACACGTGATTGGGGAGACACGACCATCGAATTGGCCGGGGCGCAGGCGAGGGTCTGCCCTGCGCCCCGCCGCAAGTGCTTCCGGTCAGTGCGACAGCACCAGGCCGGTGGCCGGATCGAGGATCAACTTCGAGCCGCGATGGTCCTCGCGAAAATCGAACATACCGTTGAGCTTCCCGGCTTTCGCATCCGAGGAGTCGGCGCCGATTCTGCCGAGGTCCCAATTATCCTCGATGAAGCGCAGGATCGACGACTGATCGGTCGCGCGATGATCGATGTAGTTCTGCTTTGCATACGGCGAAATCACCAGCAATGGCAGACGCGGACCATAACCGCAGCGGCCCTGTGATGCGGCGCTCGCGGAGCCGCAGTTGCCCGGTGCGACCAGCGCATCGTCCGAGACCGCGGATTCATTGACGACCGGGCCGAGTACGTGGTCATACCAGCCGTCCGAGTCGTCGTAGGCGATGATGATCGCGGTGTCGTTCCAGTACGGGCTGTTTTCGATCGCATTCACGACGCCGACCACGAACGCCTGCTCATCGATCGGGTCAGAGTAGCCGGGGTGCGCGTCCTGATAGGCGGCGGCTTTGAGGTAGGCGACCGAGGGCAGTTTGTCCTCGCCGAGCGCCGTCCAGAACGCGCCCAGATCGTATTGGTGATTGGCGCCGTCCGCGGAAGTTCCGATCAGCGCAGGATCCGACGGTTGCACGTGATGCAAATTCTGCGTGCTGGTGAAGTATTGGAATGGTTCGTGGTGCGGGATGTAGTCGCCTACCGTCTCCACGGCGTCATCACCCGCCAGGCCAACATGATGGGAGCCGCAGATGGCACGGCCTTTCGCATCATAGCCGGTGGCAGCGAATCCACCCTGGAACCATCCCCAGGTGAGGCCTTTGGCGTTCAGTAGATCGCCGACGTTCTTGCCAGCGACCGTGACCATGGTGGTGTTCTGCAGGCCGGGATTGGTCAGCACACATTCATCGCCACCCGGTCGCGCATCGCCGATCAGAGCACCGCTCGTGGCGCCATTGGCGATCGAGCCGGCCGCACTGGCGGGTGCGCCGCTCGGTTTCAGCGGCACCAGCGTCGCCGTATTCGTCGTGCCCGCGATCAAGTTGATCGCACCGACCGCCGACGGTCCGAACATCGTGCCGTACGAATTGTCGCTCTGGGCGTAGTGTTGCGCGTAATTCCACAGCGCCGTGACCGTGTTGCCGTCGAAATAGCCCATCACGACGCCGGTCCCTTTACCGTAATCATTGCAAGGCGAGGAGGTCGACGACCCCGACCCGGTGAACTGAGGGTACTTGTCCATCAGACCATGGTCGGCGGCCTCCTGCTCTGGCGTGTAGCTGTGGTTCTGGTCGCAGGTCACGGACGCTAAGCCAGTATCCATCCGGAACGGTTGCGTCGAGTTGGGATTCTGATCCAACAGCCCACCGCTGAGCAGATTGTTGGCGCGCGGCGTATCGGGCAACGCGTGGAACGCTGGCTCGCCGTTCGGGTTCGTAGCGTGGGGATAGGTCCCGAAGTAGTGATCGAACGACCGGTTCTCGCCAAAGATCACGATAAGGTGTTTGATGGGCGTGGTCGTCTCCGCTCGATCCGCCCAGTAGTTGGCCGCCCAGACGTTGGTCGGCGCGGCCAGCACCACGTTGCATGCGAGTGCAACGGCCGCCATTAAGCGAACATGCTTTGAGATCATGGAATTCCCCCTTGGTTTCAAGCTACCGCCCAGTGTGTTGTCGCTCAATTGGTATACCGAAGTGCACCCGACTTGGGAAACCTCGGGACCGGCGACAGAATCTACGTTCTCGATATGACTGTTCGATGACGTGCTGGTTACGATCGCAGCAACAAATGGGGCAGTCGATCCGTCTAATGTCCGAGCGAGAGGTGCCGCTGGCCAGCGCGTCGAGGCTCGATATGAATCAGGCCCATCATGCCCCCGTCTTCATGTTCCAGCAGGTGGCAATGATAGGGGAACGTTCCGACGGCATTCGGGTCGCGGAAATCCATGCGCAACTTCACACTCGGGTACTGCGGAGTCTTGCCGTCCCAGTAAGCGACATTGACGGTGTCTCGCAAGAACGGTTCGTCGAGCGGAATGCCGTTCCACTCCACGAGCATGAAATGCAGTTGATGAATGTGGAACGCGTGCAGTTCCTGCGTCCGGTTCTCGATGATCCAGTCCTCGACATCGCCCTGGCGCACCACGATGTCGGGGGTCTTGGAATTCGGGTCGAATACCTTTGGTTGCCGGCCATCGACGGTAATGTAGAAGTCGGTATGACCGTTTGCAGCCTTCCGATCGCGCACCTTCTCCGAGAAATAGAGCGTGCGCGTGCGCGTCGGCCGCAGGTCGCCCAGCCAGGGCGGACGCGGTTGCGTCAGCGCTCGCGGCGCTGCATCGAGGCGGGCTTTAAGTTCAGGAGCCGCAGGGTCGCCGATGACCGTCGCCAGCGGCCGCGTCGGGTCGTTCTCGCCAGCCGGTCCGGTATCCACCGTTCTCGTGACAAAACTCGCTTTGAGCCCTTCGGGCGGACCCTTCACGACCATTTCGATGCGCCCGGCCGGCGGCACCAGCGCGTGGCTTTGCCATAGGACATGTTCGTCCCGGTTACCGTTGCCGTTGATCGGAACCCCATCCAACGCGACCACACCCAACGCCTGAAGTTGGTTGTCGATGAGCAATTGCAGATCCAGATAAGTGATGGCCGATGCGTTCAAAACGCGCCACAGCTGCCGCTCTCCTGGCCGAATCTTGATCACAGCCGGTACGTAGCTCGGATACGGTACGGGCACAAAGTTGATCGACAGATCCTTCGCCGGCTGACCGCCGCCTGTGCCGGAATTGAGAATATCCCCTTCGGTATCGCGCATGATCATGGGCGGCGGCATCGAATCGGATTGCACCGCCGGCGCGTTCGGGTTCAACAACTCCTGATCACGAATGATGAGGACGCGCTCACCGATGCCGGCCAGCCACGGGTCGGCACGCTCGGTGCCCTCGACGATCAGCGCGCCCGAAGCACCGCCGAGCACCTGCGCATTGGTCAGCCCATGCACATGGGGATGATACCAATACAAGCCTGGCGGCTCGTTGGCCGGAATCCGAAATCGATACACGAATGGTTTGTCACCCGGCTGAATTAGCGTATTGAGCACATCGTCCTGGTGACAAATCGGGCGAACCGTCAAACCGTGAAAATGCAGATTGGTCGAGGCTGCGCTCATGGTGCCCGATCTGCAGGCCGCTGCCATCGCCTGCGCGTGGGACGCCATCGCCGCCATGGGCGGCGCGGCCGGCTGCTCGTTTTTCAAGCGCAGAATCAACCGGTCGCCTGGCTTTACGCGCAGTGTGGGCGCCTCGCCGCCGTCCGCGGACACGTAGCAGTAGCGCATCTGGCCATCGGCATCGACGCCGCTACGATAGCTCAAGTCAACCCGTAACACGCCGTGTGCGCTGCGCAGATTCTCCGGTTCACCGACAACGCTGCCAACCGACGGACGGCTAGGGCAGTCCGCGATCGCCTGCTGCGCCGGCGCCAGCGCCCAAAACGCCAACATACCGGCCGAGAGTCCCCAACAAACCTTGACCGATGACTGCGAGACGTGGTGAATATCCATTTCATGGAGCTGATGGTCCAGATCGAAAGTCGTCGTTGAAACTGACGCACTGAAAGTGGACTTTTGTATCTTAGCGAAGCGGCTCATTTTTCTGCGCATTCTAGAAACCGCGGTTCCGGTACAACAGCGGATATTTCGATCGCGAGGTCGTTTCGTTTCGATGCCGCCCCTATGCGAGCGCCATCGTCCATTCGGCCTTCCTCGACCAATCACGGCGTCGCTTGATGGCTCGATGATCTTGCTCGACGACGTTGTTCAGGTACTTGCACGTGCGCACTTTGACGTTGCGCCAACACGAGTGTTCACGCCGCAGCAGCCACAACGCGCGATCGGCTTCGTCATTCGGCACTCCTCCAAAGACCGGGCATCTTACCCGATGCCCCTGGATGCACCAGAACCATGCCCCTATAGGATACCGAGCGGGAAATCCCCAATTCGGAACTTTCGACATCAATGGCACGGGAAGGCCAACAATGAATTGCGCTCAGAACCGGTCCTTAGGCTCAATATTGCCCGCAAACTCATTCGCCGGTCAGACTTTGAATCTCCATGGTCCATTCGACGTTGTCGCCGTTGCTTTGCTGCACCTTGACCGGTACGTAGCCGCGACTTGACGGGCACCAGAATCGAGTCGTCCGCCGCGAGCCCTCGTGATGAGTTGCATAGATGACGGTATCGACGGGACCGATGCCCGTCGTGATGCGCTCCTCACCAAGGCGCTGATAAACATAGTCGCGGACCGTGTTCTTATCGATCATCGACAAATGATCAGGCGTCCGGCCGGCGCGCAGCGTCAATAGCATCGCAATCTGTGCCGATAAATCGTCTTGTTCGTCCCCTCGCAGCGCCATATCCACGGCGACACCGGAATATACGCCGCTCGCATGGCCCGCGGACCAGTCGAACACGACGTCCGAATGTCGAGCTGGAGTCGAAAGGCCGTCATCGGCGACGAAGTGCAGCGGCCGTACACCCGAGGCGTCGATGCTCATGGTGCTTTCCAAGGTGGGACGCATGGGGTAGAGCCGCCCGATGCCGCGCGGCTCGCTCCTGGAGCGATAGCTCCAAATCGATCCGTCCTTGTGCGCAAACTCCAGCGTCGAGACCGCGACCGTGATGCCACCCCACTTCCATTGATAGGAGGCGCTAAAGGGCTTGGGTTCGATTGCGCTGCCGCTAACAGCGCCTTGCACCTCCGTGCCGCCGGCACGATAGGCAATCAGGGCACATAGGCTGGCGATGCAAAATAGCTGCCGCGCTGCCCGCTGGGCGCGGCAGTGGTCTGCGACGTGCAGCCGGTCGCATTCACGCGTCTGGGTGCTGTTCATGATCCCGAAGGATAACCGTTCTCGCGGAGTATTCGGGCGAAGATTTTCGGCGGCCGTGGAGCAGCAACTGGGGTTGACGCCAAAGTGCCCGCGCTTGGAAATAGCGAAAGCAGCGGTTGCACGTCATTCTGTCATCGTCGCACGGATGCCGTAGCGATTAGGAAACCAGCAGGCGGTTACCTGAGAATGATAGAGCCTGCCTTGTGCGATAACCGATCAATCTCGGCATCGACGGCAAAATCAACGCATTGAGTACTGCTACGATCTACGAATGGAATCGAGGTACTGTCTGCATCATTCATGAATATCGGGGGATACCGTGAAGACAAAATGGTTTCGCGCTTTCGCGTCTTCCTGGATTGCTATCGGTGTGGTTGCCGCCGCGGCAAGTAGCATTGCAAAGGACAGCCCGGATTTCGTTCGGATCACGCCGGCGGATATTCATTGGCAGGATGTCCCCAATGGCCACGGAGTACAGCAGGCGATACTGCTCGGGGATCCCGCAAAAACCGGCATCTATGTGATTCGGGTGAAATTCCCACCGCACGTCATGGATGTTCCCCATTGGCATCCCAACGATCGGTACGTCACGGTACTGGAGGGAACGTGGTACACGGGCACCGGCGACACGTTCGATTTCTCTCGGGCGGTTCCCTTAAAGCCGGGTAGCGTCATGATGCACCCCGCGAAGGCGACTCATTGGGACGGCGCCGGAAGCGCAGAAGCCGTGATCGTTCAAATCATCGGCGAGGGTCCCGGTTCGACCACACAAGTCGACCCGAGCAAGCCATTCTGGATGGAAGTGCCGCTTTAGAGGGCGCCGAGTATTGGGGGTAGTCGAGTCAGCGGCACTGATGGCGCGGAGCTAGACGCCTTCGGCTAACCGTTCACGCCGCATAAACTATGAACGCGCCGGTCGCAATACCATTGTCTCGCCTTCCGATAGAATCTCGAAGCCATCCAATGCTTTACGAACCTGGTCCGTATCGAGCCGCCCCAACAGCGTAACCGTCAGGGCGCTAGGCGCCGAGATCAGGCGAGCGAGCTGCGGCTTGGCCGCACGCGTAGACGACCGCGCAGGACGAGCAACGAGCCCAGCAGCAGCGTCAAACCACTCGCGGCCGAGGCCGCATCGATTTCCGGCACGGACGACACACCGCCAGGGGGGACTCCATTGAAGCCGCCGCCTGTATAGCCTGCACTCACGAAGTTGCCTCCACTATAGCCGACGCTCCCATTGTCGCTGCTAGCGCCTGCCGGAATGCCGGCACCGGAACAATTGTTCGAGATCGTATTGCCAATCATCGTCACACTGGCGGTCTGCGCAAACGCCCTACCGCAGGAAATTTCCGCCGAGCTGTCAAGGACGACGCTGGTGAGTGCAAGAATATTTCCTTCAAATAGAGTGCCCGAGCCAAGCGTAGCCGTGCTGCCGATTTGAAAGAACACGCCGTCCGTCGCATTGCCACCTTCAACGATGACTTTCGCACCACTAGCGGTAGTAAGCCCGCTTACAGTTTGGATGACGATATCTTCATTGGATGCGCCGGCGAAGTTGAGCGTGAGCGTCCCTGTCAATTGGGCCGAACTACTGAAGCTGTAGACACCCGCTGTGAGCGGCGCAAGACTGCCCAGGTCCTGACCGGTCAAATTACGCGTGGACGGAAGGTTCGCAAGGATGTTGTACGCTTTCGTTTCATCGATTTGCGCCTGGCTGGCCACCGCATCTGCCGCGTGTGTTGTTCCGGTAAGGGTGATGGTTCCTGCGTCGGTAATCGCGCTGCCGGGGTCAACACCCACATCGCCGTAGATCGTGGTGGCATCCGCGTTGGTCACCGTCGATCCGCCCAGCACCGCAAAATTCTCCGCCGTGCCGAGTATCGTATCCGCATTCGCGCTCTGGGAGAGACCGATCACGCCGACGCAGCCGAGTGCAAATGTGGCCTTGCGGAAAAAACGTGCTCTCGTTGTCATAATCATCTCCAGATTCGGCCATGTAATTCTCAAACAAATCATACCATCTGGCCGGGCGTTGTGAATCGGAACCATCAAAAAAAACCGCGACTCTGACGCCAAGCCTGGACTCCACACAATTCAACAGCCTGGTGCCGCAGGTCGCAGTGCAAAGCCCGACAAGACTTAAACATACTCAACTCCTTCCGCGACCCTGTCTGTTAGGTACCATACAGAGGATTTCGATTGCTCGCCGCCGGTGATCAGTTCTAAGTCGGAGTTGACACCGCTACACATAGGGATCGCTAGATATAGCCGTACCTAGCGATCCACAACCGCCGAGTGCGAGCATCAGCGATTCGGCAGCCTGCAATCCCAGTTCCCTTACGGCTGGGTTACCATATTCTGCTCGAGAGTGACCGCAGTCCCCGCGAACATCCTGCCGTTCATCGTTGCGCCGGTATTCATGACGATCGATGTCTGCGACAGTATTACACCGTTAAATTTTGAAGTCGTCCCAAGTTGCGCAACGCCAAAGGTTGCCCAGTAGACATTCTGGGGCAGCGCGCCGCCGGCCAAGATGACTTGCACGCCGGAACTCACGGTGAGGCCTTGTGCGATCTGAAAGATCCAGACATCGTTCGGGCCGCCGGTGAGCGTGAGAGTCGTCGGTACAGAAACCGCGGTACTCCGTTTGTAGGTCGCGGGGCTAAGATTGAGTCCGCCGATATTTCCTGCCGCGAGCTCCGTGTAATCGGGCGCACGTCCCTGCGCGTCGGTGTACGCGGTCCCCGCAGCACCGACAGCGGCGGTTAATCCAACAGCGTCCATTACGCTACACGGCAGCGGACCCGCATTGTCAACGGCGTTTGTCACCCCGGTCATCTGCCGCGCGCGCCCTGGATGGCCGGATCTGCGGCAGGGCATGGCATTGCCGATAGCAGCGACGCGAGCGCGGCCATGGTTGCCAGTACACGTCGAGGGAACTGACCCATGGAATTGCCCCCGTCGCCTACGAGTTGCGCCCGTACCGCTGAGCCGCCCAGGATCGAAGGGAAAATTCGCGACAGCGGGTGATCGGCCGCTTATTGTGTCAGAGGCTGCAACTTCGCCTTGTCACCGTCCGATGCCATGTGGTGCAGATTGAGAATGACACCCGCAAGCGTCTTGACCGAACCGGCTGCCTTGTCATTGCTGACGATGGCCTCGAGCTTCGGCTTATCGGCAGCTGCCACCGTGTGCTGAACGTCCAGCAACGCCTGGGCGACGGTTCGCTCATCCGCGGTCGCGGATTTGTCCTGTGCAATCTGCGTTAGCGCCTGCTTGTCGGAGTCGCTGGGGTAATGATGCAGGTTTATTAGGATGCCGGCCATGGTCTGAACCGCCTTGGTCTCCGCGGCAGTTGCGATGCTTGCAGTAAGGACAAGGAACAGAGCCGCCGCCAAAATGCTTTTCGAATTACGCATGGTCATCCTCCTAGGCAATGCGCCCAAAAACAGAACCTACACCGCTCCGGCACTCAGGGGCAAGCCCGGAGAAGTTAAGATTTACTTGGAGCCAGGTTCGAGATCTAAGTGATGTCGGTCGAGCAGTAAGCCGCCGCCGAGCGCCGCGCTTGCACGCAGAAAAGCGCGCCGCTCATGGACAACGCCGCCGCCGGCCGGCTCTGCCGGAGTGATCTCGAGGTGCTTCGCGCGTCTGCTCCCCGAGCATCGATCATCGGGAGACCGGCGGCCAGCTTGATTGCGGCGCGAATCCGCGGGTAGGTCGCGCAGCGACAGATATTGCCGGCCATGGCGTGGTCGATATTGGCATCCGAAGGGTTCGTGTTCGTGGCGAGCAACGCGGCCGCCGACATGATCTGGCCCGCTTGGCAGCACCCGCATTGCACGACATCGATATCCAGCCATGCCTGCTGGACCTTCTTGCCGACCGGCGTGTCACCGATGCCCTCAATCGTCGTAACGACGCCCGACCCGACATTCGCGATCGAAATCAGGCACGAGCGCGTCGCTGCACCGTTCAAATGGACGGTACAAGCTCCGCACATGCCCGCCCCGCAGGCGAATTTGGTGCCCTTGAGGTTTAGCGTATCGCGGAGCACCCAAAGCAACGGCGTATCCGCATCGGCCTCAACGCGTTTAATAGCGCCATTGACATGGATGGAGTACTTCACTGCGTCCTCCAGTGTTCACCGACCAGAGCGAATTCTACGCGCGATCGAGTGTCGAAGCAGCAGCGACCGTCATCGAGCGGCAATCGGCAGAATGATTCCTGGTGGTTCGAAACCTGCGAGGAGTCGGTTATGAAAGTGGACGTCGGCCTATCGCGTCATGTCGCGGCACCTGTGGACATCAACAATTTCCGTCCACTGTTTTCAGCATCCGGACATCACGGGTGCATCGACGTTGTTGCGCATAACTTACTAATCCCTAATGCCGTTTTGGCGAAATGGCGCAATCGCTTGTGCAATCAATGACGCTGGAATGTTGCGACGAACATGTCAGTAGTTTGTGTCCAAAACACTCTGCTGAAGGATTGGACACGAATAACTGATCGCGACAACGGTTCGCGGCAACTGAGGAAGCCAAGACATTTGGCGCGAGTGAGGGAGTTGACGCTGCGCGATATGCCAGTCCGCATCCGCAACTGCGAGTTCGAAGGTATTTTTTGCCAAGTCGACGGCAACGATCGCGGCATTCATATCGGACTCCCGCTGGTTAGGACTTTCGCTGAAACACTACACATGCTCAGCTTGGCACATTGATGCCATACTGGCATTCAGGAGGAGTCCATCTCAACAGTTCGAGCGATCGTGGGCCACGTTTTTGGTGAGCCAAGGAGGGAGTAGGTGATTTGGATAAACCAGCTTCGTTTGTCGCCGACGCAAGCCCGCGTCGCTCAAACGTATCGTTAGATGTCCGGCGAGCGTATGCGTGTCGGCTCCGCGCTTCGATCCATAAGCCCATTGCTCCTTGTCGGGATCTGGCTGGCATGCGTCGTCGCACACGCCGCTTATTACATGTCCTCAATCTTGGCGCACGCCGCAGATATTCCGGATCTGAACGTTCGGTCCCGTGGATACCTATTGCTCATGTTCGCGTTTGTCAGGTTTCCCATTTGGCTTGGCGTTTTGTTGGCGGTACTGTTGCTACGTGGGTCACGTCAAAGAGACGTCTAACATCATTGGAGCGCCCCTCATCCTCATGGGCAACTGATTGTGAGCTGCGCTACCTGCGAATAGGGATGTCGATGTAGCTATCGTTGTGCCACCGGATTTTGAGAGGAACTTTGCCATCGGCAATGGATTCCTCACTCACGTCGCTGCCGGTACCGTAGTTGATTTCGCGATCCGGCCGCTTGTTGATGCCAAGGACCATCACGAGTCGGCTGCCGGGCTGGAGCTGGCGGCTCGTCATGCGCTCGCTCTTGAACGTCAACTCCTGGCGCTCACCCGCCTTGAGCAGGTGGCGGTGCACTCGGTCCCCTGCATAGCTGGCGCGGAACTCGTAGGTTGGACTGAACAAGCGGATGTAATCCCCGCTCGCCAGGCGCTCGAACAGAATGATGTTCAGGTCCGTGTCCATTTTGTTCACCGTAAAATCCAGCCGGCCTGAGAACAGACCATTGAACTCGATCGGCTTGGTCAGCGGATCACTGACGAACATCACGTCGTGGTGGGTGGCCAGACTGGTGTTGATCAGAATCGGGGAAGGCATCCAGGCCGCATCCTTGCGATCGACAAAGTTCACAGTCTGGCGGACGAAGGCGGCGTTGGAGTTCTTATGCTGCGTCAACCGGTGGCCGTCACCGGATGGCGTTGGGTCCAGGTAAAATCTCAACGAACCCTTGGAAGTGGCCTCGAGCGACGGCGCGTGACGCCACTCGTTTGCACCCATGACTTCGAAATTGATCCGATCCTTCAATAAAGACGGCGTCGTGCCGCCCTTGAGGACGTGATCAAACCATTGATAGCGCAGCTCGTGAAGATCAACGAGAGCGGCCGAATCCACTTGATAACCCTGCAACACGGCCAACGGTCCACGCTGCATGACGGCGTCGTCGTAGGGTCCAATGACCAGAGTATGATCGGCGTGCGGATTGTATCGATAGTGCTGCGTGAAATAGTACAGAGCGCCCATTTCGCTTCCTGCGTAGTACCCGGTGGTCGTCAGCACCGGGATGTTGATGTGTGCGAATTGTTCTCCGTAGGGGATCATCTCTTGCCAGTAACGATCGTAGCTCGGGTGATTCAGCCAGCGGATGAAAATCGGGTTGGGCTTTCCGAATAAGCGGCCCATATCGCGATATCGGCTTCCGCTGGTGTACCACTTCTGATCGAGCTTGTGCCACAGTGCATCGTCGTAGTAGTCCGCTTGGTCCGAAGTCTGGGCATTGGTCACGTACGAAGACCATCGGTACGCGGAGTTTTGAAAGATGTTGCCGCCCATAGGCACATCGATTCCCGGAGCGCTGGCTGCCGACGTGGCAATGGCTTTGAGCGCGGGCGGTAAATGTTTTGCCGCCGCCCATGAGGTAAAGCCGCTATAGCCGTCGCCGTACATGCCCACGCGGCCATCGCTCCAGGGTTGCTTGGCAATCCAACCGATAACGGTGCGCGCATCATCGCCGTCGTGCTGATAGGGAACCACATGACGTGGAGTCGTATGCGTTCCTCGGGCGTAGGCTACTACCCCGACATAGCCGTGCGCAGCGCATTCCTTGGCGTAGGTCCGTGAATCATAAATCGTGAACTCGAGCAGCGTGGGAAGCGGTTTGGAGGGGCTCTTCGGGCGAACCACCACGGCGGCAAGGGTCACCCCGACGCGAGTGTTGATCTGAACTTCGTTATCGAAGGTGTAGCGGCGGCGATCCTCCTCGCCATTGAGCGAATCCACCAAAGGGCCGAAAGCCCGGTAAGCATCGAAGGAGAGGTACGCCCGAATCAGCTCCACGGCGTCTGATTGCCCAATGCTGTCTTCAGCCCGCTGCCGGTCGAAAAGATTTTGTAGAGCGTCCCGAAACACCGCCGGCGAAGTCCCCAGCCATTCGGCGACGGAGTATGCGTCCCGGTCATTGAGGCGAGGAATCACCTCTGCAAACGACTTCGTAAATCCTTCCGCGAATGAAACCCGATTTTCCGCCTCTATAGCCCTCGCGTGCGCATACATGTCGTATATCAGTTCACGGCCCACCGGGCGGCCGGCATCCAAGAGTCGCCGCCGGTCGCGCAGCGATTGCCGCGAAATGTTTGCGGCCACATAGTTGCCCGCGACCATTTGAAGTGCGGAAAGATTCGCAAGATAGCGGTCAGGATCGGGTTCCTGATAGATGGGAAGGAGGCGGTCGGCCAAATCTCGCATGATCGCCGGTGTCGTGGCGTCGCCCGTCGATGAGGGCGGGTGAAATTCGAAACTCGACGCGGCGGCCCGCGAGCATGAAATCGCCGCAAACAAGAGGAAGAACAGATGGTTCGCCATCCGCTTCGCAGCACTTCTTCCGGTCGATATCGGCGTCTTTCTCATTGTCGATTTCCGCGATCGGTCAAGGCCGTAGTACTCTTTTGGACGCGGGGAGCCTTGACCAGATGCAGGACGCGTGTGAACAGAGTATGCGCCTGAGCGGGGCCGCCGATGTGGATGACACCGGTCCGCTGAAGTTCGTTGGTGAAGACATCCATGACCAGCTCGAGGACATCGTCGTCGAGGGAGCCGAACGTGCCGTCAATGAGCACCCAAGGAGGATCCTGCAGCAAGATGCGGGCGATCGCGAGGCAGAGTTGCTCGTCTTGACTCAATTCTCGCTCCCAACGGTGAGTCGTATCGAGCAACGGTGCGAGACGTTCGAGACCCAGCCGGTAGAGCGCACGTGTGAAAGCGCTCTCGGCGAAGCTCTCGGCCTTCAATGGATAGGCAAGGACTTCGCGTAAAGTTCCGCGCGGCAGATAGGGCGTGCCGCGCGGCAGGTAAAATATCTGTTCGCCTATCGGACGCGTGATGCGCCCTGCGCCCCAGGGCCACAGGCCTGCCATTGCCCGAAAAAGCTGCGTTTTACCGGTTCCCGGCGCACCCAGAACGAGGACGCGCTCGCCGCGGTTCACGACCACTTTCGTTTCCTTGAGCATGTCGGCGTTAGCGGCAGAAATGATCTCGAGGTTATCGAATGAAATCGAACCCGGATCGCCCTCGGTGTAGACAATACGGCTTTCAAACCCGCGCGGTTCATGGGTGGTGATCAACGCCTGGCGGAAATTCGCGACTCGAAGCAAGTTCGCGCGCCAATCGGCGATGGCGCTGAAATTGTCGATGAACCATCGCAGCGACGACTGCGCCTGGGTGAAAGCGCCGGCCGCCATCATGAGACCGCCGAAAGAAACTTTTCCACTGAAGTACAAGGGGGCGGCGACGAGTATGGGAGCGACTATCGTCACCCATCCAAAGCCGGCGGTGATCCAGGTGAGATTGGCGTGACCCATGACGATGCGGCGAGTCGCGGCAAGCACATCGCCGAGATGAAGGGCAATGCGGCGTTTCTCGTCCGCCTCGCCGGCGGCCAAGGAAATGTCATCAACGTGCTCATTGACGCGCACCAGCGAAAAGCGCAGATCGGCCTCGCGCGCGTAGCGCTCCGCGTTGCGGCCGATGAGGCTTCGCCCGATCCAGTAGCTTAGAAGAGAGCCCGCGCTAGCGTAGATGATTGCCGCCCAGACCATGAAGCCCGGTACTGTATAGTCCCGGTCGCCGACGCGGAAAATGAAGTCGTTGGAAAGAACCCATAGTACGCCCGCGAAAGTAAGGAACAAGATCGATGCCTGGAGAAGTCCGACGCCGAGATCGGCCGACAGCTCGCAGAGCTTGCGTGCGTCTTCATGTATGCGTTGATCCGGGTTGACGCCTATCTGCCCCGCATTGGCGAGCCAAAACGCTCGGCGCGGCAGCATCCAGTCTTGGAGAAGACTGAGCACGAGACCCTCACGTAGCCTGAGTTCCAAGGTTTCCACCAGCCACCGCTGCGCCACGTTGAGGGCGAGGATAAATCCCGCGATCAGGAAGAAGACACCGAGCTGGTAAAGAAAGTCGCGCAAGTCGCGGCGCGACAAAGCATCATAAAAAGGCTTGTTCCAGGCGTTGAGGCGAATCTGGCCGTAGGCCGTGGCAGCGACGACAAGAACGGTAATGGCCACCAATACCATGACTCTCTTGCCCACCGGTGAGCCGAAGATGGTGCGGATGATCAGTCCCATCTGACGCGCGAGGCCCATATGGGCGGCCTCACCCTCGTGAAAGGTGCCGGAGATTTCTGGTGAGCGTTTTTTTGCCGTGCTCATTTCTCTGTGGTGCAGGTGACTGAGGCCGGAGTTTGCAGGATCGTCACAGAATCCCCGTCAAAACTCGTACGCGGTTTGCCATCGACCATCACGCGGTGCCGTGGAGCAGCCAGCGGTGGCCGCAGGACCATCTTGCCCATGATCCCGCCGCCGATCTCAAATCGCAACGTGTTTGCATCCATGCTGCGCAATGAATAACTGAGGCTGTCGTAAATAGTCGGCATTCTGTCCACCTTCACGCCGGCCCCTTCGTGCCACTCGTGTGCGAGACCCGCCGCCAATATCAGGCTCTGATCGGCTTCTCGCCCATAAGCGATGAGGTTGCGCAAGGCAAGCAGGTGTGAACCAGCGAGCTGATAAGACGCCGACCGGCGCCGCAACTTATTGTTTCGGAATGCGCGATGCGTCAAATCCCTGTTCGATATTCAACGCCGGTTCACACGCAGAATCACTCATGGCGTCATTTGGCATATAGGGAACAATGGGTTAGCAGCCTGCTGGCCAACGCCGGTTCAGCTTCTTTCCAACTTCGTCAAAACTGGAAAATCAATCACCTGGGTGCTCGGCGCATCCACTATGAGCACTTTTTGTATGAATCTTCCCTACGGGGCCTGTCCGGGCGTTCGCCGCTATGCCGCTCACCCATCTGGCAAGCCGGCGTCCCTCCGACATCGCTTTGCCGCGGTTTGTCAGCGATACCCTCGGGCTTCACGTAATGGAGTCCTACGGCATGTGCGGCGAGTAGCCTTCTGCCGCGTAGACAACTTATCGAGCATGCTTCCTGCTTATCGAATTGCCTCCCATGCAGCAAATACTGCTCCGGAGGACGGAATACCTTAAGGCAGGAACAATCATGAATACCCCAATGAACGGCGAGCCGCGACAGTCGAGCACTGCGGATCGGGCGGTTTCCGCGAACACTCCACCGCCATCGGCGCACGACGCTGATATGCCTGTTTTCGCGGTAAACACCGACGGCGTGATTCAAACGACCTCGGAGAAAACCCTCGCCCCGCTATTTACGCCGCACGCAGCGACGGATTTTCGCTCGCGTTGGGATGTTGTGCAAAGAGGTTTTGTTGATGATCCAGAGGAAGCCGTCCGCGCGGGCGATGAACTCGTCACCCAGGTCATCAAGAGTTTGTCGGAATCGTTTTCCGAGCAACGCTCTGTGCTCGCAGGTGACATGAAGACGGAAAAGTCATCAACCGAGAATCGGCGACTGGCTTTTCGACGCTACCGGTCTTTTTTTGACCGCTTGCTGTCGATTTAAGGGTTACCGAATCAAGGCGGCGTCGAATGCATCCCTGCCACGCGAGGTTCGCGATGGACATCGAGGGCGGACTACGCAAGTTGGAATCCCGCTATCGCTCGGCGTTGAGCGCGACGGTCGCCGCCAAAGCGAATTATCTGGCACTCGCCGGCGAACGCTGCGCCACACCCGCCACCATCGAACGAGCCAAATCGCTCTGGCAGCGGCTCGATTCACGGAAGCGAACAATCGCTGCGCAAATGGGTGAACTCGAAGCACTCGAGGATGCAACCGGTTGGCGGCCGCCATTGGCGGAAAAATCCTTACCCCAACGCAAGCATAAACCCGATCCGCCGCTTCCATGTGCGTTCCAGTACAGACTGACCCTCGGGTACAGCGTCATACTAAAAACATGAGAAAACTTTACAAACAAGAAGCGGATCCCGGCATCCCAGAAGTATCGGAGGAATTGCCCTCTGACTTCCCCATTCCGCCACCGACAACCGGCACTGTCGATGACGACGACGACCCGGCCGACGAGCGGGCCGATGAGAACGAAGCTCGCGTGCGCTAGAAGAACGAAAACACTGAATCTTCAGAAGAGTTTCAACGCGACGACGAAGACCGCAATAGCGCTGATGAATGAAAAGTCAGAACTTATGCTGATCTTGTCGGCTCGCTCCTTATTACTTCGCCCACCACCGCAGGCGCTAACGGACGGCCCTCGGCCCAACCACTCAATCGCCGACGCGCGCACCTGACCGCGGCGGCATCTCATTGGCAGATCCTGCGCGTCGCGTACTGCGGCGCGCAGCTGCCCCGCGTTAGCTGTGACTGTTCATGGTCTGCACACCCTTGAGCAGACCGTTGGCGTCGAAGGTCAGCTGAACCGAATGCATGCTCACCGAGATGCCATCTGGCGTAGCGGGCCTGCTCGTGGCGGGGTCCGCCACTGCTCCGGCCGCCACGGGCCGTGGAGACCGTTGTGGTGGTGGCGGCCGAGGCCGCGCCACCGATACAAATGTACACGCATCCCTAACCGGAAAACTCTTTCCGGGGAACTGTCTCTGTGGCTGAGGCCCCTTGCGTTTCCAATGGGTCAAAAAAATACACAGCCGACCATGGTTTTCTTGGCGCGATACATGGCGGTGTCAGCGTTTCTTATCAATTGTTCTCCGGTAATGCCATTCTCAGGATACACGGCAATGCCGATGCTCGCCTTGATGACAGGTCGCAGGTCGCCCACGTCAATAGGCAGCCCAATAATTTTCAATAGCGCGTCGGCAATTCGTTCAATATTCTCGCGGCCTTGTGGGTTGATCAATAAGTACAGGAATTCATCACCACCGTTACGGCACACCGTATCTTCGTCCCGAGCGTGATGTAACAGGCGTTTTGCCACCTCCTTCAATACCGCGTCGCCTACGGCGTGGCCATGTGTGTCATTGATGCTTTTGAACCGATCCAGATCGAGGAACATCACCGCTAGCACCCAAGTGTGGCGCTTGGCCAGGGCAATTGCATGCGTCAGCCGGTCGTCGAATAGGTCCCGATTCGGAAGACCCGTCGTAGAGTCGTGCAACGTCCTCTGTTCCAGCACGTTATTGCAATTCTCGAGCTTCTTGTACAACAGCCGCACTTCGAGCATGTTGTGGATGCGCGTCTTGACTTCGACCAGATCGAACGGCTTGCTGATGAAATCCTTTGCCCCGGCTTGCAACGCGCGCAGCTTGGCACCAGATTGGGCGGTGAGCACAATGACCGGAAGATAACTTTCTGATTCGTCTGCTTTGAGGCCATCCATCACCTGGAAGCCATCCATGCCGGGCATCTGCAAGTCGAGCACAATCAAGTCGTAACGATTATTCCGATGCAGCGCGCAGACTTCCAGCGAATTCGTCGTTGTGGTAATGCGAGTATAGCCGTCCTCACTCAATATCTGCTCTAGCAAACTGACATTGGACTCCCGATCGTCGACAATAAGTATGCTGGCGTTGAGAATATCGGAGCGCCCTATCATTGTTGTAGGTCCTTTTGGTGGGCGCGGGCCAATTGCGTTTTCGCGAATTTCAGCGCTACATCGAGCGTATCCATGAACTCGTTGACCTTGATCGGTTTGGTGAGATAACGGAAGAATCCCGCCTCCAGACCTTTCTGGATATCACGGGGTATTGCATTGGCACTGATCGCGATCACCGGGATGTGCGCTGTTGCTGGGTCTTCAGCCAGGATTCGCAACGCCTGGATGCCGCTGATGCCCGGCAGATTGATGTCCATCATGATTACATCCGGCCGGGAGGCGCGCGCAATATCGACGCCGCGGTTGCCGTCGCTCGCACTCAGCAAGCGGATATCGGGCCGCCGCGCGATGAGATTCTCGACCAACACCAGATTGGCCGGGTTGTCCTCGACATAGAGCACGGTGCGCGACTGGGCGTTGGCATGAACTGGCGCCCGTGCGACAGCGATGGGTTCGGCTGCGCCGGCGATCAGGAGTGGTTCAGCCGTTAAGTTCAATTCGATCCAGAACACGCTGCCCACACCGACCGTGCTTTCAACGCCGATTTCGCCGCCCATCAACTCGACCAGCCGCTTGCTCACCATCAGGCCGATGCCGGTGCCTTCCTCGATGCCGCCCTCTTTTCCGAGACGATTGAACGGCTCGAAGAGCTGCGTCAGTTTATCGGCAGTCAATCCTTCGCCGGTGTCCTTGACACTGATGCGAATGCGTTCCGCGGTGCTTGCGGTGCAGTCCACGACGACCGCCCCGCCCACCTTGTTGTATTTGATCGCGTTGGAAAGAAGGTTGATGAGAACCTGCTTCACGCGTGTCCGGTCGGCTTTGACAAAGTATGGGATTTTGAAGTGGGGAAAGGCCATGCGGATCTCGCGCCTTTGCGCCTGTGTTTCGATCATGGCCCGGCATTCCAGCATGACTTCGCCCAGCGACGTCGGTTCCAGCGACAGCGACAGTTTCCCGGACTCGATCAGCGCGAGATCGAGGATTTCGTTGATCAGCTCCAGCAGGTACCACCCGCCCTTGAGAATCTGTTCGATGCTTCGCTTTTGGGAGGGTGTTGGCAGCGGCGAACCGGAATCCATGAGTTGGGCGAAACCGAGGATCGCATTGAGCGGCGTGCGCAGCTCATGACTCATGCTGGACAGGAATTCCGATTTCGCGAGGTTGGCTTTTTCCGCAACAAACTTGGCGCTCTCGAGCTCGGCGTTCTTATCCTGCAATGCCCGATCAAGCCGTGCCCGCTCTGCCTCGACCATCTTGCGCGCGGTGTTGTCGGTGCCAATCAGCAGATAGCCAATGATGGAGCCGTGCGCGTCGCGCAGCGCCGTAACGGACACCACCGCCGGGAACCGGCGGCTATCCTTGCGGATGTAGGTTAGCTCGTAGATATCTTCGATCTCGCGCGAGGCCTTGAACACCAGGGCATCGAAACCCGGCGCGATCGTGGTTCCGAGCTCGGCACTCAGCGCTTCGGCGCGCGCGATCAGCTCCTGCGAATCTGAAATGTCGGCCGGCGTGATCTTGTTCATCACTTCGGCGGCCGTGTAACCCAGCATGCGCTCGGCGCCAACGTTGAAAATCTGGATGACGCCCTTCGCATCAGTCGCGATGCTCGAGAAATTGGCGCTGTTGAAAATCGCGCTCTGCAGGGCGCTCGCCTTTAGCAACGCCTCTTCTGCGTGCTTGCGTTCTGTGATTTCCGCGCGCAGTTGTTGATTCAATTTTTCCGCCGCTTCGATGAGTTCATGCTGGCGCACCGAGCCGAGGAGCAACGCCTCGTTCATCGCGAGCATCTTTTCATGTAACTGGGCGGTCTCGTCCATTTGAGCGGTGTTCCTACTTCTTCGCCTTCGGTTCCGGCGCGGTTTCTTCTTCTTGCACCTTTCGCGGGCCGGTGCGCGTGGGGATTCCTGTGGTCAACCCGTTGTAGTCGGTGGATCGCGGGCGAATGACCACCACGCCCTTGTCCGTGATGACATATTCGCGGATGTCTTTGCTGTGATTGCCGCCGCGCATTTTGATCACGACCATCACTTTGCGAAGCTGGCCGTCAATTTCCACATAACGCAACCGGATAATGTCATCGGTCAGGAACGAGATCGTGTAATGGCTAAAGGTAAACCCGGTAAATGTATCCTCCGTTTCAACCGTGCTGAGAATCGTGACCCCGGCTCCCGTCAACGCCACAATCATGCGGTAGAGCGACTCGCGGAAGTCCGTGCGGAAACCGGGCGCCAGCGCCATCTCGAGACTCAGCAGCGAATCGATCACCAGCCGTTTTGCGCCGATCCTTTCGACGGCATCGAGAATCTCTTGCATCGTTTCATCCACCGAAAGGTCGAGCGGACGAAGGTAAAGGATTTCGAGTTTCCCCTTTTCCTGCGGCGTTTTTAAATTCAAACCAAAACTATCGGCGCGCTCCGTATATCCTTGCGGGCGTTCTTCGAAGATCGCCATGATTCCCGGCTCCCCATGGCGCAGTCCTTCGGCGATAAATTGCGTCGCCAGCGCCGATTTTCCCGTCCCCGAAGGCCCCGCCACGAGGAGACTGTCGCCTTCGAAAATGCCCCCGCCCATCATCTTGTCCAATTCGGGGATGCCCGTGGAAAGCCGCTGCCGACGCGCCGGTTTCTTCTTTTTGCGGACGAATCCCAACGTGCGCGAGAAGGCTTGCAACCCGCCATCGGTAATGCGGATGGTGTGCAATCCCGGCACCGAGTCCTGCCCGCGCACTTTCATGATTTGCAATTTTCGCACTACGGAATTTCTCTCCACATTCTGCGAAAGCCAGAAGAGTCCGTCGGCGATGGTGAACAGCGGATTGTCGCGAATCTCTTCCGGGACATATTCGCCGACCAAAAACGTCGTGGCTTCCCAACTGGTCAGAAACTGGGCGAGGCGCTGGATGAACGATTGCATTTTAATTTCGCTCGCCCCGCCCGTCGCTGTGCGCACCACGGTGCGAAAGGAATCCACCACCACGATGCCCGGATTGATCGCCGTGACCTGTTTGGTAATTTCATCGAAAACCGCGTTCAAATCCCTCTCAAGTACCACGTCGGCCAAGTTGATAAAGCGGATGGCCTTGCCCAACTTGGATTCGTCGAAGAAAGAATATTGTTGCTGGTAGCGCAGCATTTTTATGGCGGATTCGCCGAGGACGGTGAAAAAGAGCGCGGGCTTTTTCGCGGTGGCATTGGCGAAAACGATCTGATG
>OCZU010000244.1_pt1 | contig 39040 bp, 33 predicted proteins | sample 1539001 | NCBI WGS metagenome assembly OCZU01 (sample SAMEA3539306, study PRJEB22396) | soil metagenome | biome: tundra; feature: field; material: soil | place: USA | collected 2010-05 | depth 0.15 m | reverse complement strand
GCAGGATGCCGTTGGCGTCGATGAGGAATTTGACTTCGATGCGCGCCATTCCCGCCGCCATCGGAGGAATGCCCTTGAGATCGAAGCGGGCGAGGGAGCGGCAGTCCTTTGCCAGTTCGCGCTCGCCTTGCAGCACGTGAATGGCGACGTTGGCCTGGCCGTCGACTTGCGTTGTGTAGAACTGCGTCGCGGACGCTGGGATGGTGGAGTTCCGCAAAATAATTTTGTCAGTGACGCCGCCCGCGACTTCGATGCCGAGTGACAGCGGCGTGACATCGAGCAGCAGCATGTTCTCGGTGGCTTCCGAACCGCCGCCGAGAATATTGGCTTGCACTGCCGCGCCCAGGGCGACAACTTCGTCGGGATTCAAGTCCGTGTGCGGTTCGCGGTGGAACAGTTCTTTCACCAGAGCGCGAACTTTGGGGATGCGCGTGGATCCACCGACCAGGACTACCTCGTCAATCTGTTCGGGCTTGAGTCCAGCATCTTTCAGCGCCTGCTTGCAGGGTCCGACGGTGCGGTCGATGATGGGCTGGATGAGTTGTTCGAACTGCTCGCGCGTGATCTCACGGAGATAGCGCTTGCGGCCGGGAAGTTCGATATCGAGCTTGACCGAGGGTTGCGAGGAGAGTGCGATCTTGGCTTCGATCACGGCATTGCGAATGGCTTGCACGGCTTCGGCATTGTGGCCGAGGTCGAGGCCGAGATCGCGGAGCGTGTCGTCGAGCGCGACGGTCATCAGCAGGTTGTCGATGTCGTCGCCGCCGAGATGCGTGTCGCCGTTGGTCGAGATGACTTCGAAAATGCCGTCGTGCAGCTTGAGAATCGAGATATCGAAAGTGCCGCCGCCGAGGTCGTAGACGGCTACGATGCCGTTTTGTTTCTGGTCGAGGCCGTAGGCGAGCGATGCGGCAGTGGGTTCGTTGACCAGGCGCAGAACTTCGAGGCCGGCGATACGGCCTGCATCTTTGGTGGCCTGACGCTGCGCGTCGTTGAAATACGCGGGCACAGTAATGACCGCTTTTGTGACCTGCGCTCCGAAAAATCGCTCGGCGTTGCGCTTGAGCTGGCGGAGGATGAGTGCCGAAATTTCCGGCGGGGTAAAAGTCTTTTCGCCGAGCTTGATACGGAGGACTTCGCCGTGTTGCAGGTCTTCAGCGAGGCGGAAAGGGAAGAACTTCAATTCCTGCCGAATGTCGTCAACCCCGCGTCCCATCAGGCGTTTGATCGAATAGACCGCCCGTTCGGGCGTTTCAGTGAGGTGCTTGCGAGCCGCGTTGCCGATGACGGGCTGATTGTTCTGGTCGAGCGCTACGACCGAAGGTACGAGATTTGAACCATCGTCGCCGGGGATCACGACAGGGCTCTCCCCTTGCATAAAGGCCACGAGAGAATTCGTGGTACCCAGGTCGATGCCGACGATGCGATCAGATGCCATAGACGCGATTTCAAACTTGAAGTCGAGCAATTAGCAATTGGCAGTTAGCCAAATGCCAATTGCTAATGGCTTTCCAGTACCTCCGCCACATCCCGAACCAAGTTCCTGATGTAGTTGCGGCGGTTCAGCACGTCCACCATTCTGCCTCGTTCCTGCTTGCGTTCCTCTTCGGAGACGGGCTGACCGTTTTGCTCGCGCTGGATCATTCCATCCCACATCTTCCAACACTCCCGAAGCTCACGCAGGAGAGCTTCCTGCTTTTCTTCGAGTTCGACTTTCTGGCGGCCAATTTCTTCGATCAGGGCGGGATCGTCCTCGCCCATCTTTTTCTGCATACGAAGTTCTTCGAGCTGGGTGTTCAGGTCGAAGACTTCTTCCAGTAAATCCGGTGGGACAATCTGCCTCTTGATTTGCCCCAGGGAGCGGGCCTGCTCCGTCGCCGATTTCGACTGCTCTTCCAGTTCCACGCCTTCCAGCTTCAAGAGATACTCGGTGCGCTTGATCGGATCTTTCAGAGCGCGATGAGCGTCGTTGAGTAGGGAACTTTGTTGGAGGCTCCACTCCTGCTCCTGGCTGCCAGCGCGGGCGTTGAGGTCGGGATGGAGTTTGCGGCTGAGCTCGTAAAAGTCTTTCTCCAGCAAGGTGACATCGAGATTCAACTTGCGCGGCAGGCCGAAGTAGGTGAAATAGTCCACCGGATCCGGCGGCTGAACTTTGCCGCAGGCCTGGCAGAAGTGCGCGGCGCGCATGGTTCCGCACGACCAGCAGGATTGAGTTTCCTCGGGTGCGGGCTTCGCGGTTATTGCGGTCAGAGATGAATTGGTCATTTCCTGTTACGCTTCCTGTGCACACAACTGACACTCCGCCAGCCTGCGCGTTGATTTGCTGGCGACCGTCGCTCGTGGTGAGAGTTCGCGGGCGAGGGCGCCCGCGCCACACGGGCAACTCACACGATCACGCGGAGAACGACGTTCCGCAGCCGCACGACTTTGATGCCTGGGGATTTACGAAGACGAATCCCTGTTGCATCAGAGTTTCCTGGTAGTCCAGGATCATGCCGTGCAGGTAGATGAACGACTTGGGGTCGACGAAAACTCGCACATCGCCATACTGGAAGATGCGGTCGCGTTCGCGCGGCTGCGTGTCGAAGCGGATGTTATAGCTCAGGCCGGAACAGCCGCCGCCCTGCACGCCGAGGCGCAGTCCGCCCTGCTCGGGCGAAATGCCTTCCTTGGCCATCGCGCTGCGCACCTTGACCAGGGCTTTGTCGGTGACTTGAATGCCCTTGGCCGGTGCGGTCTGCGGAAGTTGCGCGGTTTGTTCGGTTGCCGTTGTCATTCGAGTTCCTGACGCAGTCCCTCGGCGGCTAAAGTCCCCGAGCGGGACGTGACGTTTATGGCGCGACTGAAGTGGCGCCCTTCCCGTCCCATTCCAAATGAACGCAATCTTACTGCGCTACCGTGGCTGCAACCGGTTTCGCGGCTTCTTGTTTCTTCTTCCAGTCACCGATCGCGGCGCGGATGGCATCCTCGGCCAAGACGGAACAATGGATCTTCACCGGAGGAAGTGACAGCTCCTTCACGATGTCCATGTTCTTGATGGCGAGGGCTTCGTCCACCGTCTTGCCCTTGACCCACTCGGTGGCCAGTGAGGACGATGCGATCGCGGAGCCGCAGCCGAACGTCTTGAACCTGGCTTCTTCAATGACGTTGGTCTCGCGGTTGACCTTGATCTGCAACTTCATGACGTCGCCGCACTCAGGTGCGCCGACCAGGCCGGTGCCCACATCGGCGCTGCTCTTGTCCATCGAGCCGACGTTGCGGGGATTGTTGTAATGATCGATTACCTTATCGCTGTATGACATTTGTGTACGCTCCCGAAATTCAAAGTCTCAGATGTGCTTCAAAAGGTTGGGTTTCTAATGTGCTTCTCCCGCCCACTTTACATCCTTCAGATTGATGCCTTCCTTCGCCATCTCGTAGAGCGGCGAAAGTTCGCGCAGGCGCTCGACGGTTTCAATGACGCGGTCGGCCACGTAATCGACTTCGGCTGCGGTGTTGAAGCGGCCAATTCCGAAACGGATCGAACTGTGGGCCAGGTCGTCGCCGGTGCCGAGAGCCTTCAATACATAAGATGGCTCAAGCGTCGCGGAGGTGCAGGCTGAGCCGCTCGAAACCGCAATGTCGTTAATGCCCATCAGCAGCGATTCGCCTTCCACGTACGCGAAGCTTATGTTCAGGTTGCCGGGCAGGCGGTGCTCCATGGAGCCGTTGATGTAAGTTTCATCGAGGCGGTTCATGATGCGGTCGCGCAAACGGTCGCGCAAGCTGCCCAACTGCACTGCCTCGTGAGCCATCTCTTCGGAAGCGAGGGCGCAGGCCTTGCCCAGGCCAACGATGCCGGGGACATTCAGCGTGCCGGAGCGCATGCCGCGCTCGTGGCCGCCGCCGTCGATGATGGCGGAAATCTGCACTCGCGGATTCTTGCGGCGTACATACAACGCGCCCACGCCCTTGGGCCCGTACATCTTGTGCCCGGAGATCGACATCAGGTCGATGTTCTGCTTGTTCACATCGATCGGAATCTTGCCGATGGCCTGTGTCGCGTCGGTGTGGAAGATGATGCCGCGTTCGTGGCACATCTTGCCGATTTCAGCAATGGGCTGCACCACGCCGATTTCATTGTTTGCCGCCATAATGGTCACCAGGATGGTCTTGTCATCCATGGCGCGCTTCAGATCGTCGAGATCGACCAGGCCATCTTTCTGCACCGGCATGTAGGTAACGCGATAGCCGTATTTCTCCAGACGCTTGCAGGTGTCGAGAACGGCCTTGTGCTCGGTGACCGCGGTGATAATGTGATTGCCCTTCTCGCGGTACATCTCGGCCACGCCCTTGATGGCGAGGTTGTCGCTCTCGGTGGCACCCGAGGTGAAGATGATTTCCTTCGTGGTGGCGCCGATCAGCTTGGCGATGCGTTCGCGGGCCGTTTCCACGCCTTCTTCGCCGGCCCAACCGAACGAGTGATTGCGACTTGCGGAGTTGCCGAACTTTTCCATGAAATAGGGCAGCATCTCCTCCAAAACCCGCGGATCGACGGGCGTGGTGGCGTGGTTATCCATATAGATGGGCAGCTTCACTCCCTGGGGAGCAGCGTGCTGTGTGGCTGGAAGGTGCTGGGGGATCTTTACCTCTGTGCTCATGATTGCTTCTCCTGCCTCAGTTAAATGCGCCTTGTTAGGCCTTAATCTCTACGTCTGTTTGCTAGACGATCGTTACCAGTTCGGCCGGCTTGGTCGCGGCACTCCCAGCCAGTTCAGGTTCTTCCCGCATGTGCGAAATCTTGATGCGCTTCAGCACGGCCTCGATGCTCTCGTTCACCTTACGGAGCGGTTCGCGGATGTTGCAGCGGTCGCTCTGACCGCACTCCCCGCGAACGGTGACGCACGAAGTAATGAACAGCGGGCCGTCGATAGCCTGAATCACCTCGAAGGCCGAAATCGTGTGCGCCGCGCGCGCCAGTCGATAGCCACCGTTCGAACCGTGCTGCGAATGCAATAGCCCAGCTTTGACCAGTCGTTGCAGAATCTTAGCCAGAGCCTCGGGCGGGATGCCGAAAGAATCCGCAACATCCTTTGCGCTGGCGCTACGAGTTCCCTCGTGAGCGTGGTCAGCCAGGTGCTTCATGGCCATCAGCGCGTAATCCGCCTTTTTGGTTAGCTTGAGCATTTTGGTCCGGGCTGGAGACCGCGACCCACCCACTATGGGCCGAATGGAAATCCGACCTTTTCCGTCGTAATTCATTCTATGTCCACAACCCCAGATTATGCAAGCCCTTGCAGGCAGCCGGGAAATACGTCATTGAATGGTAACTATCAGCGATTGAACGGCTTAGGTCTTGGCGACGATTTTAGTCGGAATTCCATTGATTCAGAGAAGCCGAAATGGGTCGGTGGTCCCAGAGCGGGAAGAAATTCCGGGGTTGTAATGCTCAGGGACTTGACAAGCGCCAAAGCAGGGCTAAAATACCGGGAAATTCCTGCGAATCCGCCCCTCCGCGTATTCGATGAAGGCTAAGCTTCCGGATTTATGACCTCAAAGCCGTTCTCGCATCCTCAAAACGCAGACAAGCAACCTTGCAAGCACCCACGCGTGCAAATCGTGAGCCGCGAAGAAGACGCCGAATTCGTGGAATGCCTGGAGTGCCGCGAAGTCTTCGAGGCCAGCGAACTCAAGGATATGAGTATCGAGGAAAGCGCCGAAGGCGAAGCCCAGGAATAAGTGGAAGCCACGAGCAGCTTCAGCCGACGATCACCATAGTAACCACTCATGCCCGAATCCGGCTTGTTCCCCGCGGAAGCGCTCTGCTAGTCTGCGAGCCGGGGGCGTGCGTTTACGCACGCGAGGGTCATGTCTGCTGTAGCGCTCGTGGTCGATGATTCCATGCTGATCCGCTACACCGTGTGCCGCTTTCTCGAAGAGCGCGGCTTTGCGGTGGAGTCCGCCACCAACGGCGTGGAGGCCCTGGAGATTCTTGCGCGCGTGCATCCTGACCTGATCGTCACCGACATGCAGATGCCAAAGATGTCGGGAAGCGAACTGATTACTGCCCTGAAAAAGAGTCCATCGACCGCCAAGATTCCCATCATTATTGTTGCGGGCCGCGCCAGCGGCTTCGACGAAAAAGAAAAACGCGCCAACTTCGCCATCTACAAGGATATCGACATCCAGGGCCAGCTCGAAAAGGCGCTGGATGCGGTGATGGGGAAGAGCCACGGGCAAGGGGCCGGGCAGTAGCGGTTTTCCTTGCCGCTAGCTCTCGGCAGTTAGCTTCAGCCCTCACTCAGCGCAATTGGAGACCTGCCTCGGCTGAAAAATCCATCGCTGCAAAATCTCTTGCCAGAAATTTGGGATAGGCCGCGGCTGCAATCATGGCGGCATTGTCGGTGGAAAGCGGCCGCGATGGGAAATACACGGGCAGGCCGTCCTGAGCACCGTCCCGTTCGAATGTTTTCCGCAGTTCGTTGTTCGCCGCTACTCCGCCCGTGACGAAGAGCGTAGCCACGTCGCAGGCGCGGGCCGCAGCAAGAGTCTTGCCAACCAAGTCTTCGACTATTGCATGCTGAAACGAAGCGACTAAGTCGAGAGTCCGCTGATCGCAATTTGCCAGGTAGTCTTCGAGCGTCGGTTTGGAGATGTTTGCCAAAGCTTTGCGCCGGATCTCGATGGAACGCTGCATGTCCTGAATCTCGACATAGCGCAGCACTGCAGTCTTGATACCGCTGTAGGAGAAATCAAAGCGCGGTCGGTCGGCTTCGATCTCTTTTTGCCGGCGAGGATCCCTGCGATCCCGGTGCTTAATCTGCGCCGGCAGGAACTTCACGGCGGTTGGGTCGCCGTGGGGAGCGAGGCGGTCGATGATCGGGCCTCCGGGATATCCGAAGCCAATGAGTTTCGCGGTCTTGTCGAATGCCTCGCCGGCTGCGTCGTCGCGGGTGTGGCCGATGTTTTCGTACGTCCAACCATTGTTCTTCTGCGCTGCCAGATAAAGGTGAGTGTGTCCACCCGACACCACCAGAGCCAGCACCGGAAATTGCAGCTCGTGGTTGCCTTTCTGCCTCTCTTCGAGCAGCACTGCATGAATGTGGCCTTCCAGATGGTTGACCGCGATCAGCGGTTTGTCGAGGGCGAACGCCAGAGCTTTGGCGTAGCTGATGCCGACCAGCAGCGCTCCGGCAAGGCCGGGACCCTGGGTGACAGCGATCGCGTCTACGGAGTTGTACGTCTGATTGGCTTCTGCCAGCGCCTGCCGGACGACAGGAACGATTGCCCGCAGGTGCTCGCGCGATGCCAGTTCGGGCACAACGCCGCCGTAGGGCTGATGCGTCGCAATCTGTGAGGCCACTACGTTGGAGATTAGCTGCTCTCCCGAGCGCACCACGGCGGCAGCGGTTTCGTCGCAGGAGCTTTCGATGCCGAGGATGGAGACGTCTGGCATAATCAGTTCGGGATTCGCGTTTCTGTTTCTAGCTTAATGCAAAACACATTGCGGTTGTGCAATCGCCATGTGCCGATGGTCCGATGCTGAAAAACTTTGCCATCTCGATTATCCAAACCCTCCGCCAGCAGGGCTTTCAAGCCTACCTGGTCGGCGGATGCGTGCGCGATCTTCTGCTGAAGCGCGAACCTGCGGATTACGACGTGGCGACCAGCGCAACACCCGAGCAAGTAATGGAAGTCTTTCCTGATACCTACGCGGTGGGAGCGCAGTTTGGAGTGGTGCTGGTGCCACTGAAGGTAGAGCAGCGCGCGGGGGATGAGAGCGCGATGCCGAAAACCCGCGCCGTTGAAGTGGCGACCTTCCGCAGTGATCTCGGGTACTCCGACGGACGGCGTCCCGATGAAGTGCGCTTCAGTCAGGATCCGCGAGAGGATCTCGCCCGACGCGACTTCACCATCAACGGAATGATGCTTGATCCGGCGAGCGGCGAAGTGCTGGATTTCGTTGGCGGGCGCAAAGACCTCGAAGCCGGCGTCATCCGGACCATTGGCGACCCAGTGCGTCGTTTTGCGGAGGACAAACTCCGCATGCTTCGTGCGGTGCGTTTTGCGGCGCGCTTCGAGTATGGGATCGAAAGCGACACGTTCGCCGCGATTCAGGGCTTAGCGCACGAAATTCAGGTAGTCTCGCGCGAGCGGGTTCGCGATGAACTCACGAAGATGCTTACCGAAGGCCATGCTCGGCTCGCTTTTCTGCTGCTGGATGAGAGCGGGCTGCTGAATGAAGTGCTCCCGGAGATCACTACGATGAAGGGCGTCGAGCAGCCGCCTGAGTTCCATCCCGAGGGTGACGTGTTCGTGCATACGCTGCTGCTGCTCGAGAATTTACCTGATCCTTGTCCGCCCACGCTGGCCTGGGGCGCGCTGTTGCACGATGTGGGCAAGCCCGCGACATTCCGCGTGGCGCCCGACCGCATCCGTTTCGACGGACATGTGGATGTGGGCGTCAAGATCGCGGAAGAAATCTGTGGGCGCCTGCGGTTCTCCAACCACGACGCGGAGCAAGTGCTTGCCCTGGTCGAGAATCACATGCGCTTTGGTCATGTCTCCCGAATGAAGGAGTCGACGCTCAAGAAATTTCTCCGCATGCCGGGTTTTGATGAGCACCTCGCGTTGCACCGCGCTGACAGCCTGGCCAGTCACCGCAATCTGGGCACCTATGAGTTACTTCGGAAAAAACTCGCTGAGATTCCTCCGGAGAAGATTCGCCCGGCTGCACTGGTCACCGGCGACGACTTGATTGCTGCTGGATATGCACCGGGGCCTAAATTCCGCGAGATTCTGGAGGCCGTGGAAGATGCTCAGCTCGAAGGGCGATTCAACTCACATGATGCGGCACTCCAATTTGTCAAGCGCGCATTCCCACTCTCCAATATCAGGGGCACGCCGTGAGAGCTTGTCAGTTTTTCACTGTGAGATCATGTGACATCTGACCTTGTGCCCCATTCAAAATCAGTCCATCATCGCAAAGCTGGGTGAAAAACAAGTTTAGAAAATCGTCGCCGGTACGTCGTTTTAGCGCAGTATTTTGCCCGCAAGTTGTTGCAGCTCTTAGATCTTTTCGCAAATCCCCGCTACCTTCGATGATTCCAATAGACCAGGGGAGGAGGGAGGTAAGGGGTAATACCCAAAAACGGCTGACCTCTTCTTCAGCCTGTCGTCGCATTGAAAACAATATTTGCGCCCGGAATCCACCCAGCCGCTTTCGCGTCGGACAGACTCTGCCAGGCTCCATGCGTGTCCAAGCGGAGTGCTAGAATCGTAATCTCTGATCGCATCAAAATCGCTCACTCTCTGTTGAGCCCTGAGGAATTGCATTTGGAACAAGCAGGCGCGGGATTGGAGAAGATTGTCGTGGGCTCGCTGCGGCGAGTGCCGCAGGGCGAAGCCCCCTTGCTCGCATGGCCTCTGGTTTGCGGGTCAGTGGTAGCCGAGCGCACGCGCGCGATTGAGTTTGCTAATGCAGTGCTGCGCGTCGAGGTGCCCGACGCAGGCTGGAAGCGTGAGATGCAGGGCCTGGCCCCACGTTATGTTGCCGCGATGAATCGTTACGCCGGCCAAAAGGTGGAGAGGATTGAGTTTGTGATCCGGCAAGTTTGACAGCCGCCTGCATTTCGATACTTTTTTCCGGCACAATGAATTTCAGAACATGAAAGTCACAGAAAAAGATGTTGCCTACGTCGCCGATCTGGCCAATCTGGAGCTTTCCGGCGAGGAGCGCTCTGGCATGGTGCGCGATCTGAACTCGATTCTCGACTACATCGACAGGCTTAACGAGCTGGATACATCGAACGTAGAACCGATGGCCCAGGTATCGGACCGCTACGGCGTCGACGAATCCAAGCAGGGCAGTGAGAGATTTGCATATGCCAGTCGCGAGGACGTGCCTGAGGGACTGCGCAAGTCGTTGTCCCAGGAATCCGCGCTGGAGAACGCTCCTGATGCCGATGGAACGTTCTTCCGAGTTCCCAAGGTGATTGAAAGATAGTTGTCATGGGCTCGTTGCAGGTCCAGCTCCATTTCTGAGCCGCCTTCTAGTCCGCCATGCCACTGACCCAACTCAGCATCGACACTGCCCGCTCTGCCGTCCAGGAGCGCAAGACCACCGCGCTCGCGCTCGCCGAAGAGCACTACGCGCGCATACAGCAAGAAGATGGGCGGATCGGCGCTTACCTCACGTTGTCGAAGGAGCGCGCGCTCGAGCAGGCGGACCGCATCGACCGCATGGCCGCCGAGGGCAAGGCGTTGCCGCCACTGGGCGGCGTCCCCGTTGGCATCAAGGATGTGATGTCGACGCGCGGCGTGCGCACCACCGCAGGATCGAAGATTCTCGGCAAATACATTCCGCCCTACGACTGCACTGCGGTAGCGCGCATGGAAGCTGCGGGAGCGGTGGTGTTGGGCAAGACGAACTGTGACGAGTTTGCCATGGGATCGTCGAACGAGAACTCGGCGTTCCATCCCGTTCGCAATCCGCGAGATTTGAATCGAGTACCGGGAGGATCTTCGGGCGGTTCGGCTGCGGCCGTGGCCGCGGATATGGCGGTGGTCGCGCTCGGTTCGGACACGGGAGGATCGATCCGCCAGCCCGCATCGTTTTGCGGAGTGGTGGGCTTGATGCCGACCTACGGCCGGGTCTCGCGTCACGGGCTGATCGCGTTCGCGTCCTCACTGGATCACATCGGACCGCTGGCGAGGACAGTAAAGGACGCAGCGATTGTGCTGCGCACCATTGCCGGGCGCGATCCGATGGATTCAACCTCCGCCGATGTGCCGGTGCCGGATTACGTTGCCGAACTTGAAAAGCCCGTTCACGGTTTGAAACTGGGCATGGCCAAAGAATATTTCGGCGATGGACTCGACGATGAAGTCCGCCATGCGGTCGAGTCCGCCATCGACAAGTTGAAAAGCCTGGGCTGTGAAGTGGTGCCGGTTTCGTTGCCGCACACACCATATGCGATCCCCACCTACTACCTGATCGCTACCGCGGAAGCGTCCTCGAACCTCGCCCGCTACGACGGTGTGCGCTACAGCTTTCGCGCTGCGGGGGTGAAGTCGCTCTCCGAGATGTACCGGCGCAGTCGCGATGAGGGCTTCGGCGCGGAAGTGAAGCGCCGGATCATGCTGGGCACATACGCACTGAGCGCTGGCTACTACGATGCGTACTACTTAAAGGCACAGAAGGTGCGTACGCTGCTGACGCGCGATTTCGAAGAAGCCTTCCGCAAAGTGGATGCGATTGTCACGCCGACGAGTCCGACGGCGGCGTTTCGATTGGGCGAGAAGTCGAATGATCCGCTGGCCATGTATCTGGCTGATATCTACACGGTGACGGCAGATTTGGCGGGCATTCCGGGGATTTCCGTGCCCTGCGGCGAGACCCGAGAGAAACTGCCGATTGGACTGCAGATTCTCGGAAAACATTTTGATGAGGCAGCCATTTTGCGCGTGGCGCATGCGTATGAGCAGGCGGCTTAGATCGGCTCGTAGTAGCGCTCCCCGGCGCAGGCGCGGCACAACACTCTGTCCCCACTGCGGACTTCTCTGTGAAAGTTGATGCCCTCGCCGCACCCTTCACAAACCACACGTTCACCCTTGTATCCGGGGAACTCATCGGGGAGCAGTTCGACCTTCACCCATTGCAACGTAAACAGGTCGTCATCGGTGATTTCGCGGTAGGCCAGCATCTGCTGCTGGTTCTTGTCTGCGATTTCAGGATGCATCTGGCGGGCGAGAGCCTTAGAAGACTCTTTGGCCGCGATGCGGATGGCCTTGCCAGTGTTGACGTCGACAAAGGTTGCCGCAACTTTTCCCCAGTCGCGAAATTTCAGGGCACGCTTGCCCAGTCGGCAACCGGTGACCACAGCCACGGCGTCAGTAGCGCAGCGGTCGATCTCAACAAAAGTGACGAGCCGCTTGCGGTCTTGGCCGCGTGGATCTTCGATGCCGAGCTTCACCAGGCCCAGCATCGCCAGCCGCACACCAAGGACTTGTCCAGCGCAGAGATGGCCGTGGGCTTGTTCGGCATCGCGGAGATATTCGTCGAGGGACTTCATAAGAGCTCCGACAACCTACTTTCTCCGCCAGCGTACACCATCTTTGGTCTGTTCGATAATGATCCCCGCAGCGGTTTGGGTTTCCGCGCGGATCGAATCAGAAGTCTTAAAGTCGCGCGCATTGCGGGCCGCTTTCATCTCGTCGATTCGCTTCTCGATTTGAGCATCGGACCACTGACCAGCCTGCACCGCGTCCCGGAGTTCCGCACTAATGTCTTTCTCGCGCCCTTCGGTTGGCGCCCAGTCAAAAACCTGCTTCATCTTCGGGCCATCGTCATCGTTGAGCACCGCGAATACTTCATCGAACTTCTCCAACGCGGCCAGCAGGGGCGCTGCGTCCTCTTTCTTGATCTGACCCGAATCGAGGGCGGAATTGGCGCGGCGCACCATCTCGAAGATGGCCGCCTGTGCTTGCGCGGTGTTGAGATCGTCGTCGAGCGAGGTCCGCATGCGCTCGACGGTCTCACTGGCGAGCGCCTGCATCTCCGGATTAGAACCAGACGGAAAACTCCCGGCGGTCAAACGCTGGCGGAAATTGCGTAGACGTTCCACCGAGACCGCGGCCTGTTTGAGGCCGTCGAACGTGAAGTTGAGCTGGTTGCGATAGGGAACCGAAGTCAGCAGATACCGGATCGACGACGGCTTATGGCCTTTCAAAACAAGATCGCGCAGAGTGTAGAAGTTTTCCAGGCTCTTCGACATCTTCTCGCCCTCGACGAGCAGGAAGCGCACATGAAACCAGAAACGGGCGAAGGTCTTCCCCGTGAGCGACTCCGATTGCGCGATCTCGTTCTCGTGATGCGGAAAGACGAGATCTTCTCCGCCGGCGTGCAGATCAAAACTCTCACCCAGTTCCTGCATCGACATCACCGAGCACTCCAGGTGCCAGCCGGGTCGTCCGGGCCCAATGGAGGTATCCCAGGAAGCCTCGCCCGGCTTGGGGGCTTTCCACAGCGCAAAGTCGCGCGCGCTGTCTTTGTCGTATTCGTCAACGTCAACGCGGGCGCCGTCAAGCATTCCGCTGAAGTCTTTCTTTGAAAGTTTCCCGTATCGCGGAAACTTTGCGATGCGGAAGTAATACGAGCCGTCGTCGACGCGGTAGGCAATTCCTTTCTCGACCAGCTTGGCCACGAAGGCCGCCATCTCGCCGATATGCTCCGTGGCGCGTACCAGCTTCGGCTGCTCGATGCCAATCAGGGCAGCGTCCTCGAGAAATGCTTTTTCGTACTTGGCGGTGTACTGCTGAACACTGACTCCATCGCGGGCTGCGTTGCGGATAATCTTGTCGTCCAAGTCGGTGATGTTCATCACATACCGCAGCTTGTAGCCGGACTGACGCAGGAATCTCTGCAGCAAATCGACAGCAATGAAGGTTCGGAAGTTGCCAATGTGTCCGTAATCGTAGACGGTTGGGCCGCAGGCGTACATGCGGACTTCCCGGTCGCGGAGCGGACGGAACTCCTCGACTTGCGAAGACATGGTGTTGTAAAGGTGTAAGGCCATAGGGTGAGTGCGCGCTCAGAGATGGACCAGTTTCGACGAATCACCAATTCTAGGGGGACGCCAGAAAAAGGGTCAACTGGCCGGGCCGCCGGCGGAAGAATGCGAAGCCAACGCATGAGCGGGGGTCCGCAACCGGTGCTGCACGAGAAAAACGTAATGGAGCGCCGAGATAATCGTAAAGGCGAAGGTGGCGCGCAGGAAGACGGTCCGTGTAATCCATATCCAGCGGACTGGCTGTATGGAAAAGAGCATCACGAAGAACACGGCTGCGATCTGCGAAAAAGTGTTCGCCTTTCCGAAAATGCTGGGCCGGAAATTGCGCAGTCCGGCGATTGCAAACAGCACGGCGCTGGAGGCCAGGATGGAAATATCGCGACTGAAGACCAGAACGGTAAACTTCCACGGAATCTTGTGCAGGATGGAGAGCACCAGAAACATCGTACTCAATAAGAGCTTGTCCGCGATGGGATCGAGATACTGGCCGAGCAGGGTCTGCTGGTGCAGTTTGCGTGCCAGGAGCCCATCCAGGCCGTCGCTGAATCCGGCAATCACGAAGAGAACCAGCGCCCAGAAATAGCGGCCCTCGACGAGTTCGATCACGATAAACGGAACAAAAACCATTCGCAGCAGCGTGAGTTGGTTGGGCGCAGTGAAGATTTGGGAGAGTTTCATGCCGGGTCCTTGCCAGGACGAGCCGCAACCTGGGAGGGGACGCGGCGGTCGAATTCCGCGCCAGCTTCGGTGGGTCCAAGCAGGGCCGAAGGATGGAGGCCGGTCTTGGCTGAAAAGCGCTGCGACAGCGAGGGCAAACTGCCGTCGTGCAGGTCAAGTTCGATTCGTTCTATCCGATGCATCGGGAAAAAGACGATTGCGGGACTGAACGATTCACCGTCTTTCACCATCACGACAAAATCCTCGAACGATGCCAGCTCAATACCACTCATGCTGAGTCCTTCCGGAGCCAGCGCCAGAATCATCCCCCAGAATTTGTCCCGGGGATTGCCCAGTGTCACTACCACCATCGATCCAGGCAGGAAAGGACGAGAGACGGACGTACGTGCGGCAGAACTGTTATTGCCCCGTGCGGACCCTTTCGGCATGCAACGATTGTCGCCGCCGCAGGCGTGACTTTGCAACCCACAATCACACTTCGCTCCGCCGCCGAGACGTGGCCGAGTCCAACATTGCGGGAACGGGCCGACGACATTAGAATAAGTGCAGCGTAGGCGCGTAGCTCAGTTGGTTAGAGCGCTACCTTGACACGGTAGAGGTCAGGAGTTCGAGTCTCCTCGTGCCTACCATTTCTTTTTTGACTGCTCGAATTTATCATGTCCAACCCAAGCATTCCGGAATCCCAAGTCACTGCTGAATCCGCCACCGAATCCGGCGAGTCGTTCGGCGAGCTGCTTTTGCAGTATGAGAAGGGCCATTCGCGCAAGGATGAAAGCGGCGGGAAGCAACTTGTGGGCACGGTGATTGTTGTTTCCGGCGATTCGGTGTTTCTTGATATTGGCTTCAAGAGCGAAGGCATTCTTCCCCTGGCGGCCTTGCAGCGGGCTGGCGAAACTGTGAAGCCCGGCGACCGGCTGCCGGTTTCGGTCAAGGGCCGCGATCCGGAGGGTTACTACCAGCTCACCCGCGCCAAGGTCGAGCGGCCAAAAGACTGGTCGGCTTTGGAGAAGGCCTTCGCCGATAAGGCGACCATCGTGGGCACGGTGACGGGCGTGATTAAAGGCGGGCTTAGCGTGGATGTAGGCGTGCGGGCGTTCATGCCAGCCTCGCGCAGTGGAGCGCGCGACGCGGCCGAGATGGAGAAGTTGGTGGAGCAGGAGATCCTCTGCCGCATTATCAAGCTAGACGTTACGGAAGAGGACGTGGTGGTGGATCGCCGCGCTGTGGCCGAAGAGGAAGAGCGCTCGGTGAAGGAGCGCCGGTATGGGGAGATGAAGGAAGGCGAGACCGTGAGTGGCACGGTCCGCAGCCTGACCGATTACGGCGCCTTCGTGGATCTGGGGGGCGTGGACGCGTTGCTGCATGTGAGTGACATCGCCTGGAGCCGGGTCAGCAAGCCGGCGGACGTGCTCTCGGTAGGACAGCAGATCGACGCGAAGGTGCTCAAGATCACGAATGATTCCGGCAAGCGGCGCATTTCCGTGGGCATGAAGCAGTTGCAGCCGCATCCCTGGGACGCGGTGGCCGGAAAGTACAAGGCTGGCGAACGCGTGCGGGGCGCGGTGACTCGCGTGGCCGAGTTCGGAGCGTTCGTGGAACTGGAGCCGGGGATTGAAGGGCTGATCCACGTTTCAGAAATGTCGTGGGGAAAGAAAATGCGGAGCGCCAGCACTTTGGTGAAGCCGGGCGAGATCGTCGACGCAGTGATTCTGGGCGTGAACGCCGGTGAACATCGCCTATCTCTCGGATTGAAGCAGGCGCTGGGCGATCCGTGGGCTGAGGTGGCGCAGCGCTTCGCTGCTGGTTCCGTGACCGAAGGGCAGGTCGTCAGCATCACCAAGTTCGGCGCGTTCGTGCAGCTTTCCGAAGGTGTTGAGGGCATGATTCACATCAGCGAGATGAGCGCCGAGAAGCGCATCAACCATCCTCAAGAAGTGCTGAAGGTGGGGCAACTCGTGAAGGCCCAGGTGCTCGCGGTTGATACTGAGAAGCGGCAGTTGCGGCTGAGCATAAAGCAACTGGTTCCGAGTGGACTGGATGAATACATCGCAGAACACAAGGAAGGCGACGTGGTTACCGGCCGCATGATCGAGGTCTCGGACGGACACGGGAACGTGGAACTGGGTGAAGGCATTCAGAGCAAGTGCCGCATGGACTCAGTGAATGCGACAGTCGAGAAGAAACCGCAGGCCGCACCGGTTTCATCGTCGAAGCCAGATTTGTCCTCGCTGGGTTTCATGCTGCAGGCGCGATGGAAGGGCGGAGCGCCCGCCGGAGAAGCCAAGCCCGAAGCCATCCGCGCCGGACAAATTCGCAAGTTTCGCATCGTGAAGCTGGATCCGGCCGCGAAGAAGATCGAATTGGAGTTGGCGTAGTTAACAGGCCGGCTCGCAGTCACAGTTAGCTTCCTCATACACACAACCGTCCCGTTTCGTGTCCCAGTCCATAGTTCCAGCAGCGGTTCAGGGTTGACAGTTGTGCCTCCGCAGGTATATTACGAAACATTGCCTTTGCTTTCGTTTAAGTACGAACGTGATTGGCGCCTAACCAGCTCCTGAGGTCAGGGGCTCCATCGAGGATGAAATCCGCCATGTGGACGAAAGCCAAACGATCGAACGCCAAACGATCGATTACCCCAGTTTTTGCAATCTGCCTTCTGTCCGTGCTAGCTGTGGACTCCGTTGCCGCTGTTCCCCCCTCTACAAAGATCGAGAACGCCAAGCTGGTGATTGAGTCGAACCAGAAGGCCGGTACGTATACGATCCGCTCGAAGGAGAATCCGCGGGTGTGGATCACGGCGGCGGTGGCGGCGCAGGTGAATCATCGGTGGCTGCGCTCGAGCGACTATCCGCAACATGAAATTCGGGAATCGTCCTTTAACGACGCCTTGGGTGCAGGCTCTCAGCTCTCCATTGCTTACAGCGGATTGACCGGCCAACCGGAGCTGATATGCAGCCTGCGACTGCGGCAGGCAACAGCATTCGCGGAAGTTGACGTACAGGTCCGCAATAGCACTGGCTCGGAAATCAACGTGCAGAGTATCCGCCCGCTCGAAGCCCAGGGTCCCTCCGTCATGCTGGATGGGCCAGCGTCGGCCGACCGCGTGCTCTCCGACAGCTTCAGCGAAGACCGGCCGAACATGGAACTCCACGATCTTGCGCAGGCCACCGACGGCATGCATCTCGCGGTCGGTAGCCAACTGATCTACAACCGGCAGAGCCACCAGAGCCTGTTTCTCGGAGCCCTGACTTCGGAGAAATGGCTCACCGTGTTGCGTCTCCATGTAAATGAGAAACAAGACAGCGTCACGGGTTACGAGGTTGATTCCGAGGGCACCCTGCAGCTCGCGAAGCAGAACTCGCTGAGACAATCGCCAGAGGAAGACCGGATCGAACTCAGCCTGCCTGTGGAGCCAGGGCAGAGTCTCGCATCCGAGCGGCTGATGGCTGGTTTGTCCTCAGACTACCACGCGCAACTGGAGTCGTACGGGGAAGCCATCCGCCTGTCACATCCAGCGAGAGTCAGCGCTCCGACTCCCATTGGGTGGTGGAGCTGGACTGCTTATTATTTCGGCCTGACCGAAGGCCCGGCACTTACCAACGCGGAATTTCTGGCTGCTCACCTGAAAGATTACGGCTACAACTTTTTTCACATCGATGAAGGCTATCAATTCGCCCGAGGCGACTACACTTCGGCGGTCGCCGGCAAGTTTCCTCACGGAATGAAGAAACTGGAAGAGAAGGTGCAGGGTCTGGGCCTGACTCCGGGAATCTGGACCGCTCCCTTCGAGATTGCCGAGCGCTCGATGGTGTTTGCGAATCACAAAGACTGGCTGGTGCACAATGCGAAAGGGCAGCCTATCCACGCGGGGTTCGTGACGGAGGCGCCGGACACCGCAACCAATCTGGATCAGCTTTACGTGCTCGATACTACCAACCCCGGCGCACAGCAGTATTTGCGCGAGACTTACCGCACGCTGACCCGGGAGTGGGGGATTCGCTATATCAAGCTCGACTTCATGGACGATACCGCTATTGAGGGCTATTACTACCGTCCGCACACAACGGCACTTGAGGCGCAGCGCATTGGACTGCAAGTGATTCGCGAAGCTGTGGGAGACGGAGTACTGCTCGACAAAGACGGGAGCCCGATGCTGAATCCGGTGGGACTTGTCGATACCGGACGCATTTCCTGCGACACCGGGCATTCGTTTGAGGCCAGCCGCGACGCGGCTCCCGGCATTGCCGCCCGTTACTACATGAACCGGAATTTCTTTGTCAGCGATCCCGATGCGTTCTCGATTTCGCACCACGCCAAGGCAGAGCAACAGGACCATGGAGGACCAAAGTCGCTCACGCTCGAGCAGGCGCAGGTGGCGATTGGTCTGGCGGCGGTCTCCGGTGGGATGTACGAGATCGGCGACGATCTGCCCACGCTGTTTCTGGACGCGGACCGCATGTCGCTGCTGCAGAATCGCGATCTCCTCAACATGGCCCGCTATGGTCACGCTGCCAGGCCGCTCGATTTAATGAGCTACACACCTGAGGACGAGATGCCCAGCATTTTCCTGCTGCGGGAGAGCAAGCGGCAGTCGATTCTGGCAGTGTTCAACTGGACCGAGAAAGAACGGAAACATGACTTCTCGTTTTCCGATCTTTTTTCTGATCCGGGACTCGCGGCGCACAACACTGTGTCGGATGTATTTGGCTCCGGTGGAGCGACCACCGAAAACTCGGCTACGCTCTCGCTAAGTGTCCCGCCGCACGCGGTACGAATGGTGAAGATCGTCGATACATCCATCGCGACGGCTGCGCCCTCGGTGAATGTGCAGTCTGCGGAAAAGATCGAAACGGGTAAGCCAGCGACGTTTTCCGCGCGGGGTGCCGGGGACGGCGTGCCCGCGACTTCCTATCATTGGGATTTCGGGGATGGAACCAGCGCCGAGGGCGCTTCCGTCACGCACTCCTACACGCATGCCGGCAGCTTCAGTGTCCATCTGAGGGCCGAAGGCATTGAGGGCGTGCCCTTTGAAAAGAGCTTCCCGGTTTCGGTTGCGGGCACGATAGACACGGTCTTCCGGCCCGAGCTCTACCAGCGCTATACGGAAGAACGCTGAAGAGCGCAGCCGGTGGAGTCCTAGTCCCGCTCCCGCATCTGACCCTCTTCCGCCCGCATGCCTGCGCCGGCGACAACCGCAGACTCTGCCTTCTTCTTCTGCCAGTCTCCCTCGACCAAGACTGTGATGGCATCCAGTTTCTTCTTCTTCAGGCCGGCATTGATTCCCGGCAGGTTTTTCTGGGTCAGTTTCTGGAAGTCGACGATCACATCTTCCAGTTCATGACCCAGCGACTCGGTCCGCGCCACTTGATAATCCGTAGGTTTGCCGTCGTACCCCGTCACGGCGCCGTAGAGTTGTCCAATCAGTTCGCGGATACGTTCTTCGCCGGTAATCATGCCGCCTTCCTTGGTGGCCACGATCTTTGAGCGGAGCGCGTCACAATCCGCGGCGAGTTTTTGCAGTTGCTGACGCAGAGGATCTTTCTCGGTCACCTTGGCCGCCGCCAGTTTCGCCGTTCGTGCGTTGGCCGCGTCGCGCACTCCTTCGATCGCCTCAACTCCATACGTCATATGCTCCAACAGCTTGTAGACCTTCATGGAAAGATCGAATTGCGCCTTGCGCTCCTCCAGCGAGTACTTGGCCCGCGGATCCATCACAACGTTGAGTTGTTCAGTGTAAGTTTGATCTCCTTTGGTCAGCTTCACCGCGTAGGTGCCAGGCAGCACTCGCGGTCCTTGTGCCGCTTCAAACAAGGCCGATGCCGCTGGAGCGACCGCCGGTGGCCTCACATGCATTCCCCAGCCAGCGCGGTTCAGTCCCCGGTGCTTACTCCCCGCCACCGTGTCCACCAATTTGCCATCCTGGTCAAAGATCTCGATCTTCAAATCGCCGAAGATATGCCGCCCTTTCTGGTAATACGTGATCTGCGCATCTCCGGGCCGGCTGCGCCCATGGAAACTCTCGTCGCCCTCGGGCCAGCCTCCGAACACTTCAAAATACTGGATGGACGGCCGACTCGGAAGCAGCGTCGCCTCCTTGGTCATCACATCCGGGGTGAGCGCGCGCAGCGGCGAAACGTCGTCCACGATCCAGATGCCTCGCCCATGAGTTGCCACCACCAGGTCGGATTCCCGCGCCTGTACCGCGATGTCATCCACCGCCACGGCCGGGAAGTCCGTTCCCTTGTATTGTGCCCAGCGCTGCCCGCCATCTACCGAAATCCAGAGTCCGAACTCTGTTCCCAGGAAAAGTACGTTACCGCTCACTGAGTCTTCCTTGATCACGTGGGCAAACCCGCGCACACCGCTTTCCTGCGCCGGAAGCGCGGTCCAAGTCTGGCCGAAGTCCGTGGTCTTGTACACGTACGGCTTCATATCCCCAAACGTGTGCCGATCGAACGTGGCGTACGCGGTGCCTTCGTCGAAGCGGCCGGCTTCAATGGTCGTGACCCAGGAATTTTTCCCCAGCCCGCTGACGTTCCCCACCACGTTGGTCCAGGTCTGTGCACCATCGCGGGTGACCTGCACATTCCCGTCATCGGTGCCGACCCAGATGATCTGTCCATTCTTCGGCGATTCCGAAATCGAGTAGATCGTGGTATGCATCTCTGCCGAAGAGTTGTCGACGGTCACGCCGCCGGATTCTTCCTGCTTCTGCTTCTCCGGATCATTCGTCGTCAGGTCGGGAGAGATGCGGTCCCAGGACTGCCCATGATCACGCGAGCGGAACAGAAACTGCGCCCCGATGTAAAGAGTCCCTTTCTCATTGGGGCTCATGTGAATGGGCGTGTTCCAGTTGAAGCGCAGCTTCTTCTCGCCGTAATTTGGCAGGGGCTTGATGCTGCGCCCTTCATGCGTATAGCGATTCACGCGTCCGATCTCGCCACCTTGCGCTTCGGCGTAAATGTAGGCCGGGTCAGAGGTATCCTCGAACATCCAAAAGCCATCGCCGCCGAACATGTTCTCCCAGTTCGCGTTGGCGACGCCGCCCGGGTAGGACGAATCGCCCACCCATGAACTGTTGTCCTGCAAGCCACCATACACGTGATACGGGTCTACACTATCTGTGCTCACGTGATAAAACTGCGAAACCGGCAGGTTGATCTGGTGCTTCCAGCGATTGCCGCCGTCTTCGCTGCGCCACAGGCCGCCATCATCGCCGGCAATCACGACGTTCGGATTTTTCGGATTGATCCACACGTCGTGGAAGTCGCCGTGCGCCGCGTTCGAAACAACGTTGAAGGTCTTGCCGCCGTCGTTGCTCAACAGCAGAATAAGATCTGGTTTGAAGATCTTGTTTTCGTCCTTAGGATCGACGATCAGGTTGCCGAAATAAAACGGGCGCCACACCATGTAGTTGCTGGCATCCAGCTTGGTCCACTTTGCTCCGCCATCGTCAGACCGGTAAAGTCCTCTTCCTTTTTCCGCTTCAATGTTGGCATACACCACTTGAGGCTTCGACGGCGCCACCTGCACGGCCACGCGGCCCCAGGGTTTCGCCGGCAGTCCTTTGGCATTACTGTCGGTGACCTCGCTCCAATGAGCGCCGCCGTCAGTGGATTTGAACAAGCCGCTGCCCGCACCTCCTGAGCGGAACGTCCAGCCCTGCCGGCGGAAATCCCACATCGCGGCATAGATGGTCTTCGGTTCCTGCTGGCTGCGCGCAATCATGGCGCAGCCGCTCGAGCCATTCGCGCCGGCTAGAACCTTCTTCCAGGTCTTGCCGCCATCGGTCGTCTGGTAGACCCCGCGCTCGTCGTTGTCGTCCCACAAATGTCCCAGGGCGCAGGCCAAAACGTCATTGCCATCGCCTGGATTCACCAGAATCTTGGCAATGTGTTCGCTGTCTTTCAGGCCAACGTTGGTCCAGTTCTCGCCGCCGTCAGTCGACTTGTAGACGCCGTCGCCCACAGACACGCTGTTTCGGGTCCAGGCTTCGCCAGTGCCGACCCAGACGTTCTTCGAATTCGACGGATCAATCGCCACCGCGCCAATCGACTGCACATCTTCCCGGTCGAACACCGGCTTGTAGGTCGTGCCGCCGTTCACCGATTTCCACACTCCGCCGCTCGCCGCGCCCACGAAAACCGTGATACGGCCGTCTTCCTCCACCGCATCCACCGCGGCAATGCGCCCGCTCATGGTGGCCGACCCAATGTTGCGCGCGGGCAATCCCGAAACCGTTGCCGCATCGAAGCGGTACGGCGCTTGTGCTGCGGCTTGCGACGGTGCGCACAGCAAGGCTCCGGCCCACAGCACAGTCACTGCCCAAGAATTGCGAACAGATGCTTTCATGTTTACGAGTCCTTTTCCACGCAAAATGATTTTCGTTGTTGTCCTCATCGGAGCGAATCAGCACACGGGCGAATCAGTGAACCCCTACCATCCCAGACTTCTTTTCCTCAGTCTTCAGCGAAGCCGGAAGGGCAAAGTCCGCCGGATCCATGGTTACATTCACTTCCATCTTCTGGACCGTAGTGGTCTGCCCGTCGGGATTGTTCTTCGGTCCCTGCGAGATCGAGAACGGATACATCACCCCGGCCACCGGCTTGTAGGATCCCAGACCCACCACCCGGTCCCGTACCGAGCCCCGGATAAACTGCTGGATCTCCTTGCGAATCTCGATAAAGGTGTCGGGATCGAGGTAGTCATAGATGATGTCGCCGTTCTTCAGAGTGATCTTCAGCCGCAGCGCGTCGTCTCCGTCTACGACGTCGTGCCCCAGATACTCCACCGTGCTGCCTTTCTCCTTGTAGTCCACCAGAGGCCCGTCAAAATCGGCGTCCAGCAGCAGATCGCGAAGATCGTCCTCGCCCATCAGTTCCGGATCCTTTTTCCCGCCGAAGGGCTGGATCTGCCAACCGGTTGCGCCGTCGTAAGCCTGAACGGCGGTCATACCCTGTAGCGAGAACGTCTCCCGGACCAGGTTGGGGCGCGCGTTTTCCTGGCCCACGGAAGCGGTGAAGCCGCCGCCGCCCTCGAATTTGGCCGTCATCCGGATGTTCTTGGCGGACTTGATCTTCTCCAGCCCGCCGCGGGCCTGGATGTTCTTGGCAATCAGTTCATCCGCGGTTTGGGAGCAGGCAAATACCCCGCCGCAGCACACAGCAATAAGCACAATCAAGGCGTGACGCATCGAGCAGACTCCTGTTAGTGAGAGACTTGAAGAACCCGGAAAACGGGAAACAGTACTGTACTCGGTAGTAGACGAATGTTTCAAGTCTCGGTGAGCAAGGAATGTGCTGCAAGGAATGGCGGCAGGGCGCGGCTTCCACGCGGCCGCCCCGTAGCCCGGATTCTTGCACCACAACTTTGCCTCTCGCAAAAAAGCCGCTCTTGCGAGCGGCTGTTTAATCTGCGACCTGCTGGTCTGGCGACGGCTCCTAATTAGTGAGTAAAGGAGAAATTCAGACCGGTCGTCAGGATCAGGTCATTTTGTTTCGCGCCCACGGGAGGGTTGGAGACATCGATGTCGCCGAACTCGTTCTGCCAGCCCAGCCACTTGCTGATCTTCGTTACCGTACCGAGGTCGAATGTCGCTCGATATTCGCCGGTGTTCGACACGTCCGGAAAGAAATAGAGTTTTTCCGAAATCACGGTGCTCTTTCCCAGTTTGTGCATCAACTCTTCGCCCAGAGTGAGCGCGGCGAATTTATTCGTCACACCGTACGAGCTGAACGTAGGGGGAGACGTGATGGGTGTGACTTGCGGACCGTTCGAATAAGTTTCATGTGTGTAGTTAAGGCCGGCGAGGAGGTCCAAGGTGGTGTTGTCGGACTTGATTGCGTGGTAGCCCAGACCGCCACCGTACACGCCGCGCAGATCCAGGTCCTGCAGCGCGTTGCTCATAAAGTCTGCGCCTACGAAAGCGAACATTCGCGCATCGAAATTTCGATCGTATCGAATTCCAGCCTGAACCAGATTGGCCACGGTGCTGGGAGTCGCCAACTGATTGTTGGTCTCGATCGAATTGGTATAGATGGTGATCTTGTCATCCAACGTGGCATGGGCGGCGTTAATGGCCAACGCAAGATTAGTCGTTTGGCTGTTGCCGCGGGCCAGCGAGAAGCCCACGTTGGCCCCTCCATTCCATCCGTGCAACAAACCGGGATGCAACGACTTATCGTAAGCGTCCTGTTCCGCGTCATCGCGAATCAGCACAACATTACCCGCGGGAAGTTCCACCGTGCCGCCAGTCTTGGTGGCGACTTCGATTTTTCCGTCACTGGTGCTGACCGGCCCGACAACGGTCTTCTTATCCGATGTACTGACGTGCAATTCCTTGTCAGTGGTCATCTGGGCGATCGCCGCAAACTGCAGCGTCAGGTCTCCCGCAAACTCCGTGTGCAACACCAGGGTCTTGCCATCGGACTTCACGACAGTACCGGTCAGATGGTCACCGTTCTTCAATGTGATCTGATCGGCGAAAACCGCCGGCGCCAGTCCCAAGAGCACAATGAGGGCAACAAATTCGATTTTACGCAACACTACCTAATCCCTCCAGATATTCAGAGTCAGATTCACGGTTTAAGCGTATATAGGGCCCGGGACTATCTGGAACGAGACAGAAAACGGCAACAAAGCGGCGGTTAAATCAAAGAAGATTACCGCGAAGGGAACTCGGTCAGCCCTTGGTTTCCTTGGATTCGGTGGTCTTGCTCGCGTCGGTCGGAGCCGGAGGATTATCCTTCATGCCCTCTTTCAGGGCACGAATCCCCTCGCCCAGCCCCTTGCCGAGTTCAGGCAATTTCTTAGGACCGAAAACCAGCAGGGCAATGGCAAAAATGATGATCAGGTGCGTCGGTTGAAACAGACCCTCAAGCATCGGAACCTCCCAAGGAGACACTACTACCTCTTCATACGGTACCGGAGGGGTGGGGGGAAGTCAAACAAGGGCCCTGTCCTACCAGTCCATTACTTCCGTGACCTTACCTCCGGCTCAACCGAGGGGCTAATGTGGAATGAGCGGTAAACCCGCCACCAGCAAGCCAAACCGTCGCCGGAGAGTCGAGTGAAGCGCAAGAGCCTGTCAGTTTTCCTGTTTTTTCTTGGGGCGGCTCTGGCTGCCCATTCAAGCGAAGGCCAGCCGGTAAACTCCGTTCAATTGATGGCTTGGCTGACGGCCGGAGTGCCCAGCAGCCGCCTCGTCGGCATCATTCAAAAGCGCGGAGTCGCCGTTGTTCCCGGAAACGACCAGATTCGTCAACTGGAATCCGCTGGCGCCGATGCCAGCCTGATCCGCGCCTTAGCTAAGGCCGATTTGAAGCCGGCCGCGGCTGCCAGTTCCTCAACGTATGACATTCCTGCAAGCCTGATCCAGGCTGCGGCCGAGGCCCGAGCTCAGCGCTTCCACGAAGCCGAACTCGCTCTGCGCCAGGCCTTAAGCTCCGATCCTCAAAACGCCGCCCTGCACTTTGCCTTGGGTACGATGCTCCGCCAGCAGGAGCGATGGGACGACGCCATCGACGAGTTCACGCGCTCGGCGCAGCTCATGCCGGACTTCCCCGAGAACCACGGCAGCCTGGCTTATATTTTCTATCGTCTGGACGATCCCTCCGACTCCATCGCGGAGGCGCGCACCGCCCTCAGCATGGATCCGCAAAACGCGGAGGCCTACCAGTTCCTCGGTCTCGGCCTGTTCTCCGACGGACAATACGGCGCTGCCGTTCACGCGTTCATCGAGTCGCTGGCCCGCGATGCTGGTAACCCGGATACTTATTACGACTTGGGCATCACTCTGCACGCCGATGGAAACCTGCCCGCCGCCATCACCGCTTATCGTCAGGCCATTGACTTGAATCCGGCGTTCTGGCAAGCCCACTCCAACCTGGCGTTGGTCTTGCACGAGCAAAATAAGCTCGAGGAAGCCATCACGGAATATCGCGAAGCCAAGCGGCTAGCCCCCGACGAGGCTTCCGTTAGCAACAATTTGGGCAACACCTACTGCGATAAGGGCGACTTCGACGCCGCGATGCTCGAACTGCAGGCCCTTTACCGCCAGCATCCTGAGTGGGAGCAGGGGCACAGTTGCCTGGCTCGTGCCTATATGTCGAAAAAGGACTACGCCAAGGCAGTCAACGAGTTGGAACTAGCGGTTCGACAGAATCCCACCGGTTCGGCTGAACACCGCGTCCTCGGTGAGGCCCTGTTGATGGATGACAAGCTGGAAGAAGGCGCGCGCGAGTTGAGACTGGCCGTCGCGCTCAATCCCGATTCCGACTCCGCTCACAGCGTTCTCGGAACCGCGCTGTTCCGGCAGCACCAACTGCAAGCAGCGGAAAGAGAATTTCGCCAAGCGCTTCGCCTGAATGCTTCCCCCGACAACCACTACTCTCTTGCGGCTTGCCTGATGACCATGGACCGCTATGAAGAGGCTTTAGCAGAGCTGGAGACCGCAGCGCGGCTCGATCCCGAGCGCAAGCTCTATCGTGCCCGCCGCGACGAACTCCTGAAACTAATGCAAACGCAGATGAAAGACACGAACTCGCGGTAAGTGGGCCGTAGGGACAGTACGCGGGAGTGTACTCCCGGCAGTTTCGGCCGGGGCGCGAAACTACTTACACTGGAATTGCGAGGCCTGTGCGGAGCCACAGGTTCAGGCCACAAGCTGAACACCCACGCTCCACGAATTTTAGGGAGATTGATCATGGACTTGACGCGATCCACGCAAGCCGCAGCCGCCAAGCCGTCGCAGTCCGTCCGGCCGGAAAGCGACGTCCGAAACGATGTCCGGAGCGATGTCCGGAGCGATGTCAGCAACCCGGTCCACAGCGAAGTCCGGAACGGTCTGCGGAATGCTGTGCGCAACGGTGCCAAGGCCCAGCACAAGGCCTCGGGTTTCGGCTTGCCTTGCTCCAACTGCCGTCTCTATTATCCCGCGGATCTCGACACTTGCCCCGCCTGCAACAGCCGGGAGCGGGTTTCCGCCAGCGTGGCTCCGGCCATTCCGAAAGTGCAGACCTCTGACGAGCCCATGCCCGACACCGCTGTCGTCGAGCAGGAGCGAGAAGCCTTCCTGAAAGAGTTCAAGTCGCAGCTTTTTGCGGCGCACGCGGAAGTCGCCAATTCGGCGGTTTGCAGCTTGGCGGAACACCATGCCCAAGACGCCGAGGGGGCATCGATCTGCAAGGCCTGCTATGACCGCCTGCAGGAGCGGGTGGATGTGTGCGAGGCCGCCCTGCACATGGACCTGAAAGAAGCGACTCAGATTATCTACGACGCCGTCTGGGCCGATCCCTCCGACCCCAGCAAGACCTACACCAACGCGGCCACCGCATTGCTTAGCGAATTGCGCAAACGCTCTGGAGTCTCCAGCCTGCTTGGGCCGTTCCAGACGCTGGCGCACTGACACGTCTGCCACCGTCAAAAACCTCTTAGACGTGATCTGGAAGGCCTATTCCGGTTTTACCGCAACCCATTTCCTTCCGGCGTATAACTTATAGCCGGCGCCATCCTCGACTATCTTCAGCGGTACGGGTCGCTTCAACTCCGCATCGGTCTGGAAAGGCGCGCTGAGCGTGTCTTCATTGGCTACGTTCATGACCACGAACTTGTCGGCCGCGAAACCGAAGCCGTATTCTCCCGGCACCAGTTCGACCCCGCCGATGTTCAGGCGGGACTCAGTGATAAGCAGGCCCTGATATTTCTGCTGAACCGCTGTGGAGTATCCCGCGGTATCAACCAGAGCGCCAAACGTGAGCTTGCCGTCCGCCGTTTGAAATCCGGTCGAATTCCTTAATTGGGTTGGCGCCTTCTGTCCGCGGAAGAAAAACTCTGTGGGCACCACGTTCTTCAATTCGTCGGCGCTCAGCAAATGCTGCGCCGCCTTTTGTGTCAGGCCTGAGGTCAAGAGAACGGCCACCACAGCGCCGACCGCCGCTACATGCATGTTCTTCATAGAGTTGTCCTCGATAAGAAATGGGTGTAAGAAAGCTCACGAGAAATCTAACCGTTTCCAGCGGCGGGTGCAAATCGGTGTCTTGGCTAGTGTTTCACTTTGCCCGCAAGATTCGGATAGTCCGCTCGCACGCCTTCGCCATACGCTGTCCTTACCATGACCTTCACCAACATGATTTCCCCAATACCGACCACGAGTGCCATACTCGCAAAGGAACCGCGAACGGAGATGCTGGCCACAAACCCCAACCCGACGAGGTCAAGCGACACCCAGCCAAGCAACGACCAGCGCTGGAACGCGGTCATCGCGCGCGATTCAGGCCACGACGGAGAGTTCGTGTTCGCCGTCGCCACCACTGGCGTTTATTGCCGACCCTCGTGTCCGGCCCGGCGTCCCCGGCGCGAGAATGTAAGGTTCTTCCTGCGTCCCGAGCAGGCGGAAAAGGCCGGCTTCCGCGCCTGCCTGCGTTGCCGGCCGAGGTCGCTCACCGGCAATCCGCAATCGGACTCGGCGAAAAAGATCTGCCGCTACATCGAGCAGCACCTCGACGAAGCGGTCACGCTGGAGCGCCTGGGCAAGGTCTTTCGGCAAAGCCCGTTCCACTTACAGCGCCGCTTCAAGGCGGCGCTCGGAATCACGCCGCGCGAATATGCCGATTCCTGCCGGCTACGTCTTCTGAAGCGCAACCTGCAGGCCGGAGACAATGTGACCCGCGCCATGTATGACGCCGGTTACGGTTCCAGCAGCCGCCTCTATGAGAAGACCGCGTCACAACTCGGCATGACGCCCGACAAGTATCGCCGCGGCGCCATCGCGGCCACTGTTCGCTATGCCCTCGCCGATTCGCCGCTGGGACGGATGCTGATCGCTGCCACCGACCGGGGCGTCTGCGCCATCCAGTTCGCGCGTTCCGATGGCGAGTTGCTCGAAGGCCTGAAGCGCGAGTTTCCTTTTGCCGTGCGCAAGGCCGACGAAGGTGGATTGAAAGGCTGGGTCGCAGAGTTGCTTTCAAAGATGACCGGCCATGAGTTGAACTCCGGCCTGCCGTTGGATATCCGCGCTACTGCATTTCAGCGGCGTGTATGGACTTATCTGCAGTCGATCCCATTCGGCGCTACCCGGTCGTACAGCCAGGTGGCAAGGGCGATTGGCCAGCCCAGCGCCAGCCGTGCTGTGGCCCGGGCTTGCGCCACGAATCCGGTTGCAGTGGCTATTCCTTGCCATCGCGTGGTCCGCGAAGATGGCAACGTCAGCGGCTATCGCTGGGGTGTGGAGCGCAAGAAGGCGTTGTTGGAGATGGAGCAAGCGGCGGCAGAGAACTGAGCGCATGTCGATCTGAGATCAGTCGGTCGTAGAGACGTAGCTTGCTACATCTCTCTCGCCAGCATTCCGCACGCAGGCCATCATTCGAAGCGACGCAGGCAGAGACGTTGCAAGCACCGTCTCTACGACGCCGAGGGGCGATGCCAACCCGCTTGTCAGTGCCAACCGCGCGAGGAAACGCCGGCCTCCGCGTGTCAGCGCGAGCCTGTGCCCTCGCCGATGGCGATGCGTTTTCGCACGACCATCCAATTCAGCAAGCCGAAAGCCACTGTGGCCGCCAGGATCAGGGACTTGCTGAAATCTGTCCGGACTAGAAGACCAAAACAGAGCATGACGCCCAATGCCGCGAAAATGATTCCCCCTGGCAGCCGAAAAGCTGCTGCCGCAGGCTGTTTCTTTCGCAGGACTGGAAGCGCGGCGCACACCAAGCCGTAATACGTCAATCTCCCGATCGCCGAGAGCGTCGCATTCCCCTTGAAGCTGCCGAACAGCGCGAGCAGCCAGAGCAAGAAGGCGAAAACGAGAATCGAGAAATAGGGCGTGCGGAACCTGGGGTGCACGGCGGCGAACAGAGATGGCAAGTCTCCACGTTCGGCAAGAGCAAACGTCATCCGCGGGATGGCGAGGATGTTGGCGCTGAGATATCCGTAGACTGAAACCAGAGCGCCCACCGCGACCAACGCGGCTCCGGCATGCCCGATGACGATTCGAGCTACGTCCGCCAGGGGACGGTCGCTGTGTCCAGGATCGGGCAACAGGCCCACCACGACCCACTGAATTAGCACATAAATCACGGTACAGATGACCAGGGCGGCGAACAGTCCGAAGGCCGCATCGCGGCGAGGATCCTTGGCTTCGCCCATGGGCATTAACGCGGTTTCGAAACCGCCATAGGCAAATACGAGCAGCACCAAGGCGTGCAGCCAGGCATTGTTGTCCGGCGAAACTTTCGCTGCCGGAACCGTGCCGTGAGCGATCAGGTAGAGCGCTCCCGCTATACAGACCAGGCTAAGCGGCAGGAGTTTGGCTACGGTGAAAGCATTGCTTACGTGAGTCCCGACTCGTATTCCGCGATAGTTGATGACGGCAAGGATGCCGATGAGGAGCGTCAAAATCAGGAATCGCGGCACCGGCTGGCGGACGCCAGGCCAGAATTCTCCCAGATAGATGACGAACAGGTTGGCATTAGCCGCGCAGGCTGTGAGGCGGACCAGCCACGCCAGCCAGCCCACCTGGATGCCCAGAAGACGTCCGAAGGCGGCACGGACATAGAGGTAAGGGCCACCTGTCTCTGTGAACTGGGAGGCAACTTCCGCAAAGCAGGCCATGACGATGGCGATTGCGGCTCCGGCCAGCACAACCGCCAGCACACTGGCCCGCCCTACCAAGCCTGCCACTACGGAGGGCAGCCCAAACACTCCGCTGCCGACGACGGAGTTCACCACCAGAGCGACCAGGCTCCAGCGGCCGATGGCGCGGACTAACTGGTGGCGGGGCGGGCTTGCGGAAGACGTTTCCATTCGCGCGTTTGTATCACAAAACAGCCGTGCTCGGACAACTGTGGCTGCTCGGGCGCCGCGCTTCGCGCTGGCTTGGACAGCCGAGGCCGCTGTCTCTACCTTGCTCCTGGTGACCCTGGAACAAATCGGGACTGCACTGTTGACTGTCGTGCATCATCTGGTGCGCGGAAGTAATGTTGCGATAGAGCTCAGAGATTCACTCGGTCGATGGCGTGAAAAGCCTTGCCAGTCGCGGAGTTCAGGGCCATAAAGGGATGGGCATGAGTCGCCCGACCAAAGTAATGGCTTGGAATTACCAAAGCGCATGATCGTGGGACATCTATCCGCTTGGCGCTGCCGATGAGATGTTACACCACGGCGACTATGGCTCACGACACTCAGTTGGATGATCTCCACACCCGGATGATGCGAGTTACCGAAGATCTTCGGGCGATTCAGCGGGAGCTGAACTATGCTGCCATGCAAGCGCCCAGCGATCCGGAATTGATGGAAGCCCTAAGCGCGCTTCCGGAGACCGAAGCCATCCAGATTCTGTGCAAGTCGCTCGACCAGATGCGGCACTTCCTGTGGTTCTACACCCAGGTGATGAGCAACGAGCCCGAACTGGGCGACAAACTCCGCCAGTCGAATGCGTCGAAGACCGTCGAAGACGGCAAGGTAGACACCTCTTTCCTCGATCAGCTAACGCGGGCCGATGAGGCTCTATTGTTGCGGTATCTGGTGGACGCGAAAGAACGCAAGCCGAACTAGATCCCAACCAAACGATCATTCACCACAGAGGCAACGGGGTTGATCCCATCCATCGCGAGGGCAGTGGGCGCCCGTCTTACTTCCGGTAGGCATTCCACATGTCGTCGATAAACGTGTATTGCGGAAATTCTCCCTGCAGCCAGTATTGGGTTTGTCCCTGGCGCTCCCAGTTGGCGCCGTAGTCGAAGCCGGTTTGGGCTTTGATGTCGGCGACCGCCTGGGCGTCATCTTCGTACATCCAGCGATCGACGTAGTCGAAGAAGGCAGGGTAGTTCCACACGTTTTCCGCCCCCATGATGTGGATAGTGAGAGCCTCACCCACCCAGGAGACCGACGTACAGCAGCGTCGATAGGACTCGCCAAGCTGTTCGTTACCGTTCAGCAGTTGCCAATTCACGGGCTGAAGTTGCTCATAGGGTCCGTACAAGCCGGCGCTGACGGGCGTGCCCCCGGAGTCGACTCCGTAGTGGCCGCCGTAAATCACGGTTGCGCCTTGCCAGGCCTGTTGATAGCCGCCGGGAATCTGGTTCACATAGACGCTTTGCATGTCCTCGCCGAACTGGTTGGGATAGGCAGCGGACGCGTTTTGCATGCCGCTGTTGTTCAGCAAAATCCCAGCGAAGACGATTGGAAGCTTTCTGCCGCTGCGGTGACCGCCAAAAGCCGGCCAACCCACGCCCGCCTGCAAACAGCCATACAAGTCGATGCCGTACTGCACGAAGTAGTTCGTGAGGTTGATCTTCTGGTCGGCGGGGAAATTCAGCATGAGCATCAGAGACGCGTAGGAATCGGCGAAGGCCACGTGCTGGCCGTAGCTGGGCATGTAGTCCGCGGGCGCGTCAAACAGAAACGGGTTGGTATCGATCCAGGGCTGGCGGTACAAGGCTTCAAACTGTGCGAGCGTTGGAGTCCCGGAAGGATTGGGCGGGACGAGCGATGGCAGCAGGTTTCTCTGTAGCGAGTTGGCGTGATAGATGGTCTGGTTGCGGTCGCAGTAGGACGGGCGAAAAGCGTCGGCCGCTGGGGCCGAGGAAAGAACAGTCAGTACTGATACGGAAGCCACCGGGCTCGCGCTCTTGTCCGACGCGCGCATTACTTCCGGCACGGAATGAATTTGCGCCAGACTGATCGAGGAGACCAGCGAGTCGCCGGGCTTCAAAGCAATGGGCGGATAGGATCGCAGCGTCGCATCGAACCACCAGGACTCATCGGTTCCGTCGTTGAGGCGGGAGTCGAATCCGCTCTTGCTGTTAGCGGTCGGCAAATCGAGCACCGAGCCATTTTCGTAGGGAGAAGATGTGGTGGGAGCGGGAGCGATGGCGGTAATTGTGACCGGACCGACGACGTAATAGTCGCCATTTACGAACTGGCCGACCGGCACGGGCTGGCTGAACGTCCAGGTGACGCCGTCTTTCGACATGGAAGCTGCGGTCCCCGGCGGAGGGGGTGGGGGAGTATTGGTTGAAACCGGGGAACTGCCGGAGGTTCCGCCACAGCCGATGAGACTCAGCATAAACAGCACAAACAGGACGAGAACGGTCATTTCTCGAATCCGCATAGACACCGCCGTCGTTGCAATTCGGGCTATACCAACATGCGACGTTTAGGGCCGGAACCCAAGTATCGAAGGTGTAGGCTCAAGCGGACAATGCACGGGAGGAAGGATGGACGGAGAGCGGTGGTAGGAATTCCCGAAGTGCTCTATACCGCGGGTTGCCATCCTACTTAGATGCGGCCGCAGACGATGGTCTTCCTTACCTCTCCGGTAGGACTGAGTACAACAATATCGGCTTCGGCGCCGGGGACCAGAGCTCCGTGCTGCTGAAGGCCAACAGCGCGCGTGGGATTCAGCGTCGCGGCGCGCACGGCATCGCGCAGGCTCCAGCCGGCGAATCTGACCACGTTCCGAACGGCGCGGTCCATGGTGAGGGAGCTGCCCGCGAGTTTTCCATCTAAGGTGCACTTGCCGTCTCTAACCTCAACCTGCAGGGGACCGAGCTGGTAGATGCCGTCGGGCATGCCCGCCGCAGCCATGGCATCGGTGATCAGTACTGCGCGCTCGACGCCCTTCAACTGCAGGAAAATTTGCACGACCTCGGGCTCAACGTGAATTCCATCTACGATGATATCGGCAGTCAGCAGGCGGTCGGTAAGTACCTCGGCGAGAATGCCAGGATCGCGATGATCCAGTGGGCGCATGGCGTTGAAGGTGTGGGTAGCGTGGCGGGCGCCGGCTCGAACACCGGCGCGAGCGGCTTCCAGCACCGCGTCGGAGTGGCCGATGCTCACGCAAACCTTGCGCCGCGCCGCTTCCGCGATTACTTCGAGGGCTCCGGGAAGTTCCGGTGCGATCGTCAGCATGCGCACGTGCCCACGCGCCGCCTGCCAGAGACGTTCAAAGATTTCGAGCGTCGGCTCGACGAGATATTCCGGAGGATGCACGCCGCGCCGCTTGTGACTGAGAAATGGACCTTCCAGATGGATGCCAAGCGGCCGAGCCTGCACCCCGTCGCCCTTGCCGGCGGCGATCCCTTGAGCCGCTTCGATGGCATCGGCAAGGCGCTCCAATGCCCGGCAGGTCTGATCGAGTGGGGCCGCGACGGTGGTTGGAAAGTAGCCGGTGACGCCATGCGTTGTCAGGAATCGGTTGAGATGCGGCATTTCGGCGGGCGCGGCGCGCATGACATCGAGGCCGGCGCCGCCGTGCATGTGAATGTCGACGAAACCGGGCGCCAGGATGGCGTCGGCAAAATCGAAGACGGTTGCGTTCTTCGGGACGTCCTGTTGAGCTCGCGAGGAAACGGCGGAGATGAGGCCGTCCTCAATCAACAGGAGCGGATTCTGTATCTCTTCTTGCGGCGTATAGAGACGACTAGCGCGGAGGGCGATCATAATTGCGTCAAATCACAATTGCGTTTGATCACACGGTGTCAGATCAGTTGCGTCAGATCGTGAGGCGTTAGAACAGATAAGTTCGATCCTGCGCGTTCATCAGTGTAGCGCGAAATTCTGTCGGGCAGAGCCCGAGAGAACCATTCAAACGTTGCGATGCTATAATCTTACTGCCTGTCGAGAAGTAAAAGTGGGCGGGTGGAGCGGCCCTCCTTGCTGCCGCCCGCAGAGTTGTCGGGGAGTGGCTCAGCCTGGTAGAGCACCTGGTTCGGGACCAGGGGGTCGGAGGTTCAAATCCTCTCTCCCCGACCAATCTTTCTCTCGCCCATTCAGTCGGTTACGCAGCGTTAACGGCTTCCGATTGATCCTCTTTTTTCGGTACATTCGGTACAACTGAGGGCAATTCGAAACTGAATCCGCTCTTTTCCGCCGAGAGCGCGAAGTCGAGGGCATCGCCTGTCACCTGCCAGAAATCCGCGTGGTGGCCGGCGAGTCCGCGCAGCCAGGTGTATTGCAATTGCTTCGCGCGCCATAACTCGGCAAGCGGCTGCCATTTTTCTGACAGCGAGTCCTGGGCGCTGCGGGCGGAGCTGTTCACGTCGAACAGCGTGCCATAGGCGTCGAAGACGCAGGCTTCAATGCCGGACAGTTTTAGCTTCATCGCTTGAGTCTGTGCTCCCACGAGATATCTCGAGTGCAGACGATAGCACTGCTTTACTCGTCCGGCTCCGCAGGCGGTTCGGAAGTTTTGTCCGACCTCGGATGAGCTGCAACGATTGCCTGCCAATTCAGAATCGCGTTCCAGAGCAAACGTTGATCGCCCCGATTTAGATCGCGATGCATCGGGTTGAAGTTGAAAGAAACCACGTGGCCTTTGCCGACGGGCATATCCAGGATTGCCGGACGGCCCATCAGGTTTTCTTCTCCCCAAGCTTGGCCGCTCACGACGAACGCATTGCCATCCGTATCACCCCATTCCATGACGATGCCGCTGCGGTCTTCCGGGCCATCGAGGCATGTCGTGCAGTACGCCATCCGGAGCCAGCGACGCGGGATGTTATACAGCGGAAAGTTTTGGCGCAAAACATAGGTGTGCGCGGGATACCCGTAGGCGATGGGATGATCGGGGCGATCGAAGGTAACGCGCACGTGGGCTCCGGGAGTTCGAGTTGCCGCTTGCTGCGAGGCAGCCGACGAGGACCCTCCGCCACCGGCCGCGCTGCGGGGAACCCCTCCGGAAGACCGCCGGACGAAACGCACCAGCCCGCCTTCGAGCGCCAGCATGCTGCCACTGCCGAGCGTCACCATAAGCCCACCGTCTTCGATGAAATGTTGAATCTGCGCGAGGCCTTCGTAGCCGATTCCTCCTGTGATGTCGTCGGATTCGGCGGGAGTACCGAAGCTGGGGGTCTGTGCGGTTTTCTTGAAAGGCATGGGCGACCAGTTTTTCGGCAGACCTTCAATTTGCTCGGCGAGTTCGAGATCGACATGTCCGTAGAGAAGGACGTCGATGCGCGAGCGCAGATCGCCGGCACGAATGTCTTCGTCGCGCAGATAAGTGTAGGGGACTTTGCGCTGATCGAGTGAGTAGCGGATCCATCCGATGGAATCGGTGTCGGCCCATGGAACCCACACTCCGATACGTGGCGCTTTCGCCTTGTGATGCGGGACGTCTGGTGCGGTGGGAGCTTGCGTGAAGTCGAGGCCCAGTTCTGCAGACGTCGATTGTATCGAATCGGACAATCCCGCGTGGCTGGCGAGAATCCATGATCCTGCAGGAAACTTCGTGCCGTCTTGATCGAAGTCGTGTTCGGCGATTTGAATTTCGAAATTCGCCAGACGATAACGGGCGGCAAGAAATGATTCTTGTCCGGTGTCCTTCAGCAAGTACACGGGACCGGCGCCGGTGACATGTCCGGCTGGATGCGGCGGGTCAGTAAGCAGGGTCAGTACAGCGCTGCGAATCGACGCATCGGCAGTCGGTATCGCCTGCAAGTGATAGTTGGCGGGCAGCTCCCATGAGACGTCATCGTAGGGCGGTTCGCCATCTTTCGGATAATGCTGGGGTGTGAGCAAATCGACCGCGTAGTTGCGGTAAGGCTGGTCGAGGCGAACCACATAAGTTCCTGCGGGAAAGCTACCTTCTTTAAGCTGCATCGCGTTCTGCGCTCGGGCAACTTCGATTTGCTGGCCCATGAGGCGCGCTACCATTTGTGCGACGCGAGTGGGGTCGCCTTGATTTTCAGGAATCAGAAACGCATAGGGCGGCTGGGTCAGGCCTTTCTGCCAGGAATCCCACGACTTCTGGTAGAAGTTGTGCAGCATTTCTTTGGAATGGCTTGCGGTTTCGTCGAGCGCGGCAAGAGCGCCGGTTTCCTGATAGTTGAGATTGTCGCGAGCCGACCATGTGACCTCGCGCGAGGCAGGCATGGGACGATACCATTCCATGGTTGTCGCGGATGGAGAAACTGATCGCTGCTCGGTCTCGGCACTTCCATTGCCGAAGGTTTCGTAGCCACGGCCGATGCTGTTGTGATTCATGGCGACGGAATCGAGATAGAGATGAGCAAAGGCTTCGCCAAAATTCCAGGTTGAAACTCCGGGCATGCCCATTGCCGTCATCACTTCGACTTCATGAAAACTAAGTTCGAGGAACTCGCTGTACGTGATGGGATCGATATTGGGATTGTAGGGGCCGGTGCCGTTCCAGGTCATCATGAGGGGCGATCCCTCGTGCAGGTCGTGAACGACCGTGGGATGCCACTCGTAAAACATGCGATGCACGGCTTTCGTGGTTTCGTGGGTCTGCTGGTGAGTGTCGCGGTTGATATCGACGAATGTGTACTTCGACCAGTACGGCGGCGACTGGCGCGGCAGAGTAGAGCGGTCAGTCTTGCCCTTGAGATAACGGTAGAACCAGTCAACCATTTTGTCGCGGCCGTCGGGATTCGAGATGGGGTTGATCAGCACGACTACTTGTTCACGGATGCGGCGAATCATGGGCCGTTCAGAAACTGCCAGCCGGTATGCAAGTTCGAGCATGGCCTCAGTCGAACCGGTCTCATCGGAATGAAGCGCCGCGTTGAAGTAATAAATAGGACGCGAATTTTGAATCAGTTTGTCGGCAGCGGCTTGATCCGTACGGCGAGGGTCGGCCAAGGCCGCAGTGGCGGCTTTCAGATGATCCAGATCGCGAATTCCAGCCTCATCTGCAATCGCGAGAATTAAGATTTCGCGGCCTTCTTCGCTGTGTCCAATGGTGAAGACGCGAACGCGTGGGCTTGCAGTCGCCAGCGCTCGGGCATAGGCATAGGTCTTTTCCGTTCCGAGAAGTTCGCCGGGGGCACCCAGGATGCGGCCGAGAAATTTCTCGGGAGATGGAACCGTATTGGATTGGGGAATGTATGAAACCCAGGGCGAAACATAATGTGGATTGGTGGTGGCTGCGGCGATTGCCTCGACCGAACCAGGTTCGGGGATATCCGGGCTTTGCGCAATCACGGGTAGCGTAAGAAACGCATACGAGGACACCCACAAAATTATGAGTCGAAGCACGAGGCCTCCTGGGGTCGGGTAAGGGCGAAAGTTTAGCACGTGCTTACGGTGAAACGAAGCTATGGCTTTGCTGGCGGACATGCGCTCAGCGGCAGCGCGCTCGCGTTGGGCGTCGAGAATTCTGCCTAACTGGGAGTATGCGTCAGCCAGAAAGAGGTGAGCCGCTCGAATCGGGTTGAATCTGGGTTGCCTTTTCTAAGTTGGCGAGCAACAGAACAGCAGTACGCGGAGAACTCTCACGAGGGAATCAGACTAGCAAAATCGCCCGCAGGCGGCGACTGGTGCCGTTCCCTGATCATATTAGTACCGTTTGGTCCTAGCGTTAGTACCAGATGAACCGTTATCGACGGAGATTTGCCTATGTGTACGTGAGGGGCAATGAGGACCCGGAGATCCGCGATTCAGTGCATGTACAACGCCCTGATGGCCATCGGTGCTCTCGATTCGAAGTTGCACTCGCCGGCCTGGTGCCTGGACAGGACCAAGGAAATTGTGAGCGCTGCCCTGAAAGAGATGCACGTCGAGCACACCGAAGAAGTCCGGGACGCCCTCGGAATCGGATTCCTTGGCCCAGCGGATCCAGTCGAGCAATTCCACATCGTCATAGACGGAACACATTGCCGTTTCCTTCTTGTGCCGTGGTTCTAAATGTCGACGAACTTTTTGCTGATGGGTGCATGGGTGCAACTGAGTTTGCATCCAAGATTTATAAGCGATACCAGACCAATGAGTTAGCTATTGACTCTACTGAGTTCGGGAGCAGGGGGTCGGAGGTTCAAATCCTCTCTCCCCGACCAATCTTTTCAAACACCTAGAGC
>OCZU010000241.1_pt1 | contig 39325 bp, 41 predicted proteins | sample 1539001 | NCBI WGS metagenome assembly OCZU01 (sample SAMEA3539306, study PRJEB22396) | soil metagenome | biome: tundra; feature: field; material: soil | place: USA | collected 2010-05 | depth 0.15 m | reverse complement strand
GCAGGACCAGTCGAATGGCGCCCGATAAGGCGGAGCTAGACCGGGCCGCCCTCATCTACCCACATTGAAAGCTCGCGCGGCAATTCCGGCCTCCCTGAGGGCTGCCGTGCGAATCGGCTTGGGATTTCATTGGCGGCGATCGGCCATTCCCAGGCCGGCATCGCCGTTTGGGGTGTCGCACCGGATCCCGAGAACGTGTTCTTCTGGCCGCTCGAAGCGTTTGGCATCACGGCGAGCGTGCGTCATGCGTGTGCGATCGGCTTGCAGATTGAGTTTCTGCGCCTTCCCGGACTCGATCACGATGCTCTCATGGAAAAATCGACGCCCGATTTGCTTGCCTGGGCCCGAAATCGGCTCGACGGCAAGCCGTGGGCCGGTAATTGCGGTGCGCCGGGCATGCCTTGAAGCTCCACGAGAGGCTTGCCAGTGACCCGAGCTAGGCTTTATTTCGCTCGAGCGGGGTTTCCTTGCACCCTTTGCGCACGATCCGTTCGTATTCCTCATTGAGCATTGAGTTTGAAGCCCTTTAGGAATGGAATAGGACACCCAGCCATGAATAAACACGTCGGAATTCCCGCGCTTGCCTGCCTTCTTCTGCCCATCGTCGGAGCGGCGCAAGGCGCGAAATTGAATCTGCCGGATTTTGCGTCGCTCGCCGACAAGGCGACCGACTCGGTCAATATCAGTATCAGCTCGTGGCTGTTGCGGACCGTCACCGCGCTCATCGACGACAAAGATGCCGACAGCGCCGCGACCAAGGAACTGCTCAACGGCATCAAGTCCGTCGAAATTCGAAGCTTCCAATTCGCGACCGATTTTGTCTATTCGAGCGCGGACATCGATGCCGTGAGACGCCAATTGACGGGGCCGGGCTGGAGCCAATTGATGCAGGTCCACGATCGCAAGAGCAACGAGGATGTCGATATCTACGTCTCGATCGACAAGGACCGGACCAATGGGTTTGCCTTGATTGCGAGCGAACCAAGACAATTCACGATTATCAACGTCGTCGGCTCGATCAGCGTCAAAGACCTGCCGAGGCTCGAGCGCCAATTGCATTTGCCTAAAGTACCGGCCGTTGCGAACGATAGTTAATCCGAGATCCTGGCGGCGACGGCGACGCCATGAACTCCGTCCCGGCGGCTTGGTCGGCGCAATCAGATTGGGGGATCCGGTTGAGAGAGCCGCCGCCGACTAGCATCGACGATGAGCTTACAGCGGCGCGCGCGGGGAACTCGGCCGCGCTCGGCGCGCTGGTCCGCACGCACCAGCGGGCCATCTACAGTCTTGCGCTGCGGATGCTGGGTACCCGCGATTTGGCCGAGGATCTGACGCAGGATGTCTTCATGCAGCTCAGCGACAACCTCCACCGCATCGAGACGCACGCGCATCTGGTATTTTGGCTGCGCAGGGTCACGACCTACCGAGCCATCGATCAATTGCGCCGCCGATCGCTCATAGAGATGACGCCTCTGGATCCAGAGGCGCAGATCTTCAGCACCGAGGATCATGGCGATCCGCTATTGCAACGCCATTTGCGGGCCCTGCTCGCGGATTTGAGCCCCGACGCACGTGCGGTATTGTTGCTGCGCTACCAGGAGGACCTGGACCCGCTGGAGATTGCTCGAACACTCGACATGCCGATCAACACGGTCAAGAGCCATTTGAGGCGATCGTTGGACGCCATGCGGCAAAAGCTGGCCGTTACGACAGAGTCTCGCCGCGAGGACCACTCACTATGAGCGACAATCTCGAATCCGAGTTAAGACACGCGTTGCGACCGGTGGCGCCTGACGACGAGTTCACTCGGAAACTGCTCGATCGGTTGGCCGCAGAGCGAGGTCAGCGGCCGCAAACACGATTCTTCGGTACCCGCTGGCCGAAATATTCAGCGTGGTGGATTCCCGCGAGTCTCGCCGCGTCGGCGTTGATCGCGGTCGGCATAAGCCATCATCTGCAAGCACAGCGCGAACGCGCGCTCGGCATGCAGGCTCGGCGCCAGGTCATCGAGGCGCTTCATGTGACTACTCAGAAGCTCGATCTCGCGTATCAAGTGGTCCGGACTCAGTCATCCGCGCTTTCCGACGAAGACCCGGGCGTTTAAATTGCAAGCGAGGATCGCTTCATGAGAATTTTCCGATCATCCCTATTGATGGGTTTGCTGCTGCCGGTCGTAGCCTGGGCCGCACCCGACCCGCAGTTGGCACTACCCGACTTTGCGGCCATATCGCAGAAAGCCACGCAATCCGTGACGATAAGCTTGGATTCCTCGTTACTCGCGCTGGCGGGGCGCTTTCTCGACGGCGATGACCCGCAAGACGCGGCGACCAAAGAGGTCATCAAAGGCCTCAAAGGCATCTATGTCAGGAGCTACACTTTCGACAAGGACTTTGCCTATTCGCAATCCGACCTCGACGCGGTACGGCAGCAACTGTCGGCGCCGGGCTGGAATCGCCTGGTCCAGACGCGAAGCCGAAAGACCCATGCTGACGTCGATATCTATCTGATGGTCGCCGACAAGCAAGCCATCGGCCTTGCACTGATCGCGAGCGAACCGCGCGAATTCACGATTGTGAATATCGTCGGATCGATCGATCTCGCGAAGCTCCACAAACTCGAAGGCCAGTTCGGCGTCCCAAAACTCGAATTGGAGCCGCAAAAGGCAGCGACTGCGGATAAACCAAAATAGGTGTGCCCGTTCAGCATGCGGCTCCTAAGGCGATGCCTTGCCCCGACTGAGTTCGATGTACCATTCGGGCCCCGAGTCGATTTTATGGGCCGCGGCATAACTGCCTTGATTGAGGGCCAGGGCGAGATTCAACAGGCTGTTGACATACACCAGCGGGCTGCCGATCGGGACCTCGCCGAACGTGCGCTGGTACGGCGCCACGGCTTCGTCGACGAGTTGGTCGTTGTGAAAGATGCGTACATGGACGGGCGAGCCCAAGCCGATGTGGAGTTCATCGAACAGCGGCTTCGGGATGTTGGTCCAGACATTGCCGAATTGAACGTCGAGCACCGGAATGATGCCCTTGACCGTGTCGGCGGCGCGCTCAGCTTTGCGGTAGGAAATCGAGATCAACGAGCGCGCCGGCAGCAACGGCCCGACTTGCTCGAAGCGGATGATGCCGGCGGCCAAGCGCGCGCCGGTGTAGGCGAACACGTCGCGGCCGTGAAAGGTATGCGATTCGTCGGATCCTTTGCGGCGATTCAGGCTTTCATCGATCTGGCGTAATGAGTCGATGCCGTCGCGCTCGGCGACCAGTGACAACAAGCCATTATTGGGGCCGACGAAGTAATGCCCGGTGCGGGTCTTGAGCACTACCGATAAACGATCGGTGCCCACCCCCGGATCGACGACGGCAACGAACACCGTACCATCGGGCCAAAACTGTTCGGCCTGGTATAGCCGATAGGCGCCGACAAAGATGCTCGGATTCTCATGACTCAGATCCGATATCAATAAGTCCTGGGACACGCTGTAGGCGACGCCTTTCATCGCCGACACGGCACCGTCCTGAGTGCCGAAATCGGTCAGTAGCACGAGCGGCGATCGCGCGATTCCAAGCGCCGAGCAGCCGATCAAGCAGATCAACAACAAAGCACGCGACAATGGAAGGTTCAAGCGTCCTGCTCCTAAGGGGGCAAACTATGATGAGTTACTTACGTCTGCTGATAGCCCATGACGAGCATGCTTGTCAACGTGACGCCCTATCCGGTGATGCGCAAGCGATGCTCGTGTATTATCTTTCAGCTTCCACTTGCCCGATCAGCGCCGGTCGCGTTATTGTTGGCGGCGGTGGCTAACGCACAATACCCTAAGAAATGAGGCAGCCGCCGACCTCGGAGGACTGCAGACAATGACTACGCGGATTGTCACGACGACGGCGCACTTTGATGACGCCGCGGAAATGGCGAAATTCCTGTCGCCGATTCCAAACGGCGATCAGCTCGCGCAAGTTCTCGAAGCAAGAAAACCAATCTCCTCGCGCGCGTACGAAGATGAGGCGCTGACCGCGCGCTTTGTCGAGAGCGATGGGAATGTCGTCATGTGCTTTACGGTTAGCGACATCACGATTGACCAGGCCGAGATGATCGAAGCCGAATGGGAAGGCATATGCGCGTTGGACGAAGCGGCATTTCGAAAGACCGTTGAGCGGGCCCTCAAGATTACGTTGGACGGCGCGCAATAGGACTGCCACGGAGCCGCGCTGGGATCAAACCCAATGACTCGTCGCCCAGACGTCACCGCAACGTGGCGCGATAGGCTATTGCACCGTGATCGCCATTGAATAGGGAGGAACGGCCCGACGGCGGCGCGCTCAACCAGCTGCCCCAGGCATGGCTGGGATCATAATCGAGATAGTACACGTAGAAGCTCGGCTTGCCGCGGTATTCCGGGAATAACCAGTATAGGAGCGCGACGAAGCCCACGCTGCCGAGCAAGCCGACGAACTTTGTGGCTACGCGAGGCCAAGCGGCAGCGGCCCCGGTGCCCCCCGAGATGCATCTTCGCCGTTAAGACACCGGCGGGCAATGGCGGAATATTCTAGCTGCCGCCGAGCATGTACACTCTACGAGTTATGTACCTTAACGCACTCGGCACCGCGTTACCGGAACGCCGGTACACCAAAAGCGAATGTTGGGACGCCTTTGCCGCCTCGGAATGGTTCGAACGCCTCGACGCGAGGTCGCGTGCGATCGCCAAAATCGTGCTCACGCGAAATAATGGAATCGAGGCCCGACGGCTCGCCGTCGATTCTCTTGATGAAGTGTTCGCCATCGACGCGGACACATTGCAGCATCGCTTTGCCGTGCATGCGCCGCGCCTTGCATCCGATGCCGGGCGCGCGGCTCTGCAACGCGCAGCGCTCGCGCCGGAAGCCGTCGATGCGGTCATCGTCAGCACCTGTACGGGCTATCTGTGTCCGGGGCTTACCGGGTATGTCGCGGAGCGTCTTGGACTTCGCCGCGACGTTCTCGGCTTTGATCTGGTAGGGCAGGGCTGCGGTGGAGCGCTGCCGAACTGGCAGATCGCCAGCGCGCTGCTGGATTCCGGGCAGTGCGAGCACGTCCTCTCTGTCTGCGTCGAAGTGTGTAGTGCCGCGATGTATCTCGATGACGATGCGGGAGTACTGATCAGCGCATGCCTCTTCGGCGATGGCGCCGGAGCGGCGGTTTTGTCGCGACGGCGCGCTCCTGAACGCCGGGCCGTCGAATGGCGCGGAAGCGTCTCGGTGACGAATCCGGCGGCACGCAACTTCTTGCGCTTCGAACATCGCGCCGGGTTGCTGCGTAACGTATTGACGCGGGAGGTGCCGAAACTCGCGGCCGACCACGCCGAGGAGGTCTTGAATCAAGCGTTGGCGCGAGCGAGCATTCGGCGCGACCAAATCTCCGGTTGGATCATGCACGCGGGCGGGCGCGATGTGCTGGTGGCATTGCAAGAGCGGCTGGCAATGGATTACGAGGCGCTGCGCTACAGCCGCGAGGCGCTGCGCGAATATGGAAATCTCAGCAGTGCATTCGTCTACTTCGTGCTCGACGCGGCACTCCGGGATGCGGCTCCGGGCGGTTGGTGGTGGATGTCCTCTTTCGGCGCTGGCTTTACTTGCCACGGCGCTTTACTCGCGATCGACTGAACCCCAGATGAACTCATCGAACCGCTGCGTAGTGCCCGAGGCGCTGGATAATCTCGCCGCCGACGATCCGCGCGGCCTGCGGTCGCGCCGTGATCTACAGCGCGTGCATCGCGCAATGCGTTCGGTCGCTATTTTGCTGCACGCGATTGCGAAGCTGCGACTGCGAGCGCCGCCGGTACGCATTCTCGAATTGGGCGCGGGCGACGGTACTTTGTTATTGCGGTTTGCGCGCGCGCTGCGGCCGCGCTGGAGCGGCGTGGAATTGACGCTGCTCGATCGCCACGATCTCGTGACCGAGAAGACGCGTGGCGCCTACCGAAAGCTTGGTTGGCGTGTGACGGTGCTGCGCGCCGATGCGCTCGAGTGGGCGGCCCTGCGGCGCGACCGCCATTATGATTTGTGCCTTGCGAATCTATTCTTGCATCATTTTGATGCGGCGGATCTCGGTGTGCTGCTGCGAGCGGTCGCGGCAGCAACCAACGCGTTCGTGGCTTGCGAACCGCGACGCAGCGGTTTTGCGCGCTTCGGCAGTCGACTGGTTGCCTTTCTGGGTGCCAATGGGGTCACGCGAGAGGACGCGGTAAAAAGCGTCGCGGCCGGATTCTCGGGACGAGAACTGTCATCGGCATGGACCTCGGCGGCGGGGGAGTGGATCGTCGAGGAATTTCTCGCGATGCCATTCACGCATAGCTTCGCCGCGGTACGCGCAGCCGCGCATGCGGATGGGGGAGCGCATGGAGTTTGACGGCGACGCGCTCGTGATCGGTGCGGGTCCTGCCGGCGCATCGGCGGCGATATTGCTTGCGAAGGCCGGATGGCGCGTCATCATCGTCGAGCAGCACAGGTACCCGCGCCGCAAAGTGTGTGGCGAGTGCGTGGCCGCGGGCAATCTCGAGCTGCTCGATGAACTCGGCGTCGGAGCCGCCTTTCGCGAGGCGGCCGGACCGGAACTGCGCTCGGTCGGATGGATGGACGCGGCGGCGACCGTGATCGGCGATATGCCGGCTTGTAGCAGCGGACCGTATGCATACGGCCGAGCGCTCGGACGAGATCGGCTCGATATGCAGCTTCTACTACGCGCCGAATCGCTCGGCGTGCAGGTGCTGCAGCCGGCACGGGTCCTTTCCGTACGCGGCAAGCTGGGCGGCTTCGAAAGCTCGATAGAGTCGCTTACCGGCGAGCAGCGAGCGGACGGCGAGCGTGCGCGCATGCGAACAATACGTGCACCGATCGTCATCGATGCGCATGGTTCATGGGAGCGCGGTCCCTTGTTCACGACCGGTGAAGATCCGAGGCGCGCGCGCGCGCCTCGTCGCCATTCGGATTTGTTTGGATTCAAGGCGAATTATCGGAACACGGCGCTGGCCTCGGGATTCCTGCCGGTGCTCGCGCTGCCCGGCGGTTACGGTGGCATGGTCGTGGCCGATGGCGGGCGTACGACGCTGGCATGCTGCATCCGTCGCGATACGCTGGCGGCGTGCCGTGCGCTGATGCCGCAGGCAGCGGCGGGCATCGCCGTCGAAGCGTTCCTGCGCCGCTCGTGTCCGGGCGTTCACGCCATGCTGCAGAACGCCGAGCGGGACGGCGATTGGCTGTCGGTAGGGCCGTTGCAGCCCGGCATTCGCGTCGATACGGTCGATGGAGCGTTTCGTGTCGGCAATTGCGCCGGCGAGAGTCACCCCTTGATCGGCGAAGGCATCACCATGGCGCTGCAGTCCTCGGCTTTGCTCGCGGACACGCTGACGCGCCAACCGGTCGCGGCAATTCATGGCAAATGCGGGATCGCGATGCATCGCTCGTATGCGGCAGCCTGGCACCGCACATTCGCGCCGCGTCTACGGCTGGCGGCTACGTACGCGCATATTGCAATGCGCCCGGGCTTGGCCGAACCCGCGCGCGCATTGCTGCGGCGCTGGCCGACTCTACTGAGCGGCGGAGCGCGCCTGGCGGGCAAGGCGACGCGGCCGTACCATCGTTGAGCAACGCGGAGATCGCATGAGTACGCTAGACACCTTGCAGGATATTCTGATCGGCGAATTCAACTGCACTCGCGAGCAGCTCGTGCCCGAGGCCGAGCTGACGGCCCTCGGGGTGGACTCGCTCGATTTGCTCGAGCTGATGTTCAAGATCGAGGACCGCTACAAGCTCGCGATCCGCGATGACGTGCCGACCGATCTGGCCACGATCGCAGACGTCGTCGTCTATATCGACGGCCTCTTGGCGCGCCAGGCGAAGGCCCGCGGCGCGGATCCCCACGATCTTCATGCCGCGACGTGACCGTGCGCCGGGTGGCCATCACCGGGTTTGGGGTCATTGCGCCGCTCGGAAACAGCGTCGATGAGTTATTCGCGCAGCTCACCGCCGGCCGATCCGCAATTCGGCGCCTGGCTGCGCCGTGGTCTGAAGGCCTGCGCTCACCCATAGGCGCGCCGGCCGAATTCATTGGCGCCGAACATTTTGCCGCTGCTCGACTTCGAATGCTGGATCGAGTGAGCCAGTTAGCGCTCGCGGCGGCTGCGCAGGCGATCGCCGACGCGAAGCTCGATTTCGCGACCGAGCGCAGCGATCGCTGCGGCGTCAGTGTCGGCTCCGGCATGGGCGGCGCCGAGTCGACGGATGAGGGGTACAAAATCATCTATGCCGAACGTTCGGACCGCGTCAAGCCGTATACCGTTTTGGCCTCCATGACCAATGCAGCCGCGTCTTGGATCGGGATCGACTATGGAATCACGGGACCGAACCTCACATATTCGACCGCGTGTTCGTCCTCGGCGGTCGCTCTCGGCGAGGCGGCGCGCCGCATACGCAGCGGGGATGTCGATGTCATGGTGGCCGGCGGCGCCGAGGCGCCGCTGACATTCGGTGTTCTGCGTGCCTGGGAAGCGATGCGCACCATTGCATCGCAGGACGTGAACGACCCATCGGCTTCGTGCCGCCCATTTTCACGCACGCGCACCGGACTCGTGCTCGGTGAAGGCGCAGCATTCGTCGCGCTCGAGGAGTGGGACCATGCCGTGGCGCGCGGCGCGCGCATACGCGCGGAGCTGACCGGTTACGGTCTCGCCACCGACGTGGCGCACATCACACGACCCACAGTCGCGGGGCACGCGGCCGCGATGCGCTCGGCACTCAACTCCGCGGGGCTCGATCCGGGTGCGGTTGACTACGTCAATGCGCACGGTACCGGGACCTTGCAGAACGACTCGGTCGAGACTGCGGCAATCAAGGAAATTTTCGGAGCGCGCGCATACTCGTTACCGGTCAGTTCGACCAAGTCGATGCACGGTCATCTGCTCGGCGCGGCCGGCGCATTGGAATTCGTGATCGCGGTTGCAAGCCTCGAGCGCGGCGTCGTACCCCCGACCATGCATCTGGATTCGCCGGATCCCGCCTGTGATCTGGACTATGTCGCAGGCTGCGCCCGTACCGGCGTCGGCATGCGTGCCGTGATGTCCAACTCGTTTGCGTTTGGCGGCACGAACGCCGTATTGATTGCCGAAACGGCCGACAGTCAGCTGCGGCGGCACTCACCGCCGAAACCGCTGCCCATGCGCCTGAGAGGCTAATTGGCCGGCGGGCTGCCGAAGCGGTTGTCGCCGGCTTGGCCTGCCGTCGCCTGAAAAACGATCATGATGATCCAGCCAATGACCGGGAGGATCCAGAGCAGCTGCCACCAACCGCTGCGATCCGTGTCATGCAGACGGCGCGCGCCCACCGCCAACGAAGGCAGCAATGTCGCCAGCGAGAACAACCCGGAAACGGATCGGTTTTGGTGGGTGACTACAGAGATGGTAATACTGACGAGAAAGATGAACAGCGTGTACCACCAGAACTCCGGGCGTTTCGCCCGGCCATTGAAATCCGCATATTTTGCAAAACAGGTCTTGATCGAATCGACGAAATTCATGATTGCTCCCATTGTAATTGTGATGCACGGGACATCGGATCGTCTCAAAAATCATAGCACGCAAGCCGGGTATTGAGCGGGAATCGTACGAGCCGATTCCCGCCCTTGACCGGCAACAAGCCTCGAGTTACGAGTTACGAATTGCCGTTTGCCCAAGCACCTGTTTGCAAGGCTTATTGTTTGTCGTAAACCGCGACGACCGTGTAGGGCTTTCCGCCGGCGTTAGTTGCCTTGGTCGTCAGCGTGAGCACCTTCCCGTGTGCCGAAATCGAGCGCGTGGTCGTGCCAACGTTCTTGCCGGACTTCATCATCGTGCTCTTGACGGTGCTGCCGTTGACGCGCTTCAAGGAAATCGCATCGTAGTCCGCCGAACCCGAAACTGGGTAGGCCTTGCCGTCATACTGGAATGTGGATGCCTGCGAGATCGGGCTTCCATCCGCGGCAACACCACTGACCGCCATCAAAATGCCGTCGGCGGAAGCCGAGTAAGTCCGCGTTTGAGATTTCGGCGCCGGAATTGAGTTAAATGTGGATTTGGCGATATTCAGCGACCAAGTTCCGAGCACCGGGTCCGCTGTGGCGGCCGCCATCGCGATGCCCGCCACGGCGAGCGCTGCTCCAACAAGCATTGTTTTCAATAGAGTCTTCATGCCAATCTCCCCTTGATTGTTTATTGTTTGAGATCGATCGAAACGCAATTATGCGCTTGTGTACAGCAATAAGGGAGACGCGTAGCCGCCGGCGGCATCTGCGGCAGCGCATGGCACGCGAAATATCGAAGTTCCCGACTCGCCCTCAGGATAATGCGTTGGCCGCAATCCAGGCTGCAAAGGATTGCATGAATTTCTGCAGAAACGCGCGCATCGACTCGTTGATCAACTGTCCCGATTGGTCGAACAATTTGTCGGCGCCGCCGATATAGGCTTCCGGCTGCGGCATTGCGGGCATGTCGAGAAATACCAAGGATTGGCGCAGGTGGTGATTCGCGCCAAAGCCTCCGATCGCGCCCGGTGAGGCGCTCACAATCGCCGCCGGTTTTGCGCTCCATGCGCTCTTGCCATAGGGCCGCGACCCGACATCCAAGGCGTTTTTGAGGACGCCGGGCATCGAGCGATTATATTCGGGGGTCACGAACAGCACGGCATCGCTGGCGTTGATGCGCTCCCGGAACCTGGTCCAAGGCGCCGGCGGATTGGCGTCATCATCTTGGTTGTACAGCGGCAGCTCTCCGATCTCGACGATATGCAGTTTCAGTGAACTGGGGGCGAGGGCTGCCAGCGCATGGGCCATTTTCCGATTGATGGATTCCTTGCGAAGGCTCCCCACGACCACGGCGACCAAAAATTCCGACTTCATGCTTTTAGCGCTCCTTAATATGCAGCTCGCGGCGCTCGGCGAGCGCACGGAAACCATGCGCCGGTCGGCTGCCCTTGTCCAGCGCCTCTGCAGCCGCTAATGCCTACCTATCGCGAACGCCCGCTCACCGGTAGGCTAATCACATCGAATGTGCCGTCGGTCGGCGCCACGAAGGATGCACAGTGATGCAAACTCTGGCTTTGTCGAAGGTCTATCAGCTGCTCGAGCCGGGCCCGGTGGTCCTGTTAACGACTGCCCACAAGGGCCGGATCAATGTCATGACGCTGTCTTGGCATATGATGGTCGAATTCGTACCGCCGCTGGTCGCCTGTGTCGTGAGCGAGGCCGATTACAGCTTTACCGCATTGAGGGCCACCAGAGAATGCGTGATCGCTATTCCTGCGGTCGAACTTGCGCCCAAGGTCGTCAAGATCGGCAATTGCTCGGGCCGCCATGTCGCGAAATTCGAAAAATTCGAGTTGACTCCGCTGCCGGCGCAACGCGTAGGATCGCCATTGATCGGAGAGTGTTTCGCCAATCTCGAATGCAAAGTGGCCGACATCCGGCTCGTCAAGAAATACAATTTGTTCATCCTGGAAGTGCTCAAGGCCTGGACCAAGCCGGCGCTTCGAAACTCGAAGACCATCCACCATCGCGGCTACGGAAAATTCGTCGTGGATGGCGAGACGATAAGGCTGAAATCGAGCATGCGCTGAACGGGAGATCCTATGATGGTCAAGCATGTGCAAGTGAATCGAGCACCGGTACTCACCCTGTGGGCTGCGGTGGTCGCGCGCCGCTTGGGATTCGCGCGAGACGAATCGCTGACGATGGGACGCGTCGTCGCCGGCTTGAATGCGCACGCCAAGGGGACATCGCTGGGGCCGGTGGTACGCACGGCGGAAGGCCTCAGGGCATTGTCGAAAGATAAACCGGTCGATTCAAAAAGCGTGCAGCGCTATTTGGAGTCAAAGTCTGCGGATGCACTTCCCGATGTGGAAGATGCCATGGATATGCTCGCCGGCTCGATGAGTCCGGGCGATCTGCGTGCGAGAGCCTACGCGCTGTATGAGTCATTTCGGCCGCAGATCCCCGCCGGAGTCAAGGGGTGGGGAGCCGCGGGCGATCTCGATCTCGCGCAAATTCGCCGCTGCGCAAATTCTACGAGTTGAAGGTCGGGTCAATCATGCCGCTTGCCGCCAAATGCGATGCCGCCGCGCCTTTACTTAATGCCGAGCGCCACGGTCGCGGCCCCGATGATCGGGGCTTGTCCCACGGGCTGAACGAGAATCGCAACGTTTGAAGCGCCGGACGGCAAGGAATCCACGCGCGCCTGGTACCGCCGCGACTTCCCGTCCCAAGGTCCCGGCCGGTGAAACCCGCGCACGATATTGAATTCCTGAATCGTGCGCCCCGCATTTTCGCCGCGGCCAATCGGCGAGACCGCAACGCCGGTGCGCGTCTCCGATAACGCCCGACCGATGCCGATCCGATCGCTGCCGACGAAGCTGTCGCGCCCGTCGACCACGACCTGCGGCGTAAACACCGAGGAGAGTTGCAGCGCGTTCGCATAGCTCCGTTGCCGCTGCACCGACTCCGGTAGTCCAAACCGATCGCGCCAACCAAGATCATCCCAATAGTCGACGTGAAACGTCAGCGCCAGAACATCGCCGCGCTGAGCAAGCTCGCCGGGATGATCGCATCGGGTGTAGCCACGCATTGGAACCTTACCCAGAAGACCGGCAGCCGCCGGAGAATATTGCATGATATTAAGTATGCTCGTATGGAGACTATCGATCACCTATTGCTGGACTCTGCTCCCGGCCGGTATCTGTTACCGCTGTTGCTGCTCGTCATTGCGAATACCGCTGCGTGGGCAGCTGCGCGCATCTTCGGCACCGACCTGGCCGCCCCACTCGATTTCGGGATCACGTTGCGCGACGGAACACGGCTGTTGGGCGGCAACAAAACCTGGCGTGGCCTGATCAGCGCCGCCATTGCCTGCGCAGTGGTGACTCAGACTCTGCACCTCGGGCTGCTGGGTGGCGCTTTGTTCGGAACCCTGGCGTTGACCGGAGATGCAGCCGCCAGCTTCGTCAAGCGTCGCTTGCGAATCGATCCCGGCGCCGAGATTTTAGGGCTCGATCAGCTCCCGGAAGCGTTGTTTCCTCTGCTGATATTGCAGCGGCCGCTCGGGCTCGGATTCATGGAGTGCCTCATCATTGCCGCAAGCTTCGCCTTGCTGGACATCGCCGCGACAAAAATGCGTCAGCTCTGAATCCATCGCGTGCATCCTTTCAAGTATGCGGCATTCAATCCCCGTACGGCAGCCAAATTGTCTTGACCTGACTTGCCGCCGAAAGAAACGCCCGACCTTCACCCGTGACGGGCGACCACCAGTCGCGGGCGCGACCGTCGTTGACCCAGGTTCGCTTCAAATTGCCGATCGACGCCGCTTCGACCTGCCGGGATCCCTGCGCCGAACCGTGGTACCAAAGGCCGTCGATTTGATCGTGCTCGGCGAGCGTCTTCGTCAGTAGCTCGCTCGCACCGGTCACGATATTGACGACGCCCGCGGGCAGGTCGGACGTATCGAGAACCTGGTACAGATCGGTCGCCAGCAGCGGATAGCGCTCGGAAGGCACGGCCACGCAGCGATTGCCGACCGCGATCACGGGCGCCACGAGCGAGATGAAGCCGAGCAGCGGCAGCGGATCGGGGCAGACGACGCCGACGATGCCCAGCGGTTCGTGCACGCTCAGCGCGAGCGCGCGGGCGGGCGGGCGATGAACGGCGCCTTCGAATTTGTCGGCCCAGGCCGCGTAACCAAACAGGCGTTCGATGCTCGCGGCGACCTCGCGGCCGGCCGCGGCTGCCGACACGCCGGTGAGGTCGACGAGGCGATGCTTGAATTCCTGCGCGCGTATGCTGAGATTTTCCGCGACATAGAACAGGATTTGCGCGCGCAGGTGCGCGCTGGCCTTGGCCCAACTCTCGGCGTTGAATGCCGCTTCGACGGCGTCGCGGATATCTTTGCGGGATCCCAAGCTCACGCGGCCCGCCGGCCGACCGTCGTGTGTCGTCACGAGTCGCGTGTCGCCGCCGTCGGGACGCGTCTGCTTGCCGCCGATGTAGTTCTTGGCGGTGCGGTCGATCAGATCGTCACCGTGAGATGCGTCCGCAACACGGCTTGGCGCGCTCAGGCGCACGGCGCCTTCGTTGAGCCATTCGCGCTTCGGCTTGAGGTATTCATCCAACCCCAGCAAACCCCCTTCGCGGCCAAAGCCGGATTCCTTGTAGCCGCCGAACGGGCAGCACGCATCGAACTGGTTGGTGCAATTGACCCACACGACTCCGGCCTTGACGGCGTTCGCGAGTTCGAGAGCGCGGTTGATGTTCTCCGACCAAATCGTTGCGGACAGTCCGAATCGCGTGTTGTTGGCGAGTTGCATCGCTTCGGTGACGCTGCGGAAAGTCATCACGGCGAGAACCGGTCCGAAGATTTCCTCGCGCCAGGCCGTATTCGCCGTACCCAGATGGGTGATCAGCGTCGGCGGGTAGTAGCACCCCGTCTCGGGACGCGCGACCGGTGCGCGCCAGACTTGACCGCCCTCGGCCTCGGCTTGGCAGACCAGTTGATCGATGCGGCTGCGCTGAATCGGATCGACGATTGCGCCCATGTCGATGCACTTGTCCAGCGGATCGCCCAAGCGAAACTTCTCGAGACGAGCTTTGATTTTTGCCAATAGGCGTTGCGCGACACTCTCTTCGACCAAGAGTCGCGAACCCGCGCAGCAGACCTGGCCTTGGTTGAACCAGATCGCATCGACGAGACCTTCGACCGCGCCATCGAGATCGGCGTCCTCCATGACGATGAACGGCGACTTCCCGCCGAGCTCCAAGCTGAGCTTCTTACCGGTGCCCGAGGTGCGTGCGCGGATGATGCGCCCGACTTCCGTCGATCCCGTGAATGCGATCTTGGCGACGCCCGGGTGATCGACCAGCGCTTGGCCGGTTTCTCCGGGACCGGTGATGATATTGACGACACCGGGCGGCACGCCCGCCTCTTGGCAAAGTTCGGCGAAATACAGCGCGGTCAGGCTCGTGTATTCCGCGGGCTTCAAGATCACGGTGTTGCCGCAAGCAAGCGCCGGCGCGATCTTCCACGCCAACATCAGCAGCGGAAAATTCCACGGGATCACCTGTGCGACCACACCGAGCGGCACCATGTCCGGGGCCTCTTGCGGCAGTAGCTGAGCGCAGCCCGCGTGATAATAAAAATGCCGCGCGACCAGTGGAATATCGATGTCGCGCGTTTCACGGATCGGTTTGCCGTTGTCGAGGCTTGCGAGCACGGCCAGCACGCGGCTGGATTTCTGCACGAGCCGCGCCAGCGCATACAATACGCGCGCCCGCTCGTGGCCCCGTCGCTTGCCCCAGCCCGCGGCCGCGGCTGCGGCCGCGTCGACGGCCGCGTCGACGTCGTCGGGACCGGCCACCGCGAGCGTCGCCAATTTCTCGCCGGACGCGGGATTGCGGCAATCGAAGTGGACATCGCCGCCGAGCGGCGCCGCCCAGCTGCCGTTGATATACAGCCCGAAACGCGAGCCATGCGCGGCGAGCCAAGCCCTTGCGGCGCCATCGGCCTCGGGAGCCGGCCCGTAGCTCATGCTGTCGAAGATCGCGGCGACATTACTCATCGGCCTACCCCATTGCATGGCGATGCGCCGCGGAATAGCGGCCGGTTACAAAATGCTCGAGCTGGCGTTCGATATCCGAGAGCAGTCTCGAGGCGCCGAAGCGAAACAGCGTGGGCGTCAACCAGTCGTCGCCCAGTTCCTCCTTGACCAAGATCAGATACGCGAGAGCCTGCTTCGCGGAACTGATGCCGCCGGCCGGCTTGAATCCGATCTGAATGCCGGTACGCTCGGCATAGTCGCGGATGGTGCGCAACATCACTAAACTGACCGGCAGCGTCGCATTGACCGCCTCCATGCCGGTCGAAGTCTTGACGAAATCCGCGCCCGCCATCATGCAGACGGTCGTGGCCTTGGCGATCTTGCCAATCGATCCGAGATCGCCGGTGGCCAAGATCGCTTTCAAATGCGCGTTGCCGCAGGCGGCGCGAAACGCGGCCACCTCGTCGTAGAGCGCACGCCAGTCTCCGGTCAATACGTGGCGACGCGAAATGACGATGTCGATTTCCCGCGCGCCGGCCGCGACCGAAGCCTCGATTTCCGCGAGCTTGGTCGGCATCGGCGTCTGGCCCGCCGGGAATCCGGTCGACACGGCCGCCACGGGTATGTCGGTGCCGGCGAGCGCCGCGAGCGCGGCGCCAATCATCGTGTGATAGACGCAAACCGCACCCACGGTGAGCTTGCGTTCGGCGATACCGAGGGCGGCGATCAGGTCCAGCCGCAGCGGCGAGCGCGCCTTGGCACAAAGGCGCTCGACGCGGCCGGCCGTGTCATCGCCCGCGAGCGTCGTGAGGTCCATGCAGCTTATGGCCTTGAGCAGCCACGCCGCCTGCCATGCGTTCTTGACCGTGCGTCGACCCGACAAGGAATCGACACGTCGCTCGACGGCGCTCAAATTGACGCGAATCGACTCGATCCAGCCGCGATCGTAGGGAATGCCCCGGTTGCGGACCGGATGATGACCAGCCGCGCCGTAGCGCGCCGTCTCCGGGTGAGCGCCGTCGCCGTATAAAGAGTTCAAATTTGTCGTGGCCATGCCGGTTAAAATGTTACGGTAATAACATTCAATATCGCTATAATGTGCCTATAATAACATCAATCGGCGCTTACCGGCGCGGTATTCCGGACCGACGGGTGGGATCGACAGCATGCGAAAATCGTCGGGCGGGCTGGCACGGGATATGCGCCTTGCAAAGCTTCAGAGCCTCATCGAAAACCGCGGCACGATGCGCTTGGGCGAAGCCGCGCGGCTGCTCGAGGTATCGGCCATGACGGTCCGGCGCGACCTGGCGGTGCCCGGTGCGCCGCTTGCGTGTCTGGGAGCGCACGTTGTCGCATTGCTGCCCGCGACGGGCGCGAACTACACGCTCGAGACGCAAGGCGATCAGCATGCGGCGAACAAGCGCTTGGCTTGCCGGCGCGCAGCCGAATTCGTGAACGCCGGGGACAGCCTATTCATCGATTGCGGTACGACGATGCCGCATTTCGCCGAGGCGCTCCCGCCGGGCATTGCACTCGACGTCGTATGCTACTCGATGAACGTCGCGATGATCTTGAGTCGCCGTCCGAACACTCAGCTGATGCTGCTGGGCGGCCTCTACCACGCCTCATCGGCGACCTTCTACTGCGATGAAGCGCTGCAATACCTCAAGCGGCTAGGCGTCAACAAGGCCTTCATCTCGGCCGGCGGTGTACACCCCGAGCGCGGCGCGAGCTGCTCGAATTTCCACGAGATCCCGATCAAGAGGCAGGCGATCGAAAGTGCCGACGAAACGATACTGGTCGTCGACGAAAGCAAACTCGGTCGGCTGAAGCCCGCGTTCTTCGCTCCCGTTCGCGCATTCTCACGCATCATTGTCGGTGGCTCGCCGGCACGGCAATGGCGGTCTCGCTTCAAGCGCGTCAAGCTGGACGTCACGACTTGAATCGGTACCGGCTGCCCTAACCGCCGCGCCGACTTGCCGGCGCGTTTCGCAGCGCAGCATGGGGGCTCGATTTGAGCGGCCTATTGCGCGGTATACTGCAGAGCGACGAATTCTCCCGTGCCCAGCGCAAAGTTGGGCGATAAAAATAGCGCAGGGGGGTCAAATGAAAAAACTACTCAAAATCGTCATTGGCATCGCGGTGTTCGTCGTACTCGTGGTCGGCGCGGTGTTTTATTTCACGGGCGGGATGACGAAAACGGCCGATGCTTTCTTTGAAGCGGTCAAGCGGCAGGATATTGCCGCGGCTCACAGCTATCTCTCAGCGGACTTCAAGGCGAATACCGATGAGGCCGCGTTGAAGGCTTTTCTGTCGAGCAATGCGCTGCTGCATTTCAAGAAGGCGAGCTGGTCGAATCGCGAGATCAGTGGCGGGCGTGGCGAGCTCAATGGCGAGGTCACTTCGGATAGCGGCGGCGTCATTCCGCTCAAGCTCCTGTTCGTGAAGGAGAACGACGCGTGGAAAATTTACGGCATTCAGAGGGCCCCCGCCGGCTTGCAGACCGAGGGCGCGGCTGCGTCGCCGCTCGTTCCGAGCGGCGCGGATCGAGTTTCGCTCGTCAAGCGTTCGATGCACGACTTCGCGGTCTCGGTTAACGACAAGAACATGGAGCATTTTCACGCCACGATCTCGGATCTGTGGAAGGGTCAAATTACGCAGCAACAAATGGATGAGGTGTTCGGCAAGTTCTACGGGGCAGGTATGGACTTTACCGTCTGCGACAGCCTCGAACCGGTTGTCGAGCCGGTCGCGGCGCTCGGAAATAGCGGCGAGTTGATCCTAACGGGATATTTCCCGACGACGCCGAACCAAGTGCATTTTCAGCAAAAGTATATCCATGAGGACGCCGGCTGGAAGCTCTACGGATTCAGTATCAACATCGGCACCTAGCGCACGTAGTCGGCTCGCATGATTGCACACAGTGACGACCACTATGGGGGCGGTAGCTGCGAGACGTGCACCTCCGCGATCTGTCCTTCACTGACATGTATCTGTTCAACGACGGTTTTCCACTGGCCGAATTGGCGTCGCATTTGCAGTGAGTAGGTTCCGGGCGGCAGCGCTTGCGTGTTCCACGTCTGGAGACCGCTCTGCGCATTTTTATTCTGATCGTTGAGGATCTGATAGTCGAAGCCGGTACCGGCGCCGGGCGGCCCGATCATTCGCACACCGCTGCTCGCTTTGAAGGTGAGCGGCTGGCCGGGTTGCACTTGAATCTTCTGCGGCCACAGCACGGGCTGGCTGTCGAACAGAGTAGGCTTCGTGGTCACTTGATACTCGCCCGCAGGCACGAGCATCACGCGCTGGTCGCCGTTCTGGCGCTGTACTGCTTGATCGGGCTTTTCCGGCCGCACCAACCACCATTGAAAGAGCGGACCCAGATCCTTCGCGATGTCGAGCCGCACGCCGCTATCGAGCTTGATGGCGACAGGCTCTCCGGATTGCACTTGAATCTTCTGCGGCCACAGCACGGGCTGGCTGGCGAACTGAGTAGGCAGCGTGGTCACTTGATACTCACCCGCAGGCACCAGCATCACGCGCTGGTCGCCGTTCTGGCGCTGTACCGCTTCATCCGTCTTTTCCGGATGCACCAACCACCATTGAAACAGCGGGCCCAGATCCTGCGCGACATCGAGCCGAGCGCCGCTATCGAGCTTGATGGTGACAGGCTCTCCGGATTGCACTTGAATCTTCTGCGGCCACAGCACGGGCTGGCTGGCGAACTGAGTAGGCAGCGTGGTCACTTGATACTCACCCGCAGGCACCAGCATCACGCGCTGATCGCCGTTCTGGCGCTGTACTGCTTGATCCGGCTTTTCCGGCCGCACCAACCACCATTGGTAGAGCGGGCCCAGATCCTGCGCCATGTCGAGCCGAGCGCCACTATCGAGCTTGAGGGTGACAGGCTGGCCGGTTTGCACCTGAATCGTCTGCGGCCACACCACTCGCTGGCCGTCGAACTGAGTAGGCTTCGTGGCCACTTGATACTCCCCCGGCGCGAGGGGCATCGTCAGGTGAGCCCCGTCCAGCGCTTGGACGACTTCGTCCAGCCGGCCGACCTTCATGACTTCCCACCGCCACGGCGGACTTCCCCAATCCGGAGGCACAATCTGGATCCCCGATTTGAGCTCTGCTGTAGGTGAGCCGACCGGCTCTGCCGGTGATGCGGGCGGCTCGCGGCTGACGGCTTGCACGAGAGCGGCCGAGGATAGAAACCTGCGGTCGCCGGTCACGGCGAAGTCCAAGGTGCAGTCCGCGAGAGCGGCAGGAGTGGTAATTCCAGCGCCACGGCAGACGCGCTCGGCCTCGGCGCGCGCAGCAGGGTCAAGGCTGGCTACGGTGACGTTCTGGCGCGGAACACTGCGGTCCGTAAAGGTCGCGGTCGACTCGCCTTTGGCATAGTGAAACAATGACTCGTCCTGGCTGATGCGCCAGCTCTCGGCGAAGTGGCCGTAGAGATCTGCGGAGCTGAATCCGGTCGCGAGCACGACGCCATCGCGGCTGACCAAATCTCCGGTTGAATTTCCACCTCCCTTGCCTAGCAAACCAACGAGCTTACCGGCCGATGAGCCCGGCCGGACGATCAGGTCGCAGTACGCCCCGCTCGACTTGATTGATGCCCCGGTGCCGTCGGGCCAGCTGATCAGCCATGAGTCTCCCGTGAAGGTGATCCTGCCCGCCTTGCCAACGCGCATTCCCCGTCCCGGCACACGCTGGGCCGGCTGCCCGTCGAGGTAGACCTGAGGCTGGGGTTTGAGGTGGACGGCGAGCTTCGCACCATCGACCAAGGCGGCGACCGCCGTGCAAAACGAAACTCGCTTCGACTCATCGGGCTCGAGTCGGATCTGGATCTTGACCTGACCCGCGGGGTCCTGGGATGCGACAAATTCGCCGGCGGCCTGCATGTCATAGCGCAGGCCATTAAGGGTCGCCATGTGAATGTCACCCGTGCCGCTGCCGCATCCGGAGGCTCTTTCACTCGCGGGTCCGGTAATTCCACTCCCGTATCCGTAACAGTGCCAAGTGTCGGCAAAGAACCCTCCGAAGATCCCTCCGAACCAGCCACCGTAACCCGTCGGTATTTGTGCCCACCACGGCAGCCCCCAGGTTTTCGTGTACGTTGTTCCAAAGAACCCGCCCGCGCCCCCGCCGAAACCCACGGTCCCCCCGAAGCCATTATTTGATGGATTGGACGGGTCAACAGCGATATCGCCGGACCCAGCCGAGCCGGCTCCTGCCCCTACACTGAGGTTTTCAAAGGGTCCCTCTATATCGGCGGGAACACTAGAGTTCGGATACTCCATCACGCTCGCGCCCGTCGACCATCCTGGGCTGCCTATTCCCACGCCGAACCCGAAACTGCCGTAGAAAGAGGTCTCCCCATTGTTACCCACTGCTAGGCCGAACGATCCGGTAAATGCATGGCCGCCCGTCCAGCCGTTGAAAGAAGGTCCTACAGTCGTCACCCACAGGCCCACTGGGTCGATGGCGTTTAGCGGATCGTTCCGCACGTACGCGAATAGATTTGAGTCGTCCCCACCGAATAGGATCGAATCCTTTGCAGTCCACCTACCCGTCGACGCATCATAGTCACGCGCCCCAAACCGCGTGAGCCCCGTGTCCTGATCGTAAATACCGCCTGCAAACCCGAACGGCTGGAACCCCGGATTGGTGTCGTGAAGCACATTGCCAAATTCGTCGTAGTCCATGCGCTGGGCAATCGCGCCCGAGACCGAATCGATGACGATCCGAGGGCTGCCCAGTTCGTCCGTGAGTATGCGGAAGGTCGTGCCGCCCTTCGCCATATAGTCGGGCACATTCGGCGAAGTTGCGTAAATAAACCGCGCGACGACTTGATTCTGCCCATCGAGCTCGGCGATGACCTTCAGTCCGTCCTGGTAGAGGAATCCCTGGACGAGCTTGCCGTTTACTTTCTTGGCGATTCGCCGGTTGGCGCCGTCAGACAGATAATCTATCTTTGTACCGTTGGGAAGAGCGACGGATCTTAAGTTGCCGAAGTCATCGTAGCGGTACTCCGTGGTCTTGCCTTCGGCTGTTTTGCTCGACCATTCGCCGTTTGCGCTAGAAGCGTAGGTGGTCGTGCCGTATTGCATGAGGCGGTCTTGGACGTCGTAGCTTGCCTTGACCGCGCCGTTCGCCCCTACATACGCAACCCGATTGCCGTTGGCGTCGTAATCGTAATGTGCGGTCCGCGCTCCGTTCGTGGTGACATCGGTCAGTCTGCCCGCAGGATCGTAGGCATACCTATACTCCCTAGTCTGGCCATCGATGGTCTCGTTCCTGCGGATGGTGCGCCCGCCGGCATCGCGATCCCGCCGATCGGAAAAAATCTCCTGGTCCTTGAATAGGTCGCGAACCAGCGTGAGATCGCCAAAGCCGTTGTACTCTGTAGCAGTTCCCACAGAGCCCAGTAGACTTCCCGTGAGCAACCCACTCACGGGATCGCGTTTCAGATCCAGGCTGCCGGCCCTTGTCAATAATCCATCCGAGTCATACTCGAGCGTGAAAGGCGATTCGCCATTGACACTAGTGGACGAGGTCCGTAGGTTGTTGTCGTAGGTGAAGCTCACGGTTCCGTTGATCGTTCCTGTCCATGCCGCTCGGGTGAGCAGCGCGCCGTCATAGGCATAAGCTAAGGAGCTACCGTCTGGGACGGCGACGCTCGTGAGACGTGCAGTCTTCGGATCGTAAGTAAAGCGCACCGGTCCCTCGGGATTGGTTACTGCGCTGATGCGCCCTCCCTTGTCGTACGCAATATCGATCGCCGAGTGATCCGGCCGCCGAATCTTGGTCAGTTGTCCGTCGTTGTCGTAGACAAAGCGCGTTTCTCCATGGCCTTGCTCTGCCTGCGCAGGCACTGTCGCCTTATCCAGGCCCAGCAGCTTGCGCACGAAGGATTTGATGAAGTCCCACAGATTTGCCAGGTAGGATTTGACGGTGGCCCACACGCTTTTCTTGCCTTCCGAGTTTGCGCTGCCGGGCTCGAGATGCGGCGGGAGGTAAGCCGCGATCAGGTTGAGCGGAGTTTGAGCGAAGGAATGCGCGGGCCGCTCCGGAGGCGTGATCGATGTGTTATTTCCGTTAGCATCGTACGTGTACGATATCTCGCGACCGTCCTGTAGGATCCGCTTGTTGATCCGCCCGCCCGCATCGTACTCAAAGCGAATGGCGCGCTTGATAGGATCCGTCACCGAGGCGACCCCGCCTTTGGCGTTGTAGACTACGCTGCCGACCCGAGCCTCGGCGCCAGTGCCCTGTGCGAAACCGGCCAATCGGCCTTGTCCGTCATAGCTCAAACTGATTGGGTTGAGTCCCGGCAGTTCAACCTTCACCGCCCGACCGTGTTCATCCAGGGTCGCGATGGCCCGCCTCCCGGCCGGAGTGAGCTGGGTGATCTGCCTGCTCTTGGCATCGAAGATTTGCGTGTAGTTTTGCCCGTTGATGCTGGCGGTGTCGGTCAACGTGGTCAGGCTCAAAGGGTCGCTGGAATCAGCGAGCGCCACGGTACGATTCACCGAAACGGTGGACGTGAGCCCACTTGGGGTGCTCATGGACGTCGTCTTGAGTAGCGCGGAGTGCAATCCCCACCGCGGGTCCGGTTGGCGCTCGCGGGTCAAGGTTCTGCCATCGGAGTACGTCGTCTTGGAGTTACTGTCGGTGCGGGCTAGTAACTGGGTTTCGGAGCCGTCCGCATCAGTCATGACGGCGCTGGTTTCGCCGTCGGCGGTTTGCTCCACCCGCCACTCTGAGGTCCGCCCCATGGCGGTGTTCCAACTGACCCTGCGACCCGTGTTGCTGGAGATTTGTGCGAGGTTCACCAAGCCACCCGCGGGGCTTTCTAGTTTCGTCAGACGCCCCTGCTGGTCGGCCGTAAAGCGGTAGACATTTTTTTTGGCATCGGTAAAGGCGACCAGTTGGCCATCCGCCGCATAGTCGAGAGAGATCGTGCCGCCGAGCGGGTCGGTGATGCGGGTCGGGTATCCCTTGGCGTCACTACTGATGGTCGTGCGCTGACCGTGCGGCGCGACGACCGCGGTCACAAGACCGGTCGCATCGCGCTCGATCCGGGTGCTATTTCCATAGCCGTCCTCGATCGAGGTAAGGGTTCCGGCGTCGCTGTAGTTGAAACGATAAAGAAGTGCGTCGGTGAGCGGATTCAGCGTGCGCAAATGATCGCCGCGCTGGTTGAAGACGTAGAGTTCACTACCATCCTGCGCAGCGATAGCGACTTCTCCGATCGAGAGCCAGCTGGGCGCCTTGGCCAATTGACCAAATAGTGGACTTGCCGATCTCGGACGCCCGTTACCCGGCGAGAAGATGTCCGCCGCTGGATCATAGGCGTGGTAGACACTCCAGCGCCACTTGGGAGCGACAGCGTCGCTACGGTAATCGAAACGAAATGGCACGCCGACGACGCGCACTGAAACGGTCAGAGCTTGGTTCTGAAAGTCGATGGCGGGCCCAAGCGCCTCCGGACTCCCTGCTTGAAAAAACGGCGCTTGTGCCGAGGCAGAAAGACTCCATAGCAAAACCGCACAGGAGCTCGCCAGGGCAGACAGCACGCGACACATCGCCGAATTACGCAGCATACGAATAGAGCACTGTCCAGCCTTTCGGTTGAAGCTCGAGTTGGATGCGCTGCGGTTCAGAAAACTAATACTCGTAGGAGAGATAATCATGCTCACCTCCATGAATATCCTGTCGCGCCGATGACGATTCCACGGGAGGCAATTAACGTCCCGTCGATACACCTCGAAGTCGAGATGCTAATCATCCGGTGAATTGCGATGTTCTTCTTGACTTTATAATCGGCAGCTAGTGTATACCCACTTCGGCTGCTCGCAATGGTTCCGGTGCAAGTGCGCGTCAAAGCCTCGAGCGGGGGGGCAATGTCCTGCGCGCCGGCGGTGGCGAGAAGTGAAATCGAGACAATGAACGCGGCGATCAGGTGTTGCATGGTCATTCTCCCTCTCGAGCGCGCTCGCAAACCACGGCCATGTGGGTCTGGATAACGCCCGGTATCGGGGCGTCAAAAACGGAGCGACCGTTTGGTGCGACCATGGGCATGCGCGTATTATCGGGCCGGTGCAAGAACCGCTTCGATGGGAAAACTCATCAAAGGATAGTTGATGACAATCGGAAGAATTTTTGCGGGCGTGGTGCTGGTGCTGCCGATGGCAGCGGCTCAAGCGATCGATCTACCGCCATGGAAGGAGGGACTCTGGGAGATTCGCACTCAAACCACCTCCAACCCTGGTAACAAGAAGACCGACGGCACGGTCAAGCTTTGTCGCGATCATGCGTATGACAAGGCTGCGGAAGATCTGCTCAAGAAAATGAAGGAATGCACGATCACGTGGGAGGCCGCGGGCGCGGGAAAGTTCGTATCGGCGTCACGCTGCACCGTCAACGGCACGGTCATTGTGTCGAAAGGGACCTCCAGTTATCAGAGCACATCGGTCCACACCGAAACCCACACCACCTATACGCCGGCCTTTTTTGGAACCGAGGATGAAACGACGATTCAGGATCAGACCTATGTGAGCAGCTGTCCGGCCGGAATGAAGCCCGGCGACCGGATCAGCAGCGACGGAACAAAAGAGTCTCACGGGAAATAAACAGCCGGCAGCCGGGCGCGGCCCGGCTCACTCGTGTGAAATTCGGTGGACTCCCATCTCGCGCAAGACGTCGGCGAGGGCGGCCACCGCCTGTCTCAACATGTCGGCGCCGATTGCGCCGATGCAGCCGACCCGGAATGTATCGACGGCCGTCAATTTGCCCGGATACAGGATGAACCCGCGGTCGCGCACGCGACGATAGAATTCGTTGAAGTCGTATGCCGGATCGGGCGGCGAGTGGAACGTGACGATGATCGGTGCCTGCAGGGCGTCCGGCAAGAATGTCTTGAAGCCCAGCGCCCGCATACCGGATACCAGCGCATTGCAATTCTCGGTGTAGCGCGCGAGCCGAGCCGGTGGGCCACCCTGGGCGTGGTACTGGTCGATGGCGGCGCGCAAAGCGGCGACGACGTGCGTCGGCGGCGTGAACCGCCACTGGCCCGTCTTCTGCATGTACTGCCACTGATCGACGAGGTCCATCGCCAGCGAATTGGTGTTGCCGCCGGAGCGCTCCAGCGCCATGCGCCGTGCGATCACGAAGCCCATGCCGGGCACGCCCTCGAGACATTTTCCGGACGCCGCGACCAGCGCATCGAAGCGAATTGTCCGAGCGTCGATCGGGATCGCGCCGTAGGAACTCATCGCGTCGATGATGAGGCCGCGGCCGTGATTTGCCACGATCGTCGCAATCTGCGGCAGCGGATTCAGGATTCCCGTACCGGTCTCGCAATGCACCTGCGCGACGTGCGTGATCGCGGGATCCGCGGCCAACGCGGCCGCGATACGCGCCGGGTCGGCCGGCTCTTGCTCGCCGTGCGCAAGAACGACGGCCTCGCGGCCCAGATAGCCCAAGATTCGCACGATGCGCTTGCAGTAGCTGCCATTGTCCGGCACGAGCACCTTGCCGCTCTTTGGAACGAGCGTGCCGAGCGCCGCTTCGACGGCGAACGTCCCGCTGCCCTGCAACGGCACGCAGACGTGCTCGCTTTGCGCATGGACGATCGCAACGAGGTCGAGGCACACCGATGCGGTCAGCGCGTTGAATGCGCCATCCCATGATCCCCAATCCGTGAGCATCGCGGATTTGGTCGCCGCCGAGGTCGTAAGCGGGCCGGGCGTCAGCAGTATCGGGTCCGTCATGGGATCCTCATTCGCGCGTATGCTTCACGGCATGTTAGGTTTGGGTGGGACGCGGTTTGCCGCGGTTTTGCGCCGGCCGAACGCGGAGTCCTTGAGACGGCTGCGTTGGAGTGCTCCCGCGCGTTCGAGCACGGGGTAGGCAGCCGAACATAGGTGCGAGTGAATGCGTTTGAGATCGCGCAAGATATCCAAATCCAGCGAGTACGATTCAATCGTTTCCGGCGTTCCCTCGCGCAAGCGCGAAAGGTAGCGCTCGGCGGCCGCGAATTCTTTCTCTCGGAGCTGCGTTTTTGCCGCGATCAATTGCCGGGCAACTTCCATATCTCCCGACATGAAGATTCCGACCGTGAGCTTCAGGCTATCGACGACCTGCTGGTGAAACTCGACGAGATCGGCCTCACCCTCCTGCGAAAACGTGATGCCGCGCCGAATCTTCTTCGAGGCAAGGTCCATCAGATTCTTGTCGATGATGTCGCCAACGTGCTCGAGGTTGATCGAGAATGAAATGATCTCCATGGCGCGATAGCCGTCACGGTCGTCCATGCTGTCGCGTGTCATTCGCGTCACGTACATCTTGACGGCCTCATTGAGGCTGTCGACGGCGTCGTCCATCCGGCTGATATCGGAGACCAGTTTGCGGTCATTGGTCAGTAACGCCGTCATCGCCTGCCGCAGCATCGTTTCTATCAGATCGCCCATGCGCAACACCTCGCGGGCGGCACAGACGAGCGCCACGGTGGGCGCGTCCGTCGCGGAAGCGTCGAGATAGATTGGCGTGCCCGGAGCCGCCGCCTTCGGCTGGTCCGGCAGCCAGCGCATGAGCCGCGCGGCCACAAAATCGAGAGGGCCGATGAAGAACAGCGCCAGCAGAATGTTGAAGGCCGTATGAAAGTCCGCCGCGAGACGCGAAGGATTCGGCTCGAAGCTAACCAGCGTATCGGTGATCACAGGCAGGAACGGCAGCACAATCGCGCAACCGACGGCGCGAGTCAGTAGATTGCCGATCGGGAGACGCCGGCTGGCCGGGTTCGCCGGGTCACTGGCTTCGATCAGGGGGTTCAGCGCGCTGCCGACGTTTGCGCCGAGCACCATCGCGACCACGGCGGTCGGCGAGATGACCTGCGCGGCGCCGAGCGACATCACGACGAGCACGACGGCTACGCTGGAGTGCGCAGCCCAGGTAACGAGCGCGGCGATCATCAGGCACAGGATCGGCTGGTTCGTGATGGCGCCCAGCAGTACGCGCGCGGCCGCCGAGCTTTCCGTCGTCGTCAGCGCGCCGAGGAAGATGTGCAGCGCCAGCAACATCAATGCGATGCCGATCGCGGCGCGCCCCAGATCGCGCGTGCGGGTCCTGCCGCCGCGCTTGAAGGCGATCACACCCGCCAACAATAAGACGGGCGTCATCATCGAAATATCGAATGACAGGACCTGTACGACCAGCGTCGTACCGACGTTGGCGCCCAGCATGACGCCGAGCGCGGGAACCAGATCCACGGTGCCGGCCGTGACGAATGAGGCCGCCATCAATGCGGTTGCCGTGCTGCTCTGGAGTACGGCCGTGACGAACGCGCCCGTCAAAAATGCACGAAACCGATTGTGCAGGGCTATTCCCAGAAGGCGGCGCAGATCGGCGCCGAATGCGCGCACCACGCCGCTGTGGACCATGTGCAGTCCCCAGAGCAGCAGCGCGACGCCGCCCATCAGATCAAGAATGACTGTACTGCCCATTTGCGTTTGTACTCGTTACCAGGGCAGTGAATAAGTCTTCGTGTTGCAGAAGCTCTTCATCGCCTCCAGTACGCCCTCCTTGTAGCCGAGCCCCGAGTCCTTGATGCCGCCGAACGGCGTCATCTCCAGGCGATAGCCCGGCACCTCGCGCACGTTGACGCTGCCGACCTGCAATTCCTGGACAAAGCGCGTGATCAGATCGATGCGGTTGGTACAGAGCGACGATGACAGGCCGTAAGCGGTGCCATTGGCGATGCGGATTGCCTCCTCCACGGTCTTGAACCGGATCACGGGCGAGACGGGGCCGAAGGTCTCGTATCGCACGACCGTCATTCCTGCGGTGACCCGGTCGAGCACGGTCGGCGAGTACAGCGCGCCGCGACGCACGTTGCCTATCAGCAGCCTGGCGCCACCCGCCACGGCTTCGTTCACGACGGCCTCGAATCGCTGCGCCGATGGCTCGTCGATCACCGTGCCCATATCCATCGTGGGATCGAACGGGTCGCCGTACTTGACTGCACGCGTTTTCTCGACGAGCAGCTCGACGAAGCGGTCGGCCACGCTCTCCTGAACCAGCATGCGCTTGACGGCGGTGCATCGCTGACCCGAGTTCTTGTAGGACCCGCTGGCGGCCAGCGTGGCCGCTTCCTCGAGGTCCGCGTCCTCGAGCACGATGATCGGATCGTTGCCACCCAATTCCAGCACCTGTCGCTTGTAGACGGCCTTGCCGGCAATGTATTTGCCGATCGACACACCGCCGGTGAAGGTCACGAGGTCGACGTCGGCGCTCGTCAGCAGTTCATCTGCGATCTCGGCCGGGTCACCCGTTACTACCGAGAGCATTTGAGGCGGCAGCCCCGCCTCGTAAAGAATATCCGCGAGCGCAAAGGCGGTCAGCGGTGTCTTCTCGCTGGGCTTGAGTACGACACGGTTGTTGGTGGCCACCACGGGAGCCACTTTGTGGATCACCTGGTTCAGCGGATGATTGAATGGCGTTATTGCGGTGATCGCGCCGAGCAGCGGCTCCCGCAGCGTGTAGACCTTGCGGCTCTTGCCGTGCGCAGTCAGATCACAGGAGAACACTTCGCTGTCGTCCACCAAGGCCTGATTGGCGGCGAACAGCAAGACATCGGATGCACGGCCGACCTCGTACTGCGAGTCCTTCAGACAGAGGCCAGACTCCAGCGTGATCAGGCGCGCCAGATCATCGCGCTTCGAAGCGATGATCGCTCCTGCCTTCATGAGGATCTTGTAGCGGTCGTGGCGCGTGAGTTTGGAGCGGAAGCCGCGCGCTATCTGCAGCGCGCGCTTGACGTCGTCCAGAGTCGCCTTGGGAACCGTACCGACTAGTTCGCCGCTATAGGGGTGACGAACCTCAATGATGCGGTCACGAGACACTTTCTCGCCGGCGATACGCAGCGATTCGCGAATCGGCTCGCGCGGTGCGGCTGGAGTGGCGCTGGCGGACATCGATTGCTCCTACGAAGTTCGAGGCACGAGGTTCAGCCCGAGGTCGAACGCGTCGAAGTTGCGCCAGCGGCGGGTTGCAGGCTGTTTGACAACAGCGCGATTGATGAGCAGCGGTACCCTTTGTTCCGACGTTCCGCCGTGCGAGCGCAGCGGCACGTCGAGCCCGGAAAGGTCGTGTCGGTCTCGGCTCGTGCCGATGACCGTATCCACTCGCGACACGACGACGATGTCGCCGATACGGTCCGCCGGCAGTTCGAAACGCGTGGCGGCTTCCGCACGCATCAGCACGGTTTCGATTCCGGGAAGCGCCGCGATGCGTCCGGCCACCGCGTGTTGGTCCGCCGGCGCGGCCAGGTACACGAGTGCGAATGACCCGAGCGCGCCGTGGTGCACGACATACGGGTCGGTGATCGGCAGAATCACGCGTGCCTTGTCTTTTCCAATCCACGCGTCGATCGTGTCCTGCAGGTAGATCACGTTCGGCTGACCGTCGGCGCCGTGTTTGGCATTCATGCCGTGATCGGCGGTAACCACGATCGTGGCCCCCAGTTCGTCGAGCCGCGCGAGATTCCGGTCGATCATCGCGTAGAAATCATTCGCAATCGGCGTGCCGGGCGCGGCCTTGTGCTGGATGTAATCCGTCGTGGACAAATACATCAGGTCGGGTCGCTCGCGCTCCATGAGCTTGACGCCGGCGACGAACACGAATTCCGAGAGTGCCGCGCTGTAGACCGATGGGACCGGCATGCCGACGCGGTCGACCACATTTTCTATGCCGTTCTCGGCCAAGCTGACCTGGTCGGCCTTTTCAGAGGAGAAGCAAATTCCCTTGAGCTGAAACCCAAGAAGTTTACGCAGCTTGTCCTTCGCCGTGATCACGGCCACTTTTGCGCCGGCTGCGGAGAACGCTGCGAGGATCGTTCCGACTCGCAGATGGCGCGGGTCATTCATCATTACCTCTTCGCCACGCTCCGGGTCGAAGAAATAGTTGCCGCAGATGCCGTGCACCGATGGCGGCACGCCGGTCACGATCGATATATTGTTGGGGTTGGTGAAGCTCGGCATGACGCAATCGGCGGTCAGCGAGGTGCCCGCGCCCGCGATCAGCCGGCCGAGAAACGGCGCCGCACCGGCGGCGACTGCGGCTGCGATGTACTCGTACTGACAGCCGTCGACGCAGACGACGACCAGCGGACGGTCCATCCAATGGTAGGTCCGGTCGTTTACGGTGATCTCGGTTGGCAAGTTCTCTACTCCTAGGGGATCCGTGGCCCGCGGCGGACCGCAGCGTCGGTTAAAGATTACTTCGGGGTGGAGATGGCGGCGGCCTTGTGCATTCGGGCGCGACTATCGACCGCATGTTGGCGCAGCAAGTGACCCGCTCGCGCACAATCCCGCGCGGCGATGGCCTCTACCACGGCTTTGTGCTCGGTGTTAGAAACCGCGAACCCGCCGCCATCCTGGAGACCGCGTAGGCGGAACAGCAGCAGCTCCTTCGTCAGCATTCGGTAGCTTTCCGTCAGGCGGGAATTCCCCGCGAAGTCGACCAGCATGTCGTGAAACTTCAAATTCAGCGCATGGTAGCGCTTGATGTCGTGCATGCCGGTCGCTTCGTCCATCTCCGCGACAGCCGCCTCGAGTTCCGCAAGCTGCTGTGGGGTGGCGCGCTCGGCGACCCGATGACCGATCAGTTGGTCGAGCGCTTCGCGTACGTCGTAAATCTCGTCGGCTTCGGCGACAGAAATTTCACGGACAAAAACGCCGCGATGCTTCTCGGAACGTACGAGGCGGGATTCCTCGAGCGTCCGCAGCGCCTCCCGTATCGGGCCGCGACTCGTGCCGAATCGCGTCGCCAGTTCGATCTCGGTGACGCGTTGGCCGATCGCGAGTTCGCCGCGCAGGATCAGTTGTTCGATCTCTGCGTGCACCAGCGCCGGCAGCGAATTCGATTGCACGAGCTGGAGCGCGGTAGGGGTGGCCTGTCTCATCGGCGGTTTCGGTGATGAATTGCCATAAAACATAACATGATTGCAGATTGTTGACAATATTCAATCAACAATGGCGTTTAGGTTTCAATAGGGCTCTTCCAGCTCGATTTCTGTTCGCTGACCGGTTGTCGAGGACCATCCGGATGCTGCGATGCGGCACAATGCCATTGAGATAATGCGGCCGCAAATATCCAAATTTTCCCATTTCGAAGGCCTTTGTCCGTTTGACCGACAGCGCGCCAACAGCAATTAATTAACGGATAAACTTGTGGTTGTTGAATTTTTCAACGATGGAGCCGTTGCATGGCCACCGTCAATTTTAGTGTCCCCGACGAAGTCAAAGAGACCTTCGACAAAACCTTCGGCGACCAAAACAAGAGCGCCATCATCGCGGACCTGATGCGCCGCGCGGTGCGCGAGCATCAGCTGCAGATACGCCGCGAACAATTGTTTCGCCAACTGACCAGTGCCCGTGCGCGCCGCGCGTCGGCAACGGCAGAGCAAATTTCCAAGGTACGTGCGTCCGGTCGATCATGACCGTCGTCCTCGACGGCAGCGTCATTCTCAAATGGCTGCTGCAGGATCCCGCAAGCGAGCCTGATACCGACGAAGCGTCAAGGATGACGTGACCCAGCGGCGGGGGTTGCGCAGTGAAGTGAAGCAGAGCGGATGGCCAAGTCCGTGCTCGACGCCGGCTGGGGCATGCTCAAGACGCAGTTACAGTACAAGGGCCAGCAGGCCGGCAGGAGCGTTCGAATCGTCAGCGAAAGAAACACCACGCGAGCGTGCAGCAGCTGCGGAGCCCTCACGGGACCCGTAGGTCTGGACATGCTCGATGTAAGGACCTGGAAGTGTCGTGAATGTGGTGACATTCACGATCGGGACGTGAATGCGGCCCGCAACATCCTGTCCGCAGGGAGGTGTCCCCCGTCCGTCAGCGGAAACGAGTCATCGCCGTCAGGGGCGCCGCCGAGCCAGGCATCTCGCCGATGCGAGCCTAGGACCAGCGCGCTGACGGCGGCGGCATGAGCACCGGGCTTGCAATCGACACCGGCACGCATCTGTTCGACACGCTCTATCATGCCGTCGCCCTAGAATATGCCGAAGCAACGCTCGTCACCGCTGACGGTCGCTATTGCGAGAAAGCCAGCGTCTTCGGCCGCATAATCGAGTTATGCGACTGGACGCCTACCGCAATCCGTATCTAAGACCGCCTGCATCCAATCGAGCGTTGCCCATCGCATTGCCTGCAGTCCTTGCCGCAAACTTGAGTCGAGGGCACCAATGATTCCGACAATACAGATATTGATCCTACTGCTGGTCGTGATTGCCGCCGTTGCGTTCGTGGCGGAACGGCTCAAGGTTCCGCCTGCAATACTGCTGGTGCTCACCGGCGTGATTCTGGCGCTGTTCCCGGGGCTGCCGACCGTCAAGCTCGCGCCGGAATTCGTCTTGTTGTTCGTGCTGCCGCCGATCATTTATTCGTCGGCGGTGGCGATGAGCTGGCGCGAGTTCCGATTCAATCTGCGGCCGATTTCGCTGTTGGCTGTGGGTTGCGTCCTGTTCACGACTGCCGCGGCCGCCGCGGTGACCCATTGGTTGTTGGGTTTCTCCTGGCCCGTCGGCTTCTTGTTGGGAGCCATCATTTCCCCGCCCGACGCCGTAGCGCCACTGTCGATCGCGCGCCGCATGCAGCTGCCGCGGCGGCTCGTCGTGATACTCGAGGGTGAGGGTCTTGCGAATGATGCGAGCGCACTGATTCTCTATCGCTTCGCTGTGGCAGCCGTGAGCTTCAGCGTATTTTCCTGGAGCCAGGCCGCCGGCATGTTCGCAGCGATCATCGCCGGCGAAATCCTCTGGGGCATCGGCGTCGGTTGGCTCATGCTGCGAATGCGGCGTTGGGTCCACGATACGCGCATCGAGATCATGCTGTCGGTGCTCACGCCGTTCGTTGCCTATTGGCCGCCGGAATACCTCGGCGGTTCCGGCGTGCTCGCGACCGTGACCACCGGGCTTTACATCAGCTGGAACGGCCTGCGGCTGATCAGCGCGGCGACGCGCTTGCAGGGCATTTTTTTCTGGGACTTCCTGATCTACTTGACCGAGGGGTTCGTGTTTTTGATCACCGGACTTCAGGCGCGAACGCTGATTGCCGGCATCCGTGGCGATACACTGTCCGATCTGGCCGGCTCCGCCGCCGTCGTCTGCGCCGTGATCATCATGGCGCGCTTCGTTTGGACCTTTCCCGCGACCTACTTGCCGCGCTGGCTGATTCCCTCGATCGCTCGCAAGGATCCCGCGCCGCCCTGGCAGTGGCCGTTCGCGCTTGCGTTCACCGGCATCCGCGGCACGGTCTCGCTCGCGGCGGCACTCGCGATTCCCCTGACGACCGAGAGCGGCGCGCCGTTTCCCGATCGCGATCGGATTCTCTTCCTCACGTTTTCGGTCATTCTGGTGACGCTCGTCGGCCAAGGCTTGTTGCTGCCCGCCGTGATCCGCGCGCTCGGACTCGCCAACGCAGGCCGCCGCGAGCGGCACGCCGACAGACTCGAGGAGTTTGCGGCTCGCCGGCAGGCCATTGATGCCGCAAGGCAACGTCTCGATGAACTCGTCGCGGAGCGCGAGCTGTCGGAGTATATCGTTCGACCGCAGCGCACACGCCACCACGATCGGCTCAAGAATGTCGAGCACCGCAGCGACGGCGACGAGGCGCATAAACGCGCCGTGGAGCTGCACGACGAGATTGAATTTCTGCTGATTGAAGCCGAACGTCAGAAGATCAACGAGCTGTATCGAGGCGGCAAACTAAAGGATGAAGCGAGGCGCCGGATCGAGCGGGAGCTCGATCTGCGCGAGGCGCAGCTGACCAACGTGCGGGCCGAGGAGTGAGCTTCCGAGCTTGATCGGCTCTGCGTGCGGCTCAGTCGCCGTCATTGCAATAAAAGAAGCCGGGCTTGAGGCCCGGCTTCTCGGTCCGCATTTGCGAAAACGGCTGCTATTTCAGAAGCAGCTCCTGTCCGGTCCACGATCCCAATAGGCGCCGGATCTTGCCGCGATCGACCGCAGCTTGGTTGGAGGCCGCCAGGGTGCCCTCAACTTGTTTGATGATCATATCTCCCTTGGCGGTCGCACCGTCCAATGCCGCCCAATCTTTATAATAAGTCACGAGGTAAATGTCCGGATCATTTTCGCCGCGTGCCTCCACGGTGATCACTTTGTAGCTGACGATATAGCCGGCCTTTTTGGAGGCTTCCATCGTTGCTTTCCAGGTGGTATCGAGAAACTTTATATACTCATCGAACTTTCCATATTCGGTGCGAACCGCGGATACATTGATGACCGGCCCGTCGGTGAAGCCATGATCATCCGCGATTGCGGCGCTTGTCAGCGCAAGACCGGCGACGGCTGCAAATGCCGCGAAAACATACTTGTTAGACATAAATTTCCTTTGATTGTTTGACGTTGTCGGTTTGGAAATGAACATCGGAAGCGCATCCGGTTAGGAACTCCCGTGATTTATTCTAAGCCCAAGCAATGCCGCATGCGTTTTTATTTGGAAAAAAGGCCGGTCCGCCGCAGCGGTGTAGGCCGCAATGCCGCGCGCTGTCTTTGCCATGCAGTGCCGGCTCAATGTCATTGCAAATCCACGCAGCGGTTCGGCGGCGCCGATATCGCCGAAAATGTGCTGATCCGGCCCCGCCACTGGGCTCGACTCTGATCGCAGTGGTGGTTTATATTTCCCGTCGGTTCCGCATTACTATTGACCCACACCGGCAAGGGCGAGCGCTGATGAACGAACACCATGCGACAGCAACTGCGACCGCGACAGCGACCGCGATCGCGCATCTCGCAACTCTTACGATCCTCGCGGGTTGTCAGGCAGCCCAAACGCGCCCGCTACCCGCGGTTCCCGAGCGCCTGGCAGTTCCGGCGGGTCAAACGCTCTCGCAAATGCTTAAGGCCAGCGGCGTGCAGATTTACGAATGCAAACCGAGTCATGACGATCCAATGCGTATGGAATGGGCTTTGCGTGCGCCCGAGGCGGAACTTCGCGATCCCGCAGGCGAGCTAGTGGGCCGACACTACGCCGGTCCCACCTGGGAGGCGCACGACGGCAGCAAAGTCGTCGGTGAAGTGAGCGCTCGATATGACAGCCCCGATCCGAACGCGATTCCGTGGTTACTGCTGAAAGCAGCATCTACGACGGGACGCGGGGTGTTCAGTCAGACGACCAGCGTTCAGCGTCTCAATACGTCGGGCGGAAAGGCACCGACCAGCGGATGCGACCAGACGCAAAATGGAAAGGAAGCCCGGGTGAGTTACACCGCTGAGTATTTCTTCTACCATTCGAAACCGTGATCCCTTTTATCTCAGCGAGCACACCAACCGTACTTGCCGCCGGCTGCATTTCATCGGCTCGACGCTCGTGCTCGCCGTGCTAGTGGCGGCCATCCTCACCGGCAACGCGCGTTGGTTGATTGCGATGCCGGTCATCGGCCACGGCTTCGCTTGGGTTGGCCATTTCGCTTTCGAAAAGAATCGGCCTGCGACTTTCCGCCATCCGTTCTACAGCCTGCTCGTCGGCCGCATACCGTTCTAAGGTTCCATTAAGCGCCTAGGGCGTTGCGGGCGTCACGGCGACGATGCCAATTCAAGCGCTTCCAGCCGCGGTCCCGCCAATCTGCCGATTTGCACCGACGCGTCGTAGAGCACGACGCCGAATGCAGTGAGGGCGATCAGGATCGCAATCGAAGCCTTGACATGGCGCGATTCGAAACTGCGTATCACCGACGCGAATGCAATTAGGCCAAGCACGGCGGTGATGATAATGATTGCATCGACGCTCGTCCGCTGCCAATAGCTGCCTCCCAGATGCAGCCACATTCCAAACTCATCGAACGTTAGCGCCATGGCGACGCCATAGGCGAGGGCGGCAATGCGCAAGTCCCTGGGCGTGCGCACGCGGAACAAAAGAAATGCGGCTACGCCAGCCAGCAGAAAGATACCGTAATTCAAATGATGGACGTGAGTGCCATGCAGAAAGAAATACAGATTCGGCATCTGCTGCGACATGATTAGGAGCACCACGGTCCGCGCGGCGATGAACGTCAGTATGAACCCGAACAAAGCGCGGCGACCGAGGTGTGCCGTTTCAGTGGGTAGAGGATCGGGGGTCATTTAGCCTCCTGGCAGCGGCTTTGCCAACAGTGCGATCAACGCGATCGAGAGCACCACAGGCGTAACAATTCCCCAGAGCATCGGAAAATAAAAAGTCGGTTCTCCGGAGCGGCTGCTGAATCCGCTGAAAGCATATCCCCAAACATAAACCATCGCCCAGAAAAACAGGCTACCGATCCCCACGACGAGCCCCAGCATACGCGCCCAGCTGCGGCGGGCGTACATCCCGTAGCACAGCATCCCTAGCATCGCGCAGATGATCCACGGCGCCATATGGCCGCGGGGTCGCGCAACCCCGGCCAGCAGTCCGTGCGACAAGATCACGGCGCAATACGCGAAGTAGGCGAAGCACACCAAGGTGGCGACAGACCGACGTTGCATCTACTTGCGCATGCTCAGGATATAGCTCACGACATCGGCGATCTGGGAATCCGTCAAGGACGGATTGGGCATCGTCAGGGGCAGAGATTTCTCGTCCCAATGGGTCGTCGTGACGAAATGCCGCAGCGATGCGCGCGTCGAATCCGCGGGTTTCTCGGCAGGCGAGGCAGCGGCGCCGAGGACGCAGAGTCCCACCAGCAAGACGAGATGGCGTTTTCGCTCGAGCATCCGGCAGCGCTCCTCTTTCTTATCCGCAGCTATGGAATACTATAATTATTCCACGGCCTTGGGATCGCGATTTCGGCATTCTACCGTGGATGGAAAGGGGTCTTATGATTACTATCCGCCGGTGGGAGCGTTATGCTGTCGCACCTGCAATTTCCACACGGGTCCGTCATGCATCGCCTCGACACTGAAGCATCAACCGCGTGCATCGCGGCTGCGCCGCACCTATCCGCAATTCCTGCGGCGCCATGGCTGCGCTGGGCTACGCGAGTTGCGGTGCTGGCCCTGGGTGCCGGGGCCGCCGCCTGTGGCGGCAAGGCAGCCGGCCCGCCGACACTGCAGCAGGTTGCGACGCTGACGATGCAAGCGCAGCCGACGTCGCTGACCCAGGAATATCCGGCGCAGCTCGAGGCCTCGAATACCGTCGAGATTCGCCCGCAGGTCGCGGGAATCCTCTACCGGCAGGCGGCGCTCGAAGGCACGCCGGTCAAACGCGGCCAGACGCTGTTCGAGATCGATCCGCAGCCTTACATCGCCGCGCTCGCTCAGGCGCAGGCCGGGCTCGCCCAAGCGCATGCGGCCGAGGCACAGGCGGACCGTGATTTGGCGCGCGCGCGCCCACTGACGGCCATCGATGCGCTGAGCGAGAAGGAGCTCGATGCGGCGGTAGCCGCCAATGCCTCGGCGAAGGGCCAGGTCCAGGCTGGCGAGGCGGCCGTGAAGACTGCCGAGCTCAACCTCGGCTACACCAAAGTGCGGTCGCCGATCGACGGTGTCATGAGTCGCGCGCAGATCCGCATCGGCGGTGTCGTCACCGCCTACACGACGCTGCTGACCACGGTCTACCAGACCGACCCGATGTACGCGAACTTCAGCGTCGGCGAGCAGCGCATGCTGCAAGTGCAGCGCGAGCTGGGGCGGCCGCTCGACCAGCAGAATCCCAGTCAGCGCCAATTCCGCATTCTGCTTGCCGACGGCGGCGAGTACGAACTTCCGGGGAAAATGAATTTCGTCGATGCGGCCGTCGACCTGCGCACCGATACGCTCGCGCTGCGCCTCACGGTGCCGAATCCGAAACAGTTCCTGCACGCCGGACAGTATGTCCGGGTCGTCGTCGCAACACGCGAGCGCCCCAATGCGCTGCTCGTTCCACAGCGCGCGGTACAACTGCTGCAGGACAAGAACTACGTATGGATCGTCGATAGCGCGGGCAAGGCGCAACAGCGCGACGTCACGATGGGCCAGCAGCAAGGCAGCGACTGGGTCGTCGAGAAGGGCCTCGCACCGGGCGACGTCGTGGTCGTCGACGGCACGCAGAAGCTCAAGGTCGGCACGCCGGTCCATGCACAACCGCTGGCAGCGGCCACCGCCGGGCCACGCGCTTCGTGAGCAATTTCTTCATCGACCGGCCGATCTTCGCGACGGTGCTCGCGATCGTTATCACGCTCGCCGGCACCATTGCGTTTCTGCTGCTCCCCGTCGCGCGGTTTCCGCAGATTACGCCCCCCTCCGTGGTCGTTGCGGCGACCTTCCCGGGTGCCGATGCCTCGACGATCGAACAGTCGATCGCGGCGCCGATCGAGACGCAGGTCAACGGCGTTCCGAACATGATTTACATGGATTCGCGCAGCTCGAATGACGGATCCTACACGCTCAACGTCACGTTCGAGGTCGGTACCGCCCAGGACATCGCCGCCGTCGACGTGCAGAATCAGGTCGCCATCGCGCAGCGCCAGCTGCCGCCGGATGCGCTGCGCCAGGGCGTGTCGATCACCAAGCGCCAGCCGCAGCCGCTGATCTTCGTCGCCATCGAGGCGACGGACCCGCGCTATGACTACTTATTCCTCAGCAACTTCGCGACGCTGCAGGTGTTCGACTCGCTGGCGCGCGTGCCGGGTGTCGGTCAGGTGTTGCAATTCGGCGCGCGCGACTACGGCATGCGGATCTGGCTCGACCCGGGAAAAATGTCACGCCTGGGCGTCACCAC
>OCZU010000238.1_pt1 | contig 39560 bp, 37 predicted proteins | sample 1539001 | NCBI WGS metagenome assembly OCZU01 (sample SAMEA3539306, study PRJEB22396) | soil metagenome | biome: tundra; feature: field; material: soil | place: USA | collected 2010-05 | depth 0.15 m | reverse complement strand
CGAATGTCCTTCCTCTCATGGGGTGACATTTTCACGTTGCTGTTAGGGGGTGACAGAATTATGGAGCTAAAACATACAGACGGCGGACCACTTCCCTCAGTTGCTCCGCTGCTGTAATCTATGTTTTGTTCGACCGGAGGCAATTACTTGCGCTACCTTGATCGCCTGCAACCCCTGGCTCTGTTGGTCATGCGTCTTGCCCTGGGCGCCGTCATGGTCGGCCACGGGTACCAGAAAGTTTTCGGAGGACTTCACCACCACGTTCAACTCGTTACCAGCCTCGGACTGCCCGGCTGGACCGCATATCTCTCCGCCTTCACCGAATTTTTTGGCGGCCTGCTCGTGCTCATCGGCCTGTTTACCCGCGCCGCTGCTTTTGCCATCTGCATTAACATGTCCGTCGCCATCGCCAAGGTACACTTCCATAACGGATTGATGGGCGAGCACGGCTACGAATTCCCCCTGGCTCTGGCCGCCCTTGCCTTCGGACTTATCTTCCTCGGCGCTGGCCCCATCGCATTCGACCATATCCGCGCTCCCGGAGGCGGCGGGAAATTGAAATAAACGGGCGCAGTACGCTTCTCCGGCGCCGAAAATTTCTCTTGGGGCGCACAACTTTTCAACCGCTTGCGGGTTTAATATCGTTGCCCCAGCGTCTTGAAAATTCAAAACACTGTTGACATTTCTTTACACGCGTATCGTCCGGGTTGAATCTGACTCTAACTTGAAATTATGATGAGTTGTGACCAAACTGCATCCCAACGATTTCGCGGGCGCATCTTAACCGTGTGCAATGCAATTAACTGATTGGAGGTTCTCTTGAGAAAGTTAGCGCTTCTTGCACCAGTTCTTGCTGTCTTGTTTTCTTGCCACTTTGCTGCCGCTCAGCAGGGAGACATTGCGTTCGGCGGCGGTACCCTGATGTCTTCCTCATCATGCAGCCTAGTGACCTTCGTCTGTCCCGAAAAGGGAGGCTTTTACCCGACCGTCAGTGCGGATGTCATCTTTCACAAACGCGTCGGCTTTGACTTTGAGTCTACTTGGAAGGGAAGCCAGGGGTCATACTATGGTCAGCCTTTCCGCCCTATCTTGTTCGGCTTCAATGGCATGTACCAGCCTCGCCTAGGCAAGAAGGTCGGTCTTGATCTGCTGGGCGGCATCGGCTGGCAGAGCACTCGCTTCTATTTGCCGTATTGCACCAACGGATTCACTTGCAGCAATTACACCAGCAACAACCACTTCCTGGTGGACGTTGGCGGCGGCATTCGCTATTACGTGTGGAACCACGTTTTTGTCCGGCCTGAGGTTCGCTTCTACCACATCATGAATAACACTGACGTCTTCAGCAGCGACAACGTGTTTCGCGTAGGGGCATCCATCGGGTATACCATCGGTCCAGACTAGGCGGTCGACTCCGCCGCAGACTCGCCGGGTGCCACCGTTCCGGCGAAGTCTGTTCCGAATCCTGAACCAACTTCAAAGGGGGAAGTATTTGAGAAAGTTCGCGCCCATCGCATCCGCGTGTACTGTTTTTCTTTTCGCTACTCTCGCCCATACTCAACAGGTTGACATTGCCGTTGGTGGTGGCACCACGCTCGCCTTCAAGAACACCACTGCCTCTGAGGCTCTTCTGCCTCCACAGGAAAAGGGCGGCGTGTACCCCAGCGTCAGCGCCGGCGTCCTGCTCAAGAAGCGTTACGGCCTCAACGTCGAGACCTCCTGGAGAGATAAAAAGACTACCTACGATGGTTACGAAACTTACCGCCCGATCTTTACCGACGTCAACGCTCTCTTCCAGCCGCAACTGCGCAAGAAAATCGGCCTGGACTTAATGGCCGGTGTAGGCGTTGACAGTAACCGGTTCTACCTGCCGGGACTGACCTGTGGCTCCGTCGCAGGCACCTGTTACGTCAGCAGTGATCACTTCATGGAACATCTCAGTGGTGGCGTCCGCTATTACTTTTGGCACCGCTTACCCCACTTTTTTGTCCGCCCGGAAATTCACTATTACCACATCCAAAATAACTTTGAATTCCATTCCAACAACGTGTTCCGCGCGGCTGTGTCGATCGGATACACCTTCGGCAACCACTGAATCCCGCCGAATGAATCGTATTTACGATTCGCTCGCGCGCAATACAGTGTGAAACAAAAAAAGCAGCGTCTCTCGACGCTGCCTGAATTTTCCATCGTCCAAACGCTACCGTTCCTCGAGGCAAATCTCAGCTTCGTGGATCGCGCGGTCCAAATGCTCGATCGCTTTCGCGCGATGGCCATGGAAATCGTGCTCAGCGCTCTCCAAATGATGCTTGGCGTTGCGCATCGCCTCCAGAGCTTCATCAATATGCGGATGTCGCTCCGGCATCGCCGCCGGTGCAGGCGGGACTGGCGCTGCTGCTGCCACCGGAACTGGGGCTGCCGGCGCCTTTGGACCAGCTGCCGCCGCCGAGAAGGCCAGAGTTAACAGGAGCATTGCCAGGATCACTAGACTCAAGAACCCAATTCTCTTCATACGTTCCTCCTCGTCCGAATTCCGGCGCGGACGCCGCCTGTGAAATCAATGCCCAGGGAATCCCGCTTTCACGCAGGTACGCCCGCGACACCCGCACAGTATAAGCCGCTGCACCGCAATCTTCCTGTGCATAAGTTGACTTATAAGATGCTTGCCTTACGGACTACCTGCTACCTTGCGGTTCCTGTACCAAACGATGGCCACTACCAAAACGAAAACCGCTGCCAACGCCAGGTCAAAACGCTTCATAAAGTGGGTGAGCGTTCGCCAGCGGCTGCCAAAGAAATATCCGGCAAGCGAAATCGCGCTCACCCACAAAGCCGCTCCCATGAAGTTGAAAACCGCAAATTTTTTCCAGGGCATGCGCAGGATCCCGGCCAGCGGCCCCGCGATCACTCGCATTCCGAGCACGAATCGCGAGAATAAAATCGTGACCGAACCATATCGCGCAAAAAGCCTCTCGCCTCGCGCCAGTGCCGCATCGCGGATTGGAAAGACATTTCGATAGCGCTCCAGCAGAGGACGCCCGCCGTAGTTCCCGATCGCATAACCTAAGTTGTCGCCCACAGTAGCCGCCAAGGTTCCCACCAGAACAATCCAGCCGAGTTGAAGGTCCCGCTCCGAGTACGCCAGAAAACTCGCCAGCAACAGAACCGTTTCCCCTGGCACGGGCACACCGGCATTCTCCAGCAACAACGCCGCTGCCACAGCCCAGTACCCGTAGTGCACCAGCGCGCCGCGCAGCAGTTCGAGAATGTGGTGGGTCATGAGTGGAAGAGCGGCGCTTCAGCGCCGCGTAAAGCTTTCATAATCAAAGCGGGCTTCAGCCCTGCGTTCGCATTCTGTGTCGCTACGGCTTTTCCACCGCCTGTTTAGCCGCCGAGGTCTGCCTACGGTCCAGAGATTACTTTTTCAGCGATCCGGTAGGCGGGAACTTTCTCGCTGGTCAAAAATTCAATCAACGCCCGATTGAACTCCTCCGGGCATTCTTCGTACGGCAGATGTCCAATGCCCGGAAAAACTATCGACTTGGAATGCGGGAAGTATTTCGCCAACTGTGCAGCCGATGAAGCATACACCGCGGGATCTTTGCTGCCCCATATTAAAAGCGTGGGAACGCTCGCCAAGGTCGGCAGCGTCGCCTCCAGTTCGCGCAGGTCTTCCGTCCAGGTGCGTACGATGCTCAGTGCATGTTCGAATAACCCCGGCTTCGCCAGCGGCGCCACATAGCCGGCAAGAGCTCCGGGCGGAATGCTCCCGGCATACAGGCGAGCGTGAAAATAGGGATACAAGAAACTCATGCGCGTGACCGTTAGGCGGAACAGTACCGCGCCAATCCGGCTGCCAAAAAATGGCGCCAGCCTGCGCCCATGAGCCGAATACGGATTCACCGGGTCCACCAGCACCAAGCGCCGCAAGTGCACCCCGGCCTTCCCGCCCAGGCATTCCGCGGCCGCCATCATCGCAACCGCCCCGCCGTGCGACGTCCCTACCAGATCAAACGAAGAAATTCCCAGCGCCGCAATGAAGCGCAGAAGACGCTTCGCCGCTCCGCGCATGGAGTGATCGATCCCGCCCGGGCGGTCGGAGAACCCCGCACCCATCATGTCCGGCGCATAGACCGTGGCATAAGGCGCCAGCGCCGGCATCGTGTACCGCCAGGAAAACGAATATCCCAGCAGCCCGTGCAATAAAACCAGCGCCGGACCCGAACCCGCGCGCAGATACCGCATGCGCGCGCCATCCAGATCCATCCAACACTCCTCCACGCCCGCGCTTAAACCCGCAGCGAGTGTTGTAGAAACTTCCCAATTGGATTGCATCACGGCCAAATCTTAGCGCTCCCCGGACAACTCTTTCCTCACCACCCGATTCTATCTAATTGAACATCGCCTCTGTTCGCTTCACTAGGGGAGCTTCGGCTCCCCGTTTTTCTAAGTTGTCATCCTGAGCGTAGCATCAGCTTCGCGATAGCGAAGATGCTGCGCAGACGAAGGATCCCTACCCGCTTACGTCGCCACCAGCCCCGCGGGCGTTCTTCCCCACGCTTCATGGTGAACTGGCCGCCGTGTCAAGCCGTCTTCCGCTTCTTCCTCAGCAACTTCTTCAACACCCGAATCCCCTTATCCACATGCTTCTCCTCCAGCAAGAACGGAGGCAGAAACCGCACTACCGTATCCTGCGTGCTGTTAAAGAGCACGCCCTCCGCCAGCGCCGCATCCACAATCGGCCGCGCCGGAATCTCCAAATTGATCCCCTGAATAAATCCGCGCCCGCGCACTTCCTTCGCCGCAGCGCTCTTCTCGACAATCACTTTCAGCTCCTGCTGCAAGTAAGCCCCAACTTTATTCACGTTGTCCAAAAGCTTCTCATCTTCCACAATCGCCAGAAATTCCAAAGCAACCCGGCAAGCCAAAGGCCCCCCACCAAACGTAGTCCCATGCTGTCCCGGCGAAATCGCATTGGCAAATTCTTCCTTCGCCAGAAACGCGCCCAGCGGAAGTCCCGCCGCAATCGGCTTGGCAATCGCCACAATGTCCGGAGTCACGCCAAAACTCTGGAACGCAAACATCGTCCCCGTGCGCCCCAGCCCGCACTGAATTTCGTCAAAGATCAGAGCCGCCCGATGCCGGTCCGCCGCCGCCCGGCACTCTTGCAGAAACTCCACCGAACATTCATAGATTCCGCCTTCGCCAAAAATCGGCTCCAGCACAATCGCGCAGGTGTTGTCGTTCACCGCCGCCCGCAAGCCTTCGATGTCATTCTGCGCGACAAAAGTCACTTCTTCCAGCAGCGGCTCAAATCCCTTGCGATGCTTCTCCTGCCCGGTCAGCGACAGCGCTCCAAACGTCCGCCCGTGATACGACCCCTGCAGCGCCACCAGCCGGCACTTCGCCTCGCCCCCGGCGCGATGTCCCGCCAGCCGCGCCAGCTTGATCGACCCCTCAATCGCCTCAGTCCCGCTGTTCGAAAAAAAAGCCCGGGCATTTCCAAAAGAACTGCCCAAGAGCGTGCACAACTTCTCCGCCAGCTCCCCCTGATACTCGTGGTAATAAAGATTGGAGACGTGAATCAGCTTCGCCGCCTGCTCCCGAATCGTCTTCACGATCCGCGGATGCGCGTGCCCCAGCGCATTCACCCCCAGCCCCGAAACAAAGTCGAGATAGCGCCGGTCGTCGATGTCGTAAAGAAACACGCCCTTCCCCCGCGTCAACGCGATGGGATAGCGATTGTAAGTCCCCAGCAAATATTGCTTTTCCAACTCCGCGATTTGTTCGAATGTTTTCATAGGAAGATTAGATTCTACCGGAATCGGCGTCCGTCAAGACGCTGTCCAGTTGTGAATTTTCCGAAAGAAATCAAAGAGGACTAGAACGTTAGAAGTGTGGACATCTGGCTAAAGCAATCGGGCTATGAGGAATTGAACAGGGCCGTAAAATTGAGGGGGCATCGGATTCATACTCGGTAGTACTTAGTCAGCCAGAAATCGAGGTCCGCGCGTAACAGGTTGAACGAAACACAGGAGATTGGGTTGGAGTTGACAACAACCTTCTCGATCCTCCATTTAAATCGGGACTCTTCTTGCTTGTCGAGCGCCATGTCCTTTCCGATAACAATCAGCCCTTGGAACTTTGCTTGCCTGTCCCCGAAAGTGTGTTGAAAATCGGACGTGCTTCTCATGTCGTCCAGCTTCCAAAGCCAATCTACGAGCTGCGAAAATGCCCCCTCGAAGCGAGTCGCCCAATCCGGCGTGGCCTTGCCTCCTTTCCTCTTCTTGAAGATGCTGTTTCCGCGCCCATCCTCGAACTCGATTAGCAAGTAGTTGTGTGTAGACGAATCGCCAACTACAAGGTCCGCTCTGAAATCACCGTAGATTGGATATTCGTGAGCGAAAACGTCGGCGTTCTTTATGCTCGGGAAGTACCCCGATATGAGGATGGACAAGTTGTGCCGAGTTTTGAAAAACGGCAGAACGTCCTTGCTCTCGTCGAGCGTCGCATTCTTCTTCAGAAGCTTGTTGAAATCCTTCCACTCGCGACGGCATTTCTTGCGATCGAACTTGTGCTTTGTCAGTTTCTTCATCACCGCCCGCGGGCGTCAGAAAAGTCGCGCAAGCCGATCATGCTGCATGATGTCTTCGACAATCCATTGGGAAGGACTGGCAGAAAGGATAAGCCGCAGCATATTGTTAACCCGGAAGCTGTAAAGTCTCTCCTGTGAAGCAAGTTTTAGTGCCCGAAGCTTCTGGGATCCCCTCAGCTTGCCTAAGTCATTTCTTTCTAGCACCTGGATTGCCGCGTGAACCTTCTCTTGCTCAGGCGGATCAAGCGACCGCAAAGCAACCTCCGCTCTATCTTGTAGACGCACATTCATACGAAGACCGGCCTCAAAAGATGTTTTAACCCCGACATGCCATGACGACCTGCCGAATCGGCAGTCCGCAAATTCGCCCCACAACTGTGATTATAATCCCGTGCGCAAGGCGCAACCACTCCTCACCCTCCCCACCAGAAGCCGGAAATAACTTCTTTGGGGACAACCGCTTCTACGCCAACGGACCCGCCTCAATACAACCCCTTCTCCCCCGGCGGCCGCGTCTTCCACCTCCGGTGCACCCACAGCCACTGCTCCGGATACTTCCGCACGTAGTCTTCAATGATCAGCCGATTATTCCCCCGCCCCCTCATTAACAGCCGCACTCATTTCCGTACCCTTGAAAGTAAAATTGACCTTCGGCCCTTCCCTCACATTCAGCACCAACGGAGGACGAAAGCAAGCAATACAAATTCCATCTTTGCGTCTTACGCTCGGATACACAATCCCGGCTGAGCCGCTGCTCAACAGTTCGAATCCAAGCCTTTGGGAGGCCGCGTAGCTGCCGGGGTCTAAACAGTTCACAAAGTCTGGATCTCCGCGAAGGTCATGAAATTCGTGCCTGAAATCAGCGAGATAGTCGATGTAGGAAAAGACCTCTTCCGCTTTCCATCCCACTTCTTTCAACTCGGCAGCTCTATGAAATGCAACTTCCGTTTGCGCAGTTTGAATTTCGAACCCCGCACACCACGCTCCTCGTCCCGCGCCGTTGAAGCGTCCTCCAAAAGGATTCGCATGGGTGAAGGACGCGTTCACGATATGCGCAAGCCGAAAGCCCGAAACCAGTTCAATCGCGCTTATACCCGGGATCCTGCCACTCTCGCCAAGCAACCGATCATTGGTGGCGCCATCCAGTTCCGTGAGGTCGTTAAGAAGATCGTCATCGTCCTGAGCGATGAAATTGAGGATGGGCCTGCCGCAGTCACTGTAACGTTGAGGAATAAGACGATGAGTCCCGTCGCGTTCCAGTTTGCTCAGCTTCGGGGATTTCATCTCCCGCCGCGACGTGCGTCTAGGAGTTGGCGAACTCTCATTAAAGCAGGGATGCCGCCCTTCTTCACGTAATTGAGGGGCGAATCTCCCCCAAACATCGGATTCGTATTCGGAAGCGCTATCCAGGCGTTGGCTAGCTTCCGGCCGTAAAGAATGTTGAGTGATTTATATATCCCGATCAGAAGCGAAACTCGAGTAAGTTGATCCTCGTCCAGTGTTTTGGCACCTCGATTTTTCAGGGTGTAGAAACTGCCACTGGATATGCCACCCAGCAAAACTCGACTATCGTCATCCCGTAATTTCCAATGGGTCGCGATCCTAAGAAGGCCTTTAACGGCGGCCGGTGTCAGTCGGACTCGATTCTCCTTCGTCGACAGATCCACGGCTGTATCCCATGAAAAACCTGCAACCGCCGGCTGCATCGTGGCCATTGGTGGCCCTCCATTTATGATTCAATATTACTCCAAATTTGACAGAATGGCAAATTATCTCAATACAACCCCTTCTCCCCCGGCGGCCGCGTCTTCCACCTGCGGTGCACCCACAGCCACTGCTCCGGATACTTCCGCACATAGTCTTCGATAATCAAATTAAATTTCTGCGTGTTGGCCTTGATGTCGGCCTCCAGGTCGCCGGTGCGCACCAACTCCACCGCCGGATCAAAGCGCAGCCGGTATTTCCCCAGCGCCGAGTCCCAGATCGTAAACGTAGGCACCACGGCCGCATCGGTGCGCAGCGCAATCCGCGCCAGCCCGCTAGCCGTGCATGCCGGGATGCCGAAAAAATCCACGAAGATCCCCTGCGGCGGAGTCATATTCGTATCCATCAACATGCCCACCACCTCGCCCGCCTTCATCGCCGAGAGCAGCCCGCGCACAAAATCATCCTTGTCGACAGCTTTGTTGCCATGCATCGTGCGATAGCGAAGGATCAGCCGCCCCAAATACTCGTTATCCATGCCCCGCATAATCACGTGCATCCAGTGCCCATGCATCGACAAAACAAACGAAGAAAGTTCCCAGCCCCCAAAATGCCCCGCGAACAAAAGCACCCCCTTGCCGCGAGCGTGGGCGCGTTCGTAATTCTCGAAGCCGTCATACACCACGACTTGCTCGACATTCTCCAGCGTGTATTTGGGAAAGTGGCAGACCTCCGCCAGTTGACGCCCCAGCGAAGCAAACTCCCCGCGCAGAATCCGCGCCCGCTCCGCCTCACTTTTTTCCGGAAACGCCATGGCAAGATTGCGCATGCCCACCTGCCGCAATCGCACGTGCAGAAGATAAACTACCCAAGCCAGGCCAATGCCGATGGCCCCCGCCACCGGCCGCGGCAACGCACCCAGAATTTTGATGAACGGCCAGGCTGCCGCGTACTCTAGTCGCTGCCGCATCGGGGAAGCGTGACGGTACCACCGTCAAAAATTATTTGCAACGAAGGGGGACGCAGGAGTCCGCAGGTTTACCCCGTGTTCCTCTGTGTCCTCTGTGGTAAAGATTTTAGCTAAAGCCGGAGAGCCGAAGCCCGAAGCCCGCTACTTCGCCGCCGCCTGCGCCCACTGCGCCAGCGACGTCAAAAACGCATTCGCTCCCGCCGGCGGATCGACCTCTCCCGTCAACGAAGTTTTGAACGGCACCATGCGTCCATAAAATTCCCGCGTGCTGTCCTTGTCCTGCTTAATCTGCGCCCCATTCAAACTCACGCCCGCAAACAGCCCGCGCGCCCGCGAATACGTGAGCACCTCCGCCCGCATCTTCCAATCCGTATTGCCTTCGGCATGGCGCCCCACTGGCCCCGCGGCCACCGAGGCGTCCGCTCCCAGCGCAAACTCGCTGGAGAGCAGATGCTTCATTCCATCTTTATTCATGATCAGCATCACCAGGTCTACCGCCTGCCCGCCGATCTGAAAACCGACACTCCCGCCAGTCAAAGTGAAAAACGCCGGAGCGCTCCATCCCTTCGGCGTGCGGCAACTGGCCAGCCCGCGGCCATACTTCGCGCCCACAATAAAGCCGCCCTTCAGCATCGACGGCACCACCGCCACGCACTCCGCCGAACCCAACACTTCCTGCGGAATGCCTTTGTCCGGCGCGCCTTGAATATCGTTCAGCACAGCGGCCGCCGCCTGCACACGGTCCGCGACCTTCGTTTCTTCATCCGCGGCAAGAGAGAAAGAACTGAGAGACACAATTAGGGTCAACAGTAAGAACTTTTTCATGGTTCCTCACCACACAAGAATTTTCTGGAATCCGTAGTTGGATTGTAAACGAAGCGTACGGCTCAGCGTCAGGAACGCTTAACTAGGAGGGATCGCCTGAAAATATGGTGGGATGCGGGGACGCTTTAAAGACAAAAAAATCGGGGCTGAAAGTAGTGACCCTAATCGCCACTCTCAACCCCGTCTCCCAGGTTCTGTGGTAGGTGAGGCGAGTATGCCCCGCACTCGCTTCCCCTACAAGATTACCGAGGTCATTGCCCCAAAGTTACCGAGCTAGAAGCTAGAAGCTAGAAGCCGCTTCTACTTCGCCGCTACCAGCGAATGCGTAATCGCGTGCACCGACAGCGCAATCCGGTTCTGCACGCCCACCTTGCGCATCAACTTCGCCACATGAGCTTTCACCGTGCGCTCTTCAATGCCCAACTGCGCGCCAATCTCTTTGTTGGAGCGTCCCGCCACCAGCATCTCCAGCACTTCTTTCTCGCGGTCCGTGAACGTCACGCGGCCCGCCGGAAAAATCCGACCCGGCGCCGACGATACCCGTTCGATGAACATGGAAAGCACTCTGCGCGGCGCCCACACCGACCCCTGGCTCACAATGCGAATCGCCTGCGCAAACTCGGCCGGCGAAGCCGCCTCGTCCACATAGCCCTTGGCTCCAGAAGCGATCGCTTTGAGAATGGTCTCTTCGTCCACTCCCGACCCGGTCACAATAATGCGCAGATCCGGACGCGTTGCCTTCAGGCTCGCCATCACATCAAACAGATTCTGGCCGGAGCGGTTTCCCAGCAGGATCAGGTCCACATCCTGCAACGTGGAAATCTCAGGCAGGCCTGCGGAGATCAGTTCGAACTCGGGCTCCGTGTCGAACAGGGCGCGAAATCCCACGAACCTCAGCGGGTCGCTCTCCACCACTGCAATTTTGATGATCGGTTTTCTCGCTACTGCTGCTTTCATAGGTTTCCCTGTGGGCGTAGTTACGTAGCAAGAGCATAACGGCAATTCCTCGCCGTGCAAAGAGAACGTGACCGAAGTTGAATTACGGGAGTAACATAAAAAAGAGATTCAAAAGACTGTTCACAGTGGAGATTGGCGCGTTAATTCTTGCGCACGCCGCTTGCGGAGAAGATTCAGCATGACAAAAAGTTGCACTGGTTTTTTCGTCGTAATTCTCAGCCTCGCGCTCGCCGCAACCAATACAGTTCTACTGACTCCGCCTCTCGCCGCCCAAACTTCCGCCGCCACCTACCAGCCGAAATTTCCTGGCGACCCCGCCCGGTCGGATTCCGAAGCGGCTGCCCTCGCCTACATGCGCGTGGTTCTCCGCGCCCAGCACCGGTTCGAAAAGCAGTACGGCCACTTCGCCACTTCGCTCGCCGAACTCGTCCACTCCGGATCATTCACCAAACGCATGGTCGACCCCAACCGCGGCGACTATACCGCCGGTTTCAAAGGCAAGAAAGACAGCTTCATCCTTACCATGACGCCGAAGCAACTCGACGCCCAGCACCGCTCCTTCTACGCCGAAGACGACGGCAAAATCCATGCCGAAGAAGAAAAACCGGCCGACGCCAATTCGCCCATCGTGAAATGAACTGATTCCTCGCCCATTACCGAACTCTGTCATCCTGAGCGAAGAGAAGGACCCCTTTCACGAATACGCCATCACGGACTCCGCAACGCATTTCTATAACCGGCTTCTTTTTTGTTGTCTGCCTGCACCGATTACTCAAGTCGGTTTATGATGAACCAGGAATCATTTTAAAATTGTAAGGATAACTACGGAGGAGTCCATGTCACCCAACATCGGCGCGCCCGCGCCAGATTTTTCACTCAAGGATCAGGACCAGAAAGAAGTGAAGCTCAGCGATTTCCGCGGCAAGAAGCGCGTTGTACTCGTGTTCTATCCTCTCGATTGGAGCCCGACCTGCACCAAAGAGCACGCCTGCTTGGTCAACGACATGAAGCAGTTCGATCAGCTTGAGGCGCAAGTCCTTGGCCTCAGCGTCGATAGCGCATGGTCGCACAAAGCCTACGCGGAAAAGATGGGCATCCACTACCCACTGCTGGCCGATTTCCACCCCCGCGGCGCAGTCGCCGCTAAGTACGGCGTCTATCTCGAAGACAAAGGCATAACCGGCCGCGCCATCTCCATCATCGACCGCGACGGTAAACTCGCCTGGCACAAAAACTACGACATCCCCGTTGTGCCGGATATCAGTGAAGTCTCGAAAGCATTAGCCACAGTGAAATAATCGCGCTATCGATCCGAAGCGGGTGCCCCACCCTTCTCGCTTTTTTTTTGCGAGAGGGTGGGGATTTTGACTCCCTACGACCCTGCCTTAATCTCGGTCGCCTTCCCACCTCGATAGCTCACCACCAGCGGCTTCCCTCCATTGGGATACCGCACCGTCTTCTCCTCCATCGACGCGCCCGCGTCCGGAACCCCCATGCCCACCGCGAAATCCGCCTGCAGTTCATCCATCCCCGGCTTCACTTCATGGTGCTCGATCGCCTGCCACACGTCCGCCGGCCAGTGCTTGTACAAATCATGCGGATCTTCCACATAAAACATCTCATCCGAATAAATTTTGTACTGTCCCTCGCTCTCAAATCCGATCGGCACCGCGTAGCTGTTCCCTTCCTTCTTGAACACTGCCATCACCTGCCGCCGGTTCCCGGCGCCCACCGGAATATCCGCCACCACGTCCTTGATCTCCAACTGCTCGATCGGCAACAACAGCCCAGCCTCACGCCCAAAGTCCGTCCGCTTCCGCGCCGCATCATAAGGATAGTAGGTATACCGATATCCTTCCTTCGCCCACACCGGCTGCTGCGTCAACTGCTTCGCCGACTTCAAGTCATAGAGATACAGTTTCTTCGGCGTCACATAGTAATCGGCATTCGAGTAACCCGCGTTCTTTGCTTGCTGCTGCTTCTGCGCCGCAACGTAGTCTTCATGCCGCTGATAAAGGATGTACCCGGCGCGCACTCCCGCCACCACAATGGCCAGAGCCAGCGCAATCTGAATCCTCTTCTTCGCCTCTTCGCTCATCATGCAAAAACTCTACCAGATCGCAGTTCGTAGAAACTGTCGCGCCAACAGCGCCTCGTGCTAAACTGCGCCCATCTCGACGTTCAGGAGAAGCCCATGTGGAGAGCTCTTCTCACTCGTCTTCCGGCTGGATTCGTCCTACTCCTTGCAGCCTTTACCACGTCGCTTGTCGCGCAGTCGGTCGCCTGTCCCCCGGACAAGGCCTTGCTTTCAACCAGCGACCCAGCCTATGCCGACGCCATGGAACTGCAACAGCGTCTGGAAAAACACGATTTCACCATCCGCTGCATCTTCCCGACAAAATTCGGCAGCGTCTTCATGGTGGATCAGAATGGCGTTCTGCAGAGCACAGTCGAAGGCGAGGCCTGTTTCAGCACGAATTACGGAGGCATCGACGTTGTCTTCCTACCCAAGCCGCAGACTTTTGCGGATTTCAAAATAACCGAACACCGCGAAGGTGGAGGCTTTCTCTACCGCTTTACCGGGACGCCGCGCGTTGCAGCAGGAGATAAGTTTAACTTTGGCACCGCTACCCGGCAATACTTCCTGAAGCACGGCAACTACCTCATTATCGTGAGCACCAATCAACTCGTTGCCCGCCTCGAAAACGCGTTCGGTCACTTAGCCGCGCCTTAGAAAATCCCAGGGGCGCCGGGCCTTTCACAACTGCCCGCCGTTGTAAACTGGAAGTAGAGGGAACCCACACAATGCCAGTCACCGAACAAGACGTCCTGAGCGCGCTGAAGAGTTGCTACGATCCCGAGATCCCCGTGAACATCGTCGATCTCGGCCTCATCTACACGGTCAACTTCGCGCCCGTCCCCTCCGACACACCCGAACAAGCCAAACAGGACGTCACCGTCGACATGACGCTCACCTCGCCCGGCTGCCCCGAGCACGTCAACATCAGCGCCCAAGTCAAATCCCGACTCGAGCAGTTGCCCGGCATCCGCAACGCCAGCGTCAATATTGTCTGGACTCCGGCCTGGACCCCCGAGCGCCTAAGCCCCGACGCCAAGAAACAACTCGGCATCGAGTAAAGTCAGAAGTCAGAAGTCAAAATGCAGAAGTAAGGCGCACCCGGTTTTACTTCTGCATGCTAACTTCTGCCTTCTGCATTCCCGTCACCTGCCCCGGAAGCCGGAAGCCGTATTTCCTACCCACCAATTTCTTCCCAGGCATCTATCGCGCTCTGTCCCGCCGCCTCGGTAATGCGCTTGCCGGCGCGCGCCGCCATCTCCATCACTTGCATGCTTCGATCGAAATACCCTGGCAGCGACTCCCGCACCTGCTCAAACTTCTCCGGATACTCGGCCGCCAGCACCGCCAGCGCCACCCCACCTGCCAGCACCCCCGCCGCATTTTTCTTCTTCAAGAATAGAACCGCCGCCGCCCCGATCGCGCCCGCCAGTACCGCCTTCTTCCAGCTGTCCATATTCCCCCCAGGAAACGCTCTCCCGCGAAACATTTTCTGCTGCGAACGATTATACTTCCCCGTTCCCTCGCTCGATTCCTGCTTCATAGAGCATTGTCATTCCGAGCCGCTGAAAGCGGGCGAGAGCCTGCCCTGAGCGGAGTCGAAGGGAACCTGCTTTCTCTCTCCGCCACCAATGCTGTCGCCGCCACGCCACATCCTTTATACTTCCCGATTCACCGGAGACTCCCATGCACCGCCTCACTCTAATCGCACTGCTCCTCGCTCTCACCTTCGCCGCCCACGCGCAAAAGCCCCGGGCCCGCGATCTCGGCGTCCCCTTCGACGGCACTCCCGGCCCCAACAACGCCATCACAGACGTCGCCGGCGTCGAGGTCGGCCACACCACGCTCATCTCCGGCGACGGCAAGCTCGTAGTCGGCACCGGACCGGTGCGCACCGGCGTCACCGCCATTCATCCCCGCGGAAAAACTTCGAACGACGCCGTCTTCGCCGCCTGGTTCACCCTCAACGGTAACGGCGAAATGACCGGCACCACCTGGGTGGAAGACTCCGGCTTCCTCAACGGCCCGGTCATGATCACCAACACGCACAGCGTCGGCGTGGTCCGCGACGCCGTCATCGCCTGGAAGGTGAAGCACGGCACGCCTGACATGGAAGGCTACTGGTGGTCGCTTCCGGTCGTCGCCGAAACCTGGGACGGCTGGCTCAACGACATCAACGGATTCCACGTGAAGCCCGAAGACGCCTTCCATGCCCTCGATGTAGCCCACTCCGGCACCGTCGAAGAAGGCAATGTCGGCGGCGGCACAGGCATGATCTGCAACGAATTCAAAGGCGGCATCGGCACTTCTTCCCGCGTACTCGACGCCAAATCCGGAGGCTACACCGTCGGCGTCCTCGTCCAATGCAACTACGGACGCCGCGATCAGCTCCGCATCGCCGGCGTTCCCGTGGGCAAGGAAATTCCCGAGCATCCCGCCTACGAAGACGAAACCGCAGCCTCCGGTACAGGAAGCAGGAGTCCATCACGGTCCATGTGGGGACAGCTCCCCAAGCCTGCCCTGAGCGAAGCCGAAGGGGCTCTCCAGCGGCGCGAAGGGCCGCTCAGTGGCAAAGACGTCGGCTCCATCATCGTCATCGTCGCCACCGACGCCCCACTCATCCCCACGCAACTCAAGCGCATCGCGCGCCGAGTCTCGCTCGGCCTCGGCCGCGACGGCAGCTACTCCGGCGACGGCTCCGGCGATATCTTCATCGCCTTCTCCACCGCCAACCCCGGCGCAGTGAGCCCCAAAAGCAACCAGCCCAACAACCTCCACCAGCTCACCATGCTCCCCAACGATTCCCTCGACCCCATGTTCCTCGCGATCGTTCAAGCGACAGAAGAAGCCGTAGTCAACGCCATGGTCGCCGCCCAAACCATGAAAGGCATCGACAACCACGAAGTCATCGCCCTTCCCCACGACCGCCTCCGCGAAGTCTTAAAGAAGTACAACCGCCTGGTCAAGTAAGAAGTCAGAAGTCAAAATGCAGAAGTAAAACCCCGCGCGGTCTCACTTCTGCATTCTTACTTCTGCATTCTGACTTCTGACTTCTTACTTCTGACTTCTGCATTCCCGTATTCCCACTTTGGAACCGCCGCTCACTCCACCCCTCATTACCTTCGCTGCCCCACCACCGTGCCTTTCCCTTCACCGCCAAAGGACTACACTCAAAATTGTGAAACGCCTCTACACCATCGGACGCATCAAGGGCGGCATGAAGTTCACCTGCACTCATTGCGCCCACCACGTCAGCACTCTCGACTTCGATCCCCGCGACGGCAACCTCCGCACCCAGGCCGCCACCGCCATCAACAACCACGCCACCACCGTCCACCACGAGCCCGTAATGTTCTCCTCCCTGGACGCTCAGCAGCACATCTGGCGCGCCTGACCTCTCCACTGAAATTCTTGTCGAGCCTGCCCTGAGCGGAGCCGAAGGGAACCTGCGGTTGCCCGGTATTGACACGGCTCATGTGGGGACAGCCGCCCCCGGCTGTCCGCCGCGCGGAGCGCGGCAATTTGTGCGGCGGCTCCCTGTGGAAAATCGGCTAGCATCGTGAAGGCACAAAAATGCGGCCAGCCCGCCCGCATGGGCTGTTACTGAGAACTGAGAACCGGGAACTGCCTCCAAAATCTGAATTGGCCCCATACGCAAATTCGATTGGACTTGCTCCCCCCCGCCACTTAAAATTCTTGCGTGCCCAGCAGTCGCACCCGAACCCGCGGTCTCCTTCGGCGAATAACCTTGCCGGAGTCTGCTCACGCCCTGCTCCGCCCACCTTTCCGCAATTACCAGTTCGATGGCGCCTATGACGAAATGTTCGAGGCACCAGGCATGCCTCGCTCGCACTATCGCGCTCTGTTTCAGACGCTTCTCGATCTGCCCTCGGAAGAATTACGAAAGAGCCAGCAAGCCGCCGAACTGTCGTTCCTCCACCAGGGGATCACCTTCACCGTTTACGGCAATTCGGAAGGCACCGAGCGAGTCTTCCCTAACGATCTTCTCCCCCGCATCATTCCTCACGCCGAGTGGCGCAAGATCGAGAGCGGCCTCACGCAGCGCATCGCCGCGCTAAATCTATTTCTGGAAGACATCTACCACAGCGGAAGAATCCTGGCCAACGGAGTAGTCCCCAAAGAACTCGTCTACACGTGCCGCCACTTTCGCCGCGAGATGCGCGGCCTCACCGTCCCCCGCGGAATTTACGTCAGCATCTGCGGCACCGATCTGGTCCGCCTTCCAGATGGCAGCTTCGCCGTGCTCGAAGACAATCTCCGCGTCCCCAGCGGCGTCTCCTACATGCTGGCCAATCGCAAAGTTCTCAAGAGAGTTTTCCCCACGCTCTTCCGCGACTACGGCGTCTGCCCCGTCGATCACTACGCCCAGGCTCTCCTGGCGACGCTACGCGCTCTGATTCCGCCCAATTTCCCGGGCCGTCACGAACCTACCGTGGTTTTGCTCACACCCGGAGTTTTCAACTCCGCATATTTCGAGCACACATTTCTGGCGCAACAAATGGGCATCGAGTTGGTCGAAGGCCGCGACCTCCTCGTCCACGACAATGTCGTATACATGCGCACCACCGCCGGACTGCGCCGCGTCGACGTCATCTACCGCCGCGTCGATGACGACTTCCTCGACCCGCTTTCCTTCCAGCGCGATTCCGGCCTCGGCGTTCCCGGCTTATTCAACGCCTACCGCGCCGGCAATGTAGGCCTGGCCAACGCCATCGGCACCGGCGTCGCCGACGACAAAGCCGTCTACGCCTACGTCCCCGCGATCATCCGCTATTATCTGGGCGAAGATCCCATCCTCGCCAACGTTCCAACTTACATGCTCACCGATCGTTCGCAACTGAATTACGTCCTCGATCATCTCGACGAACTGGTCGTAAAGGCCGTAGGCGAATCCGGCGGCTATGGAATGCTGATCGGTCCCCAAAGCACAGCCGAGCAGCGCGAAGACTTCCGCCGCCGCATCCAGGCCGAGCCCCGCAACTACATCGCCCAGCCTACGCTGAGCCTGTCGCGCGCTCCTTGCTTCCTCGAAGGCGAAGCCCAAGCCCGGCACGTCGACCTCCGCCCTTACATCCTCTACGGCGAAAACGTAACTCTCGTCCCCGGAGGCCTCACCCGCGTTGCCCTGCGCCGCGGTTCGCTGGTGGTCAACTCCTCGCAAGGCGGCGGCAGCAAAGACACCTGGGTGCTACGCGCATGACCAACCCTCGCGAAACCACCATGCTCTCCCGCGTCGCCGACAACCTTTATTGGATGTCCCGCTATCTCGAGCGCGCCGAGCACACTGCCCGCCTCATCGACGTCGACCTTCAACTCCGCCTCGACCAATCTCCCGAAGCCGGCTCCGGACGCTGGCTCGGCCTTCTCGAAGCCCTGCAAGTGCCTGCTCCAGAAAATATCCCCCTCGACGCCGAGACTCTCACCCACCTCCTCACTTTAGACCGCACGAACGCATCGTCAATTATTTCCTGCGTCGCCGCCGCCCGCGAAAATCTCCGCCAGGTGCGCGAACAGTGCAGTTCCGAAATGTGGGAGCAACTCAACCGTCTCTTCCTGCAAGTGAAAAGCACCGCCTCGAGCGACTCCGGCCTCGCCGACTCCCACGCTTTCTTCCGCTCCGTGCAGGATGGCGCACACCTGTTTCAAGGCATCACCGATTCCACCATGTCGCACGGCGAAGGCTGGCACTACATCCAGCTCGGACGCTTCGTCGAACGCACCGAAGCCGTCGCCCGCCTGATCGGCACCCACTTCAGCCGCCTGCCGCACGCTCTCGATCAGGCCGTCGAGAGCGAAGAGTATCTCGAGTGGGTTGGATTGCTGAAGTCCTGCGCCGCCTTCCAGGCCTACTGTAGAGCTCACACCGCCGAACTTCGCCCGCTGCGCGTCGCGGAATTTCTCCTGCTCAACCCAGGCTTTCCGCACTCCGTAGCTTTCTCCGTCGACCGCGTCCACGCCGCGCTCACCGCCATCGCCGAGTTAACCGAGCGCAAAGCCGAGCAGCCGGTTCGCATCGCCGGACGCCTGCGCGCCACTCTCAGCTTCAGTCAGATCGACGAAATCATGGCCTCCGGCGCCATCGCCTACGTCGATAGCATCCGCTGGCAGTGCGCCCAGGCCCACACCGCCATCCAACAAGTTTATTTCGACTATTCCGTAGAATCGGCCCTGGTCGCATAAGAGAAAGTCGCGTGAGGAAGTTGAGTATGAATTGTCATCCTGAGACGCGCGCACTTGGCGCGGCGAAGGATCTGGGCGAGCCGCGCGAAGCGTCGCGCTTTTTGCGACGCAATAATCGCGCGTTTGGCTCGCTTCCTTATTGAATCTGTCAACGAGCTGAGGAAACGATCCCATGATCTATTCCGTCCTCCACACCACCACATTCTCCTACCACCCCGCCGTCCGCGAGAGCGTCATGGAAGTCCGCCTGCAGCCCCGCAGTGACGGCCCACAGCACTGCCTCACCTTTCAACTCGACGTCACGCCCTCCGCCAACATCATGCAGTACCGCGATTTCATGGGCAACACCGTCCATCATTTCGATATCGCCGGAAACCATTCCGAGGTCAAAGTCGCCGCCCGCTCCTCCGTCGAAGTCCAGTCCGCGCCGCCGCCCAACTCCGCCGACGCCGGCTCCTGGTCCGACCTCGACCTTGCCATCGCCGACCCCTCGGCCACCCCCTCCACCAACGAAGATTACTGGGAGATGCTTCTCCCCAGCCAGTTCGCCAAATCCACCCCGCAACTCGAGGCCCTGGCCCACGACCTCCGCTGCGAGCGCCGCGACACCCCGCTCCAACTCCTCACCGAACTCAACCAATCCATCTACGAGTCCTTCGACTACGTACCCAACAGCACCCACGTCAACTCTCCCATCGATGACGCTCTCCACTCCCGCCAGGGCGTCTGTCAGGATTTCGCCCACATCATGATCGCCCTGGTCCGTCCCTTGCGCATTCCCTGCCGCTACGTCAGCGGATACATGTTCCACCGCGACGAGTTCAAAGAAAAAGAATATCGTTCGCTCGAAGGCGCGTCCCACGCCTGGATTGAAGCCGTTATTCCAAACCTGGGTTGGATCGCCTTCGACCCCACCAACAACCTGATCGGCGCCGACCGCCACATCCGCGTCGCCCTCGGACGCGACTACGCCGACGTCCCGCCCACCCGCGGCGTCCACAAAGGCGAAGCCCAAAGCGCCCTCAGCGTCTCCGTCACCGTCAGCCCCTCCGACGCTCCCCCGCCCCTCCAACTCCCTCCCACGCTAGTAATCCAATCCCGCCCCACCAGCCCGCGCTCGAACCGCATCGACCACGAACAACAACAGCAACAACAGTAGCGCGGCGGCGCGTCTCCACAACTCTTGTCATTCCGAGCGCGCCGAAGGCGGGCGAGGAACCTGCTGTATGCCTTTGGGTGGCGCAGCGCTTCAGCGCTGCGATCAGAGCCCCCATCCCCAACTCTTGTCATTCCGAGCCCGCCGCAGGCGGGCGAGGAACCCGCTGTTCGCATGCAGCGTCCCACCCCATGTGGAGACAGCCGCCTCGGCTGTCGGCGAAGCGAAGCGACGCCCGCTCGTGTGGAACGGACACTCCTGTCCGTTGCCTTTGACCTTGACGTTGACCTTGTACTCTCAACCCGCCCCATCCCCACCCCGTGCCACCTCAACCCCACGAAAGCGCCTAGCATTTCCTCCCGCCAAAGAGTAAAAAGGAACCCGACTGTGAGGGGGCCACGGCATCGCCGTGGCCTTTTCACCACGTTGTCATCCTGAGCGAAGCGATGCCAGGCCCCTCCCACTTGACAGCAGAGGATTTCCCTCCCAATATGGGCCTTGGAGCAGAGTGTGGTAATCGATCACATTCCGGGCGCAATCCTAATCGAAGGATGGACGAGCGTTGTCTATAAACCCTTGGTCTTGTAGCCTTCTCGCTCTTGCTGGCCTATCGCGCCTGGAAGGGTGCGAAGAGAACAAAGTGGACAGAGGACTTTTCGGCGCAATGGCCCTCCTCTCGCTAGCGGGAGGGTTGGTGCTCGGCTACCGCGAGATTGTTTCCAATGGTTCGCCGCCAGCTCCACAACATATCGGCATCATTCAGCAGCAGTCGGGATCCGGAAGCGGCAACGTCGCAGGCGTCCAGGGCAACGTCACGATTAACGGTGGCGCGACGTCCCTCCCTTCTCCGGACAATTCTGCCGAGCCTGACGCGCAGGCGTTAAAGGAGTTTCGAGAGCACAACCCCGAAATCCTGAAAGAGCTGAGCAAGAATCCCGAATTGGCGAACGACGGCAGGTACCTATCTCGGCACAAAAAACTCAATACTTTTCTGAGCAAGCATCCAGCCATTGCTGACATCGTGCGCAAGTCGCCGAGAACGATTCTGGAGTGAAATTGTTATCTTTTTGTCGAGACCGGCAATCCCACCTCGTCTTCTTCCTATTGGCGATTGAGGCATCGTCGCTAGCTCAACAGAAAGCTCCGACGACACCTCAGCAAGCAGTCGGCTCAATTACGCAAACAAGCAAAGGCTCGTGCAGCCCGAACATTGCTGGTGTGCAGGGCAACGTCACAGTCAACTGTCCCGGCGTGCCCCCTCAGGCAATGGAATACTTCAACCGCCAACTAGCAAATAAAGACATGAAGATCCAAGACGCGCTGAAAGAGGCGGACGCATGGCGCGACAAGTATATTGAACTAACAAAGCGCCTGGCCGAAGCCGGGACAGAGATGGGCCTTTCGCTGAAAGCAGGCGAACTGCTCCGGCAAGGCAAGTTCGACGAGGCGGGAAAGCTACTCGATCAGGCAATTAACAGCGAGGAAGACGATTTGGATCGGCTCGCTGCTGACCAGTACTCCCGCGGCGTTCTCTACGGTCTGCAGTTTCAGCCCGATAAATCACTGGAGCACCTCGAAAAAGCCTTTAGGTACCGTCCCGACGACCTATCCTACGGCCACGACTATGCGTTCATGTTGCAGCACGAAAACAGATTTACGGAAGCTGAGGAGGTCTACGAGGAGGTCATCCGAAGGCTCCGCCTAACCGATCGAGACAGCCCCGGCAAGCACGACGAGCGCATCGCAGCCGCATTAAGCAATCTCGGCGCGACTTGCCACTCCTTGAGACAGTACGAAAAAGCGGAAGAGGCTCTATCCGAGGCCTCTCAGATATATAGCCGGTTGGCCGAACGCGACCCAAAGACTTATGCCGGCGGTCTGGCTATGGTTCAGACGAATCTGGGGAATCTGTACGCAGACACGGCCAGATATGAGCTCTCGGAGAAAGCCTTCCACGAGGTTGTTGACGTATATCGAAAGCTAGCCGCAGAAAACCCCGCTAGCTACCGTGGGATATACGGGGGAGCGCTAATAGGTCTAGCGTATTCCTATATGAACAGAGGCGACTTTTCGGACGCAAGGCCGCTTCTTGAAGAAAGCTTGGCTATTATGCGTTCGCTGCAGCGAGGACGAGGGCCGGGTGAGGGACTGGCGAGAGTCCTCGGAGACCTTGGCGATGCGTACATGGAGCTCAGACCCCTCCCTGACGCCGAGCCAGCCCTGCAAGAGTCACTCGGAATTTGGCGAGAGCTTGCGGCCGCCGACCCACAAGCATACAGCCCAAGCCTTTACAGAATGCTCATCGACCTCGGCGAGCTCTACCAACAAATGGGACGCTACGGCGACGCGGATCGCGCATTGGCAGAGGCCCTGACGGGCTGCCGACCCCGCGAGAAACTCGATCCCAGAGTCTATCGGCCAATCCTAGCCTCCACTTTAGAGCATATTGGGCAGCTCAGAACTCTCGAAGGAAATTTCGACGCGGCCGAGAAAGCGCTGCAGGAGTCCCTGGCGCTCCGCCAGCAGCTTGCTCTCGAACCCCCTCCTCACTACAAAATATCTCTCGGGTGCACATATGAAGAGCTCGGCGATATCTATATCCAGAGATCGCAACTCGAGAGGGCTACGTCGCTTTACGAGACGTCGATATCGATCCTGAGGGAAATTCGAGGGCCCGAGGCAGCACTCGTCCGAGGCCGGTACGCGCTCGGCCTAAACAAACTTGCCGGGTTGTACATCGCCTCGAAACGCTGGTCCGAAGCGCGGCCCCTTTCCGTCGAGGCTGACGGGATCTACAAAGAACTGACGAGCCTACCCGGGGGGCCGTCCGACTACGGCGTCGAAGTCACGGTTAATCTCGCGCAACTGGCGCACTCGGACGTTGGGCTTGGACGGGCCTCGGATGCGAAAGAAGATTCCCAAAAGGCGATCACGTCCGCCCGGCAAATCAAACCCACCGATCTTGGCTACAAACCGGATCTGCTCGTCGCGATTCTGCTCGATCAGATGGCGGTCCTCATTGCAGCTAATGAGGACGCATCGAAGATATGTGCGCTCGCCAACGAAGCCGCTTCCCTCGCATCGAACACCTCTGCCTTGGACACGGCGAAGAAGATAGCGAGCACGACCTGCCATAGATAACAGTGTAATGGCCTCTTCGGATGTGACATCTAACCTTGCCTTCCACAGCCCCAACCCCCGATCATGTGAGCGCAGGCAGTGCGGCACCATAATTCGCCGCCCGCCGGCACCGGCTAAGTCTCATGTTATCTAGATTATGACCTCTAAGTCCTTTAGACCTTCGGATCTGGAAGGAATTTCCGGCCAACCCGATGATTCCAATACGGGGAGGTGGGTAGGGGTTAGGGGTATACCCCAAGTTAATAAGAAGGTAAACAGCCGTCCCCCAAGGCGGGAACTGCCTCGATCCACGAAGCCGTGGAAAACATCGGCAGTCGTGCATGTGGTTAGACGCGGGCAGAGCTTGCCCTGAGCCAAGCCGAAGGGAGTGTCCGCGCCACACGAGCCAGCCACGTTGGGCCGTTACTGAGAACTGAGAACCGAGAACTGACAGCTAGCTGACAGCCTTATCAGTAATCTCCAGCCCGCGATCGATAATGGCGAACGCTTCGCGCATCTGCTGCTCGTTGATGCAGAGAGGAGGATTGGTAAAGAAACTGTTCCAGCGAACGAAAGTGTAAAGCCCTTGCTCGCGGAAGAAGCGCCCGAGCGCGGCCATTTCATCGGACGTGCCGTTGAACGGCGCCATCGGCTGGCGCGTCTTGCGATTGCGAATGAGTTCGACGATGCCAAATAATCCAATCGAGCGCACCGCGCCCACCGACGGATGTTTCGCCTGCAGTTCGGTTCCGAGTTGCGCCATGATCGCGCCCATTTTTTTCGCGTTGTCGATCAGCCCATCTTCCTCATATACGCGAATCGTCGCCAGCGCCGCCGCGCATCCCATGGGATGACTGTTATATGTCAGTCCTCCGTAGAAAACTTTGTCCTGAAAATGCTGCGCGATGTGATGCCGCATGCCAACCGCTCCCAGCGGCAAATAGCTGGAGGTCAATCCCTTCGCCATGCAAAGCAGATCGGGAACTACCTTCCAGTGATCGACGGCGAACCACGCGCCCGTGCGTCCGAAGCCGGACATCACTTCATCGGCAATCATCAATATGCCGAACTTGTCGCACAGCTTGCGAATGCCTTCGAGATATCCATCGGGCGGAACAAGAATGCCGTTCGTCCCAGTAACCGGTTCGAGGATGAACGCCGCGATCGTCTGCGGACCTTCGAGCTGAATCGTCTCTTCAATCATGGCGAGCGACGACTCCGCCGATTCCCATCCGCGCTCGATTCCGTGATAAGGATCGAGCACGTGAACCACGCCCGGAATGCCAGGCTCCGCGGCCCATCTGCGCGGATCGCCGGTAAGGCTCATCGCGCCCGCAGTCGCGCCATGATAAGAGCGATAGCGCGCCATGATCTTGTGGCGTCCGGTGAAGAAGCGAGCGATCTTAATGGCGTTCTCGTTGGCTTCTGCGCCGCCGTTCGTGAAGAAGAATGTGTCAATGTCGCCTGGAGTAATTTCGGCAAGCTTCGCGCCCAGCCGCGCGCGCACTTCGGTCGCCATGAACGGATTCGCGTAGGCGAGCGTCGCCGCCTGCTCGCTGATCGCCTGAATGACGCGCTCGTCGCCGTGTCCAATGTTGACGGACATTAACTGGCTGTTGAAGTCGATGAAGCGCTTGCCTTCCGGCGTGTAGAAATAGATACCTTTGGCGCTGGCGACAGGAATTGGGTCGACCTTCGACTGCGCCGACCATTCATAAAGCGTGTGCTTGCGGGAGAGGTCGACGATTTCCTTGCCGGACATTGTGGGAGTGGTGAGAGTTGTGGTCATAGATCCTCGTTTTTGTCACTCGACAGCATCGCAGATCATTGATCATTGAGCATTGAGCGATTGAGTGATCGGGTGATTGAGCGATTGGAAATCCCGATCGACATTAGTTTTCAAATCGCCCGATGACTCAATCGCCCAATCGCTCAATCTTAGAACTTGCGGCTGTGCTCTTTGGCCCAGCGTTCGACGACGACTTTCTTGTCGGTGTAGAACTCGATGGCGTCGCGGCCCTGGCCGTGGAGATCGCCGAAGAAACTATTCTTCCATCCGCTGAACGGGAAGTAAGCCATAGGCGCGGCGACTCCGATGTTGATGCCGATGTTGCCCGCGGGCGCTTCGTAGCGGAAGCGGCGCGCGGCGGACCCGCTCGACGTAAAGAGCGACGCCTGATTGCCGTAGGCGCTGCGCTCGAGGAAGGCGAGAGCGTCGTCCATGTCGTCGGCGTGGACGAGGCTGAGGACTGGGCCGAAGATTTCGGTGTCGGCGAGATCGCTGGTCGCGGGAACGTTGTCGAGGATCGTGGGCTTCACGAAGTTGCCCGATTCGTATTTCGGAATCTTCGAGTTGCGGCCATCGAGCAGGACTGTCGCGCCCTGCTTTTCTCCGAGTCCGATCAGCGATTCGACTCGCTCTTTACTCTGCGCCGTGATCACGGGGCCCATCTGCACGCCTTCGTCGAGGCCGCTGCCGACTTTGAGTTTGGAGGCGGCGTCGGCAATGGAATCGCGGAAAGTTTTCTGCGCTTCGCCGATGGTGATGGCGACAGAGACGGCGAGGCATCGCTGGCCGGCACATCCGAAGGCGCTGTCGCTGATGATCTGCGTGGCCATAGGCATGTCGGCGTCAGGAAGAACGATGACGTGATTCTTGGCTCCGCCCTGGCACTGCGCGCGTTTGCCGTTGGCGGCGGCGCGTGAGTAAACGTACTTCGCGACAGGAGTTGAACCGACGAAGCTTATGGCACGAATCTTGGGATGGTCTAACAGCGCGTCGACAGCAGCTTTCCCGCCGTTAACCAGATTCACCACGCCCTTGGGCAGGCCAGTTTTGTCGAGCAGTTCGTAAATATAGCGCATGGTGAGCGGGACGCGCTCGGAAGGCTTGAGGATGAACGTGTTGCCGGTGGCGATGGAGTAAGGCAGATACCAGAACGCAATCATGCCGGGGAAATTGAAGGGTACGATGGCGGCGGTAACGCCGAGAGGCTGGCGGATCATCATCTCGTCGATGCCACGGGCGACGTCTTCGAGATTGTAGCCTTGCATCATCATCGGAATGCCGCAGGCGACTTCGACGTTTTCGATGGCGCGGCGCATCTCGGCTTTGGCTTCGGTGAAGGTCTTGCCGTTTTCCTGCGTGATGATGCGGGCGATGTCATCGAGGTGATCTTCGAGCAGCATCTTCAGCTTGAAGAGCGGCTGGATGCGGTCTTCGGGGGGAGTGCGGCGCCATTCAGGGAAGGCAGCGGCCGCGGCTTCGACGGCTTGGTTGACTTCGGCGGCATCGGCTAGCGGGACTTGGGCGAGGACTTCTCCGGTGGCGGGGTTGACTACGTCGCGGACTTCGGTGGATGGGGAGTCGGTCCATTGGCCGTTGATGAAGTTGGTGAGCTTATTTATCGGAGGTGCTGCGACTGGCGTCATGGTATTGCCTCTGCTATCGCGAAGAATGTTGTGCGTGGGAGATAACTGACCTGACGCACTCTGAGAACTCCTCAGCCAACAACTAATGATACATGTGCTGCCAGGGATCCTTCGACTGCGGTTGCCCTTCGCGCTTGGCCGAGCGGAGGGCAATCCTCGCTCAGGATGACAAACTTAAACTAACTGTGCGACCGCGCCTTTCTTGTCGCATACCGTGGCCAATGCGGATTCGAGCACGTCGAGGCCTTCGTCCATTTGCTCGTTGGTTGCGACGAGCGGGACCAGAACGCGGATCACGTTGGAGTACGAACCGGCTGTGATCGTGATGAGGCCGTGTTCATAGCAATACTGTGTGATCTGTTTGGTTTCGTCCGCTGCGGGAGTTTTTGTTTCTTGCGACTTTACGAGTTCGATGGCCTGCATGCCGCCGAGGCCGCGCACGTCGCCGACGATGGGCCAGCGACGCTGCCATTCGCGGGCGCGGCGCTGGAAGCGGTCACCGAGTTCATTGGCGCGGGTGAGCAAATTTTCCCTTTCGAACAAGTCAAGCACCGCGAGTGCGGCGGCGCATGAAAGTGGATTGCCAGCGAACGTGCCGCCGAGTCCGCCAATGGCGGGCGCGTCCATAATCTCGGCGCGGCCGGTAACGGCGGCGAGCGGCAGGCCACCGCCGAGAGATTTCGCAGTGACGATAAGATCGGGCTCGATGCCGTAACGTTCGCTGGCGAACATAGCGCCGGTGCGTCCGAAGCCGGATTGGACTTCGTCGGCGATAAAGAGTATGCCGTACTTGTGGCAGAGGTCGATAAGAACTTTGAAGTAGTCAGGCGGCGGGGCGATGAATCCGCCTTCGCCCAGGACTGGCTCCGCGATGACCGCCGCGACTTCTTCGTTGGCGACAACACGCTTGAAAGTATCTTCGAGATGGCGTGCGCAAAAGAGATCGCACGAAGGATATTTCAGGTTATACGAGCAGCGATAGCAGTAGGCGAACGGGACGCGATAAACGTCGCCCGGAAAAGGAGCGAAGCCGGCCTTGTAAGGATGAGTTTTGCTGGTGAGAGCGAGAGTCATCATGGTGCGGCCGTGGAAGGCGTCTTCGAAGGCTATGATCGCGGGACGCTTCGTGTAGGCGCGGGCGATCTTGACTGCGTTCTCGACTGCCTCAGCGCCACTGTTGACGAATAGAGTTTTCTTGGGAAACTTGCCGGGCGTGACTTGGTTCATGCGCTCAGCGAGGCGGATGTAGCTTTCGTAGGGCGTGACCTGGACGCAGGTGTGGAGGAATTTGTCGAGCTGGCCGCGGATGGCATCGACGACGGCTTCCTGGCGATGACCCGCGTTGGCGCAGCCGATGCCTCCGGCAAAGTCGATGTAGCGATTGCCGTCGACATCTTCGAGCCATGCGTCTTCGGCTTTGGCTACATAGATCGGCGTGCCGTGAGAAAGGCCGCGGGGCACGGCTTGGGCGCGGCGCTCGGAGAGCGCTTTGGATTTAGGGCCGGGGATTTGGGTGCGTAATTGAATAGTGGACATCGGAATTCAGTTCTCGGTTCTCAGTTCTCAGTTTCGTTCTCTTTTAATACCAGCCTATGGGCGCTTCGTTCAGATTGATGTAGACCTGCTTGGTTTCGAGATATTCTTCGACGCCCCAGGGGCCGAGTTCGCGGCCGAAGCCGGATTGTTTGTACCCACCCCACGGCGCTTCGACGTAGGTTGGTTGCATGTGATTCACCCAGACGATTCCAGCGCGCAGGGCTTTCACGACGCGCAGAGCTTTGAATATGTCGCGGGTCCAGACTGCCGCGGCGAGACCGTAAGGCGAGTCATTTGCGATCTTGAGCGCGTCTTTCTCATCTTCGAATGGAATCACCGCCGCGACCGGGCCAAAAATTTCTTCGCGGGCGATGCGGGAGGAGTTAGAAACATCGGAGAAAATCGTGGGCTGAACGTAGTAGCCTTTTGCGATTTTTTCGGGGCGTCCGCCGCCGGATGCGAGTTTGGCTTCTTTCTTGCCGATCTCGATGTAGGAGTTGACGCGGTCGTATTGTTCTTTGCTGACCAGCGGTCCCATCTTGGTTTCGCGATCGAGCGGCGGACCGAGCTTAATTTTCTTTGCTTTTTCGGTCATCGCTTCTACGAAGTTCTTGTAGATCGACTTCTGTACCAGGATGCGGCTTCCGGCCGAACAGACTTCGCCCTGATTGATGAAGACGCCAAAGAGCGCACCATCGATGGCGGCTTCGAAGTCAGCGTCGGCAAAGAAGATATTGGGAGACTTACCACCGAGTTCGAGGGTGACGCGCTTCACCGTGTCGGCGGCCTGTTTCACGATGATCTTGCCTACGGCGGCGCTTCCAGTGAAAGCGATCTTGTTGACGTCGGGATGCTGGACCAGGGGAGCGCCGCAGCTTTCTCCGAAGCCGGTGATGATGTTAACCACGCCCGGTGGCAGGCCGCAGTCGGCGAAATAGTTTGCGAATTCGAGAGCGGTGAGCGGAGTTTGCTCGGCGGGCTTGAGGACACAGGTGCAGCCTGCGGCGATGGCTGGAGCCAGCTTCCACGCGGCCATGAGCAGCGGATAGTTCCACGGAATGATTTGTCCGGCGATGCCGACGGGTTCCTTAAGCGACAGGGACATCGCATTGTCGGGAACAGGATTCACGTAGCCGACCACTTTGGTGGCAAGGCCGCCGTAATATTCGAAGCAGGTGGCGGCATCGTTAATGTCGAATTCGGCCTCGACGATGGGCTTGCCGGTGTTGCGGCATTCGAGTTCGGCGAGCGCGGGAAGATTGGCGCGGACTTTTTCCGCGAGGCGGAAGAGGACACGGCCCCGTTCCTGCGCCGTTGAAGTTGCCCACGGGCCGTCTTCGAATGCGGCTTTCGCGGCGGCAACGGCGCGGTTGACATCTTCGGCGCCGGCGTCGGGGACTTGGGCAATGACCTCTTCGGTGGAGGGATCGTAGACGGGGAAAGTTTTCGCAGACTTGCTCGAGACCCATTTGCCGTTGATGTACATCTGATAAGTGCGAACTTCTGTTGTTACGCCACCGGGCATTTTGTTTCGACCTCCTGATTACTTCAGGGCCTGAAGGCCCGATATTTTTTCATTACATTGGCACGACTAGGTCGTGCCCCGATACGAAACGTTCTACATACGCAAGCGAGCTTCGCTCGCCGGACAGCCGAGGGCGGCTGTCCCCACATGAATCTGAATCAACGGCGAGCTTCGCTCGCCGGGACAGCCGAGGCGACTGTCCCTACACAAACCTGTTGCGGCACTTTGTGGCGGCCGTAGACGTAAAAGAAAAATGCGGCGAGGCCAACAAAGAACAGCGTACCTCCGAACATCCACAGTTCGTAGGACCACAGCGATGTAATCTGCTGGGCGGGAAAAAACACCAGCGCGATGCCGAGCACAGTGGTGAGCAAGCCGCTGGTGCCCGCGAGAAACATCGTCATGCGGCTGTACTGGCCTTGGGGCGCGGCTTCTTTCACAGCGAATCGAATGAGCGCACCGAACATATAAAGGAATGGGACGAGCTGAAGCACGACTGCCAGGGAAAGAAGCTTCTGAAACACTTCTCCCGCGCCCGCCGGACTCAGATACAACAGGGGCAATAATCCAAAAACTCCCATCAACTTGTCCCAGAACCACCACCCGTAAAAATTTCCCAGAACCAAAAGCGCGGAGACAATTCCCTGCACGATCAACGCGGCATAGGGTGTGGCGTAGCGAGGATGGATCCTGCCAAGCCAGGAGGGCATGTACGAATCGAGGCCGGCGACGAAGGGAATGCGGGCAGAGCCGCCCATCCATGCGGAACCGATACCGGCGATGGAGAGACTGAGCATGAGGGCAAATGGAATGGTGATCCAGCCGAGGCCGAGGCTGCCAGACATGTGACTGACGGCTTGGACGATACCCTGAAGTACATTGATATTTTTTCCCACGGCGATGAGCAAAGTGAGGGTTGCCCCCACGTATAGGACGCCGGAGACGATACCGCCCCAAGCCACGGCGCCGGGGAAAGTACGGCGAGGATCTTGAATCTCGTCGCCCATGACAGAGGCAAGTTCGAGGCCAACCAGACCGAAGCAGATTACGCCGAATGAATTCAGGACAAAGCGCGGGTCAGCGGGGATCTTGAAATCTGCCGCAGTGATGGTGGTGCCGAAGCGCGAGTAGATCACCACGCCAAGGCCGATCAGCACCGCGGCGGCGAGGAAGGTTCCGATGGCGCCGAGGTTGTTAATCCACTTTCCGACGCCGAGGCCGACGATGTTCAGCAGAGTGAGCAGAGCGAGCAGCGCCAAAGAAGTGGTGGAGGCGAACACTTTGTTATCTGCGAGACCGAGATGGGTGGGGCCGAGCACATAGACAGAGACTCCGACGAAGTAGAGCATAACGGTCGGTACGTAGAGCATGTTGTTGGTCCAGTAGCACCAGCCGGAGAGAAATCCGTGGAAGTCGCCGAAGACTTCTTTGGCCCAGAGATAGACTCCGCCTTCTCCGGGATAGCGATGGGCGAGTTCGATGACGGCGATGCCTTGCGGCCAGAAGAAAAGAAGAAGGGAAATGATCCAGAGCCAGATGGTAACGCCGCCGTTGGCGGCGATGGAGGGGACCACGTTGAGGTTGAAGACGGCGACTACAAAGAGGAGGACGAGATCGCGGCGTCCGAGGGCGCGGATCAGGTGAGTCTGGGCGGGTTGGGCGGTGGTGGACAAAGTTCTCTCTACGATCGCCTCGCTTCGCTCGGCGGACAGCCGAGGCGGCTGTCGCCACATGTTTCGAGGTGATATGCACGTAGGGGCGGACGAATGCGTCCGCCCCTACGTGATTCTAGTGCGCGGCGAGCACGGGCTGGCCTGCACGTTCCTGCTGCGCTTTCGCCAGCGACGCGGCGATGTCGTCGAAGGCAGATAGATGCTTGTGGATGTCGGCTTCGGTGTGCTGAACGGAAATCGTCCATTGCTCGTCCCACCAGTAGGGCTGCGCCATCACGCCGCGGTTGACCATGGCGAACCAGTAATGGCGCCAGAGGTCGATGTCGATCGTGGTCCAATCGCGGTAGTTGCGAATTTCTTTCGGATAAAACATCAGCGCTCCGTTGGCTCCGGCTTGCGCGATGTAGGCTTGCAGGCCGACCTTGGCGATGGTCTTGCGATATCCGTCGGCAAGTTTCTTGCCGAGTTTGTCGACGTGAGCGTAGTTCGCGCGGGTGAGCACTTCGCGGAACGTAGCGAGACCCGCCGCCATCGAAACCGGGTTGGTGTTGTAGGTGCCGCCGTGGAAGACCTTGTGCTGCGAGATTAGGTCCATCACGGGTTTGCTGGCGCCGAACGCGGCCAGTGGCAGGCCCCCGCCGATGGATTTGGCAAGGCAGATCATGTCGGGGTGAACGTTGAAGTATTCACTGGCGCCGCCCCAACCGAGCTTGGCGCCGGTTTTGACTTCGTCGAAGATCAGAAGCGCGCCGTATTTCGTGGCGAGATCGCGAAGACCCTTCAGGAAGCCGGGTTGCGGAATGCAGAGACCAACGTTCATAAGAATGGGCTCGAGAATGATCGCGGCAATTTCGCCGGGATTTTCTTTGAAGCGGCGCTCGACGGTGGCGAGGTCATTGAAGGTGGCGACAGCTACGTTTGCTACCGCGGATTTGGGCACGCCCAAGCCGCCGGGGACGGATGTGGGATTGTCGATGTCGCCGAAATCGGGCGCGTGAGGCTTGACGCTGACCAGAGCGGAATCATGCAGGCCGTGGTAGGCGCCTTCAAATTTAATAATTTTGTCGCGGCCGGTGGCGGCGCGGGCGAGGCGAATGGCGTGCATGGTGGCTTCGGTGCCGCTGTTGCCGAAGCGGACCATCTCCACCGGAAAGCGGTTGCAGATTTCTTCGGCGAGTTCCCATTCCATGTCATGAGGCATGCCGAACATAGTGCCGGTGGAGAGACGTTTCTCGACGGCCTTCATCACGGCGGGATGGCAATGCCCGGCCATGAGCGCGCCGAAAGTCAGGTTGTGGTCGATGTATTCGTTGCCGTCGAGGTCGCGGAACTTGCTGCCGCTGGCTTCTTTCACGAAAATGGGCCAGGGATCGTAATGGCGATAGTTGCTGGCCACGCCCAGCGGAATGCGTTTGAGATTCTTTTTGTGCGCTTCGGCGGATTTGGGTGTGCGGCGCTCGAACGTGTCGAGTTCCTTCTGTAGGTCGGGATACATCGGGACTGCTCCGGGATAGCTCAGGCCGTCGTCACTTTTCAGTCGACGGCCATTAGAATGCCGGACGGAAGACCGCCCGGGGTGCTGATTCTTCACATCTTACACGGGCAAACTAAAAGTAAAACTTAAGGGCGACCTGCACCGCACGCGGATCGCGCGCCTGCTGCACTTGACCAAATGTCGGGTCGCTGAAGTTGCCGTCGGGATTGACGAACTCCGTCTTGTTGAAGAGATTGAAAATGTCTGCACGGAACTGGAAGTACCTCGACTCTGAAAGCGCAATTCTCTTCGAGAAAGTAACGTCCCACTGGTTCTGGCCGGGACCGCAGCAGATCGAACGCGGCGTGGTCGAAAACGAACCGAGAGGAGGATCAGAGAAACTGCTGGCATTGATGAAGAAATGCCCCGTCTGTTGGGTTCCGTTGACCACTTGCGTCGTTACCTGTTTTCCGCTCTGATGTTGCAGCGGACCGGTGAGTTGAGGCGCATCGGCGCTCAAGAAGAACAAGCTGCTGATCAGTTCGGCATCATCCTGCGTCTGGATGCGGATGGGGAAACCACTCTGGAACTGAATGATCCCGGACATCGACCAGTCATCCAGAACTTTTCCTTTGAATCCGTTGTAACGAGGGACCGGGAATTCCCAGTAATAGTTGAGGACAAAGCGCTGCGCCGAATTGAAGAGAGACAAAGCGCGGCTGGATTTGTAATTGAAGGGATTGACCGTTTCTTCGAAGCTGGAGGCCCAGTCCAGAGACTTGCTCCAGGTATAGGCAGCCTGCAGTTGAAGTCCGTGGGAGAAGCGCTTTTCCAAGCTGGCCTGCAACGAGTTGTACGCGGAGGCGGCGATCGTATCTTCGGCGAAGATGTTGGTGAAGACGGGAACCCCATCAGCGGGGCATCCGTTGCCAGGCCCGCCGGTGATGGGATTACAGTTGGGTGAAGAATAGGGACGCAGTCCAACAAAGTTCAGGGTTTGTCCCGGGGCCTGAACCGTGCCGCCGGTAGGTAAATGGAACCCGTTGGGCAAGAGGGTGGAAACATTCGGAGGCAGCGTAACCGTGTATTGATTATCTTCTGCGAACGGGCCGCAATTTCCCGGCAAACCATAAGAGGAGACATTGGCGGCATTATCTGCAACCAGAGTCATGATGTCGAGACATGTCTGAGGATTCGCCGGATTGATGTCGTGCGAAGCCAGCAAGCGATGTCCCTGCGACCCGACATAGCCAAGCTGAGCGACCACATTTCGGGCCAGTTCCCGTTGGAAATTCAAGTTGTACTGGGCCGAATATTGGGTGCGCATGTGAGGCTGGAAATCCCCGTACAGCAGCATGGGGCGGAAGGAAGCCCAATCCTGCGGCTTCCCGGGTGTGGGACTGAGGATTCCGATAAACGGGTTGGGGCTGACGGTGCCGGTTTGCGAAATGAAGGGAGTGTTCAGAAAGGTTGAGGGCAAGAAGGTGCTACCGCCGAAGGGTGGTTCGGCGCCGAATTGTTCGAGCACCAGCTGCTCCATGGGGTTGTAGAACAGGCCCCAACCGCCACGGATGGTGGTTTTGGGGTTGGGGCTATAGGCGAGTCCAATGCGTGGCGCGAAGGCTTTGTAATAGGTCTGCGTGAGACCGGCATTGACGCCGGAGTCTCCAGGAACAACCAGACCCGTAGGCTGTACTCCTGCCGAGGTGCAATCGCTGGCTCCGAGATTGACTTGCTCGGTCGGATTCAAGACGCAAGGATATACAGTTGAATTCTGTCCTGGACGGAAGGTCTGAACATGGTGAAGGGCGTCGGCCAGAGGCGTATCCAACTCCCAGCGAAGTCCGTAGTTCATAGTGAGCGAGGGTTTGATTTTCCAACTGTCCTGCGCAAAGACATAGACGCCGGTATTGCGTATATCCTCCCGCTGCGCAGAGCCCTGAGAGTAGCTATCGTCCAGGCCCAGCAAGTAGCCGGGGTAATTATCGTTGTAGGAGACGGAATTTTCGGTCGTACTGTTGAAAGTATATTCGCCGCTGACGTTGTAATAGAGAGTCTGGTCAAACTGGGCCCGGCGCACATCCGCGCCAAACTTGATGGTGTGATTGGCTTTGACCCAGGTCATACTGTCCGTCAACATGTATGAGTTCCCTACCTGCGGTAGTTCGCCCTCCCAGCCGTTGCCGATGGCGAAGCCGCCCGATACGCCGATAAAGGGAACGCCCTGCCGATTCGGAGGTAAGCCAGTCGTAATGCCGTACTGCGGGCTGGTTGCCACCAGCCCGGCTGCCAGCAGGTCGGCCTGAATCGAAACACCTGGAAGGTTTGAATCCGAGACGCCGTTGAAGCAAACGGCCTGCGCCGCAGCAGAGGAGCATGAGTTTTGCACAAGGTTTGTGCTTTGCGGATGCTGGAAGGTCAACTGGCCCTCGCGCATATAGGTAAAACGGGCTTCATTGATCAAGGAATTGGAAATTGTCCAAGTATGGCTGGGATTGAACTGCTGATACCGGGAACCCACATTGGCGCCAAATCCGGGAATGTTTGCTCCTGAGGCCTGGAAATCATAGAAGGGCTGAAAATTCGTGTCGTTGGTGAAGTAATAGTAAAAGCTGAAATTCTGCCGCTGGTTGATGTGATGGTCGAAGCGGAGAGTGAATTGATTTTGAGTGTCAGCGCTGACTGGGACCGCCTGATAATTGCTATTGGGTCGATTTGACGCGGGAACAAAGCGAAGCATATCCTGCGCGACGGGGTCCATGCACGCCGTAGGGATTTGATTCTCCAACCCAGTGACGGTATTCGTGAAGATCCCCGGCAGAGTCTGGTTGATGCCGTTCACGTAGGTGGAGTACCCAACCCCAGGGGCCGGCAGCGTTCCACCCTGCAACTGTATGGCTGCAGAGCAACCGGGTCTGCCGTTAAGAGCGTCGGCAGTAAATGAATCGGTAATCGCGCCTCCAAACGGGCTACCCGCCGAAAAGTCTCCCGAGCGTTCAGCTGGCGTGGGCACGATCACAGTCTGTCCAGAGATGCCCTGCCGCACGCGTCTGCCTTCATAAGAGGCGAAGAAAAAAGTGCGGTCTTTCTTAATCGGTCCGCCAAAAGTTCCGCCGAATTGATTCTGATTTTCCTGCGGCTTCACCGTATTGAAATATCCCTGCGCATTCAACACTGTGTTACGGAAATACTCGTAGACGTCGCCGTGCCACTGATTGGTGCCCGATTTTGTAATGACGTTAACCACTGCGCCCGAGTTGCGGCCGTATTCGGCGTCGAACGTGTTGCTGATGACGCGGAATTCCTCGATCGCATCAGGCGTGGGTTGAATAGTTGGCAGGTTGGCGAACTGGTCGTTGGCATCTCCGCCGTTGACGCTGAAATTGTTGGCGCGCCCGCGGCCGCCGTTGACGGAGACTGCTCCGGCGTCGTCGCTGCCGTAGAAGGTGCCGCCGCTGGAGCCTAGCTGCGATTGCACACCGGGCTGAAGTTGAAGGAACTGGTAGGTGTCGCGGGCGTTTAGCGGTAGCTCGTTCACCGAGCGATTGTTCACCACTGCGCCGAGTTGGGTGCTGGTGGTATCGACCAGCGGAGCTTCGGAGGTAACGTCGACAACTTCCTGCGCCGCGCCAAGCTGCATGGTCATGTTGAGCGTGATGACTTGATTCACGTCGAGCGCGATGCCCTTATGAACGTCCTTTTTAAATCCCGTCAATTCGAAATTGAGAGTATAGGTTCCGACAGGAAGGTCTGGAAAAACGTAGTCGCCACTATCGCTGGTCTGCGCGTCTCGGGCCACGCCGGTGGCTTCGTTGACGGCGGTAACTTTCACTTTGCCTAATACCGCACCGCTGGGGTCGGCGACGCGTCCAAGGATGCGGCCGCCGGTGCCCTGGGCAGGAAGCAGTGTGGGAACAATGAGACAGGCCGCGAAAACAAGACACATCGTTTTCAGGCAGATCGTTTCCAGGCGAATCAGGGTCCAGCGGGCTCGCAGTGACGGCATGGAACCTCCAGGCATCTTTGGGAGAAGTTTTTTCTTCGAAAGCTATTGCTTGTGTCCAGCCACAACCTTGCTATAATCCCGCAAGGTTAGAGAAAAGGCACGCAAACTGTCAAGGAGAAAAACGAGCTACCTCGGATAGAAAACTTTAATGCCCGTCCGGTGAACGATGAAGTCATCCAGCGCTGAACCCTATTTGAAGATCGGCGATGTGGCGCGGCGGGTGGGGGTGTCGCCGTCGGTCATCCGGTCGTGGGAGAGCCTGGGGTTGACGAGGCCGCGGCGTACTGAGAGCAGATACCGGCTGTACACGGCCGATGACGTGAGGTTGTTGAAGCGGGCACGGTTTTTGCGGAAGGTAAGAGGGCTGAATGCGGCAGCGATTGTCGAACTGCTGCGCCGGGAGGGGCGGGCGCGGCCGGCGGCAGACGGAAACGCCGGAGCGATTGGCTCACACTTGCGGCAGTTGCGGGCGAAGCGGAAGCTGTCTTTGGCACAGGTGGCGCGGGCAGTGGGCATCTCGGTGGGATTTCTGAGCGCGCTGGAGCGTTCGCAAATGAGCGGGTCGGTGGGAACGTTGCGCAAGCTAGCGCGATTTTATAAGACCAACATATTGGATTTTTTTGACGCCACGGGAGCGAGCAGCCGGCAAGTGCGTCCGGCGCAAAGAAAGGTTCTGCAAGCCGGCCCCGGGGTTCGAATGGAGTTGCTGGCCTGGGGAAACACCGTTATGGAGCCGCATCTGTTTCGAGTAGCGCCGGAGGCGGGCAGCGGCGATTCTTATACGCATGAGGGTGAAGAGTTTCTCTATGTGTTGCGTGGGGAATTGATGATCACGCTGGAGAAGGAAGAATACCGGCTCAAGGCCGGGGACAGCTTTTATTTCGAGAGCGCCACACCGCATCAGTGGAAAAATCCGGGGCGAGCGGAAACCTGGTTGCTGTGGGTGAACACGCCACCTACGTTCTGAAATGCTGCATTCTCCTGTCAGTGTGCGGCCGCCGACGGAGGCTGTTTCGCTCGGTAAAGAAGGAGGAACAATGAAAATGCGCCACGCGGTGGTTCTGGCGTTCCTGCTGACGGTCGTAGCGCTCACCGGTTCTTGCACGAAGAAAACTCCGGCGCTGAATTTGCTGGTGTGGGAGGGATATGCCGATCCCGCGTTCGTCAAGGCTTTTGAGGAGCAGCATCATTGCAAGGTATCGGCGTCGTACATGGGGTCGAGTGACGAACTGGTGGCCAAGCTGCGCGGAGGCAGCGCCGGAAACTACGACGTGATTTCGCCGTCGAGCGATGTGGCCACGTCGATCGCGGCGGCGGGTCTGGCGGCGTCGCTGGACTTGACGAAGATTCCGAGTTACGGACAACTCTCTCCTCAACTCACTTCCCTGCCGCTGGTGCGTATGAATGGCCAAGTTTACGGAGTGCCGTTTATGTGGGGACCCGATCCGCTAATTTACGACACTACGGTTTTCGCGCAGGCGCCCGAAAGCTGGAATGTGCTATGGGATACAAAATATCGCGGGAAGATTTCGGTGTGGGACGATCTGTCGACGATCTATATGGCAGCACAGGTTCTAGGCTACGACAAACCCGATCCGTCGCAGCTTTACAACTTGAGCGACGGACAGCTTGATGCGGTGAAGAAAAAGTTGCTGGAACTGAAACCGAATATACGCAAGATGTGGTCTACGGGCGGCGAGTTGACGAATCTTTTTCAGAATCACGAGGTGGTGGCGGCAATGGGATGGCCCCTGATGACCAACCAACTGCGTAAGATCAATTTCCCGGTGGGAGAGACGATTCCGAAAGAAAATACCACGGGATGGATCGATCACCTGATGATCACGGCGGGCAGCGAGAACAAGGAACTAGCCCACGAATTTCTGGAGTACATGATTGAGGCGCAGACGCAGAAAAAAATAACGGACGTGACCGGATATACCCCGGCTAATCCGCAGGCCGCGCAGTTTATGACGCCCGGAGAAGTCAAAAGCCTGCACTTGGACGACGTGGACAACTATCAGAGGCGGCTTTATTTCTGGCAAAATGTGCCGCGGCGGGCAAAGTACAACGAGATCTGGAATGAAGTGAAAGCGGCGCAGTAGCAACGGCGCGACAACCGGCAAGAACGGCTCCTATCCAAATGTCTGCCATGACAACACCGGGAAACATGTCCACGAGAATTGGCGATCAGACCGCGCCTTCTGCTTTGCTCAGCATTCGCAACGTGGCCAAGCGCTTCGGGAAGAATGTGGTGTTGCGGGATATTTCTCTGGAGGTGGCGGAAGGAGAATTTCTCACGATCCTGG
>OCZU010000237.1_pt1 | contig 39629 bp, 63 predicted proteins | sample 1539001 | NCBI WGS metagenome assembly OCZU01 (sample SAMEA3539306, study PRJEB22396) | soil metagenome | biome: tundra; feature: field; material: soil | place: USA | collected 2010-05 | depth 0.15 m | reverse complement strand
GGGGATGGCGGCATAATTTCCTTCCTTAGCCTTGGTGCGTCCTCTGGTTCCAATACCACGGGATCATCGGGAAGTGCGGGCTCTGCCGGTTCGGGTACGGCCGGGGGTGCCGGGGGGGCTGGCGGGGCATGTGATCTGACGATATGAAACAGGCTTATATTGTCATTTTCCCGAAGCCGATCGTGCTGCACTTGCGGCTGATCTTGGGTCTTGCGCCGTTGCCGGTTTATCCGGCATTGGTTAACGTAGCTCAGTATCGAAAGGAACATCCGTGAACCTACTCTGGATACTCGTAGTCGTCCTGATTATCTTCGCAGTCTTGGGCGCACCTAACATCGGGTTCAATCATAGCTATGGATATTATCCTAGCGGTGGGATAGGGCTGATCGTTATCATTTTGATTGTTCTATTGCTTGTGGGACGGCTGTGACTGACATTAACGGTAACAATCGATGGCGACTATCAAAAGATATTCCGGTATCGGTAGTCGCCTTTATTGTCCTGCAGACAGTTACCTTTACGTGGTTCCTAGCGATGCAGAGCGGGAAGCTGCAGACCGTGATCGAGGACAATGCTACTGGTAAAGTCTTGACTTATACCAAGGAAGACGCGCGGCACGAACGCGAGTTCCAGGACCAGAAGTTTCTGCTGTTGAAAAGTGAGAGTGATGAGCAAACGCGCCGGATCGCGTTGCTTGAGGGTCAGATGAACGCACTCAAGTCGGGGAACAAATGACGCCATCCGATCTACTCTATGACTTCCTGCGCGGATGGGAAGGGCGAGATGGTCAGCCTGCCCTGACTGCTTATCTGGACTCGGTCAATGTTCTGACGATCGGCTTCGGGCATACGCGGAATGTAACTGCTGGGGATACCTGTACCGCAGACCAAGCCGAGGAGTGGCTGGAGAACGACCTTAATCCGACTGCGGTAGCGATGACTGCGGCGATTAGAGTATCGGCGAGTCAGCAGCAGTTCGATGCTATCTGTTCCCTGGCGTTCAATGTCGGGATCGGGGCTATCCGAGGATCGACCTTGCTGCGAAAGCTCAATGCCACGGACACTGATGGGGCGGCACTACAGTTCACAGTCTGGGATATGGCCGGCGGCCAAGTCGTTGCGGGTCTTGAAAAGCGGCGGATTGCCGAGCAACAGATCTTCGTGAATGCTGATTATGGAGGTCGACCGTGATCCAATGGACTTGGGGCGATGTACTGATAAAGATATGGCCGGGCGAGATTCTCGGCTTGATAATGATCGTCTGCATGGTCTGGGTTTTCTGGAACGCACAGCGCGATCCCAAGAATCCGATCGACTTCGCGACCATGCTGGTCTGGCCGGGGACTAAGCACACATCCCTGGCCTTCGTCGGCGCCTTTATCGGCGTTCTGACGGCGACGTGGATCGTGGTCGATATGGAGCTTAAGAAGCTCCTGACCGCAGAAGTCTTTATCGGTTACATGGCAGTCCTGATAGGCGGCAAGGGCATGACGGAATGGGTCAATGCATGGCGCGGTAAAGCCCCAACACCGCCCCCGCCGGCGGCTCAGAATCAATATGTAGCGAGTGCCGATACCGTGACCCAGCCGGCCCCGGTTGCCGTGCCAGTTGTTCCCCCTGTGTTCGTGGCTGCTGTGATACCTGATCCACCTGCACCAGCGGCCAAGAAAAGGAAGCGCAAGTGAGCAGCCTCATAACTCTCGCAATCTACGCTGCCATGGCAGGCGGGGCGTTGCTCTTTGCTCACCATTGGATCGAGACTACCTTTGTCGAGCCCGAGGTTAAGACGGCGGTTAGTGCGGCTGTTGGCAAGCAAGTTGCTGCGGACATAGCTATTCTAGAACCGGTCAAAGTTGAGCGCGACAAATGGAAGAAGCAGGAAGGCGACCGCGAGGCCGAGAATACCGCGATGCAGCAAGTCATCGACAAGCAGAATGAAGTCCTCGCCGCGAACCTGAAGATCTCAAACGCAAGAGTCGCGGCCTCCCACGCTATTGCAGCGCAGCAGAGCGCGACCGCCGCAGCCTTTGCCACTGACAATGCCAACCTGAAAAAGATCGCCGCGACTGCGGAGCCGGCTCGGGCCGCTGCCGACGAGCTCAATCTGGTCGTGCCCTATCTTAATGACGCTCTTGGGCTGAAGGCGGCAATCGACGCTCTCGGGCTAAAGCCGGCGGTGACGAAATGAGCCTTGCGCGGCCGCTCACTATCGTAATTATAGCTGTTGCCCTTGCCGGCTGCGACTCCAATCCGACTAGACCAGATGACATCACGACTAGCGTCAAGACGGTGACGGTGAACGTCCCGGTGCCCGTTCCATGCATAGCTGTCTCAGATATCCCAAGTGTTCCCCCACGGACGCCGATTACAGCCGCAGCCGGCCCCGAACAAAAAGCGGCCGCAGTCGACGCAGACCTGAAGGCTTATATCCGTTATGCACAGTTAGCGGACCCACTTATTCAACAATGTTCTAAAGGAGTCACATCGCCATGAATCTCATTACCTCAGCGCTGGCGCAGACCATCACGCCAGTAGTCACCGAATCGGCAGCAAGCGGTATACCTTGGTATGCATGGGCAGGCTTGGCCGCGGCGGTAGCTGCGATTGCCTATGTTGTCCTGAAGAAGAAAGACCCGGCTGCGTTGACGGTCGTGACCGCGGCTGGCTCGAGCGTGGTCAGCGAGCTCACCAGTTTGTTGCACAAGGCCGCGGATACCGCTAAGACGACCGCGGCGACGATCCAGAGCCAAGCGGCTGTGATAGCAGCCCCGGCTGTGCAGGCGGCCGTTAACGCGCCCGTAGCAGCAGTTCCGGCACCAGTTCCTACACCAGCTGTGCTTGGCACCGTTACAGCCGCGCCCCAAACCTTCAACCTAGGAGCACCCATGGCAGACCCAAACGGCCCCCCCCGCAGCAATAACCAGTCGTTCCCGCTCGATACCGGCCGCGGCTGGTGGGCATCTCCGCCAGGCTTCAACCCCCCCGGCTATGTCTACGACCTGCCGTGGCCTCCTGTAAGCCGTACTGTTGCTGCCCCAACAGCAACGCCTGACCCGACTACTGGCTCCGGTCTGCTCGCAGTACTGACCGTGGTGGGGAATAGCCAAAACTTCCGTAACAATGCATCGGCTAAGCTACAAGCCGTCGTCGGACCCGCCGGCCCGAATACAGCCTATGCTGCGCTGATAAACGCTGTTGGCGAGGCCGACCCGACGTGGAATGCGGCACTCTCGCAGGTTCTTGCCGGACTAGATCCGCAGGTTGCTTTCAATAACGTGAGCGCGCCTGGGCAAGCACCGGTCGGAGGGCTAGCGCCAGACTTCCTGGCCAAGTTGCAAGCTGCCGTACCTGTAATAAACAGTCTTGCATAGCCCCAAATCGGCTATAATATTCAGATGAAAACGGATGTCTTTTTCGAGTTTCAGCATATCCGTCAGCAGCTTGCAGAGCTGTTGTTTTATTGCAGGCCAGGCAAACGGGCTAAACGGTTTGTGGTCACGCAAGTCCGCGAATCGAAAACCGGCTTTACAACGAAAGGAAAGATCATGTCTCTCACGATGACCGATGTACAAACCTCGACCCTCACCATTGTTGCCGAGGACTCGGCCGGTGTAGCTACCACTGTTGGCGGCGTTCCTGTCTGGACCGTAGCCCCCGCGGGTGCTGTCGTTCTCGCCCCTGCGGCCGATGGCATGAGCTGCGTCGTAACGAATGCGGCCCCGCCTGTTATCGGCGCGTCTGTCGTTACGGTTACTGGTAACGGCGCCCTGCCTAGCGGCGCTGCTGACCCGGCCGACGTTATCACCGCGACCGAAGGCGTTACGATCACCAGCGGCGAAGCAAGTCAGTTTGCCATCACCGCGTCGGCGCCTACGCCTTAACTTACAGGGGAGTTTCTCCTCCCTATCCCCTGTCTGATTCGGCCCCTTCGGGGGCCTTTTTTATCGGACATTCCGCCAAGGATCAGAGTCAGGCAACAGAAATGGTGAGATAGGAAAGCATAGGAGCCAGCCGATCACAATAATGATGTGATGCGGTATATCCACGTAGAGCCATAAGACTACGTTAGTGATGAGCAGGAGCCAGAGGACGATCAGGACGAGTTTCATAGATGCCGCCACAGCTTGCGAGCCTTGATTTGACTAACGGAGCATGCAGCTATTCCGTAGTCGGCCGCGATCATTGCTTGTCGTCTAGTGTCTGCGCGAATTGCCAACACTTGAACATTGGTTAACTTAGCTTTACCAGCGCGCTCGCCGCGAGCTGCAAGCATGTGTCCTTTGGCGTCTCTGTCCTTGTTGTTATCCTGAATTGTTCCCAGAAAAAGATGTTCCGGATTCACACAAGTCCGCACGTCACAACGATGGAGAACGCACATGCCAACAGGTATTGGGCCGTTAACCGATAACCAAGCTGCGCGATGAGCAAGGATTTGTTTGCCCTGCCAAGATGTCATGCCATAGCCGCCATTGTTCACAGTGCGCAGCCATAAGTGACATCCACTCCATGGAACCGGCATGCTATCTATCAGCATCCGTTCAGTAATTGCTAAGAACTTGGAATGCTTAATCGGCCGTTTCATCCCACAATCTCCTGATGGCTTCTACAACTTCATCGACCGTTATATTTTCCATGCACTGATGCGGCGTAGCGTCCTCGTACGTTGCTCGCGGCGGCGTTACGCATGGGCCTTGCGGCATTCTGGAAATTTTTGGGTTTTCCTTAAAGCAAGGACCGCATGGCGGTTGATGACAGATATTAATATTTGTTGGATATCCTGCGGCTGACGGTTGCGTTGACCCCCAAAGTATAACCGAGCGAACACGCCTGCCATCGCCTTTTTCATTCGTCCAAAAGTAGTTAGATAAATGTCCGCAGAACGAATCGATGCCGATGTGCATGCGAGCGTTGGCGAATACGGCTATTGATTGCTGCAATGTGAAACCGCGAGATTGATCCACGACAACGAATGAAATATCCGGCAATGCGTCCATAACTTGCGCCCACCGATCCCATTGCTTATATTTACTCCAACCGGCCTTGATCTGAATAGTTGCATATTCAGTATCGTCTCCGTCTGATTGCTCCCAATCTTCGTTAGGAATACGTTGTGGCCGCCGCACCGTCAGCGATGGCAGGTTATATAATCCGCGGCCATCAGACACGCCCATACCGGGCCAACCGACGCCTAATTCGTTGCCGAAATATTCTAAGAGATGCCGCCGCATTGGCTTGTTCGGATAACCCTCGTGCAGCGGATACCCTACAAGGTCTACCGACTTCGCACACCGGCTTGACCACGAGTCAAACGTATTCGACGCCATGACCTGATCGCAGCCAGCCTCTCGCATGAGCCAGCCCAGAGCATCATCAGCAATCAGACTTGGATCAGAAAAATACCAGACTTCCTTACCCGGATTCGCAGCCTTCAAAGCTGGGATAAGGTTGAGCGTCATGATGACGTCACCGATCGCGCCGGGTCTCCGCACGCAGATAACCTCTTTTTTCCTGGGCAGATTAACTAGTCCGGGAACATAAGGTTCTACCGATGCGCCCTTACGATCAAGGTTGTTAATGCGCTGATCCCATTCCTTATCCTCCGCGCCAATCTTTTCCTTGGCGAGCTTGGCAAAAACGAGTGCTAGATCGACGTTGCCCAATGATTCGTGGCAGAAGCTAATCAGTCTCGCCGGCTGGTCCCGGTACATTTGCGGCTCGCGCCAGAGCACGGTCTGCTGTATCGGCGCGTCGATCGCAGGTTGAGCCATAGCGACGGCTTGGGCATAGTGCTTCTGCTGGAACAAGATAAAAGCGAGCTCCATCCTGAATTCCATCCAGGTCGGCTCAAGCTTCATCGCGTTCTCAAGCGTGAGCATAGCTAACTGAAGATCATACGTCCGCATAGCCCTGCCCATGTAGAGCCACGAGAATAGCCATTCGTCCCTGAAGCCTTCGCCCATATCAATCCGAACCTGATACCACGTCGCGGCTTCCTTCTGTCGGCCTCCGTCCTTGTGCGTGTTAGCGATGTAGAAAGCTGTCCGCGGAGTCTGAGCCTCAGACCATTCCAGCATCAGGATTCGCAGATTCCGCACATTGGACGACTCGCCCGGGTTAGGATCAGCATGATGCACGATCAAGGCATCATCGAGTTGGCCGATGTTCAGACCGTCAAGCCGCAAGTATTCATGGCATCTACCCTCGAAGCGAGCGCCAGTACCCGATCGAATCAGGCGATGCTGGACCCATTTGGTAGTCCCGGATTGAATCCAAATAGTCGCGCACTCTTTCTCTGCCCAATACATTGCCCGCTTGATCGCATCCGGAGTAATCAAAACATCATCTGCGTCTAACCACATTAACCAAGTCGCACCTGTTCTCTCCGCCATATCCATCGCAATGTTTCTAGCTTTGGAGAAATCCTGCAGCATCCAGTTCCCAGCGTCATCCTTCTTTGATGCGCCGGTGTACATCGTGGTAATTGCGCCTGCGAGTTGCGCTATATCCTGCGTCCTGTCAGTTGATCCGGTGTCAACGACAACAAGATAGTCAGCAATCTTTTTGATGGAGGCGAGAGCACGAGGCAGGTCGCGCTCCTCTTGCTTACAGATCATAAAGACGCAGAGGCTAGGCTTCATCTGTACGCTTTCTTTTCGGTACTCCACGTCTCCTGCGTAGTCGCTCTTGCCCAAGTTTTGCACATTCTTTGCACTCCCTTTGTCCGTTACCGGCCAATCTCTTATAGGTATTCGCTTCGGTGTATTCGTGACCGCGCTTGCAATGCGTGATTGTCTGATTGGCTCGTCTACCTTTGTGCGAGCTATCTATAGAATTGTCCTTGGGTGTACCGATGAATAGATGTTCAGGCCGTACACAACTGGGCACATCGCAATGGTGACAAAGAAACATTCCTTCTGGTATTAATTGAACGCTAAGCTCATACATTGCGCGGTGAGCAAAGGCATTTGCTTTTCTTGATATGTCCCAGATAACACCGTACCCACTTTCATTTTTCGCACCCGTCCAAAGCCAGCACGTATCAGTTTTTTGGATGTACTTTTCTATGCGAACGGAAAGAGGAATAGGTATGGTCATATAGGAGCCAAAATTAAATCGGCCTGTCCAGGTTGCATTTGTTGGTAACTTTCTACCACGAATGTTCCTGTTTGAGCGCAACATTCAAGCACACTAGAAAGTGTGTGAACAAACCCGTGTATAGAATAGTGCCCCGGCGTCATGTCCCGCTCAATGCCTGGTACGTTATGATCCGGCATCCGAATGAACAGACGGCCATTTTTGGCAACAAGCTTCCTAAGCTTCCGAAAGGCATCAAGTGGACGGTAGAAATGCTCAGCCGAATGGATGCATGTGATTAGATCGAAAGTCATGCCGCGATCATCAAATATCAATTCGTCATTCTCGAAATCTGCCGCTATGGTTCGCCATGCTTCGCGGCCTGTCCCGAGTCCAAGCGACTTACCGTATTCGTGTATTTTCTCATCTCCTTCTATCGCCCATGCATCGCATCCGCGTACGTGCAATCTACTCGCCAGATATGGATAAGCCGCGCCTACATCCAACGTCGGCCCAGCCGTCCCCTTCATCACATTGTCAAAGAGCCATCCGGCCAGATTGTCATTGACAGCCTTATCCCCGTCCGACATAAGCTCAGGCGCGGCTTCGTGCTCGCCGTGATACTTCTTAGGAGGCGCAGGATCTTGGAACCATACCGCGCAGTTGCCGCATTTCCAGTAGGGCGACGCTGGGACGTGATCCTTGCAGACTGCGAAACACAGAGGACAAATCGTTAGCACCAGCGTCTCGCGATGAACACGATCATCAGCGACAGAGCGAGTAAGCCAAAGTCGCTCACTGCTGGGATGTTCTGCTCATCGGGTACGCACAGGTCCAGGTGTCCCGGCGGGTGGTGATATCCGATCGTGCAATCAGCTACTGCTATCTTTTCCATTTTGTATCCTAAGGGTAAATTAACTATCCGGCACCATAGCCGGCAACGTATCCAGGTACGCCTGAAGCTGCGGATCGGTCAGCGTCCACAGCGCATCATCGCAGCGGGCGATATCATGGAGCACCGCTTGCTTTCCGTGTGGGCATCCGTTTGCGTCTACGCCGAAGCCGAGCCACGTGGTGCGATCCAGAATCCAGCATAGCCATATACCCCACTTGTGGTTATGCGCCTTGGCGATCATCGCCCGGCTCGAGATCGTTATGCCGATCTTGCCGAAAGGCATCGCGCACTGTCCGAAGCCGTCAGTGGCAATTACCAGCCTCATCGGCCGCGAGGTCTCCTTGGCAATCGGTGCTCCGCGTTGTGGGATCATCTATCGCTCCCTGAGAGGGCGACAATATCAAGCCATGAAGCGAGTGTGTACGGAGTTCCATCGATAGCCAACTCTATGCGCGACTTCAACTCCTCCAGCGCCTTAGTCCGCTGCTCCAGTGAGGCGGCAAGGGATGCGAGCGTTACGGCGGCGCGATCCATCCAGACGTCAGCCTCGATTGGATGCAGCAATGCGTATGCTGGCCGGTCCGCGATCAGCCGCTCAATCTCTGTTGGTACTACTGGGCCAGTCATGCGGCACCGCTATCGATCAATTCTTGCAGAGCGTCGTTTGGATGCCGGTACGGACCGAACGATAGGTTCGCAAATCGACTCTGGGCCTCCTGCAATGCTTCCTTGCGTATTTGTTCACGCTCTGCGGCGAGACGTTCGAGAGTGGCGGCGAGGCATCGGCGCAGTACGTCAACGCGCACGATCATCGTTTCGACGTTAGCCTCGTCTGCGCGCCTAATCCATTCCGTCAGATCGCGCCTCAAGTCCCGTACATCGTCAGCGGTCATGGCGATTCGTAGCCATGTGTAAGGATAAGAATACAGCCCGGTGGGACCGAAACAGTTGCGATCGGGTGCTTTTCGTGTACCCAACCAACGGGCTGACGTAATCCAGCCGCGTCCTGTGTATAGATGCCAACAGTCTTCGCGGGATCGGCGTGCGGCACCAGTTCTATTTTCACTGAATAGCTCATCATTTCTCCTCTGTATCCTGTAAGTACTTCAGAACGGGATCACCGTCGATTTGAAGTTGAGTGTATTGACGCAAAAGTTCATCAATGAACTTGCGCCTTTCGTCCCCGTCTACCGGGAGGGATAATCCTCCCCACTGTGTTTGCATCTAATTGTCTCCTTTTTGCTGTGCTGATGGAGGGCGCTTACTTGTTGCGAGCCTTGAAGATGCGAGCGAGATATGTCTGCACGCGCAGCCAGTCCTTCGGGTGCACCCATACCTGCCGAAGGACATAGCCGCGCTCACGCATACGATCCCGCTCGTCCTGCTTACGTTCTGCGGCAGTCTTGGCAGTCACATTTCACCACGTCCTTTAGACGCGCCTTCGCTTCGCGCTTCGTGTTCTCCACTATCCCATGCGCGTCACCAGGCATGCGCCATCCCGGCTTCAGTTCAATCCAGTAGCCGTCCACGTCCAGATATTCTCTAAGTATTTTCTTATTCATAACTACATTATACACCGTGACATGTCACTTGTCAAGTTATTTCTTTCGGGGTATCCCGCTGCCGTGCTGATAGGGCGGCATATGGCTCTAATTGTGCGGTTTTCGGTAGCATAAGCGGGTGACGTGGTGAACCATCTTTAGCTCGGCCCAAGCATTGCAGGTCGAACAACTCGTCAATCCACGCCGTCACTGTTTCGTCTTGCCGCATGTATCGGCCCTTCGGCCCCCACGCGCACACAATCGGCCCCGGCACATCCTCGCGCTTGGCTACTACTTCCGCCAACGCCTCGATCCATTCCTGATTGCGAGGCCCTACAATGTCGCCAGCACCTACGCCGTTCTTGCGAAGCTTGCTCGGATCGGTTGCCCGCCACGCAAACAGGTTGCCAACAAAGAGCCTGTCGCATTCCCATGCTTTAGCGAAGCCGACGCAGCGCCGTATCGTTGGGTCGTCCTGCGTGCCGTCCGCCGTGCTTGGGTTGAGCATGATGAATAGGCAGGACTTGTGCTGCGCCATCGACAACTGCCGGTGCAGCGCGTAGCGGTATTTCCCGCAGTCGGATATGACCGCGTTCGTTCGCTCCAAGTCACAAAAGTTGATCGCGTCGCTCATTCTGCATCTCTCTTATCGGCAGGCTGGGCAGCGATGGATTCGTCCGCGCAGATCGACAGGAACTCGTTCTTCATAGCTTCCTTGACCTGTGCCAATAGGTCTTTAGACGCCATTTCGTGCGTCCAGACGGGACGGCCAAGCACGTCCTCTATCTTCTTGTGAATGTCAGAGAATGGTCCGCAGGACGTGCCCGTAAACGCGCCGATGATTGCAGCTTGCTCCCGTGTGAGTCTCATTTCGCCACTCCGGCAGGCTGGTTCGGGAGCTAAATCCGTCTGCGGCTCCCGCGCTCCTAAGACATAATCAGCGGGGCGCAGCTTATCGGGCTCCCGCGCTACGGCAGCAGCACCATGAATTGTGCAGAACGGGGTCACGTCACATCCGCATGCATAACCCTCTTGCCGCGCTACGGCAGCAGGGACGTGACCTGATCCGCCACACATACGACACTGCTCCGTAGCTATGGCCGGATTGTCCCAGCCACATCCGTGACAGTGCAAACAGGTATCCGCCGGTTCTATGTCCGGTTCCCTTTGATTAACTACGCCCCGCAGCGCGTCACTACTAAGCGTATTTTTGGCCGCTTCTTTGGCCACTTGCCGCGCTACAGCCGCAGCGCCGTCTAGCCGCCCCTGTTCATAGCTTGTCGCGCAACATTCGCAGGTGGGCTCCTCTTGCCGCAGCCGCTCTATCTCTGTTGGTACTGGGCATGGAAGCCCTCGCACAACGTCTTCTGGCCCTTTACCATGTAGTGCGGCAGGCGTATGCCATAGGCTCGGACACCCATCGATGTGAAGCTGGCCCTCTGGCGTACCACAATGTCCGCACCGATCCGGCCAATCCCGTACATCGTCAGCGGTCATGGCTTGTCGTTCTCTGGCAGACCGGCATAGGCATAATTAAGCGCAGCTTTATCTTCTTCCGTCCGCCGGACTAGGGCGGTACGAAGATCAGCAGATGCAGCGGCAATGCGTTCCATGCGGTCATACAGGAAGCGGATCATGTCGGCTGCTCGGATTCGCAACTCACCATCCTCTACCGGAATCTTTTGCAGGCGCAATTCCATGCAAAGATTCGCCACGTCTTGGCCGAGTGAGGCAATCGTTTCGCTTGGATCGCTCATCATTTCTCCTCTGTATCTCGCTGCACTATGGCCCGCCCGATGATTTCCGCGACCTGGGGGACGATGGCATTGCCGAGGCATCGCAGACGGTCCACTCGGCGGGGAACCCCATGAGCCACTCGACCCACGTCGGGTTCAACTGCCCACCAATCGCCTGCGGCAAGCATTCCCCAGCCTTGCTCCCCGTTCGTTCCATTCGGCTGCACGGTGTCGGCCATTCTCTCGTAAAGTCCCTCGGCGGGCGCCCGTTCGTTCGCAGCGCAACCGCCTTCGTGTTGCTGGCCTCCGGGGTAGGCAACAATCCAGACCCTGTCGCGTCGGTGAGGCGCACCAACGGCGGAAGCTGGTATGCAATGCCACTCCGCGTCATACCCGATCTCGGCCAGGTCTCCGAGAACTCGCTCAAGTCCCCGTCCAAGCAAAGCTGCGACGTTCTCCATGATCGCGTAGCGCGGTCGTAGTTCGCCAATAAGACGGGCGAACTCTGACCATAGGCCGGACCGCTCGCCGTCAATGCCTGCCCGTTTCCCCGCGTTGCTGATGTCCTGGCAGGGGAAGCCGCCGCAGAGGACATCAGGTGCACCGAATGGCCCAGAGACTTGCCCCCCTGCGCATATGCCCCACGGCGCAACGATAAGTCGCTGGTAGGGGTGGGTAGAAGTCCGTCCTTGGTCAACCACGATTCTACGAATATCTCCAAGGTTGGGAACAGCAGGCCAGTGTCGCCTGAGAACTGCGCTTGCGTAGGGGTCGATCTCGGACTGCCAGATGACTCGCATTCCGGCTCGTTCAAGTCCGAGATCAAATCCCCCGATACCGGCAAAGAGTGATCCAACTGTCAGCACTCCTTATCCCGCTGCCGTGCTGATAGAGCGGCGTCGATATGGGCATCCAGAGCGTTCCGCACTTCTGGCAACCGCTCAATGAAGGCAAACTCGACTCCGAACCATGTAAGGTCCGTCTCGTACGACCACGCCATTTCCCCATCCCTCAGCCACCTATACCGCTCTGCATCTCTCTTATCGGCAGGCTGGGCGGCGTCCGTCTGCGGCTCCCGCGCTACGGCAGCAGGGGCGGTAGCCGCGATTGCTTCGTCAAGATCGCTAAAATCGGAGTTCGTTTGCCACACTTCGACCGCTTTACCTTGCGCCCACTTCACGCGATAAATGCCCCATTCATACCCGTCCTTGTCGGTATTCGACGCCGGGCTATGCAACCAATTCAACCGCACGGCGGCACGAACGTATTGCCATGCCTGTCCTTGGCTTTTCCTCAGCCGGTCGAAGGCGGCCACTTCGTCGTCAGTCCACTTGCTCGGCTCCTCTTGCCGAGCTACGGCAGCAGGGGCGGCGTCATACATTGCTCGCCAGAGCGCGTTATAAAACTGCACGTCACCACTGAGCCTGTCAGCAGCATCTAGCATCGCCTCGGTAGGCTCACGCGGTATCTCTTGCCGCGCTACGGCAGCAGGGGCAGAAAGAGTTGAAACGGTTATATCGGCCATCGTGTAGAACGTCTGGCGAAACTTGTCAGTAGCTCGGCAAATGTCACAGTCGGATGCGTCCCTGCTATCGTGCGGCGCTGCATCCAACTCGATCAACAGAACGTCCGCAGCCTCGTACAGACGTTTTAGCTTATCCTTTTGCCGCGCTACTGGGGTAGCGGATGCGTCTGCGGAGAAAGCGGTGCGGCAATCACGTAACAAGTCGCGCACTTTGTCATGCTCCATCGCTTCAGGGTTATGCAGTCCGCCGACTCCAAAATAGTTGTTTAGCCGTTTGTTCAGGCGGTCGATCAACTCCTGCCGGGCGTCATTCATCGCTATCCTTCATGCTGTGACGAACGCATCGAACATGACTTCGAGTTCGGCAAGGAAAGCTCTGGCCGCATCCTCGACCTCGGCTATCTCCTCCTCAGTCGGGACATATTTGGCCAGGAACAAGCGCTTGCCTTCCTCCTTGATCCGCGGATCGTAAGCAACGAAGCCGCACCACTTCTTACCGCTGCAGGCCAACTGGGCCAGCATCTGCGGCCGATGCTCCCACGGAACAATCTTGTTGATCCGCCACTGGACGAACTTGGGAGTCGACGGACACTTGACCTCGATCAGCCCATCGTCCATTTCCCTATCCGGCGTAGCGCCGAAGTTCTCTATGCTCGGGTGATCGTAGAACCGCGACAGCTTCACATCGCGGCCGGTCAGACCGACGAACATATCGACTGCCTCATCCTCGTATTCGATCCCGTGCTCCATCGCTTCAGTAACGACGTGGGACATGGAGTCGCCGGTCAGCCGCTCGGCAAGTAGCTCCTGCATCAGCTTCACCCGCTTCGCAGACGGCTGGCCTGACTTGAGAAAGTCCATAGCATCAGCCATCCGCGAGGCGGTGAGCTTGCCGCAGCGGGCCGATAGCCATGCAGCTTTCTGGTCACCGTCCATCTGGGCCTGTCGACCAGGGAATATCATCGCCCTCGTCATTCCGCTTGGACAGTGGCGCAGACTTGCGGTTATTCCTGATTCTGAGACCGCCGACAATGTTGCCGCCGAATTCAATATCAGGATCGACGTAGAGGATAACCTGACCGCCTGTCCAGCCGTCTGTGTCATCGCCCAAGGCTTTGCCCATGCGCTTGATATTGGTCGTGTTCAGGACCATGGCTTTGTCGAACTCCTGGAACTTGATCGTCCAGCGATACTCGGGCTCGTCATCCTCGCGGGCGACGTTAACCTTTTTCAATCCCTGGACCGTTACCAGTACCTCGCCCTGCACATCCGATTGCTTCAGATATTTCGATGGCGTCATCTCGTTTATGTTCATGTCCGTGTCCTAGTTGTGCGAGCCATGATGCGAATTCAGCCTGCGCGGCTCGGTCCGCAAGCCATTGCTCGTGTTCGTGATCCTCTTGCTGTTGCCAGTCGTGCGTCATGCTCTGCGCTTCAGCTTGGTCACTTCAGCCAGTGGCAAACTTTCCTCCGCAGCCATCCGTTCCCTGGCTTTTCGGAATGTCTCGGCTACGTTAGTCGAGGCTGAATCCTTGTAGATAAAAGCCGGATCTGTGATTGCTATCCTCGGTTTGACTTTGCGCTTCATATCACTCCCGTGATTAAGATGACAATGATTAGCAGACAGAGCACCACGATTGCGGTGTCGATGCGGTCAGTCATAGAACTTCAACTCGCGCGGCCGCTCGGCCAGTGTTTCGATCCACGCTTCCTCGGCCATATTCACATGATCGGGATGATGCTCACATCCTTTGGATGCGAATCTGTGCGGAAACTTGAGAGCTGGACACGTACAAGGCTTGACCGCTCCGCGCTTGGGCGCATCCTTGCTTACATAAGCAGGAGCATTAGCCCAGTCTGGGGCTGGAGTTCCAAGTAGGGTATTGGCGTACTTGTGAATGTCGAAGGTCATGATGCTTCCGCCTTGGCAATGGCGGTGCGAAGATCCGTGATTAGGGCTATGGATGTTTTGGGCGGATGGTTCGTTGCACAAATCACCGACAGCAGTTCATCGCAACGCCGCGCTACCGCGATCAGATCGTCGTGGGCGTTGCAGGCGCGGACGATGAACCGCGCATTCGCTAGTTCCGTGGGATCACCAAAGTCTCCCGTAGTCATTATCGCCACCTCTAACGCGCGATCAGTTTCTATGGTGCGAACGATGTTTTCTCCGTTGCTCCAGTTCAGATGCCACGGTCCCGGCGTGCGCTGCGCTTGCTTGGTATTCGTCATCTCTTGCTCCCGCGCCTTCATTGGCGCATGAGTAGATATTAGCCTAGCCTAATTCGGATTGCAAGCGATATTTTAGCCTAGCCTAAAAATACTGGGCGATTATCGGACATACGCCTTGCGCCATGCTTTAGTCTAGCCTATTATCCTCTCATGACGTATGAACAGGTAATACGCTATTACGGGACGCCAGCCTTAGTCGCAGCAGCTCTAGGCATCAAGGCGCCATCTGTCTATGGCTGGTGCACGGGCGTTCCGCCGCTGCGGCAGTATCAAATTGAGCTTGCTACTAAGGGTAAACTGAGGGCCAAGCGATGAGATTCGCAGCCCGCACCGACGCTAACCAAGCCAGCATTGTCGCTATCCTCAAGCAGCTAGAATGCTCGGTACAGGACTTGTCTGCAGTAGGAAATGGATGTCCGGACCTCTGCGTCGTCATGGGCGAACACACAGTCATGATTGAGGTTAAAGATGGGGCAAAATCAGCATCCAGACGCGAGTTGACTCCAGCCCAGAGACTCTGGCACGCACAGTGGACAGGCAAGTTGCATACAGTAGATTCGATTGAGCAAGTCTTAGACTTGGTTGCTCACTATCGGAAAAGATCGTGATCGAATTCACCCACGCCGACCAGCAACGGATCGCGGCCCGCAAAGCTTCGAGACGGGCGGTCACGGTCCTGACTGACGCCGAGCTCTGTTGCAAAATGGCGAATGCGGGCTGGTCGCCTAGCGTGATTGCGGCAAGTTTTGGACGCTCCGAGGCTTGGGCCTTGGATAAACTGATGGAGGAATTGTGAGAGCAACGATAGGTGATGGCGGAGCGGCGTTTCCTGGTGGTGACACCGTCGATTCTGGCATGACTCTCCGCGACTACTTTGCGGGACAGGTCATCGGCGCGTTAACGGCTGCATCGCTGGGCCGGGAGTCAACTGCCAAGCTAAATCAAACTTGTAACATGGCCTATGTGATCGCCGACGCCATGCTAGTGGAGCGTGCCAAATGAAAACGCCTGACCTGTTCCCGCAGCACCTTATCCGGCAGGGATTGGGCATCGTGCCTGACGGGGCGATGATCACTTACCGGACTTCGAATGGCGAAATACATCAAGCTATCTGCAAAGCGGTGGAGACCGGGATGCCCTTATCCCACCGCAACGACCCCCAGACGAGCCTAGACGCCGCGGTAAGCATGCGGGATGTATCAGGACACCATCGCGTCCAAGTTCTGACCGCCTTGGCCCTGTACGGAAGTATGACGGCCCACGAGATCGCGGCTAAGTGTGGCTTCGAGCACTGGTCAGTTGCCGCCCGGAGGCTTACTGAGCTGCACGAACACGGGACGATTGAGCGGATCAAGACGGACATGCCAGGCGTGTACCAGACCAGGAAGACGCCGAGCGGGCGTAACGCTTGCCTTTGGCGAGTAGTTAGGACTTGACAATTATTTAGGACTATGGAATCATGGTGGTGCTGTTTGGACGCAGCTTAGGAGACAGTAGAGCCCATAATCGGGCGGGTGCAGGTTCACTCCTGCCGGCATGCTGTCTCCTGCCGCGTCCAGACCTCCCGATTATGGGTTTTTGCACGTCTGGAGGTTCAAACGGCGACGAGGGGGAAAGAAGCTGGCTGTTCAGGCCAGAGGCCCATAAGACCGCGGATGAACCATTATGGCCTGCGCGGTAGCCAGCTTCTTTCCTTTTCCTTGTCCTTGGGCTTTCCGAGATTAATCGGCAGACTTTCATAGAATCTATGGGGGTTTGGGGGGATTTGAGGTTCCGGATTCCTTTTCCTTTCGGGATGGTTTGTTCTTAAGATCTAGGGGGAGATTGATGCAATTAGTATCGGCGATACAAATCGAAACTTCGAAGACACCCACGGACTTGTTCGAAGACTTCTGGACGCTGTGCTGGCGGCGACAGTGTAAGAAGGACGCTCGCAAAGCGTGGGACGCAATTAATCCTGATGATTACATTGATATTTTAATAGCCGCTTGTGCGTGGAGGCCAATCTTACTTAGTCGCGGAGACACAAGTTATACACCGCTGCCGGCGACTTGGCTCCGCGGCGAAAGGTGGACCGATGAAATCCCGCAAGAGCTCCAAACCAAGCCCAGTAGTCACGTACCGGCGCAAGCAAATCTGGCAAGCGGTCCAGTCGGCCCTCGTTCTCCAATTCCACCCCATGTTCAAGAAGTCCTCGACCGGCTAAAGGCCAAGCGATGACCCAGAAGCAGGATAGAATCCTCCGCGCAGCCCGCAACCTAGCTCGTATGGCTGAGAACGCCAAGAGGAAGCAGGAGGCTGATCTAAGGCGAGTAAACGCCAGGTGGCAGCTCCTCGGCGCGGACAGGGAAGCCATAGAATTGCTGCACTGCGCAACAGATCACTGGCCGACACAAGGCGTTATCAAGCTGCGGGAGGAAATCGATAGAACCGAAACCACTTGCATGTAGGACAAATCCCTATTACATTCGCATATATTCCGCGCCAATTTGGCGCCAGGAGTGCTATGCGTGCAAGCTTTATAATGATGGCCATGTCTCGAACATGGCTTTTTTACGCCCGCAGGAAATGATATATGGCCGGCAAAAAAGGGATGAAGTGGGCGCCGAAAATAGTATCTCCCACGACAATCGAGCATTTAAGGCTGGCTATCGAGGCCGACAAAATGATAGCGGCCTTAAAAGATCATGCGCTTGGTATCAAGGAAATGAGCGCAACACAGGTCACGGCTGCCTTAGGACTCGTGCGCAAGGTCTTGCCGGACAAGACAGAAACAGCGCATTCGGGTGAATCCACAGTCAACCACGTTATCACCGGAGACGATGCTCGTCGGGAGATCATGCGCCGACTTGCTCCGCAGTCTGCCGGAAACGGAGCGCTTGTCCCTGCTCCGGAGCGTCTCCAGTGATGCAGCCATTGCTCTTCTTTCCGACTGGCCTTTTTGGGCGCGTCCTTCGCAGTTACCGCCGCCAGAATTCTCATCCGGTCGCAAAGCCTATTGGCTCTTGCTTGCTGGTCGGGGGTTCGGGAAAACGCGAAGCGGATCAGAACAAGTCCGCGAGTGGATCAAGACTGAACGCTACGTGAATCTAATCGGACCGACAGCGGACGATGCTCGAGATGCAATGGTCAAGGGTGAGTCGGGCATTTTGTCGGTGTGCTCGAATGATGAACGACCGCGGCTAGTCGATCGAGAACTGCGGTGGCCTAATGGTGCAACGTCGCTGATATTCACGGCCGAAGAGCCAGAACGATTACGCAACAAGCAGCACGGTAAGTTGTGGGCCGACGAGCTCGGCGCTTGGCGTTATCCAGAGGCATGGGACCAGGCAATGTTCGGCCTGCGTCTTGGCACGAACCCGCAAGCGATCGTCACTACCACGCCACGGCCGACGCCTCTAGTCAAAGAGCTGATCAAGAATCCTGATTGTGTTGTCACTCGTGGGACGAGCTATGAAAACCGGGTCAATCTCGCAGCGACGTTCTACAGCTCAATCGTCAAGAAGTACGAAGGAACAAGACTCGGGCGTCAGGAACTTAATGCCGAGTTGTTGGATGACAATCCAGGAGCACTCTGGCAGCGCAGACAGATCGACGCGACTCGTGTGGCAGCGGCACCAGCTTTCCGACGAATTGTCGTCGGGGTTGATCCTGCAGTTACCAGCCGCGAAGACTCTGACGAAACCGGCATCATCTGTGCAGCGCGTGGCCCAGCTCCAAAAGACAGTCAAGTAAGCGGCGAGCACTACTACATCACCGCAGACAAGTCTCTAATCGCCTCGCCCGATGTATGGGCTCGAGCCGCGGTCAAGTGCTATCACGACAACAGCGCTGACAGGCTCATAGCCGAGACGAACAACGGCGGTGAGATGGTCGAGCTCACGATAAGGACTGTCGACAAGAACATAGCGTACAAAGCTGTAACAGCTAGCCGCGGGAAGATGATTCGTGCCGAGCCTATCGCTGCTCTATACGAGCAGGGCCGCGTTCACCATGTTGGATTCTTTCCCATGCTCGAGGATCAGATGTGTGATTTTGATCCGTTGACATCACCATTCAGTCCCGACCGCATGGATGCATTGGTCTGGGCATTGACTGAACTATCAGATTCAACAGGTACAGGATTACTCGATTACTACGCGCAAGCCGGCAAGCAATCTGCCCAACGGTCTAGCGCACCTTTGAGGTGAGTATATGAAAAAGTCAAAGAAGGATGTGGTCAAGGACAATGCCGCGGCGGGTAGGGAAAAGTTCGTTCGTCAAGAGAAAAGCACTGCGACCGGTATGACTGGTGCGACTGCAGCAACTGGTGCGACAGATTCTCGTGGATCAACTTACCGAGACAAGACGCGCGCCTACATGAACGAGATTGGGGCGACTGGTGTCAACCGGAACGTTGGCGACATTGGTCATACTGAAGTCGGTGCGACTGGCGTTACCGGATATTCGCCCGCATCCGATTTAGATGAGACGCCAAGCAAGCCCGGCTGGTTTGATCGGACATTTAGAAATCCGGAGGGCCAATAATGGCTAATGTCACGATTACCGTACCAAGCGGTGTCTATGCGGTCCTGGGTAAGGATGGCGTGTTGTACACAGTCGTAAGTGGGGCTGTGACCATGCCGCAAGGCTCAGTCCCGGCAAATCTGTTTACCAAGGGATCAAACTTTGGCAAGGGTGTCGCAGGCAATACCGGCCCTGCTGGCCCTGTCGGCGTGACTTCAGCTATCGGCGCTGCTGGAACAACTGGTGGAACAGGTCCGAGCGGCGTCACAGGCCCGACCGGATTGACCACAGGCAATCAAGGGGCCGTAGCCGTAACAGGCGGCACAGGCGGCACAGGCGCAACCGGACCGACAGGACCATAAACATGGCAAACATTACATATCAAGTACCAAGCGGCTTTGTCGGCAATGTCCTGGCGCTGGACGGCAACATGTATCCAGTTGTATCCGGTCAGGTCGTCATTCCCGAAGCCTATGCACCGAATTATCTGCTGGTCGCTGGATTCAATCCTGGGACTGGACTCACTGCCGCGACGGGTGGAACTGGACCGACAGGTGGAACAGGCGCACTAGCCGCGGCTGGTAGTATTGGCAAGCTCGGTGGTGTTGGTGGGACTGGTGGGACTGGTGGAACTGGTTTGACCGGACCGACTGGACAGACTTCGCCAACTGGCGCAACAGGATCAACGGGCGCTACTGGCCCAACGGGAGCCTGACATGGCTAATATCATTCTGCAAGCTCCTGCGGGCGTTACGCAGTTCTATGCCGCTGACGGCAATTACTATCCTGTTGTCGGCGGTGTTGTCTCGATTCCGTACTTGGCATATCACCCGAGTTATCTAAGCTTTGGCTGGAACTGGGCGAACGGCAACACTGGAGCGCTCGGCGCTACAGGCGGAGTCCAAGGTACATCTGCGACTGGAACGACCGGATTGACCGGATTGACTGGTGGGACAGGGCTAACGGGCAAGGCGGCTGGTGCTACAGGTGGTGTCGGGGCGACAGGATTGACCGGAAACGCTGGGGCTACTGGCGCGACCGGACCTGGATTGCCACACTTCGGGCCATAAATGGCTCAGTACCAAGCGACACCGCAGGAGTTGACCTACGGGCGCGCAGCTCGTAGTGCAGGCTCGGGCGATCCTCGACAATCGGGGACGCCCTTGCCTACTCCGACAGTCAACGTTCCATCAAAGCTGAGTTTTCGACAGCGCGCGGCAATCCTGATTGCTGGGGCGGATGCGCCTGCATTGCTATTCGGTCCGCAGCAACCCTTACAGCCGATCGCACAAGATCCTGCAGCCGGTGTTATCAGTCGGCCGTGGGATTATCCGGTTGGCTGGAATACGCGGGTCAAGCCCAGGTCTGATGCGCGGATCGACTTCGCTGTACTGAAGGCTGTAGCGACTGAGTTCGATATTGTCCGTGGGCTGATGGAACGGGTGAAGGACAAGATCTGCAGCAAGGGCTTTAGCATCCAGCCGAGAGATCCGAAGGCTGCGGTCGATGCGCGCTGCGACGAGATGGAGGTCTTCTTTGCGTTCCCCGATAAGGACAATTCGTGGCAGGACTGGCTCCGGATGCTCATGGATCAAGTTCTTGTGTATGACGCCCCGGCGATTTGGATTCGCCGTGACCGTGCGGGAAGACCTTACAGCCTCAACATCCAAGACGGCAGTTTGTTTCAACCTAAGATTATGGGAGACGGGACGCTACCGGCGTTTAACGAAGGCCCGGCGTATCAAAAAGTCGTCAAAGGGCTCCCAGCGGGTGATTACATCCGCCCGGTTCCACGTGGAACGCCGATACCGAACGATGCGAGCACTGGCTATCCGTTCCCGGAACTGCTGCTAAAGCCTCGCAATAAGCGGGTGGACAATCCTTACGGATACGGACCGATAGAGCAGATGCTTCCGAGCCTTGGTATAGCGATGGCTCGAGAGGCTTATCTGATGCAGTACTACACAAGTGGGTCTATGCCTGACCTGATCTTCGAGGCGCCGGATACCTGGACGACAGACGATATAGCCTCGTTTGCGATCAACTGGAATGCAAGGCTAGCGGGCAATCTTGCCGAGCGTCGTGGTACGCAGTTTGTCCCTGCCGGCGGTAAGTTCGTGGACGTCAAGGAAAAGGCGCTCACCGACACCACAGATCAATGGCTGATTCGGATCATGTGCTTCTTTCTTGGCCTGAATCCGATGCCGTTTGTCCAGCAGCAGAACAGAGCTACCGCTCAAGCCCATCAGCAACAGGGTGAGGAAGAAGGTCTGGTGCCGTGGCAGAACTGGATAGCCGATACCTGCAGCACGGTCATGCGGATTCTGTTCGGCTATGGCGATCTCGAGCTCAGGTGGGATGAAGACGACGCTATAGACCCGCTACAACAAGCCCAGATCGACGCCTTGATGGTGACGAACAAGATTTATCACCCTGACCAGATTTGCGCCCAGCGCGGGGATGATCCGATGCCGCCTGAGATGCGGGCGCAGATGGATCTTGCGACATTCAGTGCCGCCGTGAATTCCACGGTCTTGCCGGATGATCAACAAAAGGCCCAGAACGATCACGCTCTTGCGATGCAGGCGGCCAAACCCGCACCAATCATGGCCCCGAATGGCGGCGACAAACCGCCTGCGTCCAAGTTTGACGATGCTCAGTTCACCAAGTGGATCGAGACGTTCAAGCAACCGGCGGTGAATATTCACGTCGATGCGCCGGCAATCAACATGCCTGCTATGCCGCCGATCAACATAGCACCAGCCGCGGTAACGGTGAACATGCCCGAGATCAAGCAGCCGGATGTGTTTGTAGATGTGGGTGGAACGTCAGTCAGGGTCGATGCCCAACGTGGTATAGGCAAGACCGTAACCGCGACTCGCGGACCGGATGGTAAGTTAGTGGGGACTATCACAGATGGTGTTACCAAGACTGTAACCGGGACTCGCGACGAGGCGGGGAAGCTGATTGCGAAAATTGAATGACGATCACCGTCACGCATGCTTTTGTCAGCGGGGTAGCAGATGACCCCGCCGCGGCTGCCGCTGGTGAGGTCGTCCCGTCCAACTGGAACGCCGGCCATGTCGTTGCCGGCAGTCTCGATCCCGGCGCTACCGGGGCAACTGGAGCAACAGGCCCTGGCGGCGGCGCTGCTGGGCAAACTGGTCAGACAGGCAATACAGGAAATACGGGAAATACTGGGCTCACCGGAGCTACAGGCGCGGGTAGCGCAGGCGCAACAGGCCCGACGGGACCGAATGGAAACACTGGTAACACCGGAAACACGGGCGCGGGCACTCAGGGCAATACGGGTGGGACCGGCAATACTGGTGCGACAGGCCAGACTGGCACAAATGGTAATGATGGCGCAGTCGGGGCGACAGGTAGTACAGGTTCAACCGGTAGTACAGGCCAAACTGGGGCTGTCGGTGGAACTGGGGCTACAGGGCAGACGGCTAATACAGGCCCAACAGGGCCGACAGGTGCTGTCGGAGGTACAGGAGGAACAGGTGCAACAGGTCAGACCGCAAATACCGGATCAACTGGACCTACCGGCGCGATTGGCGGGACAGGTGCGACCGGCCAAACGGCGAACACAGGATCGACAGGCCCGACCGGGGCAGTTGGAGGAACGGGTGCTACAGGCCAGACCGCGAATACAGGATCGACCGGCCCAACTGGAGCAGTTGGCGGGACGGGCGGAACGGGTCAGACCGCTAACACTGGATCGACCGGGCCTACAGGCGCACAGGGAAATACAGGAAATACAGGCAATACCGGACAGACGGCTAATACTGGCTCGACTGGGCCTACAGGTGCGGGAAATACCGGGAATACAGGGCTTACGGGCGGAACGGGCAACACAGGCAATACTGGAGCGGGACAGACAGGCAGCACAGGTCCTACAGGATCGACTGGGTCTAGCGGATTCCAGCTCGAGTTTCTTATCGGTGATGGCGTCAACATCATTACAGCCGGGCTCAAGCCTACCGCGGTTGTTAATGCGCCCCGCGCCGGAACGATTACAAGTTGGACGATTCTGTCATGCGATGCGGCGAGTCCTATTTTGGGCAAGATTTCCATCGACGTATGGAAAGTGGCTTATGCGAGTTATCCGCCGACAGCTGTTAACACTATTTGCGGTGGTGGACCCACGAATCCGCCGGTAATAACATCGAGTGCGATCCAAGGTCAGTCATCAACGCTCACATATTGGACAACAAGCTTCAGCCTTGGCGACATCTTCTTCGTCTATGTCAACAGCGTGACGAGCTTTACCGCCGTCAAGCTGATTATTAGTTACACCGGATAAGGAACATTCATGCTTGGTTATACCTGGACACTGATAACCGCACAGTCAGACGGTGCGGCTCTCGCAAGCTCTACTGCTGCAACTTCGCTGCTCCCGACTCAGGCGAAGTACACGCTGCCGGCTAACTTTCTAGCCATTGGATCGAAGCTTCGATTCCATGTCTCGGGCAGGATTTCTACTGTCATCACGACGCCGGGCACACTGACGCTGGATATTCGATTCGGCTCGGTCATTGTGGCGACGAGTCCAGCTTTCGCATTGAATGTCGCTGCGCAGACGAACGACACCTGGATTCTGGACTGGCACCTGACTTGTCGTGCAATCGGCGGATCGACAAGCGCCAACTTCATGCACGCCGGTATGTGGACGACCGCTGCGGTAATTGGCGGCGTCGCTGCTGCAACCGGCGGGACTGGATCTCTGTTAATCCCTGCGACGGCCCCTGCCGTTGGTACTGGCTTCGATTCCACCGCAGCCCAGCAAATAGACTTCTTCGGGACTTGGTCTGTGAGCAATGCGGCCAACAGTATTCAGGTGCATCAGTTCGCGATTGATTCGCTCAATTGATCGCATTCCAACAGAACGCCTTTGAAGGATTCGATATGGCCACTATCACCGATGTCGTAACGCAAATTTCAACCGCACTCGCTACTGCTCAAGGTGTCGCTGGTGTTCCTACTGATGCAGCGCAGCTTGCAACGCTGACCGCTGCTGTGGCTGCTGCGAATACTGCCTTGACCGCTGCGACGGCGACCGTAGCGACGGACAGCGCAGAGATCGTCAAGATCAAGGCCGATCTGGTGGTGATTCAAACGGATCTCGCCAAGGCTGTTGCCGACGCGCCGTAAAATGTCTGATATCAACACCATCATTTCGGAGCTTCAGGCCGCGATCGCGACAGCTCAAGCAGTTATTGCGCCGCTGCCGGTCGTTATCGCTGCGCCCGGTGCTGCGACGGTACTCTGGGACGGAGCTACCGGAGTTAGTGGTGCAATGTTCAACGCGGGCGCTGGCTTCCCGTGGGAGAACTTCGGCGGCGATTGGACCGATGCAAACGGCGTAGTCCAAGGTCCGACTGCTTATGCTGTTCTGACAGCCTCGGTTCCCGGCCCGGTATCGGTGGACATTACTGCACTGGCGAAGCGCTGGTATGTGCTCAATACCGGCGTTTTCTTACAGGTCACGGCGAATGCCTGTCGGTTTTCGTCTCGCCTTGATACAACTCCAGCGTCGCGTCCCGTCGTTGTGCTGACGCTAGATAATGGCACTACTGCGATTTGTCTCTGTACGGGGAGTGCTACGGCGGATATCAGCAGCAGTTCCGCTCAAGGTCCAAGCCCAACGCTGACGCCGCAAACGACTGCACATGGCTGCCTTCAATTCGCGTTGCCGATATTGGCGCAGGGGCGGACGATCAAGACCGCAATACTGACACTTAACGTGCTTTATCCCTACGTTCCATTTGCTGCCAATGTGCTTGAGCTGCGGCCGCCGAAAGTGTTTGCTGGCGGGACGGCTGTTCCGGGGTTTGCCGCGAAGTATCCGGCTGATATGGGGATTGGCGCCGATCCAGCGGTGCGCTTCGAGACGCAGTTTGCTGACGCGACGGTTTGGAATACCGCAGCGCAGTTCCCCGGCTACGTCGCGCCTGATGCCGTAGTAGCTCCTGATGCGACGCTCGGCACTTCTGCGATCAACGTGCACTACCACATCGGCGAGTTTAGCCCGTTCACAACTGACCATCATTTCAGCAAAGGCCCGATCGAGACGCAGCCTACGACCGATTGGCCAAGCGAGCTCTATTTCCGCTACTACCTGAAGCTCAAGACCGGCTATCAGTGCTCGGTGCAGGGCAAGAAGCTGCCAGGGATCGGTGGCCGTTACGGCTGGTGGGACCCGGCGAGCGGCGGCTATTACCAAGCGGTCGATGGCAATGGTGGGAATCCGACGCTCGGGATCAAAGCGCCCTATCCGACGAGTCCGGACGGATTCTATTACTCGGGCTGGTCGCTGCGGCATCAAGCGGGACCGGGGCCGATAGATTGGACATTGAATCCCTACGGTGCGGCCGTGCAGCTGAATACCTATGCCTACCACGCCGATATGGTCGGTCCCTACGGGGATTCGTGGCGCTGGGGAAATCCGATTGTTGGTTACGTCGGTTTCAATCCCGATCAGTGGTATTGCGTCGAGCAGTACGTAAAGATGAACACGGTCGTCGGACCGTTCGACGCGCTCGGGAATGGCACCGGAAACAAGGATGGAATCCTGCGCGGCTGGGTTGACGGCGTGCTCGTCATGGAGCGCACCGACGTCATGATGCGCAAGCATCCGGCGATCAATGTCGAGGAAGTCTGGCTGGATCACTACCACGGCGGAACGACGCCGGCGGAGATAGAACATCCGTTTGCGATGGCGAATGCGGTCGTTGCTAACGCCTACATTGGACCGATGGGGCACTAATGTCTGATATCACGACTGTTGTTTCACAATTGCAGACCGCACTCGCTACAGCGCAGGCTATTGCGGCTGGAGGGCCGCCACCTCCTCCGCCTCCGCCAGGAACGTTGCCGGCGTGGCTCACTAGTAAGGCGCTGCTGACTTGGATTCCGATTCCGAAGAGCGGCCTTGGTATTGCTGACTCGCCGCAGTTAATTGCGGACCTTCACGCAGCCGGACTCGTAAACGCCGATGGCAGTCCGACCATTTGGGGGCAAGTTCCGCTCATTGCCAATTATTCAGGTGGAGCGCTCAATAAAGCTACTTCTGAATTATTAATCACCGGCGGCGGCGGGGCTGGCAATTGGGGCGCAAATAACATTTTCGGGATCACGCTTTCAGACGATGCGCCGAGTTGGCACGTTGCGGTCCCGTCGAGTCCTACCAGTCTGCTTAATTATCCCCCCGATACCGATACCGAGTATATCCACGGAGACGGCGTAACGCACAACACGGGGCACAGTCTTTGGGGGCCGCAATTCCTTGACCTCAAAAACAAGTTTTGTCACGTCACTAATACGTCTGTCTGGTATTACGATGCGGGGAGCTACAACGGGGTTGACACTGTGGATTTCTCGGTGGCTCGTACATCGAGAACGTGGGACCCAGCTGGAACAAATCCGCGCTGTCCTGTGACAGCAAACAGCATGGGCAACCAATATCTGTGGGTATGCAAAGATCCGGCGACGGAAAATATCTATGTTGGGTCTGGTTCGGGTATTTATAAGCGAGCAATCGCAGACGGATCGTGGACTCTTTGGTCGTCTAGCACTGGCGATGGCGCTGCGGCAGTTGGTCTCGGCGTGATTCTCAACATCACCCACGGGAGCTATCCCACCGCGTACTCGATCAATCTCGCGACGGGCCTGGCAAGTTCGGTAACGCTGGTGAACATGCCAACCTTTCCTTCCGGTATCGGGCCGCGCGCGATGGGTTTCGATTTCGATCCTATTCTTGGCGCGTGGATCATGTTTATTAAAGACGGCAATCTTTATAAGATCGCGCAGACCGACGCGACACACTATACATGCTCCAACATGGGAATTTCCGGAACAGTTACGATGGCCGAGGACGTTGGTCCGGGCAGCGGACCATACAATCGTTTCCGATACGTGCCGAATCTAAAGGGCTTCGTGCTACTCCCTGACGGCCATAGTCAAACCTATTTCGTGCGGACGGCATGAGCGCTCTATTCCAACATGGAAGTGAGCTAGTTTCTGCTACTAGCACGACAAGTCATTCATTCACGATAAATGCGGGGACCGTTGCCAACAGATTCGTCGCGGTGCAGTTGAACACATATGGCGCCGGCTCATACACGTTCTCCAGCGTGATCCTGAACGGCAACGCGATGACTGCCGGAACGCTGCACTCCGGCACTAATGTAAATGGCGGTACGACTCGGGTTTATTACCTGTCGGGCGACTCGAATATCGCATCGGGCAATAACACGCTGACATTCACCGTGAGCTCCCCGACTTATATGGTCGTGCCTTACGGATCATGGAGCGGCGTCGATTCGGCTACCGGGGCTTCTAGCGCCGCGTCGTCGGAAGCTGCGGCGATGGGCGCCAGCACAAGCCCATTTGCGGTGACGGTAACCAGCACCAGCTCGGATGTCATTGGCCTCCTTGCAAATATGATGAGTGGAAACGCTAACACGGTGGTGTGTACTGCGACCTCGCCAGCAACGATTGAATCCAATGTAAACGTTTCCGCCTCCGTCTGCCGTGGTCTTGTTCTGGATCGTGCTGGGGCATCGTCTGCGGCCATCGGATTCAGCGCTGATCGCACAATTGAAATTGACCTTATCGGCTTTACGATCAAAAGCGCTGCAGGCGCAGTTGTTGTCGGTCCCGGTCAAGTTCTGCCGCAATGGAACGCGCCCGGTGTCGGTCCAAACCCCGCACGTATCGGTCGGCAGTTCGCGTTCATGGGCTCGACATATATCAGAACTAGTGGCGGCCTCATTGCTATCGGTAGCTCTGGCGGAGCTGGCGGCGGCATCGGGACTTCCGGTGCAGGGAGTGCGAATTGATTACCATCACCGCATTCCAGATAGGAGGATTCCAATTTACCGGATTCCAAGAAGCGCAGACCGTATCAGGGTCTGGCGGTAGATCATGGCTGCGATTCCTGGGCCGGATCAAGCGCAAGCCGAAGGTCATCGAGGAAGTTGTCTACGAGCCGATTCCACTTCCGCAGCTTGTGCCGTTGCATTTCATTACACGGCCGGTCATTACCGATCTATCGCAACTTGCGGCTCGCATGACGCCGCAGATTCTGGACGAGAGCAAGGAACTGGAAGATTTCAGAGAGCTAATGCAGATGATCGCGGAAATGCATGAAGAAGCTTAGTGTGAACATTAGACGCCCGAGTCTGAAGCGCTACCGCGCTCGGATGGGGCATATCGTTCACGTTTTCCTGATGCGCCAGGTGCAAAAGATTGTCGGGCAAGTGATTGTGCTGCGCGGCAAGCAGTCATTCGTCAAGGCGGAGTTGTCGCAGGATGAGATCGACAAGATCGAGGAAATACTAGCGGGCGTCGACTTCTACGGCTGGGCAGTCCTTGCGGGTGATATTGATGGTGTGATGGAGGAAATTGTGCAGGACGGCGGATATGAGGCTCTCAAGCTTCTAGGGCTGGATGTGACTGCGGACCGGAGCATCTTCAACGTGGTCAACGAAAGAGCAGTTGAGTACGCGAATACTCGCTCTGCCGATCTGGTGACGATGGTAAGCGACAGCACAAGGGAAATGATGCGCGGCGACATCTCTGAGGCTTTAACCGAGGGCTGGAGCAATCAAGTCCTGGCGTCAAAGCTTTCCGATAACTACGCATTCTCTGCTGACCGCGCGATGGTCATAGCCAGAACAGAGACGATACGAGCGAGTAATCAGGGCACGTTATCGGGATTCCAAGCGAGCGGAGTCGTACCGATGAAAGAATGGACGACGGCCGAAGATGATTTAGTGAGTGAAGATTGCGAGGCTAACGGCGATCAAGGGCCGATTGGTATAGATGAAGCATTCGATAGCGGGGACGATGCGCCTCCCGCGCACCCCCAATGCAGGTGTGTTCTTGTCGGCCTAACCGAGCTTGAGACGGCCCAGCCAATACCAGAGGAGCAAGCAGCATGAAACTATTTGCACAGATCACTAAAGTTGACGAAGCAAAGCGCCTCGTTATCGGCCGCGCGGTTCAGGAGATGGTTGACCGGGCTGATGAGGTATTTGACTATGTGACATCGAAACCGCACTTTCAAAGTTGGTCGAAAGCGGCAAGTGCTGATACCGATGGCAAGTCGCTAGGTAATCTCCGCGCGATGCATGGCAAGGTCGCCGCGGGGAAATTGACCGGGATCGACTTTAACGATGCTGACAAGGCAATTGATATCCAGGCCAAGGTCGTCGACGACAACGAATGGAACAAGGTTCTCGAGGGTGTCTACACTGGATTTTCTATCGGTGGCTCGTATATTGGTGAGCGCATTACCGAAAAGGTAGATGGTCGTGAAGTAAAGCGCTATACCGCGAGCCCGACCGAGATCTCTCTTGTTGACTCTCCTTGCATCCCGAGCGCCAAGTTTTTTGAGGTTCACAAGGCGGATGGTGTCGATGTCAAGGTTCCGTTCAAGGAAAAGCCGATCGAGGTTACCGGGACTGACGACGAGGTCGCTAAGTTTGCCAAGGCGCTGAACGACAACGGGCTGGGTATGTCGGATGCAATCCGGTTGATTCAGGTCGATGCCGATGCCAAGCTTGCCAAGGCTGAAGTCGATACGATGCTTGAGAGTCTGGAAGATCTGACCAAGCGCGAGTTTTCCGCAGACGAGCGCAAGAAGTCCGCAGAGTCGGGGCATGCTCTGCCTGACGGTTCATTCCCGATCGAGAACGTGAGCGACCTTGAGAACGCGATCAAGGCCTACGGGCGCGCCAAGGACAAGGCTAAGGCCAAGTCTCACATCGAGGCACGGGCGAAAGCTCTTGGCGCCAGCGATAAGCTGCCCGAGGACTGGGGCAAAACGGTACAGGCGCCGGTGCAGAAGTCGGAACTCGACCTAGCTTTTGAGGAAATGCTGCGTATCGGGACCTTGCACAAGCGCTTGAACGATCCCGAGCTTCCGTTTGTCGAGTTCACCGAGATTGCCAAGGCGAACTTGACGGTAGAGGAACTGACAGTCTGCAAGACAGCCGATGACGTCAAGAAAGCAGTTCTTGCTAAGGCCAAGATGAGCGCGGCCAATACTGACCGCGTGCAGGCTGTACACGATCATTCTGTTGCGATGGGCGCGGACTGCGATGGCGATACGGATAAGTCGACGCCGGCGACGCTACAAAAGCTTGATCTAGTGGTTACCGAGCTCGACAAGGTGAAGACTGATCTTGCCAAGCTCCAAGCCCTGCCGATGCCGCATCCAATCCAGTTGCGGACGATTACGAAAGTGGAAACGACCAAGAAGGCCGATGCCAAGGCCGATGACGATATTACGGTTTATGGAGACAAACCAATCACCTGGTTTGAAAAGATGGCGGATGGCGTCTCAATCGATTGGGAAGCATCCCGTAAGAAGTTGGAACAGGCTGGGGCCTAAAGCCCTTTTCGATAACCTTCAACTAACGTAGTCAGTAGTGGAGTAACGATCATGGAACTTCAGAACTTTATCAATGCAGGGCTGCAAAAGCGCTTGCCCTGGGGAACGCTCAAGAAGGGCGCTCCGTTCGACGCCGATCCGATCAAGGGATTGACGATGCTGCGTCAGGCTCGTGAAAAGAACATGAGCGCGGAATGGGTTGCTAAGGGCTTTATCAGCCCGACTTCTGCTGTCTCGGGTCTGGCTCAGTACGACTTGGAGCAAGGCGCAAGACTTCTGTACCCGATCACCACGATTATCCGCAACATGATCCCGCGCGTCACGGGTGGGACTGGTATTCAAGCGAACTGGCGTTCAGTGACTGCGGTTAACCCATCGCGTATCAGCCCGGGACTGTCTGAGGGGCATCGCGGCGGCGCAATGAGTCAGACGACTACGGACAATCTTGCCAAGTTTTATACCCTGGGCCTCGACAACTTCGTGACCGAGCAGGCGTACTTGGCCGGGTTGACGTTTGAAGACCTGATGGCGCTCATGAGTACGACGACGCTTCAGGGTTTGATGGAAGCCGAGGAAATTCTCGACATCGGTAGCAACAACAGCATTTTGCTGGGAACGACGGGTACGGTTACAGCCGCAGCCGCGACTACTGGCGGGACTCTGGCGGATGCGACCTACAGCGTTATCTGTGTAGCCCTGACCTATGACGGGATGATCCGCTCGACGGTCACGGGTGGAGTAATGCTTCCGTATGTCCGGGCCAATATGGACGGCACAACGGATACCATCAATGGGTTTTCTGGCATCCAGTCAGCGAACACGGGAAGTCTGACGATCAGTGGTGGTACGAATCACGGTTCTGTTACGGCCAGTGTCGTAGGAATTACAGGTGCATTCGGTTATGCGTGGTTCCTCGGAACTGCGGGTAACGAAGCCCTGGCGGCGATTACGGGCGCTCCTGCGGTGACGCTGAAGACTGCGGCTGCGGGTGGTGCTCAACTTGCAACTGCTCTGCCATCGACTGATACGTCTGAGAATCTGCTTCAGTACAACGGACTGTTCACGCAGATCTTGCAAGCTGGTTCAGGTGCTTATCACAAGGATTTGGCCGGCGCACCATTAACTACCTCGGGTTCTGGTTCGGGCGGTCTGACCGAGATTGATGCAGCACTCTCCAGTTTCTTTACCAACTATCGCTTGATCCCCACGGATATCTTCATGTCCTCGGTCGATCAAGTGGCCGCAAAGGCTTTGATCTTGACGGGCAACACCAACTTGGCCCCGTTCTTCATGAACGATGATGCGGCGGAAGGTCTGGTTGGATCGAGTCGGTTTACCAAGTACGTTAACCCGATTGGCTTCGGATCGCCGACCTTGGATGTCCATGCTCACCCGTTCATCCCGCCCGGTACGATCCTGTTCTACAGCACGGCCAATCCGTATCCGCTGTCGAATGTGCCGAATCCGGTACAGAAGACGCTGCGTCGGGATTACTGGTCAGTCGATTGGCCGGTCGTGACGATGCAACGGACGATGGGCGTGTACTTCGATGGTTTACTACAAATGTATTTCCCTCCGGCTTTTGGCCTTATTACCGGTGTACGCTCCGCAGGCACTTGATACAAATGAAATCAGGTATTTACAGCATCATGCATACTTCGTCGGGCCGATTTTATATCGGCTCGGCGAGGGATGTATCGCAAAGATGTAGCGCACACAAATCAATGTTGCGCAGGGGTACGCATCATTCTCCGCACCTGCAGCACGCGTGGAACTGTTATGGCGAGGACGCTTTCAAGTTCTCGACAATTGAACGCGTCGAACCGGATTTACTTTTGGAGCGCGAGCAGTTCTGGATTGATCGGTTATGTGCTTGCGATCCTGACCGCGGATTCAATACTGCGCCAGTTGCCGGCACTCGTTTTGGCGTTCCGCAGTCGGCTGAATCTAGAGCCAAGATGTCTGTCTCCGCTAAAGGTAAGCCAAAAAGCGCAGAGCATCGCGCAAGAATTGGTGCTGGAAACAAAGGAAAGATTCGGACTGAGGAATACAAAAAACATCTCTCTGAAATAGTTTCTCTTGTAGTCAATACGCCTGAGCGATTGGCTCTTAGTGCCGCTGGCGGTCGCATGATTGGTGGTTGGAATAAGGGCAAAAAAGCATCTCTTGAGGCGCGAAAGAAGATGTCTGATTCGGCGAAAGCCAGAATTAGAAAGTGTGGTCCTGATGGAAGATTCATTTAAGGAGTTGTTATGGATACAGTAAAGCTTAAGGTTCCTCCGGGGACTACCTCCGTTAATAACGGCGGCAAGGTTTACAAGGTTACTGATGGTTTCGCTGATGTCCCGCGGGATGTCGCGGATGCATTGATACTTTCTCACCACGGGTATTCTGAATCGAAGACTCTCACGTTGCCGAAAGGTTAAATCATGGAACGTCTTGTACAAATGAAAGCGCCGCTGGGCGCTACGGATTCGGTTCACTACGGGCAACGCTCGTATGAGATCAAGGAAGGCTTTGTCATGGTTCCCGCCGATGTCGCGCCAGAACTGGAAAAGCTGAACTACGTCAGGGTTGTCCCGGTTAGGGGCGCTGAACCTGTCTGGCGGCGTCCGCCCGGATTCACCGGACCGACCGGCGCTACTGGAAGTTATGACCCAAGGTATCCGCCTACACCAGGGTTTAACTACCATCCAGGCTGGGTACGTCCGCCTGGATTCACAGGCGCGACTGGTGCGACGGGTAGCTATCGTCCGTGATGGGTGATCTGACAACGCTGGCGAACCTTGAGGAGTACTTGGGCCTCACGGTTCCGCCGCTGACTAATCCACCGAGCGCGGCAACTGAGTCTATGTTGTCGCGGCTGATCTCGGCTGCGTCGAATTACATGCAGACGTGGATGAGTCGGACCATTGCGTTGCAGTCCTACTCTGAAGTCAGGAACGGGATCAACGGCAATCGGCTGGTGCTGAAAGAAAGCCCTATCGTCAGCGTGCAATCACTGAACATCAACGGGACTGTGGTCCCCGTTCGGCCGCCGTTAGGGCCGGGTGCGTCTATCCCGCCGCCGTGGGGGTATGTCTATGACGACATCAGCATCATGCTGACGGGCTATCTGTTCTGTCAGGGCTATCAGAATATTTATGTGACTTACACAGCAGGGTATGCGACCACGCCTCCCGATATCGAGCAAGCCTGTATTGACCTGATCGGGGATTGGTTCAAGTATCGGGATCGGATCGGAAAAGCTTCGGAGGGGATCGAGGGCCAGACGATTAGCTTTTTGAATCCCGCTATAAGTGCGCGGGCCTTGGGTGTGATGCAGACGTATAAGCGCGTCTACCCTGTCTACTGAGGATAACCATGGTTACGTTGGGAACTATTCTGATCGTCGCTGCTTTCATTCTGTTCTTGCTGTCAGCTATTGCTTGGCAAGTCGCGGTTGATCCGTACCGCTTTCGATTGCTCGCGGCGGGTTTGGCCTGCTGGACGCTCTCGATTCTGATCGGCGGTGTTCATTTGTGAACAATGACGACGACCTTGCTGCATTTAAAGGCATCGTTTTCGGGATAGCTTTAGCCTGCATTGTGTGGGCAATCATTTGGAGTTGGCTGTGATCTCAGGTTCAATCGTCGGGGATAAGGAAGTCATCGCAAGGCTCAAGGCCATGCCGGATAAGGTCTTCGACGCCGTGGCCCTGACTGTCTATCAGCTCGGCGTGCAGCTTCAGAGGCAGGTGGTGACCGGATACTTGTCCGGGCCTAGGCCGACGCACCTGGGCCGCGTTACGGGCCGGCTGGCGGCTTCTATTACGGGCGGTGGGGATACTCGATCAAGGTTCGAGCGCAATGGCTTGGTAGCGACAAGCTATGTCGGAACGAACGTCAGTTACGGCGCAGCGTGGGAAAACGGATTTAGCAAGAAGGTTGGTGCTGGAACTCGAGGCGGTCCTAGGTTCCTGACGAGTGCCAAGGAGATACAGACCTACTTCGCCAAGCATCCGCCGGGCGTTAAACAGGTTCCGGCCAGACCGTTCCTGACTCCGGCCTTGGCTCAGATGAAGCCGCTGATCATTGCCGAGATTCAGAAGACGGTATTGCTTGCGGCTCAGAACGCGATGAAAAGCTGATGGCAACCCGTGAACCTATCTATCAAGCTCTTGCTGATCTGGTCTTCAATGATCCGCGCATACAGGCGGAGTTCGTCCTTACCGGAAGATTCCTATATCACCATGCCCAGATTCCCGGAGGCTCTGCTGCGACGCCTGCGATCTTCCTTGTGCAGAATCCTGGGGAGACGCACTTCCGAACAGGTAAAGGTATTGACGACAAGCGGACGCTCAAGTGTCATTTCGTCATGTATTTCTATACCGCCGACGTCACCAGTAATCTACCCGCGACCGCCTGCAATACGGGCTTGGATGTCATCGACGACGTACTCAATCAGCCGGGAAACCCTGGAAACGTGCAGACGCTCGGGGGCTTGGTCGAGCACGTCTATCTCGAGGGCGAGGTCGTTACCGGAGAGGGACTGCTACAGGACTATAGCGTTGTTGGCGTACCGATCACCATTCTCATTCCATGAGGGCAGATGACAGTCCCAAGATTCCAGTCCCCGGAGCCGCAGGTGCGGCGATATTCGCAGCCCTTCATGGTCTCGTTATGAAAGCCGGACCGGGAGGCGTCACGATCAAGAAAGAGCGCGTAGCAGGTGGTGGCTACGTTTACACCATTGGACATCACGTAGAGCCGGAAGGCTTAGGAGCTAATCATGGCAATTGACTATTTTGGCGCAGGGGTTCTTTTCGCAACGCCGTCTTACGATGGAAGTGGCAATGCTATTGCTATAGCCTCTCCCGTTCAGTTCGGCATTGTCCAGGACGTAACCATTGAGGACTCGGCCGAGAATAAAGAGCTGTACGGCGCATTGCAGTATCCGGTGGACATTGGCCGGGGTAAGTCGAAGCTGGCGATCAAGGTCAAGCAGGCATTCGTTAATGCGGAGTTGTTCAATTCGGTCTACTTCGGGCAAACCTTGACCGCGTCTTATGATGCCCTGTACGGAGATCAAGCCGGAACGACGCTGACTGCGGCGATCAATATCACGCCTACAGCTCCATTCGGCGGTACGAGTACATTCGTTGCCAGCCTCGGCGTTGCCGATGGTAACGGCGTTCCGTTTACGCAGGTAGCCTCAAGCCCGACCAGCGGACAGTATTCCCTGTCAGGTTCGACCTATACGTTCTCAGCCTTGGACGTGGGCAAGACAGCCTACATTTCGTATCAGTACAGTAACTCTACCAACCCAGCCGCAGGGAAGTTCTTGTCCATCGTCAACCTTCAGATGGGTCAGGTGCCGGTCTTTTCTGCGCAGTTCTTTGTCAAGCGCAACGGTCGGACGATGTGGAGAAAGTTCCCGATGTGTATTGCGACCAAGCTGTCGATGGACTTCAAGAATGATGACTTCGTGATTCCCGATATGGAAATCTCATGTTTCGCGGATAGCAACAACATCATTCAGCAATTCAGCTTCACAGAATAGTCGTGGAACACGTTAACGGTAGTCGTTATGCTCCGGTGCCTGGGAAGATTCCGGGCACGGAGTTGAATCTTGGTGGGCACGTCTTTGTTGCGGCCCCGTTCAATCTCGATGGTGTTCAGGAAGCGATGAAGCTGCTCGAGCAGTTGAAAGAGGTCAAATCAGCCGCGGATAGTCTGAAAGGCGCTGCGGAAGTATTGCTCATCTCGCTCCGCCGAAACGATCCCGATCTCACCGTCGATCAGCTTCTAGCATTGCTCGACTTGGGTAACTGGGAGCGAGCTTTACTGACGGTCTGTAGTGCGAGCGGGATCAACTTTGCCGCGGGGGAGTCCCGGCCGGCGAGCCAGTAGATTGGCTTGCGGTGTACGCCGACCTAAGCATTTCGATGGGTTGGACTTGGGAGTACATCGGGGAATATATGACGCTCCCCCGGCTTGCGGCGATGTCAGAACACTGGAAGCAGTATCCGCCAGTGCATAAGGCTGTGGCTGCCTATCTCGGCATCAAGCCTGTAGCTATTCAGTCCAATGTTGTTCCCATAACGAACGCCGATCTTACCCGCGACATGCACGTCGATACGCGGAAGATCAAGTGGCAGACGAAAGAATCCAATGGCTGATAACGTCGAAGTAAAAATTGTTGCCGATGGGAGTGCGGCCAAGTCGGACATGCAGGATACGTCGCAGTCTATTGCCGCGTCACTTCAAGGCATACAGACGGCACTGGAAGGGTTCGGCAGCAAGAACAAGGAGGTTGTTGATAAAGCGATTCAGAACAATGCAACGCTTTCGCGTAGTTTCGTTGAGCTGAAGGATTCAGCTACTGGCGGATTCAATGTCATCACCGGAGTCATTGCCCGCTTTCGCGGAGTTATCGCAAGTCTTGCTGTTGTCCTTGCTGGCGGCGCTCTATGGAAAGAGGCTATAAGCGAGACGCTGGCGTTTGAAGATTCGGTACGGTCGCTGCAAATAACCTTTGGAATGATGTCAGCCCAGGCAACCACGACCGCGATTGCGCTGAGCATCTTGGGCAAGAGTGGTAACGATTTATCTGCGATGGGTATGAAGGTAGCTCGTCAGCTCAAGAACAATGAGCAGGGCTTGAAAGATCTTGGCGTCACTACGCGCGACACGGCAACTGGAGCATTGCTGCCGCTTGACCAGATCATGAAAAACGGTTTTGCGACGATGCAAACATACAAAGCCGGTGCAGATCAGGATGAATTCGCACTTGCTTTCTTTGGTCGAACAGTCGGCGATGTTGTCGAGATAATGCTCAGGATGCCGGCCGCTCAAGAACGAGCGATTCAGTTGCAGCAAGAACTTGGCATAGAGTTCGGGCCGGCGCGGCAGGCAGACATCGAAAAGTATCGGCTGGAGGTTGGGGCGTTTACGACAGCTCTCAAACTGATAGGCGACAAGATAGGTCAAGCTGTCATGCCCGGACTTGAACGGCTGGCATCGTATATGAATACAGTAGGCCCTAGTGCGGCGATAGTGTTTGTTGGTTACATAATGAAATGTATCGCGGCACTTGATGGACTTGGGACTTGGGCGACCAAGGTATCAATTGCGCTGAAAGCAAAGAACGAAGAAAACATTATCTCTGAGCAAACCTATTGGGCAGCTCTTAAAGCCTTAGTGACTTCTGGTACTGATGCGGCCGGCGATGTATGGGCCGAGGGAATGAAAAGAAGGGAAAAAGTAGAACTAGAAGGTACGGCGGCAATGCTAGGTGTAGAGGCTGATTTTCAAAAGCGCATGGGTTTGCTGGCTGGTCTTACAGAGGCAAACAAACCAAAGACTGGTGACAGATCTGCTCAATACAAAGGCGATCCATATTACGGACAGGCCGGAAGCGATAGTCCGTTAAGAAGCGGTTCTAGAAGTATGCCTGAGAAGGACAAGGGCGGTGGCGATGATACGGTAGCTCAATGGCGAAACCAGTTAGAGCAACTGAAGGATGCCCAGGGAGTCTTTGACGAATACAGTCACGCTCAGGAAGTGGCATTCTGGGCTGACAAACTGACTCAGGTTAAGTCTGGAAGTAAGAACTACATCGAAGTCTATCACCTGATGCACGAGGCGTTAAAGGCCGATGGTCGCCAGCAATTACAGGAAACGTTAGCCACTTTTCAAGAAGAGATTACTGCAGCTCAAGGTAACAAAGACAAGCAGATTGCGATTGCCGTTGCTCGCACAGCAACGATGCTTGCCCTAGGCCCCGGTGAAGTTGTTGCGTACAAGAAGGCTTTGGACGAGGAACTGAAGCTTCGCCAGGAGTGGGCCAAGAAAGAGGAGGAACTGGTTAAAGGCTTGGCCAAGGTTCAGATGAAAGTGGATGAGGACAATGCCACTTTCAAACTGGATCAGGAGAAAGCAGAGCTGGATCAGGAAGTCGCTCTAGGGAATATCACTAACGCCCAGAAGCTCGCACAAGAAGTCTCGTTTGAAAACGAGATGTACGCCAGCAAGCTTGCCGCGATGCAGAAGGACTTGGCGGTTCTGCAAATGGGAACTGTTGCCTATGCCGAGCAGAACGAGAAGATCCTAAAGCTTGAGGAAGCCCATCAACTAGCGCTTACCAAGCTCGCTAATCAGGGCGTGCTCGACCGCGAGCAGTACGCATTACAGGCTGACAAGCTAGTCGAGAGCAGCTTCTCGACATTGTTTTCAGACCTGGTTGATCGTACCAAGACAGCCAAGCAAGCCTTTACCGATTTCATCAAGTCAGTAACAGATGGTCTAGTCAAGATCGCATCCAATCAGGTCGCACAGCAATGGTTCGGTGCCGGCTCTCAAGGCGGCAGCGCTATCAGCGGGATCATGAGCAAGATCTTCGGCGGCAATACTGCTGGGCTTGGTGGAGCTGCAGGAGCTGGAACAGAAGCCGCCCATACAACCGCGGTCACAGCCGACACGACAGCGACGACATTGCAGACCACGGCTACGACGGCACAGGTCACGATAGGGACGACGCTCACGGCATCGTTTACAGCCCTTGTGGCGGCGGCGAATGCGGCGGCGACTGCGCTCCTATCGGTAGGTGGTGGGGCTGGCGCTGGTGCGGGAATGGGCGGCCTGCTGGGGGCTGGCGATAGCTTCGGCGGAGGGCTGGGTGGATATGCTCTCGGCACGCCCTACGTCCCGCAAGACAGTCTTGCCGCCGAAGAT
>OCZU010000236.1_pt1 | contig 39640 bp, 41 predicted proteins | sample 1539001 | NCBI WGS metagenome assembly OCZU01 (sample SAMEA3539306, study PRJEB22396) | soil metagenome | biome: tundra; feature: field; material: soil | place: USA | collected 2010-05 | depth 0.15 m | reverse complement strand
ATCCTGCAAGCCCCATGAACTGAAAGCTTGGCAAAGTGGGGGCGTCCATGTACTGCCGTTCACGAGCTGCGGTAAACTAACGGCTACGTTGGAAGAGTCCAGCCAAAAGGCAGGGAGTGCATGAGTATGATTTGGACCTATTCATCGCGTTTTATCATAACGTTTCTGTCGCTAAACTGGTAGTTAGCCTCCATTCATTCCCACCACGCTAAACTTGCTCGCCTCGCCACTTGTCTAAATCCTGTTACGGAGGAAATGCATCATGTTGTTCGATCCACCAGACGTCCAACTCGCCAAGTTCACGCGGAAGCATTGCAAACGAAAGACCATCGCGACCATTCCGCTTGGCGAGCTTGAGAGTTGGAAAAAGCTCACACAAAAGACAGCTGGTCTCTACATTGCTAAGTACATGGCTCCTTCGCTTTGGGAGAACAGCATCGAGTCGCTTCAAACTGCTCTCGCAGTTGTCGTGGCATACACGCCTAGTTCACTTTACGCCAACGACGAATACCAGAGAATTCTGGTTGCACTTCGAAAGCAGATTCTCAAAGCATCTAAGGCCAAGTATGAGGCCACGCACGGCAATTTGAAGCCGAAGGCGTTGTCGAATCGTGCCAAGAATGGCAGCTAGCCCTTCCGTCGAGTGGACTAGCCTACGACCAGCCGCTCATGCCAGACGTTAGGCGAAATGCTCGCAAATATCGCTGAAGACCAAGGCATTCGTAGGGCGTTGCGTCGTCACCTTGGCATTGATATTGTGGATTTCCTTTATCGAACTTTACGCCAAGCGCTTTCCGTAGTAGTTGCTGCCAGTTTGGGCGTCGCTATCTTCGCCACCGCATATTTCGCGAGAGGATTCTTAAGTGCGCAATAGCACTATTTCATTGTCAGACAGTAGATTATTTTTTTAGAGAAATCGCGCACTCGCAACCGGACACTCACCACCGGATGGCGACGCCGGTGCAGAATCGACGCAGGACGAGGTTGTAGTGCGCTCGTCTCGCGTGGAAACGTTTCCGGGTACCGCTCGGGGTGCGCCTTGCCCTTGCGGCTCGGGGCAAAAATACAAGCGGTGTTGTGGGTCGGGTGGCTGAGACAGGGAGGTCTCGATGTACGTTGGCAAGCGATCGAAGCGGCTGCGGTTTCAATTTGGGTTGACCATGACGCACGTGGATGCGGAAGTCGTGGCGGCGGAGTTGGGTGCAGCCGTGCGCAAGTACCCTCCGGGGTCGGATAGGCACGCGTCGTTGCAACGGTTATATCGCCGTCTGATGCTCTCGTTGGAGACTGCAGAACAGCGCCGGGCCGCGTTCGAGGCGCGTCGGGCGGCGTTGGGCTCCTAGGTTTTTTTGCCGCTGACCGTTGTATACATTACGCGTAGTTGCATGTAGCCGCTATTTGGAAGTGTCCGCTTTGGTCCCCGCGATCCACTCTCCGCTGACCGTCTTTACGGGCTGGGATATTGGCCATGCACGTCGGTACGCCGCTCAACGTACGCAGATTTTGGACCGACTTTGGCTAGCGAGAAGCTCAGAACCAAGCACGGCATCGATTTCGCCAAGGAGACCGTGCGGCGACTCCAGATTACCGTCCGCCGGGGGATTCCCCGGAAGCTTAGGCCGCCAAAGATTCAGCAGCCGCGTCTTCGGCGTGCATGCATCGGGGAACTCGTGCAGATCGATGGCTGCGAGCACGCCGTGCACGATGCCCGCGACGACGAGATCTCGGTTGTGCCTGCTCACGGTCTCGGGCCGACCTTGGCGCGCCCGAACCCGTTACTGAGTGATCTCAGGCTCGATGAGTTTGCTCAAGTTGCGCAGTGACTCCTGCCAATCCAGGTAACAGGCTTCGATCGGAATGACATCGGGTAAACCCTCCTGCACGATGTTGACTTCCGTGCCGAGCGAGACTTTCTTTAGGGTCACCGTCACTCGAATCTCACCGGGCAAATCGGGCTCCTCGAACTTGTCGGTATAGCGCAAGCGCTCGTTGGGCACGAGCTCAACATACTGGCCGCTGAACGAGTGCGTATGGCCGGTGGTGAAATTCCGAAAGGACATCCTGTAAGAGCCTCCAACTTTTGGATCCATGTGATGCACTGTGCAGGTGAACCCATTTGGCGAGAGCCACTTAGCCATCGCGTCTGGCTCGACGAACGCGCGATAGACCTTATCTGGTTTCGTGGCCAAGCCTCGATGTAGTCGCACGGTGTTGGGCATGGTCAATTGTCCTTCGCTAGGCGCCTGGTATAGGCAGCACGGGCATGATCTCCACGGAATCACCCGGGAAGATCGTAAAGTGCGGATGCTCCTCGAAAAGTTTGGCGGCGGCCTCGTGCGAGTCCGCGTGGACAACCATAAAAGCGCCCATGTTATTGCTCGTATCCTCGGCCCCGCGTTGCGTGACCTTCTTGGTTTTCCCCAATGGTCCGCCCATGGCAACAATGGTGGCCTGATGTTTCTCGATCCACGCCTTCCAGGCCGCCATGCCTTCTCGTTCCTTCGCACGGCGATCGCCTTCGGGAAGGGCGTCCCAGGCCGCGCGTCGGGGACTACTCTTGCTTCCAAGGAACACAGCGAGATAGGTATTGTTCGTGCTCAAGACGTCTCCTTTCTTTTGCGCGTTGCGGGTTGGAGCAACGTTTTAATGTAATGGCGCAAGTGGTCGATGCTCGCGGCCGCGATAGCCGCGTCGCTCCCCCTCCGACATTTACGTCATGTTGGCAGAAGAACCCCATGTTTATCAACGTTTGTTGGGCATCCCCACCGCAAACAGAATATGCCGTAAAAGGCGCCCTCCGTCGCCGGCGGACCGGATCATCAAGATCCTAAGGTCAACGTACGCGGATTTTGGACCGACTTTGGCTACCGAGGGGCCAACTGATGGTGGCAAAGTCGCTGCCATGTACGATTCCATGGGGTAAACATGACCAATGCCTGACTCGTCGATGACGTGGAGCAATCCTGACTTGTCGCCACGCGCATCGGCGATCACCACGTAAATCCTCCGCGGTTCGAGCGAAATTTTGCAGCCGCTGTTGGTAATGCGGCCACTGAGCCGAAGCTACGGAATGCCATGTAAGCTCGCGCCGGCTGCCACGTCCGCAAAATATACGTAGTCGCGCAATTTCTCTAATGCCCGATCCTGCTGCGATTGCCCTATAGCGATCGTTCCGATTTCCAATACCTCATCTTGCCGAGACGCGGCATCGGACTCGCTGATAAGTCAGCAAGCGAACATCCGAGCGCAACTGGCTGAAATTTATATTGTTTAAATCGGTCCCACGGGCGCACTGGCTACTCGTTATGCGCACATAAGAATATGAATATAACATCATGATTATTCATATCTTTTTTGACTCTATATCAAGTCGAGACGATCGCGCGTCATGCGGTTGCCGAAGCAAGCGCGCGAATGCGCGAAGCCGACACCTTTGACATCGAATGCATGTCTAGACCGATTCGTGGGAATGATTGGATCCATCGTTCGATAGTGCAGGACTCATGGAGTCCACCGCATCTGATCGCGATCAACGCGCGCGCCAAATTGGCGCTGGCTCCAGCCGCCCGGCCGCCCTCGCCTCGCGAATGTTGTCGCGGCGACCCCGCTGCGCGAAGACGGTGCCAATTAAAATGCGGCTAGCGGTTCAGTAGATGGCTTGCACAACTTGTGGTGCCCTCAGTACCGACTTATATTCGGTGCTGGGCTTTATGTCGTTGTCTGGCGATCGTCGCATTCAGGAGAAAGTCATGTCCGAGTTGACTAGACGCCAATTCTTGAAGGTCACGGGCTTGTCGGTCGTGGGTTCTAGTTTGGCGGTATTGGGTTTCTCACCCGAGCCGGCGCTCGCTGAGGTGCGTGAATACAAGCTCACGCGTGCGACCGAGACGCGCAACACCTGCCCTTATTGTTCGGTTGCCTGCGGCATCTTGATGTACAGCCTCGGCGACGGTGCAAAGAACGCGCAGCCAAGCATCTTTCATATCGAGGGCGATCCCGATCATCCGGTCAATCGCGGCACACTGTGCCCGAAGGGCGCCGGCCTCATCGACTTCATCCATAGCGAGAGCCGCCTGAAGTATCCCGAATACCGCGCACCGGGCTCGGACCGGTGGGAGCGCATTTCTTGGGACGACGCGCTCGACCGCGTTGCCAAGCTCATGAAGCAGGACCGTGACGCGAACTTCGTCGCCAAGACCGCGGACGGGCTGACCGTGAATCGTTGGATAACCACGGGCATGCTGGCGGCATCGGCGTCGAGCAACGAAGTCGGGTATCTGACGGCCAAGGTTGCGCGTTCACTCGGCTTACTGGCATTCGATAACCAGGCTCGTGTGTGACACGCCCCGACGGTGGCAGGTCTTGCCCCGACGTTCGGCCGTGGAGCGATGACGAATCACTGGGTCGACATCAAGAATGCCGATGTGGTTCTCATCATGGGCGGAAACGCCGCAGAGGCCCATCCTTGCGGCTTCAAATGGGTGACCGAGGCCAAGGCGCATAACAAGGCCAAGCTCATCGTCATCGATCCGCGTTTCACGCGGTCGGCGTCGGTCGCCGATTACTATGCACCGATCAGGCCAGGTACCGACATTACGTTCCTCGGCGGCCTGATCAATTACCTGCTGACCAACGACAAGATCCAGCGCGACTACGTCGTGAATTACACCGACTTGCCGTTCATCGTGAAGGAGGAGTTCACATTCACCGACGGCATCTATTCGGGATACAACGCCGATAAGCACAGCTACGACAAGTCGAGCTGGGATTACGAAGTCGGCGCGGACGGCTTCGCAAAGGTCGATCCCACACTTACGAATCCGCGCTGCGTTTACAATTTACTCAAGCAGCACTACGCGCGCTACGTGCCGGAGATGGTCGAACGCGTCTGCGGCACCCCCAAGGACAAAATACTGCTCATCTGGGAGATGATTGCCTCGACGGCCACGCCGACGCGCGCCATGACAATTATGTACGCGCTCGGCTGGACCCAGCATTCGATCGGATCGCAAATGATCCGCACGGGCGCCATGGTTCAATTGCTCCTCGGCAATATCGGCGTGGCCGGCGGCGGCATGAACGCGCTGCGCGGGCATTCGAATATCCAAGGATTGACCGACCTCGGTCTCTTGTCGAACCAATTACCGGGCTATATCGCCCTACCGAGCGACAGCGAACAGGACTTGGGCACGTACGTCGCGGCGCGCGCGTTGAAACCGCTGCGTCCCAACCAGCTCAGTTATTGGCAGAACATGCCCAAATTCTTCGTGAGCTTCATGAAGGCCTGGTGGGGGGATGCGGCGACTGCGCAGAACAATTGGGCCTATGACTATTTGCCCAAGCTCGACAAGCTCTACGACATGCTGCAAGTCTATGAGCTCATGCACCAGGGCAAGATCAACGGCTATCTGGCACAGGGCTTCAATCCGCTGGCCGCTGCGCCGAACAAGGCGAAGATGACGGCGGCGCTCTCGAAGCTCAAGTTTCTCGTGATCATGGACCCCTTGGCCACCGAGACATCGGAGTTCTGGCGCAACCACGGCGAATTCAACGACGTCGATTCGAGCAAGATTCAGACCGAGGTGTTTCGCCTGCCGACGACCTGTTTCGCCGAGGAAAACGGCGCATTGGTCAATTCGGCGCGCTGGTTGCAGTGGCATTGGAAGGGCGCGAATCCGCCCGGCGAGGCGCGCAGCGATTTGGAAATCATGGCGGGCATTTTCACGCGTATGCGCTCGATGTACGCGAAGGACGGCGGCGCCTTTGCGGATCCCATTCTTAACTTGACCTGGAAATACGCCCAAGCCGAGAGTCCAAAGGCGGAGGAACTCGCCAGGGAGTACTCGGGCAACGCGCTGAAGGACCTGGCTGATCCGAAGGACCCGACCAAGATCACGCGCAAAGCGGGCGAGCAGCTCGCGGGCTTCGCCGAACTGCGCGACGACGGCAGTACGCAATGCGGTTGCTGGATTTTCTGCGGGGCATGGGGACCTACCGGCAACCTGATGGCGCGGCGTGACAACTCGGACCCGACCGGGATCGGACAGACGCTCAACTGGGCCTGGGCTTGGCCCGCAAACCGGCGTGTGCTGTACAACCGTGCGTCCTGCGATCCGGCCGGTAAGCCGTATGACCCGAAACGCAAGCTGATTGCTTGGAACGGCAGTGCTTGGGGCGGTGCCGACATCCCGGACTTCAAGGCCGATGAGAATCCAGCCGGCGGTATGGGTCCGTTCATCATGAACCCCGAGGGCGTCGCGCGGTTCTTTGCGCGCAAAAGTATGGCAGAGGGTCCGTTCCCCGAGCATTACGAGCCGTTTGAGACTCCGCTCGGCTACAACCCCTTGAATCCGCACCAGCCGCTGGCGACCAATAATCCGGCTGCGCGCGTGTTCCCGGATGATCGCGAGGCGTTCGGTAAGGTCGCGGAGTTTCCGCATGTCGCAACCACCTATCGCCTCACCGAACACTTCCATTTCTGGACTAAGCATGTGCGCTTGAACTCGATCCTCCAGCCGCAGCAGTTCGTCGAAATCGGCGAGGGGCTCGCGAAGGAAATCGGCATCGCCAACGGCGAGCGCGTCAAAGTGAGTTCGAACCGCGGCTACATCAAGGCGGTGGCGATGGTGACCAAACGCATCCGGCCCCTGACCGTCGATGGTAAAGTCCTGCACACGGTCGGCGTGCCGATCCATTGGGGCTTCATGGGTGTGGCTAAGCCCGGGTTCCTGGCCAACACGCTGACGCCATCGGTCGGTGATGCGAATTCGCAAACGCCTGAATTCAAGGCGTTCCTGGTGAAGGTCGAGAAGGCATAGGAGATATTAAGATGCCATTACAATCACTCGACGTCATCCGCCGCTCAGCAACCACCCTACCCGAACCCGAGGTGCGCGATGCGCACACCGGCCAGGTCGCGAAACTCATCGACACGACCAAGTGCATCGGCTGTAAGGCCTGCCAGGTTGCCTGTATGGAATGGAACGACCTGCGCGATGACATCGGTACCTGCACCGGTCACTACGACAATCCGCCCGATTTGAGCGAACACTCGTGGACCCTGATGCGCTTTGCCGAGTACGAAAACCCAAAGGGCGATCTCGAATGGCTGATCCGCAAGGACGGCTGCATGCACTGCGAAGATCCCGGCTGTCTCAAGGCCTGTCCGTCGCCAGGCGCGATCGTGCAGTACGCGAACGGCATCGTCGATTTCCAAGAGGAGAATTGCATCGGTTGCGGCTATTGCGTGACGGGGTGTCCTTTCGACATACCGCGCATCTCGAAGAAGGACAAAAAAGCCTACAAATGTACGCTGTGCTCCGATCGGGTTGCCGTTGGCCTCGAGCCCGCCTGCGTCAAAGCCTGTCCGACCGGGGCAATCGTGTTCGGCACCAAGGAGGATATGAAGCAACATGCCGAAGAGCGTATCGAGGATCTGAAAACGCGTGGCTTCGACCAGGCGGGTCTTTACGACCCGGCCGGCGTCCGCGGAACCCATGTCATGTACGTGCTGCACCATGCCGATCAGCCGGCGCTCTACAGCGGCTTGCCCGACAAACCGAAGATCAGTCCGGTGGTCAGACTGTGGAAGGGAGCCGCCAAACCGCTGGCTCTATTCGCGATATTCGCGACCGCGGCGGTCGGCTTCCTGCATTACATCGGCGTCGGACCCAATGAAACCGATGAGAGCGACGAAGAGGCTGCACGCCGCGAGTTGGAGAAGACGCCATGAACACACGAACTGCGAATGTCATCATCCGCTACGCCGCCGGAATGCGCATCAAGCACTGGATCGTGGCGATCAGCTTCGTGCTGGCCGCGCTGTCGGGGCTCGCGCTGTTTCATCCCGCGCTGTTTTGGTTGACCAATCTGTTCGGCGGCGGACCCTGGACGAGGATCCTGCATCCCTTCATCGGCTGCGTCATGGTCGCGGCGTTTTTCCTGTTCAGCGTGACATTGTGGCGGGACAATGCTCTGCAGGAGCGCGATTGGATCTGGCTCAAGAAAATCAAGGATGTGATCGGGAATCGCGAGGAACACCTACCCGACGTGGGCCGTTACAATGCCGGGCAGAAACTGCTGTTCTTCACCATTGTTGCGTGCCTGATCGCCCTGCTGCTCTCCGGCATCGTGATTTGGCGCATCTATTTCTCGGCGTTCTTTGCGATCGGTGTAATCCGTTTCGCCTCGTTGCTGCATGCCTTTTGCGGGTTCGTGCTGATCTGCGCGATCGTCGTTCACATCGATGCCGCGATCTGGACCAAAGGGTCGATCCGTGCGATGACCCGCGGCTGGGTTTCGCCGGGTTGGGCGTGGAAGCATCATCGCGCGTGGTTCCGCGAGGTCACCAAAGGTATTGCGCAGAAGTAGCGCCGATAGTGCGCCAAAACGCGCGCGGATAGCGCGCCCAGGCCTGGAATCGAGATACGCCTAAACGCTTCAGCGCACAAAACCGCTGGACGTTTGCCATGCTTGCGCCGAGGATAGTTCAACATCCTCAAACTTGGCCCGACATGGCGCAACGCATCCTCGAACCCGGTGAAATCGAAACCCTGGCTCAGCGGTCGATACCCCGCATTCGTTTGCCCGATCGCGCGCTCATTTTTGCGCGGCGCGCGATCCGGTTGCGTAAGCTCGCCGTCGACGCGGCGCTCGGCGACTATCTGCATTTTCTCGCGGCGCTGGTGGACGCGCAGCATGCCGCGCTTGCGCAACTGTCGGTGGCCCTGCCCGCGGAGGCGCACATCGAAAGGTCGGGCGAGCACGGCATGCCGCCCATTCATGCCTCGACTTGGCCGAGAGCGCACGAATGGCGCGCAACGCTCGAGTCCCTATGCGCGGCGCTCGCTGCCCGATCGGATTTCCCCGCGGGCGTCCGCGAAGGCATTTCCATGAGTCGCCGGGCGACATCCGCCTGGATCGAGACTCAAGCTTCGTCGCTGCTGGACGCGCAGAACGACACCATTGATGCACGCGTTGCGCCGCTCGTCATGGCCGCATTACAGGTGCACTGGGTTGCGCTCACCACTCACTTCGCCGCCGACGGGGTCCAGGCGCTCGATGTTCCCGGCGTCTGCCCCCTGTGCGGCATGCTGCCCGTCGCCAGCATAGTCTATGCGCAGTCGCCGTATCAGGGTTACCGCTATCTGCACTGCGCCTTGTGTGCGACCGAATGGCACATGGTGCGCGTGCAATGCACGCAGTGCGGCGCCTCCGGCAAAAGCATCGGTTACCACTCCCTCGAAAGCAAGACTACCGACAAAACTCCAAGCAAGGACGGCGCACCCGCGGTGCGCGCGGAGACCTGCGAGGAATGCCACGGATATAGCAAGATTCTGTATCAGGAGAAAGATCCGGGCGTTGAGCCTGTGGCCGACGACGTCGCCAGCCTCGCGCTCGATTTGCTGCTCGGCGAACAGGGTTATCATCGTGCCAGTAGCAACCCGCTGCTGTGGCTGCCGAACGCGACATAAAATTCGTGATCCCCGATTCGACGCCGGCGCGAGCAACCGACATTCCATCGCTGGATCGGCTGTTGAATGACCCCACCTTCGCGCCGTTGATCGCGCACTACGCGCGGACTCAGGTCACCGCCGCACTGCGCGGCGAACTGGAGCAATTGCGACGGCGCGCCCTCGCTGAGGCGCTGCGTTCCGACGATTTGATTCCTCATGCGATTGCGGGGAATGTCGACTCTAGTCTTGCGCGAAGCGCGCGTCCGCGCATGCGTGCGGTATTCAACCTATCCGGCACCGTGCTGCATACGAATCTCGGTCGCGCGTTGCTCGCGGATACGGCCGTGCACTCGGTGGTGCGTGCGCTCACCGCGCCCGTCAATCTGGAGTTCGACCTGAGTTCGGGGGGCCGCGGCGATCGGGATGATCTGGTGGAACCCATACTGTGCGAGTTGACCGGTGCAGAGGCGGCTACCGTGGTCAACAACAACGCCGCCGCGGTGCTGCTCATGCTCAATACCCTGGCAAGCCGACGCGAGGTCATCGTGTCGCGGGGTGAGCTCGTGGAAATCGGTGGCGCGTTCCGCATCCCCGACGTGATGCGCAGCGCCGGTGCGAAGCTCGTTGAAGTAGGTACCACCAATCGCACCCACGCCGCGGACTATACCGATGCCATGGGTCCGCACACGGCCCTGTTGATGAAAGTGCACACCAGCAACTATCGGATCAGCGGATTTACCGCGAGTGTCGGCCTGGCGGATCTCGCGGCCATGGGGCACGCCCGCGGCGTGCCGGTTGCGGTCGATCTCGGCAGCGGCAGCTTGATCGATCTTGAGCGCTGGGGATTGCCCAAGGAACCCACGGTGCGCGATGCGGTTGCAGCCGGGGCAGATCTCGTCTCATTCAGCGGCGACAAGCTGTTGGGGGGGCCGCAGGCAGGCATCATCGTCGGCCGCACCGAACTGATTCGACGCTTGAAGAAAAATCCGCTGAAGCGTGCCTTGCGCATCGGCAAGCTGACGCTCGCTGCGCTCGAGCCCGTGCTGACACTGTATCGCTCGCCGGAGCTGCTCGCCGAACGATTACCGACGCTGCGTTTGTTGACGCGCAAACCCGCTGCGATCGAGGCGCAGGCGCAGCGACTGTTGCCGCTCGTGCAAACGGCGCTAGGCGAGAGGTATGCGGCAACGGTGTCGCCGATGAACTCCCAGATCGGCAGCGGTGCGTTGCCCGTCGACCGGTTGCCAAGCTATGGGCTCTGCGTGCGCAAGTGCGCCGGCAAGCGCGGCAGCCTGACTCGACTGGAGGCCGAATTGCGTGAATTGCCGCGCCCCATTATCGGGCGCATCGGCGAGAAGGCGCTGTGGCTCGACATGCGCTGCCTCGAGGCCGCAGACGAGGCGGAGTTCGTCGCCCAATGGGATTCGGTCGATCGATGATCGTCGGTACCGCCGGGCACGTCGATCACGGCAAAACCAGCTTGGTGCGCGCGCTGACCGGCGTCGATACCGATCGACTCAAGGAGGAAAAGGCGCGCGGCATATCGATTGAACTCGGTTACGCGTACACACCGCTCGAATGCGGCGAAGTACTCGGATTCGTCGACGTGCCGGGTCACGAGCGTCTCGTGCACACCATGGTGGCCGGCGTCGGCGGAATCGACTTTGCAATGCTGGTTATCGCAGCCGATGACGGCGTGATGCCGCAGACGCGCGAACACCTCGCGATCCTGGGGCTTCTCGGGATCACGCGCGGCGCCGTCGCCTTGACCAAAATCGATCGGGTGGACGATGCGCGGGTCCGCGCGACGACGGTGCAGATCGCGGCACTGCTGGCAGGCACGAGCTTGTCCGACGCCCCGCTCTTTCCCGTCGCTGCAACGGTCCTGGATGACCCCGGCGTCGCCGCACTGCGCGCGCATTTGCATGCGACCGCGGCAATCTGGCCGAAGCGCCCCGCGGACGGTTTATTTCGTCTGGCGGTCGATCGCGTCTTTACGTTGCCGGGTCGTGGGACCGTGGCGACAGGTACCGCGCGTGCAGGTTGTGTGCGAGTCGGAGATACGCTTGCCGTGATGCCGGCCGGCACACTGGTGCGCGTGCGCAGCATCCATGCGCAAAATCAAGACAGCGAAATGGGTCGGGCCGGCGAACGTTGCGCCTTGAATCTTGCGGGCATTGAAAAGACGGCGCTGTCGCGCGGCGACTGGTTGGCCGATCCGCAAGCGCTGCTGCCAACCACGCGGATCGACGTGCATTTGCGCCGGACCGCCGTCGGCGGGGTCGTGGCAAACCGCGCGCCACTGCACATTCATCTTGGCACGGCGCATCGTGTTGCGCACGTGGTCCCACTCGAAGACGGCACGCTGAACGCCGGTGCCAGCGCGCGCGTGCAACTCGTATTCGATGCGCCGATCTGCGCTTCGCCCGGCGATGCGTTCATAGCACGCGATGCACAGGCACTGCATACCGTCGGCGGCGGTGTGGTCATCGATCCCTACGCCCCGGCGCGCCGGCGCCGCAGCCCCGAGCGTCTCGCCTATTTGGATTCGATTCAGCGCCTCCTCGAGGGGGAAGGAGTCGAACCCCTGCTGCGCAACGCGCCGCAGGGCGTCGAGATGCGCGAATTGGTCCGTCTGTGCGGGCGTGCGCCGGAACAGATTGCGTTGCCGATGCACGTGCGGATCATCGATGCCGCCGGCGGACGCGTCGCATTTCTCGACTCGCGGTGGCGCTCATTGTGCGTGCGCGCCTTGGAAGCGCTGCGGACATTCCACGCGCAGCAACCTGACGAGCCAGGCATCGATCGCGGGCGCTTGCGCCGTATGACCATGCCGACTTTGGCCGATGCAGTGTGGCGTTCCGTGATCGACGAACTCGTGCAGAGTCAGGCCGTACGGCGCAGCGGACACTGGCTGCATCTACCCGAACATCGCATTAGCTTGAGCGAGCGCGAGCAACAGCTTGCGCAGAACTTGCACTCCGTGATCGCCGCGGGTCGTTTTAACCCACCCTGGGTTCGTGATCTCGCGGTCACCGTGAGGGCGCCCGATGACGAGGTGAGGCTGGTGCTACGCAAATGCGTCGTGCAGGGCGAGGTATACCAGATCGTCCCCGATCTTTTTTACGACCGCGAATGCGTACGCGAATTGGCCCGAGTTCTAAAACAACTCAGTGATCGGCAAGGCGTCGTGGAAGCGGCCGGCTATCGAGATGCCATCGGCGTTGGTCGTAAGCGCACGATTCAGATTTTGGAGTTCTTCGATCGTGTTGGCTATACTCGGCGCACACTCAATGCGCGGGTGCTGCGTGTCGACAGTAGTTGGCACGACGAGCATTGAGCCGACCGCTGCAGCGGGCGGCATCGGCGAATTCGGAAGGCATGCGCATCCGGTGGTGCGGCCGGGCTTCAAACCCGGTGGGGGACGTCAACCGTTTCCCGGTAGGTTCGACTCCTGCTACCTTCCGCCATATTGCGACGGCCGCGTCACGCCGAGGCGCAGGATGCGGATTTGCGTTTGCTTGCACCGGCGCGTAGTTTTGAGGCGACGTTCGAGAATCCAAATACTGAGTAAATGTGGCAACCCGATGAGTGCGCCGTTTGCAGCAGTGTCCGCTCCCCCTACGCCGGCGGATCCCGGGCCAAGATTGACATCGCTCTCCCATGGCGGCGGCTGCGGCTGCAAGATCGCGCCAGGCGTACTCGCCGAATTGCTCAAAGACTCGCTGCCAGCCCGGCGTTATGCCGACCTCCTGGTGGGCACCGACACCTCCGACGATGCTGCCGTTTATCGCCTGAACGATGAACAAGCGGTCGTTGCGACCACGGACTTTTTCATGCCGATCGTCGATGATCCGTATGATTTCGGCTGTATTGCGGCGACCAACGCGCTCGCAGATGTTTATGCGATGGGCGGGCGGCCGTTATTGGCGCTGGCGATCGTCGGTATGCCGATTAACACGCTGTCTAAACAGACGATTCGCGATATCTTGCGCGGAGGCGAAGCGGTCTGCGAGCGGGCCGGCATTCCGATTGCCGGCGGCCATAGTATTGATTCGGTCGAGCCGATTTATGGACTCGCCGTCACCGGCCTCATCGATCCCAAAAAGATAAAACGCAACAGCAGCGCGCGCAGCGGCGATCAATTGATCCTCGGCAAGCCTCTCGGTGTGGGCATATTCTCCGCGGCGTTCAAGAAAGGCTTACTGGACGACGCAGGCTATCGCGCCATGATTGACACTACCACGCAACTCAATTTACCGGGCATGGAGCTCGCGAATCTCGCGGGAGTGCATGCCATGACCGACGTCACCGGCTTCGGTTTGCTGGGCCATTTGCTCGAAATGTGCCGAGGCAGCAGGCTCACCGCGCACATTACGGCCGCGTGTCTGCCCCTGTTACCCCGCGTGCTGGCGCTGGCGCAGTCCGGCATCGCCACCGGAGCTTCGGCTCGCAATTGGCAGTCCTACGGCAGCGATGTCCAACTTGCGCCGCATCTCGATCCACAGATACAGACCATCTTGACTGATCCCCAAACATCGGGCGGATTGCTGGTCGCATGCGACCCCGACGACGTGCCGGCGGTACGGGCGATCTTCGCGCGCCTTGGCTTTGCGCAGGCTGCGGTGATCGGCCGAATGAGTGACGGCGACGCGCAAGTACACGTGGAATGATTTGCGGCTGCCGCCGCAAGGGACAATCTGGGCTTTGGCGCATGCGAACACAAACCCCGTCATCGACGATTGAGTGCATGCGACCGAATCGGCAACGGCGTGGCGCCCTCCTCCGTTTTTGGCATATCGCTCGTGACGGTGTTCGTTTCATATGACTACATTGCGCTTGTACGAACGCCGCTTATCGCCGACTGCGGGAATTGCCATTCTCCTGGTCGTCGCGATCGGCGGTCTTTTCTACGTCAAGTGGTTGCCCTATTACCACAAGGCGTTCGTCGCGTCCGCGAGCCACTCTATCGGCAGATCGATTCTAATGGGCAGCGCCGCGCAGGCGCCGCGCCCATCCTGGCAGGCGGCACTCGATTATTCGCTCGCTTATGGGAAGGCTATTTGGCAAGCGATGGTTCTAGGTTTGCTACTCGGAGCCGCACTACAAGAGTTTGCGCCGATCGCTTGGATCGCCCGAACTCTGGGTCGCTCGAATTGGCGCGGCGTGGCAGCCGGTGGTCTGCTAGCGATCCCGGGGATGATGTGCACGTGCTGTGCGGCTCCGGTCGTCATTGGGTTAAGGCGCCGAAACGCGTCCGCCGCCGCAGCCACTGCGTTCTGGCTTGGTAACACGGTACTCAACCCAGCGACCTTGGTCTTCATGGGGTTTGTCTTGGGTTGGGGTTGGGCGGGATTGCGTCTGGTGTTGGGCATTCCCCTGGTGTTCGGCACCGGTTACGTTATCAGCCGGTTGACTCCAGCGGGGGAACTCGTGGCACTACAGGCGCGATTGAGCCGGGCCGTTGGCGAACGCGAAGGAGCTAGCCCGTCGATCAAGAACTGGCTCAGTCGATTCTTGAGACTATTGATTGGTCTGGTCCCGGAGTACGTGGTCCTGGTTCTATTGCTTGGCGCAGCCCGCGCATGGATCTTTCCTCAGGCAGGTCCGGCGATCGGTAATGATCTACAGTGGATTGCATTGATGTCGGCTGCCGGACTCGTGTTCGTGATCCCCACTGCAGGAGAGGTACCGATCGTCCAAGCCATGTTGGCCCTCGGTGTCGGCGCGGGTCCCGTTGCGGCGCTGATGATGACTCTCCCCCCGATCAGTTTGCCCTCTCTCGTTATGATGGGAAGAGTGTTTCCCATCCGAGTGCTGGCAGTTATCACGCTCACGGTTCTCGCCGTGGGAATCGTCGCGGGCCTAGCGGCGGTGCAACTCGGGATCTAGAGATTGCGAATGGTCATCGTATCGCAGCGCCGACGCCACGCGAGGCCCGCACCGCGGGCCACCAAACCCAATTTGGCTTACAGCCCGTGAACACGAGACGCTGCGCTTACAGGCCGATCCAGCACGCGTTCGAAAAAGGGCTATTCGGGCTTCGTCAGCGATCCCGTATGGCTCCTTGGACAATTTTTCGCTGCCTTTTATGGGCTTTCATGATTCCCGCGCCAACGTCCAGAGGGACGATAACATATTTGTTTACTTTCAAATAATTACATCGTATACATGATGTCAAATCGAGTTCGTTCTAAAACTCAATGCGCGCTGAGACCGGCAGGAGTCGCCAAAGTCTTGGCCAGGTTCGCGATCGCCTCGGGCCATGCGAACGGATGCAACGACATTCGCTGCTGATCCACTACGAACTCCCGTCCAGCAGCGGATCCGGACCGTCTTGGTTGCGTGTCTCACGTAGCGCACAACCTCGATAATGCGTACCGCATCGATTGAACTGACCTAGGCACGCGCGGAAAAAACCATAGACCTAAACATCACGCCGGTGATTCACGATCCGGCTCAATACCGGCCGAATCCGCATAAGGCCGGCAATCGTCTTGGCAGCCGTGAATTTGACACTCATTAAGTCGTCATCCACGCTGACGCCATCCATCGGAGCAGCGTGGCATCTCGTCAATAATCAATAATCGTGATACGCCAGACACATTTGCTTACCACCCACTTGCCAGCGCCGATCTCGCGACAATGACCGTGGGCCAGCTTGCCCATTCGCGCGCGGTGGATACGGGTCGCCTATGTTCATTTCCAGAGTGCGCGCCGTTTGTTGCGCGGGGCATGCGTTGATGAAGCGCGGCGTTTTCGCTCTATTGCTCTGGGCGTTTGCAATTTCCGCATTTGCCGGCGATCCGGCGCCGGACAAGAGCGACTTCACGCTGTTCGATCCAACGCCAGACGCCGACTTGCGCAGCTTCAACACCGATCGGCCCCCGAAGGCCAACAATCCCTATACAGTCGACGCGGGCCATTTCCAGTACGAGACCGACATCGCCGTATTCGGCTACGGCAATGCCGACGGCCTCAAGACCCAGGACTGGACCGTATTCGATCCGACTCTGAAGCTGGGCCTGACCAACACGATCGATGCCGAGCTGCAGATCACGCCCTATGAGTCCGTCGTCACCAAAGGTGCCGCGGGCACGACGACCGTTTCAGGAATCGGCGACACCTTCGTTCGCGTCAAGATCAACGTGCTCGGCGACGATCACGGCGCCGTCGCCGTGGCGCTCTTGCCCTATGTCAAGCTTCCGACCGCGCAGTCCGGACTCGGCAACGGCAGGGTCGAAGCTGGCCTGATTCTTCCGATGAGCTTCAGCGCGCCAGGCGACTTCACGGTGATCGTAATGCCGGAAGGCGACTATCTGAAAGACACCGCCGATAGCGGCTACCACACCGCTCTCGACTTCCTGGTCAATGTCAGCCATGTGCTCGACAAGCGTTGGACCTTCTATACGGAGGCCTTCACGACGCAGTCGTTTCAGGCCCGCGCAAAGCCGATCTACACGCTGGATGAAGCGCTGACCTGCGCCTTGACCGCGAACTTGCAGCTCGATTTCGGCGGCAATTTCAGCCTGAACGACGCTGCGCCGCGCGTCCAGCTCTATATGGGCCTGTCTCAGCGGTTTTGATCGGTCCACGGAGCGATCCCCGGCCCGGCATGCGGCCTCGCCACTATCGCCGCAGCAACCACGCCAATAGCGACAGGACCACGCTCACTATCAACATCGTCGTGATCGGCAGGAAGAATTTAAACCCCGGCCGATCAATCACGATATCCCCCGGCAGATGAAACAAATGCATCCTCTTGAGCCACGGCCAGAGAACCCCGGCGATAACGAGCACCGCGCCGAGTGCAATGAGGAGCCGATTCATCGCAGGCCGAGCCCTGGGAAATCATTTCGACCGCCTACGATGCGATGGGCGCGGTGGTCGTGCCCTACCCGCACACTCGGATATCCCGCAAAGCCCACCCAGATGTTTTCTGCGCTCGTCATAGTAATCCCGTTACGGCTCGGTGCATTCGACCGAATTTACGATGAAGTCGGATTTTCCGACCGCGCGTTCTGCGCCTTGGACGGCTGAACGCGCTGCACGGAAGGTAAGGAGCCGGTCACGATCCAATCCATCGGTATGTCATGAGGCTGCGGAAATATGCTCCGCAGTGCCGCGCCCGGATAGCCGACACCGATAGCCAGCGGCCTTGAATCGAGCGCCGCCAGAGTTCGATCGAAGAAACCACCGCCGTATCCCAGACGAAAACATTCCCCGTCAAAACCGACCAACGGCGCAATAACGACGGTCGGCACTAGCTCCGCGCCATCGGCTGGATAAGGGATCTTCCAGAGACCTCGCGCGAGACGCGCGTGAGGGTGCCATTCGCGAAAAACGAGAGCTTGCCCTAGGGCCAGCGCGACCGGCAATGCGATTCGCAAACCGTTCTGCGATTGCCTGCCCATCCATGCGCGCAAATCTGGTTCACCGCGGATCGGCCAGTAAACCGAGAGGGTCACCGACGACATGGTCGCGAGGATCTCGTCCAGGGCGCGCGAAATGGCCACCGTTTGTTCCGATCGATACTCCTCAGTGAAGGACTTGCGCTGCTCGAGCAGGCGCTGTCTTTCCGCCTTTCGCCAATTCGCGACATCGCGCGCTTGAACCGGATCGACCCGCGGCGAACCGTCCGGGCCGAGTTCGTGCAGAAAGCATGGCGGAGATGCCGAGACGACCTCATCCCCTTCATCTGAAATTGCTGTCATCGCAGATCTCCTCTTACCTTTGGATATTACGCCGATACGTGATTCGGCGTTTTGCAACTTTTTGGCGCGTCTCGTGTTCTCTATCGCAACAAGCGGAGATTAATGACGAACAAGCCTTTTCAACCCGTTCCACGAACACACCACTACACAGGAGATTCATCATGAAGACATTCACCGCATACCGCAGCGCCGCGACCGGAATTGGCGGCGCCCTTGGCGCGATCGCAGCATTACTCATGGGCGTGTCGATGATCCCGGCGGCAAACGCCGCAACGATCGACGAGGTACCGAGTGTCGTCGTCCGGTACGACGCGCAAAGCCTCGCGACGGAAAGCGGCGCCCGCGAGGTCTATTTCCGGCTCGTGTCGGCTGCCCGGCATGTTTGCCCAGAAGAATCCAGTAAAGATCTGCGGGTCATCTTCGCTACTCGTCAATGTCGGGAGGACGCCATCGCCCGTGCGGTGAGTAAAATCCATCAACCGCGCCTGGTCGAGATTGCCGCCCGCCACGCAAAGCAAGGCTGAGTCTCATTGCAAGATAGCCACCAGCCGCAGGATGGTCGATGACGATTCAACGTGACAACGTGAAATCGCCATCCTGCGTGCTGGATCGGGCGCGGCGCTAGCGTGTGACTGAAGCAAAAACTGATTTCTATTTCTCGTGCGATGATCTAGCCCTCTCGCTCCCGCCGCGAGGTGACTTGCCAAATAGCGTTAAACTTAGCGCCGAACCGTCTATATGTCCGTTACCGTACATAGTCGTTACGCATATTCACGTATCCAAGGTGACCTACTGCTGAGCTATCGTGAGAGCCGATTCGAAAAAAGGGAACCTCTCATGCCCGCAATGGCTTCAAATGCGATCTCCAGGCCTCAAAACATGTTGCTGGCGGCGCTTCCCGCTGCGGATTGGGAGCAGGCACGGAAAGACCTCAAACCGATAATCATGCCGCTCGGCGATTTGCTCTATGGGCCTGGCATGCATATGGAGCATCTTTATTTCCCCACGACATCGGTCATTTCCATTTCGTGCATGATGACCGACGGTTGGACAGACGCAATCGCCCTCGTAGGCTGCGAAGGCTTCGTCGGTGTCGAGGTCTTTTTGAGTGCTGACTCGGCACGGTGCCGTGCGATAGTACTGAGCGAGGGCTGCGGCTATCAAATCAAGCGCGAGGCGCTAAATCAGCAGTGCGCCCGGGGAGGTTCGATGCGTAGTGTACTGCTGCGATATACGCAGTCTTACATCGCACAAGTGGCGCAAACGATCGCGTGCAATCGGCACCACTCTATCGATCAACAGTTGTGTCGTTGGCTGCTCATGTACTTGGATCGCCAGGCATCGAACGAACTGACCCTAACCCACGAACACATCGCTGAGCTAATGGGTGTCCGCCGGGAAAGCGTGACGCACGCGGCCAGCCGGCTTCAGACCGCCGGATGCATCCGCTATCACCGCGGCCACATCTCCGTGGTAGAACGGACCGGTCTAGAAGCCCGTTCTTGCGAGTGCTACGGGGTTGCCAGGCGCGAAACCGATCGTCTACTGGAGATTTCTCCGCGAAACACCAAAATGGCGGTCCCTCATGCTGCCGTCGACGGATTTCGCATCGAACGTTCAACACCTGCTGCCAATGCATCCCAAAATTCTGCCTAAAGGAAAGACATCATGCTGTACACCATTGCGGTCGTATTAATCGTCCTATGGCTTCTGGGTCTCGTCACCTCGTATACGATGGGGGGTGTCATTCATGTCCTCCTGGTCATCGCAGTGGTGATGATTCTGATTCAGCTCATTCAAGGGCGCCGTTCATAAGGATAGGGAACAGCGGCCGAGGCGTTCCGCACGCGGTTCAATCATTACGCCTCGACAGCGCCGAACACGCATGGGCTTTGGGCTCAAGCATAAATCCAATCACTTATTGAGGTACGTATATTCCAGGTCGCACTATGTGCGGTCGCGTACAAACGAGGTACTCGGCTTCATGATCGAATAATGCGTCGGAATCGTTAATAAAGGAGAATCCCATGTACATCGGTGGTGGCTTACTCGGACTCGTTCTGATCGTTGCATTGATCTTCTACGTGATGCGTAGAGCCTGAGCCGTCTCGGCATCGGGCGTGAACAATATCTTTGGAGAACTATTATGCACATGAAATCACTGACGGCCGCTGCGGCCTTGGCAATTGTAGGTCTTCTCGCCAGCGCGGCCACTTTGGCCCACACCAAGGCAGAGATTGACCGGAGCGCCGATCGGGCGCTCAAGCACTTCTATATGCTCAACCCCAGCCACCGTGAGCTCGTCGGTAAGGCAGCCGGCGTCTTGATCTTTGGGCACGTGACCAAGGGCGGCGTTGGCGTCGCGGGTGAGTTCGGTGAAGGGGTCCTGCGGGTTCAAGATCACACGGTTGATTACTACAGCGTCGCGTCCGCCTCGGTTGGGCTCACGCTGGGCGTCGCAACGCACCGAGAAATCATCCTGTTTATGACTCAAGATGCGCTCGATCGCTTCACCAAGAGCGAAGGATGGTCCGCCGGCGGGGACACGGCCATTGCCGTTGTGTCGAAGGGTGCCGGTGGCCAATACGATACCGCCACTCTGGGAAAGCCAATCCTCGGCTTTGTCTTCGGTGAAAAGGGTTTGATCGGAGACTTATCGCTCGAGGGGACGAAAGTCACGAAGATCAAGACCACGGATTGACGATTGTCCGTCAGGGCGCGTCGCTGCGCCCTGACGCCGTGAGTGTCAATCAGCATGGTCCGCCCGTTGGTGTTAAGAAGCGGCAGGCATTCTCCTGGCGCCGCGGAAGCCCCGGCGGCTCCGATCCACTCGAGGCCGCTCGCCTAGTTGATTCTGAGACGGCGAAAAGCCGGAACCTTCACAAAATCGAAAATGACCGCAAATGCAATTGCCGCCGCCAGCGTGCCAGCGACAATGATAACCGGCAACGGCTGCATCGCGATTCCTGCCACCGATAATGTCGAGGCGATCAGGACATCGGCCACGGACGAAAGGACAACCCAGCGGCTCGGACGGGAGGACCAAAGTCGTCGGCGTTCGCGATTATTATAGGTAGTCGCCTGGTTGCCGAACACAATCAACACAAAAGTCAAGGTCCTTAATGTTTCGAGGTCTAATCCGATTGAGTATTTACCGTAAGCTAATATACCAGCGCAAAAAAACAATTCACCAATGCCCATCAGAATACCTGCAAGCGTCAGATTGCGTATTCTCCAGGTATTGGGAATCGTCGAGGGCCGAACGTGATCCGTGGTTAGCGACATGCCGAGGAAGTCGCCGGTGATCATGATGATCACCATCAGCATTGGCGTAAGAATCGCGTGTCCCGTCATGACCGGTGCCACAGCCAAGAACAGCACTTGTACGATTTTCTTCGTTATAGAATTTAGCGTGTAAGTGAGGGTGCGCTGAAAAATCAGGCGTCCCTCGTTGACTGCGGCTACGATGCCCTCGAGCCCGGGCGTCGTAAGCACCATGCCCGCGGCGGATTTGGCGACATCGGTAGCGGTCGACACCGCAATGCCGATCTGCGCTTGTCGCAACGCAGGCGCATCGTTCACGCCGTCACCGCACATGCCAACGATGTGGTTATTCTTCTGAAACGCCTTGACGAGCTTTTATTTGTCCTCAGGCAGCACGCCGAGTTTTGCCAGCGCTCGTGCGCCAAGCGCGGAAGCGAGTGTAAAAGTCGCGGGCAGCGCGACGGGTATTGATGCAAGGATTCCGGTCAGCGCGAGAGGAATGATATCGGTCGCGGGCATGTGCAGAGAATAGGCGTAACCCACGATCAGCACGATGATGACGCCATTGCACGCGGCGAGATTGCGCACCACGCGAAATACCGCTATTTGCTGTGAACTGACCACGTGCGCGGTACGCACGAGCTCGGCGCGGGATCCGCGAGCTGGCGCAGCGACTCGAGACGATTCGCGAGCATGAACGCCGATCGATCGCACAGGTACTGCACGAAGGCATCGCGCAGGAATTATTCGCGATGAAGCTAGCCCTCGATAATCTGCGGCCGCAGTCAGAAGGTCGAACCGGCGTCACCCGGGCGTTCGAGGAACTCATCGGGGCGATCGACAAATGCATGGACAATACCCGGCAGATCGCCAACGATCTTCGGCCGTCTGCGCTCGCCCACATGCGTGTATTCGTGGCGATCGAGGAGCACGCTCGGTACTTTGCGGAGCTTTCCGGGCTCCGCATTCAAGTCACGGAAACCATCCCCTTCCCCGAGGTGGATGAGCAAACACGCTTGATTTTCTATCGAGCCGCGCAAGAAGCATTGACAAATGTCGCGCGGCACGCCCGGGCCTCGCGCGTCAATATCATTCTCGAGGCTGATACCGAGTCCATCATGATGAACATTACCGACGATGGCATTGGGATCGACGATATTGCGCAGTCAAAGGAGGGCTCCTTCGGACTGCTCGGTATTCGTGAGCGGTTCCGGGCGCTTGGTGGTGAGCTTACGGTGCGCCGGAACGCCGGATCCGGCACCACGCTGTCCGTCCGCATGCACCTTCCAAAGAAATCCGCCGGTTCACGGCCTGCGCCGCGCAAGCGGCGCTCAGCATCGACGAAGGCGCAGCGCAGCTTTTAGCCGGAAATTCGTCGCGTAGGGATCTGTGGTGCGGGCGGTAGGCGCCGCTCGCGTTGAGATGTTGATCGAAGCGGCCTGTCGCGTGTTTCCATTTAATGCGGACTCAATGCCGCGTAATATGCGTCCAATCGCGTTGCAGCGGGGCACTATTATAATTACCGGCGTCGGGGAGAATTCATGCGCCTTTTATCGAGCGTATCTCGAGTATTTGCGGCAAGTTTGATCGTCAATCTTGCATCGGGTGGTATCGCGATGGGTTCCGATCAGCCGGCCGTTCCGGCGGCCGCGGGGGATATTCCCGCCAATTTTGAGGTCGCTAAGACCCTCTATGACTTCGAGAAGCGCGAGGTCATGATCCCGATGCGCGACGGCGTGAAACTCTTCACCGTCATCGTGATCCCAAAAGGCGCGATCCACGCCCCGATCATTCTGGACCGTACCCCTTATAGCGCGGGCAAATTTGTCAGTCGCGTAGCAAGTCCGCACGCGGCTTTGGCCCTTCCCAATTCTTTCGGCGAATTGGCCGAGGCGGGCTATATCATCGTCGCGCAAGACGTGCGCGGAAAATATAAATCCGAAGGCAGCTACATCATGAACCGGCCGCTGGCCGGGCCGCTCAACGATAGCGGCGTGGATCACGCCACGGACGCCTATGACACCATCGATTGGCTCGTCAAGAATGTGCCGGAGTCGAATGGCAAGGTCGGCACCATGGGGACCAGTTACGACGGCTTCACGGTCTTGATGAGTCTGGTAAATCCTCATCCGGCGCTGAAGGCGGCGGTGCCCTTCAATCCGATGGTCGATACGTGGATTGGGGATGACTGGTTCCACAATGGTGCGTTTCGCCAGACCTATGCCGATTACATTTACGGGCAAACCGCGGCCAAGGATTCGGATAAGGAATGGACGCCGCCGCGCTACGACGCCTACGAAACCTGGCTGACGGCCGGATCCGCCGGCGCCCTCGGCACCTCTCTCGGCATGGACCAACTGCCGTTCTGGAAGCGGCTGACGAGTCACCCGGCCTATGATGAGTTCTGGCAGGGCCAAGCAGTTGACAAGATTCTGACGCGCCAGCCCCTGACGGTTCCTACTCTCTACGTGCACAGCCAATGGGACCAAGAGGATATCTACGGTGCGCCCGCGGCCTATGCGGCGGCCGAGGCGAAAGACAGCCGAAATGACATGAATTTTCTGGTCATCGGTCCGTGGCGCCACGGCGGCGGCAATGTCGAGGGATCCAGTCTGGGTCCCATCAAGTTCGACGGCGATACCGGGCGATGGTTTCGACGCAATGTGCTGCTGCCCTTCCTTGACTCCCAATTGAAGGACAATGCGGCCAAAGCCGATATTGCGCCCGTCACCGCGTTTGAAAGCGGCGCCAATCAATGGCGCCGCTATGACCGCTGGCCGCAATCCTGTGCCGCGGGGTGTCCCTATTTGTCGCGCAAGCTCTATCTGGCGGCGGACAACAAACTGTCCTTCACAGCGCCGCCATCCGATCCGGTTGGATTTGATGAGTATGTTTCCGATCCGCAGAAGCCCGTGACTTATCGCCCGCGTCCAATCCGACCGACCTATGCGGACGATTCGACCTGGCGGCGATGGCTCGTCGACGATCAGCGGTTTGCCGCTGATCGGTCCGATGTGTTGATCTACACCAGCGAGGTATTGAGTGCGCCGGTGCGCATCGCCGGGCAGCCGGTCGCCCACCTGTTCGCCGCGACCAGCGGTACGGATTCGGATTGGGTCGTCAAATTGATCGACGTCTATCCTGACGAAGTGCCGGGCGCAGTGGAACTGGGCGGCTATGAGCTGCCGATCGCCATGGATATTCTACGCGGCCGATATCGGGACGATCCGGCGAAGCCGACGGCGATCCCTGCCAACAGAGTCATCGCCTATTCCCTAAAACTTCCGCACGCCGATCACGTGTTTTTGCCCGGGCATCGGATCATGGTACAAGTCCAATCGAGCTGGTTCCCGCTCTACGACCGCAATCCGCAAAGCTTCGTCGCGAACATTTTCTTTGCCAAGCCGGGCGATTATATAAAGGCGCGCCAGCGCGTCTACCACACGCCCGAGCACGCGAGTTTCATCGATTTGCCGGTCGCGCCTTGAATCGAACCAAACCCGTGGAATGTTTTGATCACAAGCCTTCAACCGCAAGCAAGTGAGATTTCGCGGCGCGATGACGAATGGCAAGCAACGGCAGGTACTCTGCCGAGTTGTAAAACGCCTTGAGTCGCGCCATATCGGGAAATTCGAGCATCACAACCCTAGGCAACGGCTGATCGCCCTCGAGCCGTTCGACCGAGCATCCGCGCACGAGGTAGCGTCCGCCGTAGGCCGCGATGATTGCGGGCACCTGCCGGCAGTATTCCTCCTAGGCCGCGGGATCGGTGATTTCAACATTGGCGAATATGTACGCTGGCATCTTGTTTGCCTCCGAAATTGATCGATACGGGCGCTAGGTTATTTGACGCGATGTTACGCGCGCCATTTGGCGCGCCAAGCTACTGCACACGAGTCACAAGATCGTCGCACGCGGCGTTGACGATATCAAAGGGCCACTCTCTGCTTAATCCATTCCACGGTAGCGGGTGCCGGCCGCGTGTGTCCGCTGCGCGGCTCCCCTATCCCAATATTTCGCGGTCGGGAGGTGGACCCTTTAGCTCGATCGTGTTTCCGGATGGGTCTCGGATGTAGAGCGAGAGGCTGTCCCCGCGCGCGCCACGGTGCTGGCCCTCTTCAATGATCGTGATGCCGTGGGCCGCCAAATGACCACGCAGTTTACCTTCATCGCATCTGTCGATGGCGATGCAGACGTGGTCCAAGTTTCGGCCACCGGCAACCTCCGGGCGCGCCCACCTGCCTTCGCTCAAATCCACATCGACGAGATCAATCAGTGCACGGCCCGCCCGCAACTGCACCATCCCATACTCGGGGAGCTCGCTCTCGATACCACAGCCGAGAACGTCGACGTAAAACGCCACGGTCCTCGACATTCCGCTGACCAGCAGCAGAAGATGATCGATTGTTTCCAATTCAAAAGGTGGACGCGGCTGCGCTGACATGCCGATGCTTCGTACTACTGATCCGCGATGCCGTCAACCCGGGTGGTCGAATGCAATGAGCGCGTGATTCTCTGTCCTTCGGCGCAGCGTCAGGATGCTGCATCCGCCGCGTCGACCTGTGCTTCAGCGAGCAGCCAATCCTCGGTCTCGCGACCGGGCGCGAATCCGCGCTTTTCCGCGAGGTAATAAGCCGCGGTCGCGACCCGCTCCTGGCGCCAGGCCTCGGTCCGTTGCACGGCGAGTTGCGCAGAACTGGTCTTGCGTAACCGTGGCGCCGACGGATTAACCGCCAAGGGCAACCCGAGTCGACCCACATTTTCATTGAGAACATCCGATCGGACATCCATGTCATCACTGTCGGGTTGCACGTTCATGATTGCAGTCCTCCTTTGTCGATACGCCAAATCGAACAATATGCAGAAGCTCAATGACAAAATTATGGCACATCGACGCCAGACGCTGGGCATATCGCGCTGCGTATCGTTATTGTAGGGCGGCGCGTGTCGATGGTGCGCCGCAAACGATGCATGGGACCGCCCTCAGGGGTCTATGCTGCCATGCCGTCAGCGCGGAGAAATTGATGCACGCAATGGTATTAAGGAAACACAGGACTCCGCTCGAGTGGATCGAACTTCCCGACCGCGAACCGGGCCCGAATGAAATTCGCGTCCAGGTTGCGGCCTGCGGCGTTTGCCGAACCGACCTGCATGTTGTCGACGGCGAGCTTGAACATGCGCTGCTGCCGATAATTCCCGGCCACGAGATCGTCGGTCGCATCGATGCGATCGGCGCCGGCGTCACGGACCTGCGGCTCGGCGAGCGCGTCGGGATTCCGTGGCTCGGGCACACGGACGGCACCTGCAGCTATTGTCGGATGCATCGCGAGAACCTCTGCGAAAATCCGATTTTTACCGGTTTTACGCGCGACGGCGGCTACGCGACGGCCGCGCTCGCCGATGCGCGTTTCGCATTTCCACTGGGCGACACCGGCAGCGATATCGCGCTGGCGCCGCTGCTGTGCGCCGGACTCATCGGTTGGCGCTCGCTCGTCATTGCCGGCGAGGGCCACAAGCTCGGCCTGTACGGTTTCGGCGCCGCGGCCCATATTTTGACGCAGGTCGCGAGATGGCAGCGACGATCCGTTTACGCATTTACGCAACCCGGCGATGCGCGCACGCAATCCTTCGCGCTCAGTCTCGGCGCGAAATGGGCGGGGGGCTCGGACACGATGCCTCCTGAGCCGCTCGATACGGCCATTATATTTGCGCCGGTCGGCGCGTTGGTGCCACGCGCATTGCAGGCGGTGCGCAAAGGTGGCCGCGTGGTTTGTGCAGGTATTCACATGAGCGATATTCCAAGCTTCGCGTACCGTCTATTGTGGGAAGAGCGTGAACTCGTTTCGGTTGCGAATCTCACGCGCCAGGACGGACTCGATTTTCTGAAGTTGGTGCCACAGGTCGGAATCGAGGTTAAGACGACGCGCTATCCGCTGCAACAAGCCAACCAGGCGCTTGCGGACTTGCGCGCCGGGCGATTCGACGGTGCAGCGGTGCTCACGCCTTGACGAAGCGCTATTCACGCCGTGACGACGCGGTATTCACGTCTTGACGAGGCGGTGTTCGCGCCATGACGATTTGAATCGCCGTTCGAGACAGCCGGCATCACGCTGGCGCTGTTCTTGTTTCGTGCCTGCGTCCACCGTGGGCTTCGGCATCCGGTATGTCGCCGATCCACGATTGCTGCCGCAACTGCAGCTGAACCTGTCGCACAAGAGTCCCGATCAGGGCGCGCTCGCCGATACCACCGACACCGCGGGTACGGTGGCGTACTTGAGTCCGGGGATCACCGCGCAAATCATGCACAAACTGCATTTCTATGGCGTCATGCAGTTTCCCGTGTACAGTAATCTCGATGGGTACCAGTTATTCCCGCATTGGACGGTGACCGCGGGGTTGAGCTATGCGTTCTAAATCCAGATACCTCGCGGCGGGTGCGCTTGCGCTTGCGCTGCTCGTAAGCCTCGCGTGCTTGCGACTCGAAGCCGTACCTGCGCTTGCCGCGACGCCACCCATCGCGGTCGGCCCGGAATTGACGATTCAGGACGCGTGGATACGCTGGCTGCCGGCCGATCTGCCGGCGGCCGGCTATTTGACGCTGATCAACACGGGCGCAAAACCACTGAATTTGATCGCCGCGACGAGTCCGGCATACACACAGGTTACTCTGCACCGTACCGTCAATCTGGGCGGGGGCATGCAGATGACGGCGGTCGAGCACATCACGATCGACGCGCACTCGAGCCTCGACTTCGCCGCAACGGGCTATCACATGATGCTCATGCAAGCGACCAAGCCACTGAGGCCCGGCGATCGTGTGCCGATCACGCTGCGCTTCGCGGACGGCTCCTCGGTGCTCGTGCAGTTCGAAGTCCGCAATCCGGATTCGAGCCCGGCGCGGTAGGCCAGGAATTCGCCGACCCGGTCTCGGCAATCAGTATCGGACGAACAGCCCGACCGTCACGGCGAGGCCGATCAGCGTAATTCCGATGCACAGCGCCGTTTCGTTGATACGGCGAAGCACATACACGCCCGCCAGTCCGCCGCAGATGGCCGCGATGGCTACCTGCAGCACGAGCCGCCAGTCGAAGCTCATTTGGAACAAGAATATCAGCACCGACGACGCTCCCATCATGGATGCCAGCATATTCTTGGTGGCAACGGCGTTGCGCACGGGGCTGCCCGCGGCGCTCAACGCGGCCAGCATGAGGACACCGATGCCGCCGGCAAAATACCCGCCGTAGATGCCGATCATCAATTGCGCGCAGCCGGCGGCACGTGCGCCGAGACGCGCCTTGACATCAGCGTCGCGCGCTTTGTGGACGAAGCTGCCCCATGCGAAGACGCCCGTTGCAAACAAAACCAGGTAGGGAACCAAACGGGTCAGCACCGACATGGGCGTCGCCAGCAGCAGGCAAGCCCCCAAGGCCCCGCCGACGAGGCTCAAGGCGATGAGCGTTCGGATCGACAGTCCCGCGGTTCCCATGACGAGACGGCGGCCCGCGATTCCGGTCGTGACCGTGCCGGGAAACAGCGCAACCGCCGAGGTGATATTCGCTGCGCGCGGATCGAGACCCGCATACAGCAGCGCCGGAAACGTGATGAAAGTACCGCCGCCCGCCAAGGCATTTTGTGCGCCGGCGACGAACGCCGCGAGGATCAGAACGCTATGGGCCAGGTTCATCGTTAAAAATGGTAGCACGCGCCGTCGTCAGACTCGCAATCCTGTGATGTAATCTCGTCTTATGAGCGTACGCACCGTACATGCCGCCTGCCCGCACGACTGCCCCGATACCTGCGCGATCCGCGTGACGGTCGATAACGGCGTGGTCGTACGCCTACAGGGCGATCCCGATCATGCGCCGACGCACGGGACGCTGTGCACGAAAGTCGCGCGCTACGCGGAAAGAACCTATCACCCCGATCGGCTGCTGCGGCCGCTTCGACGCGCAGGACCGAAGGGCAGCGGCAAATTCGAGCCGGTGACCTGGGATGAAGCGCTTGGCGCAATCGCGCTACGCCTGCGAGCGATCGCCGCGCATACGCCGCAAGCCATATTGCCGTACAGCTACTCCGGCACCTTGGGCTTGATTCAAGGGGAAGCCATGGCGTCGCGCTTCTTCAACCGCCTCGGATCTTCGCTGCTCGATCGTACGATTTGCGCCAGCGCAGGTGCCACGGGCTTGCGTGCCACCTATGGCAAGAGCGTCGGCATGCACGTCGAGCACTTCAAGGAGAGCCGCCTGATCCTGATTTGGGGCAGCAACAGCATTGCCTCGAACCTGCACTTCTGGGCCATTGCGCAAGACGCCAAACGGCTGGGTGCGAAACTGATCTGCATCGACCCGCGGCGCACGGAAACCGCCGACAAGTGTCATCAGCACATCGCGATTCTGCCCGGTACCGACGGTGCGTTGGCGCTCGGTTTGATGCAACAGCTCATCGAACACGATTGGCTCGATCTCGACTACATCGAGCGATACACCGATGGTTGGCCGGCGCTGCACGAACAGGCGCTTGCGTGGACCCCGCAGCGAACTGCGGTGGTTTGCGGCATCGAGGCCGATGTCGTGCGCGCGCTCGCGCGCGAGTACGCGCAAGTGCGGCCGGCGGCGATTCGTCTGAACTATGGCATGCAACGCGTGCGCGGCGGCGGTAGCGCCGTGCGTTTGATAGCCGCCCTGCCCTGTCTGACCGGCGCATGGCGGCATCGCGCGGGCGGCCTGCTGCTATCGGCTTCGGGCTGGGCCAACGTGCGCCAGGAGGCGCTCGAACTGCCTGAGCTGCGCGCGGCGCCGCAGGCGCGCACGATAAACATGTGCACGATCGGCGATGATTTGCTGCGCGAGTCCTCGGGCGAATTCGGTCCGAAGATCGAGGCGCTGATCGTCTATAACAGCAATCCGCTCGCGGTCGCGCCGGAGTCGGGCAAGGTTTTGCGCGGCTTGGCGCGCGAGGATCTTTTTACCGTCGTGCTCGAACACTTTCAGACCGACACGGCCGACTATGCCGATTACGTATTGCCGGCGACCACGCAACTCGAGCACTTCGACGTGCATACGAGCTATGGCCACACCTACGTAATGGTCAACGAGCCCGCGATCGCGCCGCTGGGCGAATCCCGCCCGAACACGGAAATCTTCCGCGGACTGGCGGCCCGGATGGGCTTCGAGGATGCGTGTTTCCGGGACACTGATCAGCAAATCGGCGCGCAGGCCTTTGGGCCAGAGATTGATTTCGGGGCATTGCGCCGTGACGGCTGGGTGCGTCTGCCGGTCAAGGACGCCCCGTTTGCGGCCGGCGGATTTCCGACGTCGGACGGCCGAGCGCACTTCGCTCCCAAGGACCTTGGCGTTGCGGCCTTTGTTGCCCCATACGAATCGCGCCAATCCGCGCCGCAATTGGCCGCACGCTATCCGCTCGCGATGATCTCCCCGCCGGCGCGGCACTTTCTCAACTCGAGCTTCGTCAACGTCAAGAGCTTACGCAGCATTGAAGGGGAGCCGCTGCTGGAAATTCATCCGGTGGATGCCGCCTCGCGCGGTCTGACGGATGGCGCCGTGGTGCGCACCTTTAATGATCGCGGCGAGTATCGCTGCAAAGTGAATATCAGCGATCGTGCGCGTCCCGGCGTCGTCGTCGGGCTCGGCATTTGGTGGCGCAAACTCGGTCCTGACGGCACCAATCCGAATGAGTTGACGCATCAGCGTCTCACGGATATCGGCCGAGCGGCGACGTTCTACGATTGCTTAGTGGAAGTCGCGGCCATCTGAGGGCACCGGTGCGGGAACTCGGCCGGCGTGGCATCAGTAGATGATCGCCGCGCGCAGCCGGTGCTCTCGCCAAGCGTAATCGCCGATGAGCTTCAGATCGATCAGCACAAGCAGCGCGTGGATGCTGTAGCCCGCGCGACTACAAAGCTCGGCCGCGGCGCTCATCGTACCGCCGGTCGCGAGCACATCGTCGATCAATACGATGCGTCCGTGCCCGGGCTGCATTTCGAGCACGCCTGAGCCGTACTCGAGGTCATAAGTCATGTCGACGACCGGCGGGGGCAACTTGCCCTGCTTACGCACCAAGACGAACCCCTTGCCCAGCCGCGCCGCCAGGGCGGCGCCCAAAATGAACCCGCGCGATTCGATCCCCGCGACCGCATCGATCGTGTGCCACTCGGCCGGCGTCAGCAGCGCCTCGAGCGCCTGCAGCGTGGCATCGAAATGCGCGCGCAACAACGGCGAGATATCGCGAAACAGAATGCCGGGATGCGGAAAATCCGCGACGTTCTCGATATATTGTTTTAGCTCGGACATGGCTCGCGCCTATGATAATGGAAACCGCCCTCTCATCACCGGGGAATCAACGATGTCTGCAAACACGCCTGCGCCTTATGGCTTGCAACAGCTTCGCGCCTGGATCGCTGCCGGAAAACGCCCGCCGATCGCCGAAACGCTGCAATTTTACTTGCTCGAGGCCGACGAGGGCCGCGCGGTCTTCGGCGGCGTGCCCGGCGTACATGCCTACAATCCTTTTGACGTCGCGCATGGCGGTTATGCCGCCACGCTGCTCGACTCGGCTTGCGGCTGTGCGGTGCAATCCTTGCTGTCCGAGACGCGCGCCTACACGACGATCGAATTGAAAGTTTCCCTGCATCGCGCGCTGAGCGCCGCCAGCGGCGAGGTCCGCGCCGAGGCGACTGTACTGACCATGGGCAGTCGGGTCGCCTTCGCGCAGGGACGGCTGACCGACTCCGAGGGTCGCCTCTGCGCATCCGCGACTTCGTCACTGCTGGTATTTGACAGGAAGCCGTCCTAGAGGCGAGGCTTCGAAGCCGGCTGAAGTACCGAACTTGGAGTCACGACATGTCGATGAGCATCGCGATGGGCACCGCTTACGTTTTGCTGACGATTGCCGCCGCCTGTGGCTCGCGCAGCGCAACGGCGGCCGTCCCGCATGCAACGAGCCATGCGGACGCGCCGGGAATCGACTGGTTTGCGGGCGATGTCGGCGCCGCGTTCGATGCTGCGAAATCGGCCAACAAGCCGGTGTTCCTGTATTGGGGCGCAAAGTGGTGCCCGCCTTGCCAGCAGCTGAAATCCTCGGTCTTTTCACGCAGCGATTTCATCTCCAAGAGTAAACAATTTATCGCCGTCTACCTCGACGGCGACGATCCCGGTGCACAGAAATGGGGCGAACAATTCAGGGTATTGGGCTATCCGACCGTCCTCGTGTTGCGCGCCGATCAACGCGAGGTCACGCGAATTTCGGGAGGCACGGATCTGTCGCTGTATGCGGATTTGCTCGATGCCGCGCTCGGCGACGTCGCACCGATGAGCGATGTACTCGCGGCGCTCGCCGAGACACCCGCAAGCTTGAGCACCGCGCAATGCCAACGACTCGCCTACTATGCCTGGGACGTGGGGGATATCTCCCCGGCCGATAAGGCATCCATCGCGGCGGGTCTCGCGCAGATCGCCGGTGGTTGCGTCGGCATTTCGCCGACCGAACGGGCGCGTATCACGGTAATTTCTGCGGCGCTTGCACCGACGCCGCAGAGCGTCGCCGCGGTCTTGAGTATCGTCGCGGATCCGCTGATCGGGCCGCGCGTCGCGGATCCCTTGGAGGACCTCGGCGATGCATTCTTCGCGGCCGTGCAAACTCGCGGAGCCGACGATGCCGCGAAATTCCAGCGCGATTGGACGCTCGTCATGGACGCTGTCGCGAACGATCCGAAAATCATCGATGCCGATCAACTCCGGGCGCTGGGCAAAAAGCTCGAACTCGCGAAGCAATTGGCGGCGGACCACATGGTGCCGGCGGATCTCGCAGCGCCGGCGCGCGAGCGGCTGTCGGCCGTGCTGCAAAAGAAAATGGATCCCTACGTGCGCGCCGGCGTCGTCAATTCCGCGTCCTTCGTCGACGAGCAATTGGGCGACGACGCCGCGGAGTATGCGATGCTCGAGGCCGAGCTCGCGACCGCGAAAGCGCCCTTCTATTACATGGTTGATCTCGGCGATATCGAGGAAAAGCGCGGCCATAAGACCGCGGCACTCGCATGGATCGCGCGGGCCTATCGAGAATCGCGCGGAATCGCGACCCGCTTTCAATGGGGCGACACCTATCTCAACGCGCTGCTGCGCCTCGCGCCGAAGGATCGGGCGCGCATTCGGCGTGTCGGGCTCGAGGTGCTCGGCGAACTCGACGGACCGGACCGCATTCAAGCGCGCACACGCAGGCGCTTGGAGACGCTCGACGAGCACCTGCGCCAATGGAGCGCCGCGCAGCACGCGGCCACGGATATTCGGGTATTGCATACACGCATGTCGAACGTCTGCGCGAAGCTGCCGCGTCAAGACAGCGGATTGGCGAGCTGCCGCAAGTTCTTGCAAAGCACGGTTTGAGCCTCGCGGCCGCAGTCCCTAATGTGATGATGGCCCGATTGACCGCGATTCCAGTGTTAACACCTCGAGGGTAAGCATCTCATGGGCACCATAGCGGCGGGCTATTTCGGCGCGATCGAAGCCGGCGGTACGAAGTTCGTTTGTGCGGTCGGCGATCAGGACGGCAAGATTCTCGTCGAGGAACGATTTCCGACCACCGATCCGGCAACGACGATTTCCCATCTGGTCGCGTGCCTGCGCCGGCAGAGCGTCGAGATCGGCCCATTGGCCGCGATCGGGTTGGGTTCCTTCGGCCCGATCGAATTGCGCCGCGATGCGCGCCAATACGGTTCCATACTGAAGACGCCCAAACCAGGCTGGACCGGAACCGACGTCACCGGACCTTTGGTCCGAGCGTTTTCGTGCCCCATCGGGTTCGACACGGACGTCAATGCCGCGGCGCTTGCGGAACACCGCTGGGGAGCGGCACAAGACGTCGAGGATCTCGTTTATCTGACGGTGGGCACCGGCATCGGCGGGGGTGCGATCGCCGCAGGCAAACCAATACACGGCTTGATGCATCCGGAAGTCGGCCACATGTATCCGCGCCGCCACGCATCGGATGCAGGTTTTGCCGGCGTCTGTCCGTTTCACGGCGACTGCCTCGAGGGCTTGGCGTCTGGACCGGCGATCATCGCGCGCTGCGGGAAATCCTTGGATCAGCTGGATGCGGGTGATCCACAGTGGGAAATCGAGGCGGACTATCTGGGTCAGCTCTGCGCACAGCTCGTGCTGACGATTTCGCCGCGACGCATCGTGCTCGGCGGCGGCGTCATGAATCAGCTGCAGTTATTTCCGTTGATCCGGCGGCGCCTGCAGCTCTGGCTCGGCGGCTATATCGACCGCGAGGAAGTGCTCGCCTGCGTCGACGATTACATCGTGCCACCGCGGCTCGGTGCGCAGGCCGGCATCTTGGGTGCGCTCGCGCTCGCCTTCGACGCCGCAGCGCGTATCTAGCGTCCTGTCTCGGCGCCGGGGTGCGGCAGCTTCGCGACCTGGTCCGCGGTGACCGTTTCCTTGTAGGTATTGCCGAAATGACTGCGCACGTAATTGACGACCTTGGCGATTTGGGTATCGCCGAGCCGAACGCTCATGAACGCCATTATCGAGTTCCCCGCGTTCCCACGCCTGCCGAAGGCCGGCATGCCGTTGCGCCCGCGAACGACCGTCCACGCCACGAATTCCCACGAGACCAGCTGCGGATCGCCGGCGAGCTTCGGATAATGACCGGCGCCGATCGCCCCCTGCCCGCCAGACATATGGCAGGCCTGGCAAATATGGCTGTAAATCTCGGCACCGCTGGCGCTGGCTAGGTCGGCCGGCGCGATGTAAGACGCCTCATCGGCGCGTACAAGGCCGGCAGCCGCCGCAATCAGCCATAACATTGCAAACCCTGCTCGCGCCGTGCGCCGGTGGGGATCATTCATGCGCGCTCTCCTTGCGCAACCGCCCGTGCGTGCAGCCGACCGATGGCGTCCAGTGCCGAGGTCACGGCGCCCTCCTGCCAGGCGGGGAAATAGGAGGCATGTTCGCCGGCAAGCGCTACGCGATTGTCGATCGCGCACAAATCGTCGTAGTGATCGGCGCGCGCCTCATCACTCCACAACCCAAAACAGCCCATCGTGAACGGCGAGCGATGCCACGCGACCGAGATGCCGTTGTCGAACTCCTGGCGGTATTGCGGATGAATATGCGCACCGTATTCCAAGGCCCTCTGGATGCGCTCGGGAGGCGTCATCGCGGTAAATTCCATGGCGTTCAAGCCAAAAGCATAACCGCCCAGCAGTACACCTTTGCCGCTGCTGTGATACCCCGTGTTGGGGTAGGCGATATTGAAAATCGGCAGGTCGGTATAGCTGATACCGCCATAGATTTGCTCGTCCTGTTCCCAAAAGCGGCGTTTGAATTGCAGGCCGATCTTGACGGCAGACCCATAGGGAACCGCTGCAATCGCGCTCGCCATCGGCGCGCCGACATTCATGGGAATCTGCGCGAGTATCGGCAGCGGAATCGTACACAAGCACCAGTCCGCGCGCGCGGTGAGCGAAGGTCCTGGCGTGCGAGCGTCCTCGTAGCGCACGGTGACGCCGTGATCATCCTGATGGATGTCCGTGACCTTGGCGTTATAGCGGATCAAAGGTCCGAGCTCGCGGCCGAATGCCTCGCCAATGCGTCCCATGCCGCCGACGGGCTGAAATAACGCGGTCTGCATATCGAATTCATCGCCGTTGGAAATCCCCGCCCACAGTTTCGAATCCAATAAGTCGCCGAGGCCGATCGGCGTGGATGGTATCGGACGCGCGCTCAATCCGCCGCCGCGATCCTTCTGATAGCCGCGCCGGCTGCTGCTCGCTTCGTTGGCAACGTAGGCATCATTCTTGTCGAGCGCACCCCAGTGCCGCAGCGACTCGAGCAATTTTTCCTGATCTTCCTTGGTGACGGCCGCGTCGAGAGCGTTTTGCCGCAAGGCTTTGGCCAACAGCTCGGCCACGTGTCCCTGATAGTCGGCCTTGATCGCGCGATAGCGTTGCGGCTTGCCGCCGAACGCCTTGCTGTTATGCAAATACGCGTTGTAGTTGACCTGCACAAATGCCTCGAGCGGTACGCCGAGGCGTTTCGCGTAGCTGAGTATCCCGCGGTGGTGATACGGAATCCGCCAGGGACCCGGGTTGATGTACAGGTCTTTGTCGAACTGGCACTGTTGCGTGTGGCCGCCGAGTTCCGTATAGGTGTCGCCGCCACGCAGAGTCCAGTTGCGCCCGCCCGGTCGACCGTTGTATTCCAACACCTCGACGCGGTATCCGGCGTTGCGCAGCTCATAGGCGGCGGTCATACCCGCAATACCCGCGCCGAGCACCAAGACCGAGGCGCCTCTGGGTGCGCCCTGCAAATCAATGGGACCTTGATACGGCGACTCGGCCGCAAAGCCTAGGCCGGACATCGCCTGGTACATCGTCGAGCTGCCGGCCGCAATGCCGATCATGCGCAACAGCTCGCGGCGGCTCAACGCCGGTGCATGCGGATCGTTTTGCATCGCTATCTCAGAGTTGCCATCGAAAACCTTGGCTGATCGTCCGTCAGGAGATAACGAAGAGCTAGGGGATATGTCGGACAATTATCACAGATACGGCGGCGCAACAAGCGCTCATTCACGTGGTTTTGTGAGTTGCCAGTTCAGATTGGATTTGACGCTCGGCCACTCGCTCGCGATGACGCTGTAGACGCATGTGTCGCGCAGCGATCCGTCGCCGGCACGCATGTGTTGGCGCAGCACGCCATCGAGTTTGGCGCCCAGCCGCTCGATCGCGCGCCGGCTCTCGTGGTTGAAGAAATGGGTTCGAAATTCCACGGCGATGCAGCCGAGCGCTTCGAATGCATGGCACAGCAGCAGCAACTTGCATTGCGTGTTGAGCGGCGTCCTGTGCACGCTGCGCCGGTACCACGTCGAGCCGATCTCGAGGCGCCGATTGACCGCGTCGGCATGCATGTAGGTCGTCATTCCGACCGCCTTGCGCGACAGCGGATCGAGCACCGCGAACGGCAGCATCGAACCCTCGGCTTGCAAGCGCAAACGCCTCTCGATCTCCGCGCGCATTGCTTCCGGGCGAGGAATCGTCGTGTACCAGAGATTCCAAAGCTCCCCGTCCTTGACCGAGTCGATCAGATCGTCGAGATGCTTGTCCGCGAGCGGTTCGAGTCCCGCGCCGGGGCCGTGCAAGGAGACAGGTTCTAGCCACGCCATGAGCGCCATTCTAGCCGCAGTTATTGCAGGACGGCGACCTTGCGCACCAACATCACTTCGCACGACCCGGGTCCGGTATCGTTGCGCGCCAGCGAGGTCTTTATCCATCGACCATCGTCGCGAGTGCCATCGACCAAATCGCCGCTCAGCAACACGAGCTGCCCCCGACGCAGCCCCAATAACTGTCCGCGGACTGTGCCATCGGCCGGTATCACGTGGGTATTGGCGCTATGATCGATGATGGTTGCGAAGGGGATCGGGGTATCGACGTGTGTGCGCCAAAAATAGAATCGGCCGGACTGCGAGATGTCGATCGTACGCAGGATGCGGTTGTCGGACATCGGGCCCCAGCCGAGCGCCAGGTCCTCGGGCACTAAGTCGGACAGACTATCGATGTAGTAGCGCTCGCGGGAGAGGATGCGCGCGGTGACTTCGTAGTGCGCGCGCGGGGTCAGCGTCCATCGACCCATCGGTACGGGTGTGCTCGTACCATAGTCTTCTTGCTGCGGATCCGCGTCGACCAAGATTCCATCGCGCGGATGCACGGGCCGATCCGCGATCCAATTCCAGAGGCTCCAGACGAAAAAAAAGGATAATAGGATCGCTAGGAATGGGTGCCGTCGCATCGGCGCAGTTTAACAATGGCGCCGCCGGCTGGTTCGGCGCGGCATGAGACATAGTCGTGATATTGGGGAACTGATTTGAACAGCTGTCGCATTTTCATTCCGATCGTGGCTCTCGGGCTTAATTTCGCGACCGCAACGATCGTGGCCGCCGATGATCTGGATCCGCCGACGCGCGTGGCTCGACTCAATTTGCTCGAAGGCACGGCGGCCCTGCAACCGGCGGGAGCGGCCACTTGGTTCGATGACGTGCTCAATCGCCCGCTGACGAGCGGCGACAAGCTCATGTTCGACGGCGGCTCGCGTGCCGAGCTCCATATCGGATCAACCGCAATACGCGTCGGCGAACGGACCGCGCTGCAGATCGTGAATGTCGGTGACCATGTCGTTCAATTGGGACTATCGTCGGGCGCGCTGAATATACGGGTGCGATACTTGGCGCCCAACGAGACGGTTGAGGTCGATACCCCGAGCGTAGCAGTCACGGTGCTCGCGCCCGGCGAGTACCGAATCGACGTCAATGGCGGCGCGGATATCGTCGATGTCGGCGTAATCGCCGGTTATGCCGAGGTTACCGGCCAGACGCAGGATTTCACGCTCAATGCGCAGCAGCAGGGGGAATTCAGCGGCGCCGCAACACTCGACGTGAACTTCGGGGACCTGGCGTCCGGCGATGCACTCGACGAATGGGCGGCGGCGCGTGACGCGCATGAGGATGCCCTTTTATCGGCGAACTATGTCTCCCCCGAAGTGACCGGATACGAGGATCTGGACGACAACGGAACATGGCAGGAGGTCCCCGACTACGGACCGGTATGGCAGCCGCAGGTGCGGGTCGGCTGGGTGCCCTACCAAGTCGGACGTTGGGTCTGGATCGCTCCCTGGGGTTGGACCTGGATCGACGCCGCTGCCTGGGGCTTTGCGCCGTTTCATTATGGGCGCTGGGTCTACGTCAATTCTGCGTGGTGCTGGGCCCCAGGAAATCCGAGTCTGCCTCAGGTCTATGCGCCAGCGCTGGTCGCGTGGCTTGGGGGCCCGAGCCTTGCCTGGGTAGCCCTCGCTTTCAAGGAGGAATTTCAGCCGAGCTACCACGCGAGCGCCGCCTACGTTCGACGCCTCAATGCCAATACGATACCCGGCGGATCGCCGAACAGGGATCAGCGTTTGGCGAATCAAGCGATTCCAGGCGCAATATCGGCGGTATCCCAGGCCGCGTTCTCCTCGGGCCGACCGATTGGCCCGAACCTCGTGCATCTCGATGCACGTAACGCCGCCGTGCGCGTTGCAGCCGCCGCTTTGCCGCCAGCCCCTATGCTACCTGCCGTACATGCCTCGGCCGCGGTCGGTCCCGCGATGGGACGATCGAGCGCCGCACTGTTCGCGCGCAGTTTGGTCGCGCGCACGA
>OCZU010000234.1_pt1 | contig 39822 bp, 29 predicted proteins | sample 1539001 | NCBI WGS metagenome assembly OCZU01 (sample SAMEA3539306, study PRJEB22396) | soil metagenome | biome: tundra; feature: field; material: soil | place: USA | collected 2010-05 | depth 0.15 m | reverse complement strand
CAAAGACAGGCGACCACAATATTGAAGACGCTTACGCTCGTCACTTCGTTTCTCCTCGTAAAGGCTCTTTTGGAGCAGGAGTGAAGGATGTTCTCGTTGACTCTACGGGGACTCACATGACGGGGGACCAGCACGCGACGAGAGATTAACGTACCCAGTCCAAGGGTCATGGCAACGTCCTGAACGGCGCAGCCGGAGTAGAGATTGATGAAACAACGTTGGAGCTTGGAAGATAAATAATGGGGATGAAACCGCCTTACACTAGTCGACAAGGCCAGTTTCTCGCCTTCATCCACCATTACACGACCCTGCACGGACGCGCGCCCGCAGAGGCGGAGATGGCGAGGTTCTTTCAAGTTACCCTCCGAGCGTGCATTCGACAATCCTGACTCTCGAACGGCGTGGGTTAATCACGCGCGCGCCGGGCCAGGCGCGGAGCATCGCTCTACGTCTTCCGCCCCAGGAACTACCGCCCCTTTACGGCAGCTACGCCAATCTGGCGACCAACGCCGGCGAGATATGCTCATCTAGGAGCAGGCGCATGACTACGTGGCCCTACGCTTCCTGTGAGTGGCCAGCTGCTTTCTGGGGTCCCGGCTCTTCACCAAAGCGAGAAAATAGGCGAGCGTATGCTAGGTCTCGCTCACTGAGGCTGGGGAAATCTTCCACGATCTCTTGTTCGGGAGCACCTCTTCGAGAGCGCCGCTCAGACGTCGTTCCTTTGGCGGAACGGCGGAACACTTCCGTGAAGTTTATGCCGGCAAGAGCAGGAGGCCCGCTGCTGGGTTTTCAGAAGAGGCGCTGGTCGCGCTGCAACAGTATTCGTATCCAGGGAACGTGCGTGAATTGGAGCATATTGTTGAACGAGCGCTGTTGCAGGCGAACGGGCGAGTGATCTTAGCCGAGCATTTGCAATTCGAGCAACAGTCTGTTCAAACAAATGGACAGTGGATGGAAGCCCTAGCAAAACTTCCTCTACACGATTCGGTAGCAGAGTGGGAGAAGTTTAGGATTTCTCAAGCTCTGAAGCAAAGCGACGGCAACAAAGCAGAAGCTGCGCGCCGACTCGGCGTTCACCGGCGCCTGCTTTATGAAAAGATTCGAAAACTGGTTCTGGAACCTGCGGATCAGCCATTAGAAGATGAAAACCTCACCTCCACCGGAGAGGCCTGAGCACGTCCCGAATCTGATTGTGCGTCGGCGCCCGCAAATGTGCGGGCGGGTGGCCTCCTCCAGCCCACGACAATTTCGCGACGTTCGCTGGACGTTTTCAATTTGAACGAATGCTGACTGCGGTTTTCAGCCACGCCGCAGACAGAAGCGGACTGAGAGCGGACTGGGAGGGCAAGACGCGATTCCGTTAACTGCTTTGAAATATGGTGGCCAGGGACGGAGTTGAACCGCCGACGCCAGCCTTTTCAGCCGTAGTCGCCCAAAGCTATCTGTTGATTCTGCAAGGCATAGCGTCGATTTCCTGCCTGATTTTGTCCTTCTTATTGGAGCCAAAATGGAGCCAAGCAAAGTAGTACAAATCTGCCTGCCGAGATTTGCCTCAAATCGACACGGCTCCGAGTTGCCAATACTCATACGCACGTACCGACGTACCGAAGAAAATGTAGCTTGTCCGACCGCGTACTCTATTTCGCCGCACGAGGCTACCGGCCGGATCTTGATTTGCCGAAGCAAGCTGGGGTGCGGAGCATTCCTGTCGCGAACCGAGGACCCACATCCTACGATCGAACGACCGGAAAATTCTGGTTATTGGACATAGCTCAGTTTCCACCCGGTAATGCGCAGCTAACCGCAGCTCGCGGCCGAGCGCGCAATGCGTCGTGAATAATTTCCTTGGTTTGTTCCAACTCCTGGCCCACTAGTTCCAAGCGGGGCGGCCGCACGCGCGCGTTCCCAATCCCCATTTCCGCCTGCACCAGCTTAATGAGTTGAACGAAGTTTGGTGTCGTATCCATACGGAGGAGTGGTAAGAACCAGCGATACAACTCGAAAGCTTTTTCACTTTCGCCATTAATGCCAAAGTTGAAGAGATCGACCGACTCACGGGGCAAGGCATTTGCCAAGCCGGCGATCCAGCCGGTTGCGCCGACGCCGATGGCTTCGAGTATGGAGTCATCCACACCGACGGAGATTTCCAAACGATGGTCCAGCAGCGCGCGGATGGCAGATACTCGACGGGCGTCGGTGCTCGATTCTTTCACGGCCTCGAAATTGGGATGTTCCGCTGCCAGTTCTCGAATCTGCTCTGGAACAAAGTCGGTTCCATAAGCGACTGGGTTGTTATAGAGCATGCAAGTAAGCGGCGTCGCCTCAAACACAGCAGCGACGTGAGCCTTCATTTCACGCCAGCAACCCTGGTAAACGAACGGCGGCAAGACCATGAGGGCATCGCAGCCTCGGTCTGCGGCTGCCTGGGCCAGAGCTACAGCCTCAGAGGTAGTGAGCGCCGAGATGGAAGCTACAACTGGGCCGCCGCTGTGGCTGTGGACGGCGTCCACACAGGTACACAGAACCTGTAACTTCTCCTCCCAGGACAACGTTGCGCCCTCTCCTAACGATCCCAGGGCGACAATCCCGGTGCAGCCGTTTTCCAGCAGCCACCGACAGTGCTCAGCCATGAACTTGTGGTCCACACCCAGATCCTCGGTAAAGCTGGTTGTAATAGCTGGCATCACGCCCTTCCAATTCATCGACGCCCTCCTGTTATGCATGGTGTCTCGGTTCCTCCTGACTTGCCGAGAAAGCAAGGCTTTCGACGCGGACGGGAAACTTCGGCGGCCGCATCGACTCTGGATCCCGCTTCAGAGAGAAATTCAGTTGCTGGTCTGCAGACGCGTCCCTGGCATGGTCCCATGCCGCAACGAGTCTGAAGTTTTGCACCACGCCATGAGGTGTGTCGGCGGAGGCGGGCGTAGCGAACAACTTCGCAACGACAAATAATGGCCTCGGGGGACGGAAGACTTCTTAGCTTCGAGCGCAGTCGGAAGGTCTGGTCGAGGCTTCGTGCGAAGCGACGTAGATGCTCTCGTTGTCTGAATAGATTTCTCGCCTGGGAAGGTTGTCCAGCGGCCGTCAGACCAGCAATCAGTTGCCGGAGAGCTTCACGAACCGGAATGCGGCTGATCCGGTATTGGGTAGTGATCGCATCCTGCCGGGGCTGGGCACCCTCCGGTATTTCTCCTGGAACAATCTGGCCGCGTAGCTTGGCAGCCACGTCGGAAGTGATTGACTGGCGCCGGATGGCTGACGCAGTGGCGGTTCCAGGAGCCATTCTCTTGATTCTTCCCACGAAGAAAGATGCATTATACTGCATATTGTATCCGGAACGACGCAGGATGATGTGCTGCGGCTTTCCCTTGGAACGGCTCCGGAAACTTTCCATCCGGTCTTCAGCAGGGCGCCCACGTCCCTGCGGTGTTGACGCCGAAGTGTCGCCAATAGGGTCAACGAGGTGCGACAACAAAGGGCTCATGCCTGGCCTCCACGGCAGAATTTCTTAAGCCCCTTTCCGGCCTTTTCGAAATTGCCGCACACTCATGCAGTTCCCTCGCCACTGCGGAGACGGACGAGGAGCCGACCTCGGCAAAGCGTTAGTGCTTGACGATTCCCACGCCTTCTTTGATTGACAGGATCTGATTAGCCGGGACGTCTTCTAACTTCTCCACTAATCCGCTGGGCCATCGGATTTCCATTACGTCAATTTTCGTCGCGGGGCCGAGGCCGAAATGCAGGCGGAAATCATTTTGCGAGATGTAGCCGCCACCGCTGCGGACTTCTTGCAACTGCTGATGGCCGCCCGCCCGTACCGTCACGCGGGCGCCGATCGCATCGCGATTGGACTTTGTACCAACGAGCTTAACTAGGATCCAATTACCGTGTTTGCCGTAGTTCTTTAGCAGGCTCGGCGGATCATGGCTGTTGTTCACCAAGAGCTCCACCATACCGTCATTGTCGAAATCGGCGGCGGCCACGCCGTGGCTGTTGAAAGGCTTGGTGATACCTGGGCCGGCATCAAGAGAGATATCCTTGAACTTGCCGTCGTGCCGATTCCAGTAGAGTAATTTGCGCTCCCGGAAGGTGCTGCCCATGGCGTTTCGGTCCAATTCAGGATAGACGTGGCCATTTGCCATGAATAGGTCGGGCCATCCGTCGTTATCAACATCCACAAAGAGTGTGCCCCAGCCCAGGAATTGCGTGTTTCCTCCAAGACCTGCCTCGTAGGTAACGTCCGTGAATGTCCCGTCGTGATTGTTGCGGTACAGGGTGGCCGTTTGGTCAGAAAAGTTCGTCTTGATGATATCTAACCACCCGTCGCCGTCGTAGTCCGCGGCATCGGCGCCCATGCCGGCTTGTTCATGGCCGTCCTCGTCGTAAGCTACACCGGCGCGAACACCAACTTCGCTGAACGTCCCATCGTGATTGTTGTGGAACAGAAGGCTGGGAGTGGAATCGCAGGCCACATAGATGTCGGGCCAGCCGTCGTTGTCGAAATCTCCGGTAAGGGCTGTGAAGCAGTAATACGGTCCGGCTCTTGCCACTCCTGATTTATCGCTGACGTCAGTAAACGTACTGTCCCCATTGTTGTGGTAGAGCTCGTTTCTTGTGCCCTTTAAACCGCGGGGGCCGCACATGACGGGAATCCCCTTCCAACGGCAGAAGCTGCTCTGCCCCGGGATGGGCGTCTTCGCGGGATCAAAATCTATGTACTGGGAGACGAACAGGTCCAGGCGGCCGTCGCGGTCATAGTCGACAAAGGCGCATCCCGTGCCCCAGCGCACGTCATCGTGCCACAGTCCAGCTTTCTTTGTGACGTCCGTAAAGGTACCGTCACCATTATTGTGCAGCAGCACGTTGTGGCCCCAAAAGGTAATGTATAAATCCACCCATCCGTCATTGTCGTAATCGCCCGCGCAGACGCCTTGGCCCCAGCCCTTCAGTGCGACGTGAGCTGTTTGTGTCACATCGGTGAAGGTTCCATCGCGATTGTTGTGATACAGGTGGCTGGTGGGCTCCTTATCCTTCGGAAAGCCCTCCAGAGTAGTTCCGTTGACCAGAAAGATGTCCGGCCACCCATCGTTGTCGTAGTCGATGAAGGCGGCGCCGCTGCCGGTGGTTTCGATGATGTATTTCTTCGTCTTCTCGCCGCCATCCTCTGTCTTGGCCGTCAATCCGGCCCGGGCGGCGATATCCACAAAATGGACACTCGGTGGAACGGCCGGCAAACTTGGGGGAGCGATGGCCGCGTTGGGCCGGGGAACCGGGATCGAGACACCGAGCAGAAAGCAACCCAATCCGATTCCCACGACTGAAAAATGTGCCGCCTTTGACGTCATGGCATGTATCGATGGAAATTCATGATCATTGAACGGGCTGGGCAGCGTCTAGAGTTTGCAGGAGGTTCTCCCGCAGCATCTGAATCTCCCGCCCCTCCTTATCAGCCTTGAGATTTTGGAACTGATCTTGTGCGCGCGATGCATCCGCGCTGCGGCCCACACGACGATACAGATTAGACAGGCGATACCAGGCTTCCGGAAAACTCGAGTCCAGCCGAGTGGCGATTTCGAGATCGGCAATGGCCGCTTCAAAATTCCCTTGCGCCTGGTGCGCTTTGCTCTCCGTCAAATAGCACAGACTGCAGGAAGGAATCTCATGTTGGGCAATGCGAAGTTCTTCGAAGATCCGTTTGTACTGCCGTGACTGCAGCCTCACGAGAACTGAGGCGTCAAGGTAATACAAGTACGGGGAAGGACGGGGAGAGTTGAGGCCTTGGCGCGCGACCTTTTCGGCATCCTCAAGCCTTCCCTTCGCAGACAGAGCAAAGGTCATAAGGAGCTGGGCAGGAGCGAAATCCGGATGCATAGAAAGCAGCTTCCGCAAGGTCTCTATCGATTGCTCATGTTGATCCGCAAGGAATCGGGAGAGGGCGAGTCCGAGAAGAAGGAAGGATGAGCGCGAGTTAAACCCTGCAGCGCGTTCAAACACTGTAGCCGCCTGGAGGTATGCATGCTCGTGGACGTAAAACAGGCCAAGGTCCATGCCATAGGTTGAATTCTGCGGTGCACCCGCAAATGCGTCCGAAAGATCGTGCTCCGCTTCACCGGTCCTTCCCTGCGACTCTTCTACCTTACCCCGTAGATACGAACTCGCCAAGACCTCAGCGCTCGATTGCTGCGGGGCTTGCTGCAAAATCGCAAGTGCCTCTTCCCACTTTTGCTCGGCGATGTCCGCCAATGCAAGGTTGTAATAGGCCTCAAAAATCCCAGGATGCTCCTGAATGCAGCGTTGGAAAACTTGGGCTGCTTCTTCATACAGTTCTCGTTCGGCGAATTGTATTCCCACTCGCAATAGAAAGTCAGAAGTGAGATGAGGACGTTTCAAGATCTGGATTAACAGATCATGGGCTTTTTCGGCCTTTCCCTGGGATAAGGCTCTCTCCATTGACGTAACCATCGCATCGGACGAGGATTCGGGGGGGTGTTCGCTCTGTGCCGGAAGCAACGTTTGTGCGATTGTCGCGCAATGAGGACAGAGTGCTGAGTGAAAGTCCTCACCCTCGCTGGCAAGGATTCTTCCGTACGCAGCGGTGGTCGTACAAACGAGCAGCGTCACCGCCAGAAAAGACCCTTCACATCTTGGGCCATTCAAAGTCACACCTGTCCAGCCTGGCATAGCATTTATGGTTACCAAGGTATGACTTCACCGACTGCGCCGAGGTTCAAGTAGTAATTCGCCGACGCCGGTGGGGTCATGGAATACCTTGAGGCCGCACCAATCAAAATAGTCATACACTCCCGTCTCAGGATCTTTGCCATTTACGCCGAATTCGATCCCAATAACGGTATGCCCCTCCACGGGCTCCACGCCGATCTCCCCCCAAGGAATCGCCACCTGTACGACATAGTGACAATCATCCAGTATGCGCACTTCGTGCCGCGCATTACCATTCCACTGAGGATCGGGCTGCCCTGAAGGTGTGCCGCGGTCATCATATACCGCATTGAAAATGTTGATGTGATAGGAGAAATCGTCGGGTAGGAATTCTTTCGTGCGGTCAGACAATGCATCAATCAGGAACTCTACACCATCGTCTTCCCCGAGTTTGTCACCATCGTGGGCACGGACGCTGGCCTGAAGTTTCGAGGAATGCACATCGAATGCCAAGTAAAGATTTTCCTTGTCCCATAGAGCGTACACGTTCGCATCCCGAGGATGGTCGGCGAGAGGCTTCCCTTCAAACGTTACTGTATCCGCCTCGCGCCATTTCGCAAGATCGCCATCAAGCGGAATGGATAGGTCGGTCTCGAGTGCACGAATCCTGTGCTGGAGGTCTGGCGGTCCTGCTACATTTGCGACACACACACCAGCCGCAAGGAATGAAATAAGGGGAGAAAGAAACCAGCGCCAGGTTATCTGAGGCATTCTGCTATCCTCTACTCCGCCGTTGCAGAAGCTGCCTCCGGGCTTCGCGTTGCTTGTCAGGCGTCATTCTATCGAGCGTGCCACCACCGGCATCCCCATCCTCCTCAGGATATTTCCGCGCCAGCGCCCGGACGTCATAACTGAACTTCAAGAAGCGCTTTTCCCATCTTTTCGCCTGCGCAGGCGTGTAATGGTAAAAGCCTTTGGCGTTCGCAACACCCAGCGCCCCGGACTCAACAAGTCTCGTCATCAGGGTTGGAACCTGCTTGCTACAATCGAGATCTGGCAGAAGATCGCGCATCACAGCGCAATAGGCAGGGATTCCAGTAAGATCCATGAAGCGGAATGGTCCGGCAAAAGTGATCCAATATCCAAGATCGTTCCGTAAGGAGCGGTCCACGTCGGCGATTGAAGCCACTCCAGACTCGACCAGATGAAATGCCTCGCGCAGCATCGCATACATAACTCGATTGGTGATGAACCCACGCACGTCTTTGCGCAGAAGAGAGGGTTCTTTGCCTAATTGCCGCACCAGGGCGAAAGCGCGTTCAGCATAAACCGGCAGCGTGTCCTCTCCACAAATGATCTCCATAAAGCGTGTTATGTGGGCTGGCTCCGCCCAATGGGTGCCCAAAATACGCTCAGGATGAAGCGCACCGCTTTGCAGCGCGGTTGGTGGAATCGCGGAAGTATTGCTTCCGATAATCGTACTGGGAGATACAGCTTGCTCGATCCTGCCGATTACCTCTCTTTTGACATTAAGGTCCTCCGCGACGCATTCGATGACAATCTGGCTCTGCCGCAGGACGGAATAGTCTTCAGAAATGGTCAGCTTTCTCAGAATCCTTCGCGGGTCTGATGTTAGTAAACCCTCTTCTCGTAGACCTTCAAGAAGTGACAGCACTCGACGAAAAGCTTTCTTGAGCGTACCTGGATCCACTTCCACAGCAGCCACACTGTGTCCGGCGGCGAGCAGGCAAGCCGCGATACTGCTCCCCATCAGCCCCATTCCAACCACGCCGGCGTTGCCGCTATCCAGTGTCCGCGGCCCACTCTTGTTGCGTCTAACGCCAGGTTTGCTCGGATGGCTGCCTTTTCGATTTCGCGTCATGTTGTCCTGGCCGGCTGAATATTCCAATCCGCTCTCATTGTGATTCTGGCACTGCAGCGTATCTCCGTGAGGCCTGTCTGTTTTCCCAGACGGTGACCAGCAACGTGCTACCTAAAATCAAGACTCCGCCGATAATCGCTAATAAAGTTAACTTCTCCCTTAGCCATATCGCCGCAATGGGAATTCCAAAGAACGTAATCAAGTAATTCGACAGTGCCGCCTGAATCGCATCGAGTTGCTTGAGAGCCTTAAGAAACAGAACCATTGAGAGATAATTATGGAAGAAGGTGAGCAGGCCCAGTCCGATCCAGGTCTGCAGAGAGAAATGAGGAATATTAGCAAACACTCCAGGTTCCTGGGCCAGAGTCAACGGAGTCATAATGAAAAACATCGCCAGGTAGGTGAAAAATAACATTTCTGTCGGCGAGTAGCGTTCCAGTATCTTTTTGCCATAAGAGTTGTAAAAGGCACTCCCCAGAGTACCTAAGAAAATCAGGATATTTCCGTACAGATAGCCTTTGCCAAAGTTCAGAGTTCTAAAATCGATATCGGAGCACATAACGACGCCGATGATCGCCAGTCCGAAACTGACCCACCTTATAGAGGTCATTTTTTCATGCAAGAAGATAAATGCCAGGAATGCGGTAGCCACAGGCAGGGTCAACATGAGTAAAGCAGCATTACTGGCTAGCGACATGCGGGTCCCCCAGGTTATAAGTACTTGTCCGGGAAATACTCCCACCACGGCCAGTAGAAGGAAAATCAGAATGTCGCTGCTTCTCCTGTCCTTTTTCTCGCCACTTTTCGCCTCCAACCTAACCAGCGGATAAAGCATTATTGTGGCCAGAGTCATTGGACCCCAGACGGTAAACAGGGAGCCGACCTGATCCTGAACCAATTTGATACAAGTAAACTGCAGGGCCCACATGAAGTTGCAGCTGAATAGAAGCAGCCAGGAGCGCATGGGGGGCTTCACTTCAACATGCCCCTTAGCTGGTTTTGAATTTGCTCCAGCGTGACTTCGATGTCTTCTCTCGTGTGAGCAAAAGAGATAGAGCATTGCTTCGTCGCAACGGGAAAGAAGTAAATGCCGCAGTTGATCAGCTTCCTGCGCAGCTCTTGGTCAGAATTGAAATCGTGGTGGCCCGCCAGATCGTGCCAATCATTCGGGCAATGGTCCATGAAATAAATACAGAAAGCGGAACCTTGCCTTGCGAGAACCGCCTCAGCATCCAGGTTGCTAATGATTTTCTCTAAGCCTTCCTGCATTTGTTGTCCTAAGGATTCGACATGGCGGTAAACTTCTCCGTCGTTCATGAGCAAGCGTTCTATTGTGGCGATCGCGGCCGCCGTTGGGACGGGATGCGCATTGTAAGTGCCGGCCAACAGCACTCGTTGCGAAGGTTCAGGATGGACGAACCAATCCATCAACTCCTTCTTGCCACCCAGTGCAGCTATGGGGTAGCCATTTGCCAGAGCCTTGCCATAAACGGCGAGATCGGGAATCACGCCCGCAATCTTTGCATAGCCACCAATCCCGTGGCGAAACCCGGTCTTGACTTCGTCGAAAATGAGGATAAAGCCGTACCGATCGGCTAATCGACGGAGTCCTTCCAGATATCCGACTTCTGGCTTGATGATCCCGAGATTTTGGAGAATTGGCTCCGTGATGAGCGCCGCTATGGAATACTTCTGACACACGTACTCTACTGACTCAAGATCGTTGAAGTTAATAGGGTGAACGAGTTTTTGATGATCGCGCGGAATTCCAGCGCTGATCGGAATGTAAGGGTACTCACCCGGAGAAACCCTTGGCCCAATCACATCAAGGGGCGTCATCAGGTTACAAGAGACGTCGTCATGCCAGCCATTGTAGCCACCCTGCATAACGATGATGTGGTCCCTTTGAGTGACCGCACGAGCTAAACGAATCGCTTCGTAAGTAGCCTCGCTGCCAGTATTTAAGAATTGCACCGATTCTACCGCTGGTATATGTCGGCAGATGAGTTCCGCTAGCTGCCCCTCCAGCTCGGTCGTTCCGGAGCCGTAGAGGCTAGCCCCTTCCCGCAGTACGGAGGTGACTGCGTCGGTGACGTATGGATCGTTGTGTCCTAAGAAGTGGGGAGCAAAAGCTGCATGATAGTCAATGTACCGATTTCCATCTGCGTCCCAGAGGTGCGCACCTTGACCTTTGATGAAGACGATCTCCGGTTGAACGGCCCGGTTCACTGAGACGACGCCGCCGGGTATGAAGCGCCGATTATGACTGAAGATTTGAGCGGACTTGGCGTATGCAGCACCGCCGCCCGTGTCTATTGCGGACTCGTAACAAAATTCATCCCGAGTCGGCGTACTAGTGGAAGCAACTTGGGCGTGGAGTACTTTGTTACTATTCTGCGTAGTCATGATTAGTGCTCCTCGGCGAGTTTCTCTAACGGAGGCAGGACGTCTCCTTCGTGTGAGCCGTCCGAGAACTGCTGCAATCGCTGCTGGAATCGTCGCCAATATTCGTATTCGGCATCCCATCTCCCCAGTGCCGAAGCCAGCCGGTAGGGAGAATATTCATCCAGCCACTCCTCACGGTAAAGGGGACGCAGTTCCGTAATCGCGTCCATCAAGTCCACGATGCGTGAATGATCCTGGTAAACGACCTGAGATTCCCACTCGTTCCACCACTTGTCGGTTTCTGGACGCCTCGTACCGATTCGCCCCCACAACTCGATAAGTTCTGAGGGTGTTTGGAACTTCTGCCCCGCATAGTCGAGCAATCGAGCTCCAACCAAGAGGCTATTTAGCGTCGTGGGATCGGCCCCCGAAGCCAAAGCATGATAGAGGTGACTCTCAGCTTCCTCAGCCAACAGACGGGCCTGCCGCATATGTCCCTGGTTCTGCGCCAAGCCCTTAAGATAGGTTGGCGCAAAAGGATCCTCCCACAAGGCAAATTGCGTGGGCTGCCCCAGAACCTTTTGCAGTTCGGTTTCAGACTGAGAGAGCTTTTCAAGTGCCGCAGCGACATCCGTAGAAACATGCGCCGGATACATGATCCGTGCATAATCCGAAAAAAAATGTGGCCTGTCGATAGCCGTGGATTGCCACCCCGCTGCGGCCCCATAAGCCATCCCCGGCAGGGACATGCGTAGCAACACCTGGCCATCGTCTGTCCAGATGGAGTTGATGACGCCCAATGCATTCGATTTTCGCCCAGCCGCGATAAAGGTGTCGATATTCTCAAAAGTCGTATCGAAGTCGGGGGCAATCTGGGTCCAACTCGTCACAGCCGGCTGAACAAAATGCGGCACTTCCTTTGCCACCAGAGGCCCCAGCCAATGTTTGTATTCTTTGTCGTCAGGATCGGCACTGTAATACCAGGCGACGGCAATGAGGCCGGGCGGCAGTTCTGTAACAATCTCCGGATACCGGACCATGATGTCAGCCCAAGCCATCACTTGCTTACCACGTTGCTGAAAAAGGCGAGTAACATCAGTAAGCTGCTTCACGAACAATCGGGTTGCTGTGGCGGACGTACCCTTTTGCTTGACTGCCATCTCGATTTGGAAAGTCTCGTCGAATCCGATACTGACGAAAGGACTCGGAAACAGATCGGCCAACTGGTTAATCCAATTACTTAACAGAGCCATCACGCCGGGGTCGCTCGGGTTGAACTCGACTCCGTGCGGCAGATCAGAGAGTTGGGAGTATTCTTCCACTCGAAAGAGGTCATGCAGGTGAGCGTAGAGCTCCAGATTTGGGATGACGTCAATGTGCCGCTCGCGGCCGTAAGCTATGATCCGCCGCACTTCATCCTTGGAGAGGCGGCCTTCGGGATTGAGCAGCGGGTATCCCTCCAGCTCAATACTGGCTTCACTATAAAGGTAGTACTGGTTGGCCTTCCAACGGGCAAGGAAGTCAAGTTGCCGCTTGATCTCGGCCTCCGTAGGTAGAGGTCCGTGGCTCATGTCCACCATGGTTCCCCGGTACGCCAGCGATGGCCAGTCAAGAATTTCGACTTCTGGAAGTACCGCCTCGGCCGCGCTCCCTTCGATCAACTGGCAGAGAGTTTGCACTCCGTAGAACAAACCGGCCGACGACGACGCCTGGACTTCACCTTTGTCAGGCGTCACCTTCAAAGTGTAAGCCTCACGGGATGCCGGTCCTGGGCGTTCGCCGGGAAGCGGTAACGCGCCAACCTCTCCTCTCCGTTTAAGCACAATCAACGTACCCGAAGCCTCGCCCTGGGAGACCCGAACAGGTTCCTTGGCTACATCGGAAAGACAACCCGACAACTGCTCCGCAGCGAAGCGATCCTCAGTGCTAGGATCTCCCACCAACCGGATACCTAGGCCTCGTATTCGAAGCTGATGCGGCCCATAGTGGATCTCCTGCGGTTGAGGCAGGAGCACGTCATGTCCCGCGATTGCCCAAGCGTTAACCAAGAAAGCCTGAATCAAAACAAAAGTACAAAGCGACCAGCGCACAAGGCTTCGCTTTCTCGAGCTCGAGCACGCCTTACATCGTCTTATCTCAACGCTTGGAGTCATAATTAAATGCCTTTCTTTATCTGGAGCATGACGACTCCATGCTGGGCAACAATCGCGGTGTACTTCCCTTGGAATGACCCGAGATCTTTTTTCGCCCAGAGGTCCCGCACAAGTGAGGAAGTGCCAAGGCCGATATCTCGAAAGTCTACGGTCAGCGGCATTGCTCCCCAGCCGCGGTTAAACAGGCCCACCGCTGTGCTTCCGTCCTTCAGGGGCTTCGCCCACACTTCTAAAGGCCCTTCTTGCTTGATCCGGTGACCCTGAATGCCGAGCGGGTCCTGGTCAATCGCAATGAGCTCCGTGTTTGTGAGCAGAGCCCGCGTCTCCGCATCCATTGTTACGAGACTGTTGCCGGTAATAAGTGGAGCCGCCAGGATGCACCACAAACTCATGTGCGTCCGATACTCGTCAATGGTCATCCCCCCGTTACCGATTTCGAGCATGTCGGGGTCATTCCAGTGTCCGGGCCCAGCGAATTGCTCAAGGCCGTTTTGCCCGAATCCAAGTTCTGCCATGACGTAGTAGTCGTCACGAATGTCGTCGTCTGTACGCCACAGGTTGCCACCCACGGAGGCACCCCACTGCCAACCTTTCTGCATTCCGTATTGGCAAAGGGCATAGATCATAGGCCGACCTGTTTTCTTAAGCGCATCACCCATTTTTTTGTACGCGGCAAGTTGATCGCCCATTCCGTCATAGCTGCACAAGTCGTACTTTAAGTAATCCATTCCCCATCCGGCGTAAGTTTGGGCATCCTGTTCTTCATGGCCATAACTTCCCGGATAACCCTCGCAGGTTTTCGGGCCAGGCGAAGAATAGATTCCAATCTTTAAGGCTTTGCTATGAACATAATCGGCCAGCGCTTTCATGTCAGGAAACTTTGCATTGGGACGAATGTATCCATCGGCGTCGCGGGTTCCTTGCCAGCAGTCGTCGATCAGTATGTACGTATATCCAACTGACTTCATTCCGCTTGTAACGATCGCATCAGCCTGAGCCCGCACCACTGCGTCGCTCACTTCGCATGCAAAATGATTCCAGCTGTTCCATCCCATAGGCGGTGTGCGGGCCAGCATAGAATCTTGTGCCCAGGCAATCCCGCTCCACGACAACAAGATCAGAACGCTCAGCAGGATGCAAAAACAGTAAGATGCAATTTTCATCCTAGTTCTTCGTCCGAAGACAAGCAGTTTGCTTGACACTCTTCGTATTCCCGCTCCAGTCATGGGGTTGTGGCAGGCTTCTTCAAGCCTTAAGAAAAATTCTCCGTTTGTACATCCAGAACAGGATGACCCATTCGACCGCAAGAATCGCGACCTGTTGGAAGAGTAGCCCGGAATTGGGCAAAGCCGTCACGATCCCCCGGGTAAAGACATCGACGATTGCATCAACGTGAATAAGGCTCGAAAACATGTAAATGAAAATGGCGTTCATCCCGATGACGGTCAAAGGAAACGCCCATTTTCGATACCCGAGGATGTCAATAAGCCAATAGAAAAACAGAAGCATGAGGCACGCGCAACCAGCGGACATGAGACCGTACGAAGCCGTCCACATCTTCATAACCACCGGCACAACAAAGCTTGTTCCATAACCTATCGCCAAGCAGCCAAGTCCTAAAACTCCGATGAGCTTGACCTTACTTTGCTTCGAGCGCGCGCTCATGAGCAATTCGCCAATTAGTAAGCCGAGAAGCGTTGTGGAGATGGTTGGAATCGTGCTGAGCGCGGTCCCCCAACCTTCAATTGCATAAGGCCAGCGATCCCAGTGAGTTTGGCCGAGCAAAGCAATATCGACCCAATGAACCAGGTTGTGATTGAACACATAACTACCCGCCGGTATGCCTGGAGCCCGGATGAACGCTAAAACAAGCGCATAACCAGCGATGATCCCAGCGCCAAGCAAGGCCTGGAAACGCCAGGACTTGCGGACTACCAGAACAGCCACGAAATAGGCAATCGCGATGGGCTGCAAGGCGCTGCTCAACTCGATCAAGTACGGCGAACCGAGCAAAACCGATTCGCGCAGCGAACCCAGCAAGAAAAGGACGATGGCGCGCTGTGCGGCATGAACCAATTGTTGATGATAGGTCTGTGTCAATGAGCGCTTGGCAAACGAGAGGGGCACCGAGACTCCAACCATCAGCATGAAAGATGGCCAGATACAGTCGTAAAAACGCAGTCCTTGCCAAGGAGTGTGGCTTAGCTCGTATGCGAAAGCGTCGATGACTCGGTTGTGTCCCAGAGCAGCTAAGCCTGCCATCAACCCGTCGCCGCCAATAATCCAAAGCATCACGAAACCGCGGAAGGCGTCGAGTGAACCTAAGCGCTCGGAGGCTGCAGCGACAGGAATTCGTTTAGTCTCACGCCCAGCGTCTGCAGCACTCCTGGCGTCTACAACGGGAAGCGAAACGAGGTTTGCCACTTCTTCGTCCTTTCAAGGGGCGCAATTGCTGGCGGCGATCTGACTTCCCAATTGCTCGCGAACCGATTCCAACAAGCTTTCGTTTCTCGTCCAGCTGGTCCAGTCAGGACCGATTTTTTGGGCCTCAGCCAACGCAAAGGCAGCCTGGCCACAATTCTTGAGCAGTTGCACATATTCGTAGTCCTCGACCCCGTCCCGCAAGTATTTGAGCCGCATAGACGGAGCCACACCTTTGAGGCCTGCGGGCCCGCCCGGATAGACCAGCACCCCTTCTCCGGGATAGTCCGGGTTCTGTCTGCCTTGAGGGTCATCCCACGGGTCTGCGGACCAGTCGTCCACGCTCCAGTAAAGAAGCCCGGTTAATCCCAGACTCTGGCTGATGAAGCCGGCCTGGATGCGATAGTTGATGGGGGGGAAATCCAGTTCCCACTTCGGGGAGTATGAGTCCTGCACCAGGTCGTTATAGGACCAAGCTTTGTCCCCCTTTTGCAGGACGTAGGTCACTCGGGGAGGCGAAAAGGTCTGAGCGTCGTTATAAGCGAGCGGGAGCATCGTCCAGATATCGACGACGGATCGACCGGTCCCCAAGCCGTCATCATAAAGTTGGGGTACTGGTTCCTGGGTTACCAGGTTATCGACGCCGGCTCGATGCAAGTTCTGCGCCCAACCGATCATCGCGCGGTAGAACGCCGGGCTGGTGCAGCTGCTCTCGGGGTCCGCAGTTTCGTCATAGAGGTACAAATCGGGCTGGTGGAGTGACTTGGCGCTTTCTATCTCTGAAAGGGATGGACGCTTGGATGGATCGCATTGGCCATAGGAAACCCCGCTGAAGAAGCCGAGGTCCGTCGCGTTGAGGCCGTAGTGATTGACGAAGTTCTTTTCATCTGCCGGATCCACGGTATCCGGCATGATCCTGTTTCTGAGGAGCTCTTCGTTAACGCCGCGAACCGTTGTGCCGCCGCCGTTGAAACTGGACTTGAGAGCTGGCTCGAGCGGCAAAGTAAATGCCCACACCTCCATACAAATCTGGCCCTCGAACGCTCCCTGATCGCTTGTTACGGTGTAGGTGCCCCGATATCGGCCGTCTGCCATGCCCCGGGGCACAAAGACGTCGACCCATAAGACTGCGTTGCGTCCGGCCGCGAGATCGAACGGAACTGCTCTAAATTCGGCTTCCACGGGCGGTTTGCCTGTGGCCGGATCAAGAAACGGAATGAGCGCATCAGGGAACGTTTGAACGTTGGTGATGGGAAGATTAGGCGGGCCGTTGTACGGGCTATGATGCTTCACTGTTACGTACCATTCCCGATAGAGAATCAAGTTTGCTCCAGGAAGCACTGCGCCGCGTGGGCCCACCAACTTGGAAACTGAAAAATTGACATTGGTGAGTCCACCGCTAGGCGCCTGGATCGCAACCTGGAACGATTCGTATTCACCTCGGGCCACATGAATCACTGCGTTGGTTCTGCGACCTGGTGCATCGATCGGTCCCACCCGATGCAAAGAGCTTGGAACAACCCACACAACGGGCGCCGCACCAAAAGCTCTGCAGCAGACTAGAAGTATCCAAGCTATCGTCAACGATGCTACCTTTTTCGTCTTTTTCATCACGAATGGAGATTGGGGCGGGCCAGAGCTTTCAGGCTCCGGCCTCTTCTTGCTTATCAGTTCCGGAGCTCCTCACCCGCGACCATCACCTTTTGAACCTTTTTGGGTACATTGAGGTCGTTGGTGGTGAACTTCACGGCCTCTTTTAACAGCCTCGATGAACCGGAGCTTAGAGTCGTCACGGGACTGAAGTCGATAATCAGCGCGCAGGCGCTTGCGGCTGCGAGCGATGTGCTCGAGGTGCATTCGTTATCGCCGGAGGCCTCCGGGAAGTCTGGTGGATAGGTTAGTACGAAAAAGTTCAACGAAGCGTTGCCGATGTTTTCTACTTCCACTGTCTTTGGACTGTCCTTGCTGGTCGAGTTGATCTTCGTGGGATCAAACTTCAAAGACGGCGCATCTGCGCGGTCGATCTTCGTCACCTGTTCGTTGAAAGTATCAGCCACATAGAGGTTGCCGGATCCATCTAGGGTCACGCCGTTGGGAACGTCCAGTCCGGTGCTCACCGTGGTCTGGTTGCCGCTCGGCGTCACTTCGTACACGGTGTCGGTGGCTGAATCAGTGATGTACACGTCCTCGGCCGCATCCACGGCGACGGCTGCGGGACTGATGAGCCCGCTCCCAATCATGGTCTGGGTGCCGTTCGGCGTGATCTTGAACACCGTTGCGTCGAAGGTATCGGCGACGTATACATTGCTGGCCGCATCTACAGCCACGCCGGCTGGCGTATTGTATCCGCCGCCCACCATGGTCTGCGCGCCACCCGACGTTATCTTGAACACCGCGTCGACGAAGGGATCGCTAACGTAGACGTCGCCGGCTCCGTCCACAGCCACGCCTACGGGATAGGAGAATCCGCTACCCACCATGGTCTGCACGCCGCCCGGTGTCACCTTGAACACCGCGTCTGCTTGACTATCGGTGATATACACATTGCCCGCCCCATCCACAGCGACATCTTCCGGCACCTCAAGTCCAGTACCTACCGTGGTCTGAGTTCCACTGGGCGTTATCTTGAACACCTCTTGAAGGCCAATGTCGGTGACGTACACATTGCCCGCCGCGTCCACAGCGACGCCTTGGGGACTGATAAACTTGCTGCCCACGCTGGTCTGCGCGCCACCCGGCCCAAAGACCACCTGCGGCCCAGTGCCAACCCCAAAAACGAGCACCGTGGCCAGAGCGGTGCTGGTTTTGCTGGCGCCGGAATAAAACACCACCGCGCCCCGGCGCAGGCCGGTGGCCAGCGGCTTGAAGGTTACGTTGACCACGCAGTTGGTAGCCGTGGTGTAAGTCGTCGCCGTGCAGGTACTCCCTGTTGCCTGGGCGAAGTCCTTGCCCGCGATGCCAGTGGTCAACACGGCGATGCTGCCCACTTTCGTGCCTGCATCGATCATGAAGGGCAGGGGAACCGTTGCGCTGGGCGATCCCACTGCCTGGGAGCCAATGTTTACGCTCGGCTGGACCCCGTTGAAGGTCACCTGCGCCCGCGCCGCAATTGGCAGCAGCAGGCAGGCCAGGGCGAGAACAAACAAGCTAAGCGGCATCCGTCTGAGCCGCGGCGGGCAGAAAGAAAAGGCAAAAGGTTGTATCATCGTGGCCTCCAAAGTTCGTCTAATTGTGGACCCTCAACTGCCGCCCTCGAGCTGCGACCCTATCGAGGGCTGAATGTGTCCAGCACCCAACTGTCCTTCGGGTGAGAATTCGAGCGGCTTTACCGGAACAGCCGCAGCCGCGCGCTCGACACGCTTTGGCTTACTCCTGACACGTTTTACTTAAACAAGTCACTCAGGTCGTTCGTCTGAGGGTTAGCCGCGGCCCCCAAGAGCGGCCCGACGTGGAAGATTTCCTGGAACGTTTTCAGTGTCGAGCTATGGTCGTAGTGAATGCTATTGCTGTAAGCCGTCTTACCCCCGCCCTTGGCAAATGGCGAAAGCAAGAAGAAGGGGATCGGGCCGTCGCTGAACTGGTCGGTATCTTCGGCTTCATCCCAAACGATGATCAAGGCACCCCCTTCTTTGTACTCAGAGGACTCGAGAATGAGCGGCACATTTTGCTTAAGCCAGGTATCTCCCCGAAGCGTATTGTCAGCAGGTTCCGTGGTATCGCAGGGAGAAACCCCCTCGTGACCGTCATGGCACACGTCGGGCACGATGAAGTTGTAGCGCGCCACGGTATGGTCGGCTAGATCTGTCGCTAACTGGTAATATGGCCGGACGTGCGATATACATTCGGCCGAGTTAGGGTTCGGCGGATTGCCAGCGACATCCGTGAAATACACGAATGCGAGATGTTCAACGTCGAGATCGGAGAAGTCAATCGGGCATGTATCGAAGACGGGGCTGCCAAAATCGGGCTCTGCGTAGACCATCCAGGAAATACCCGCATCCTGAAGAAGTCTCACCAAATGCTTAGCATCAATGTTAAACGGAGGCTGGCCGGGCTGAGTATCAGCGAGCACGCCGAAGTTGGTCCCGGCTTCCAGCCACAAATAATTCGGCTGGCTGGGATGGTTACCCGGAGGATTGTAATACTGCTCGGCGTGCGCCGAGGTATTGAGCAGTTCGCCGTTGGCGTACGGGGCCAGCGGGTTGCCTTTGATATCTGGGTCCCCAAAGGAGGCACCGGCATCGTTGCCCGTCCAATTGTGATTCTCCATGAGTATGATCCAGACCGTCTTGACCTTGCTCATTTGTGCATTCGTAACCACTGGCATCACCACCAGCAGCAACAGGGTAGTTACACTGAACGCCAAAAGCTTCCGTAAATGTTTCACAGTCCCTCCATAATTTTGTTCTAACTGCGGCCTAACTAAGCCTCTGCATCATGACTGAAATGCCAGTACCAGATTCCTTGCGTGGCTCCGGTTTTGGGTACAGCAGAATCATTGGACTCCTCGTGAGGTAATGGATATCGATGCCCCTCCTCAATCACCAGAAGAACTTCAGCGCGAACGTCATATTCCGCGGATCGGTCTGGACGCCGGTAATCCGGCCGAACGTGCAGCCGGTTTGATGCACTAGGTCGACCGAGTCGTCCGGATCGGGCGGCAGGCAATATGTTGTATTGGGAAGCCCCAAATTTTGATGGTTCAGAGTGTTGAACACTTCCCACTGGAATTCGACGTACCTAGCCTCGGCCAGATGGAAATCCTTCATCAACGAGGAATCAAGGTTCCAAAAACCGGGACCACGAATGGCATCCGTCCGCGGCTTCATGTTTCCGAACGTCCACGCCTGAGGATCGGAAACCGTATAGTTCACGTCGTTTCCAAAAGCGGGCTCGAAGGCGGCGGGATTGATCCAATCCGCGATCTGCTCGGCTTTGCTGCGATGCCCTTTGAAATGGGGATCGCCGATCATGTTGCACCTGCCTCCCGACACCGTGTTGGCGGTTCCCGGGGTGCTTAGCACTTGCAGTTCGCTGGCGGGGCACGAAATGGGCAGTGGCAGACCCTCCTGGGCGTTGAAATTGCCACTCAGTTTCCAGCCTCCGAGAATGTCGCCCGCGATACCTTTCCGGTTCAGAAAGGCTTTGCCGCTGCCTACCGGCAGGTCGTAGGTAGCGGCGACGTTAAACTGTTGGGGTATATCATCGACCGCTATAGCGCGATCGGCATTCCGGTTGTCCGGATCCTGAAATGTCCACGGGCCGCCGAAAGTGCTCTCCAATTGCCCCCCCCGTCCGCCGATAATTCCATTGCGGGTGAAATGAATCGGATCGACTGCCTCCACTCCCGCTCCACCCACGGACCAGTTATCCATCTGCTTGGAGACCGTATAAGCAACGATGAAGTCCAGGCCATGGGAAGTCCGCTTTTGCACCCTCAAGTTCATTCCGTTATACGTAGTCATGCCCTCGAACGTGCCGCTCGTCGGAACCGTGGGGAAGAAAGGATAAGGCTCCAAAAGAGTTGCGAGGGATAACTGCGTCACGGGCCCATTAACCGGATTTCCATACAGCAAGCCCAACTGCGTTGCCGTTTGACCCGAATAGTACTGCGAAATGTTGTAATTGTTGAAAAGTTGAGCTTGGTACTTGAGCTTGTCCTTAGTTGGGACATTGTTGTAAAGGTAGCTATTTGGCCCGCTTCCCGACAAGTGGGTCCCGTGAGTGCCCACATACGCTAGAGTAACCGCAAGTTTGCCGGGAAGCTCCTGTTGAATTTCGAAGGTGTAGCTTTGCACCATGGGATCGCGAGTTGGTTTGACAAAGGCGTAAGTGCCGCCAAGAAGGTTTTCACGAGTCTGTGCCGGAAAGGGTCCGGTTATGGATGGGAACAAGAGATTCGTCTTGTTGGTGGTGGTGTCGCTCAGGGGAAAGGCCTCGCAAGGTCCGTCAAACGCAACGCACTGCGGGTAAAAACTCTGGCTCCAATCTGCGCCTTGGCCCCATCCGGCTCCGTTGACGACAGATTGACCGGGTGCGTTGAAATTTTCGATTGCGTCGGTATAGAAAATATCATAACCGCCGCGGATAACCGTTTTGCGGAGGGCGGAAGGCGACCAGGCAAAGTTCAAGCGAGGGGCGAAGTCGGTGTGGTTGGCGGGAAAGATGTCGCCATTGGGGAATCCCGGGCTCCCTTCATAGATGTTTTCACCCGGCAGCCCGGTCTGGGGATTCAGGCAAGTAAAGCAGAAGTTCCCCATCGGGTAATAACGAGCCTTGAAATAACCGTTGAGATCGTAGCGCAAGCCCAGATTTAAGGTGAGATTGGGCTTCACGTGGAAGTCATCTTGTACAAAAAAGCCCCAGGAGCGCCAGCGGATATAGGGCGACTTCAACTTGCCGGCGAACCCACTACCGTCAGCGGGAACGGCTCCCATCATAAATTGCGCCAGACCATTGCCCCCTTGGAACGAATTCGGATCCTGGGCCAAGGAAGCGTTAAAGTCGAAGGTGGTGGGATCGTCGCTTTCGTAGCTGGCATGGTCCAGGCGATAAATAAAGCCCATCTTCATCGTATGCTTGCCCATGATCCGGGTCACGTTGTCGATAATCGTATAAGCTTCTGATCCCGTCGCAATGTTGACCCAAGGTTCGGGACCGAAGTCCATCCCGTTGCCGCCTCCGGGAACATTATCGATTTCAAAATTCGGCGTGGGAAAGTAAGAATTACTGGGCAACCGGATCGGCGCCAACTCTTGCTCTACCTGCGACTGAGATGTGACGCTATTGGGATAAGGATGCGACAGGGTCGAGAGGAATTGGCGGCTGAAGCTGACGCGAAACTCATTGATGAGATTGGGGGTGAAAGCGTAAGTGTGGCCCAGCGCGACAACCTGGCTGCGAATGCCGAAATTATAGGGCGACCCAAAGCCGATGAGTTCCTGAGGGAACGTGGGGCCAGTCCACGGCACCTGGTAATTGCGATACTGGCTAGGGCTGAACAACCACTCAAAGAAATATTTACCCTTTCCAGTTTGATGGTCAACCTTGATCGAAAGATTAATGGGATCCTGGCTGCCGCCACTCCTGCCCTCGAAGTTGTTGCAGATGCTGTAGGCGCCACTCGCCGCCAAGGGACATCCACCCAAAGTATCGATATGGTTGGGTAAAGGGAATGAATTCACGAAGAACATCGCTGTGGGATCCAGCATGGCGGCCGGAATCTGGCTGCTGAAATTGCACGTCTGCACCGGCACTGGCATCGCCGCGCCCGCTTCCACCACTGTGTTCAAGCAACCGTTAGCGGTAAGAGGCGTCCCCAAGGCTGTGCGCTGGAAGGTACCATCCGATAGCGGTCCCGCCGTGGTCTCGGGATTCCAGAGCCCGTTACCAACGACGTTGGGATCTTCGCTGAAGTTTCCTTGGCGCATCAGAGGGGTCGGAACGGTGTACGCGTTGTTGCCGCTCTGGTGAAGAATCGAGGCGTCAAGAGAAAAAAAGAAAAAAGTCTTGTTCTTGCCGTTGTAAACGTGAGGAAGAATGATCGGCCCTCCCAACGTCCCACCAAAATTGTTGAACTGCACCAGGCTTTTGCCGAAGCCTCCCTTGATGTCAAAAGGGTTGGTAGCGTTGGTCGCGCTGTTACGAAGATATTCGTAAACATCCCCGTGGAAAGCGTTCGTTCCCGACTTCAGAACGACGTTAAAGACCCCACCCCCAGTGTGCGAGTACTCGGCCGATAACCCGGTGGTGATGGCCTGAAATTCCGAGACGGAGTCGGGAGAAGGATTGACCACTATGTTTTCCCCGAAGCTGGAAATGTTGAGGTTGCCGTCGAGATACCAGGCGTTGGTTCCACTCTGCCCGCCGTTCACCGCAACCGCCGAACCCAGGAGGTGGGTCGGATCCGGGAAGGTTCCGAAATCGCTGTCGAAACCGAAATTACTTCCGGGAGGACCACCCACGTTGTTCACGCCCGGAAGCAAGAAGGTTAATTGCTGTAAATCCCGGCCCGCCAAAGGAACATTCTGGATGATGTCAGGTTGCAAAGTACTGCTGAAGTTGCTGGCATCCGTCTCCAGCAGCGGCACGTCGGCCTTGACTTCTATTTTTTCGTTGATCGACCCGACCGTCAACTTGGTATTAACCCGGATCACTTGGGCAGCAGGCACCTCGATGGCTGTGATATCCAACGAAGTAAATCCGCTTGCTGCGAAATGGGCACGGTAGGTGCCCGGTACTAAAGCCTCCGCTCGATAGTAGCCGGCATCGTTCGTTTTGGTGGTCGTCACCACATTTGTAGCGACGCTAGTAATAGTGACCTTCACTCCGGACATTACCGCGCCTTGAGGATCAGTCACGCTGCCTTCGATTGCTCCTCGATTCAGCTGCGCTGACAGAACCGTTGTGCAAGCTAGGAGCAAACCGAACTGTACAGAGAGGAAAGACAACCGCCGTAGAGCCATCCCAACCTCGGTTTCTCCCAGTCCAGGGATCCACGCCTGTCTCATCGAGTCGCCCGCTCATAATACGCAGCCGACGTTAAACCCTTAATCAACTAGTTCCCCTTAGCCTGAGATGTCAACCGATTTCGCCGCTGCGGTGTTTTTTTCGTACAATCGGCTGAACGGCGTGTTTTCGGCACTCACGAATGCAGGTAGAGCCATACAGGCATTTCGATGGCGGTTATGACTGAATTCCTGGTTTGGATTCCGGCTGGACTGACGAAAGATCGCGGGCGTTCAAGAAAAGGAAAACTTAGTACCCACGCGAGCGAGCGATATGATCGGTCCCACATTCGCTTCCCCGCTCCTCCCCGCTCCCCGCTCCATTGACCCATCAATCGCATTCTGCTAAGGTTTGTCGGGCTATCCAGCTGATTGGACGCCAGTACGCGATTACTGTTGAGGGTCTGCCATGGCCCAACTTAAAGAATATTCCGTACCCTCGATCGAGCGGGCACTCTCCGTACTTCAATGTCTCGGCCACTCGAAACGCGGCTTCTCTATTTCCGAAATCGGTCGAAGGCTTAAGATTCCGAAGAGTTCGGCTCATCTCATCCTAACCACTTTAGAACGAAGGGGTTTCCTCCAGAAGAATACGCAAACTGGTAGATATTCTTTTGGCTTGCAGTTGGTTAGCCTGAGCAGGAGCGCGCTCGAGAACCTCGATCTGCGCGAAGAAGCTAGACCTTTCTTGCGCTGTCTGATGCAAGAAAGTGGGCTCACCGTACACATGGCAGTACTGGAACGCGATGAAGCGGTAATCATTGAAAAGGTTGAGGCGCCAGGACTGGTCAGGCTGGCTTCATGGCTCGGGCGCAGACTCGATGTCAATTGCACCGGAGTTGGAAAGGTTCTCATCGCGTTCCTCCCCAACGACGAACTCGATTATCTCCTTCGGACCAAAGACTTCGCCCGACACAATAGCCGCACAATCATTTCAAAGAGCGCTTTGAAAAGAGAGCTTGCGCTCGTTAAACAGTCCGGGTACGCGCTTGACAATGAAGAGGATGAACCTGGGCTATGTTGCATTGGAGCTCCCGTGTTCGACGAGAACGGGAAGGCGGTGGCCGCAATCAGCGTAGCGGGAACGACAAACCAAATTGGAATCGATCGTGTTCCGATACTAGCGCGCTTGGTGACGCGGGCTGCACGGAGAATTTCGTCACGTCTGGGTTACGTAGCGCAAGAGGTTGGCACTGCGTAACAGGCACATCCAACTCGAGATCAACATTTCCATCGGGGAAATCTGAGCGCAACTCGAGGCGTGCCGGTGCTCCGCCGTTACCGAATCTTCCCCCGCGCGGCTACACGCCAAGAGCCTACCACCTCGCCGTTGCGGAGGGTAGAAACCTCGTCGTGCATATTGACACACGTGCACACGTGGTTCGGAATCACGGTCAAAATCTCGCCTACGCGAAATTGATGGTTTGCACCAGTGATGTCAAGATATCCATGCTCCTCGTTGAGCTTGATTAGTTTGGCCTCCGGAGCCTCGATCACGTAACCATAGCCTTCTCGAGGGCCGGAGCTCAAGAGGTCTGAGGATAATGCCTTAGATCCCGCATCGATGATGGCCCGACCGGCCACGGCCGTACTAACGACAGTGACCACGACTCGCGCCGAGCAGTCTTCAAGCTTGCATACCCCTTGGTAATAAGTATTGAGGTCGTTGTAGACATAGGTTCCAGGACGCACCTCCGTTAATCCCGCTATTTGATGGGAGAGAAATGCTCCCGGCGTAGAACCACCGGAAACGATTTCAACTGGTATGCGTGCCTCAGCAAATGCCTGCAAGACGCGATGTACTCGCTCCGCCACCTGAGTGGTGATCCGCTGCCGTTCTGCTTCGCTGCCCCAGATGTTTCCCGCATATAGCATGAGACCACGGAACTTGAGTCCCGGCATCTCCAGGATCTTAGTCGCAAGTTCGACGCAAGCTGCACCTGGCTCGAGCCCACAGCGTCCGAGTCCGACGTCGAATTCCACCAGCACACCCAACGCGGACTCCTGAGCTCTTGCGGCGCGCGAAACCTCCCTCGCCGTTGCCTCGTCGTCCAGCGCAAGCAGGATAGGCCGTGTCTTGGCCAGGGCGGCGAGCCGACGCAGCTTCTCCCCTCCAAAAATCGGATACGCCACCAGAATCTCTGCGTTTGTAGCCGACGCCATCACTTCTGCTTCGCCCACCTTGGCCACGGTTAAGCCGCAGGCTCCTCGCTCAAGCTGCATCCGCGCGACTTCGGGTGTCTTGTGCGTCTTGGTGTGCGGTCGTAAACCGAGTCCGTGCTCGCGGCAGTAGACTGCCATCCGCTCAAGGTTACGTTCGAGAGTGTCCAAATCTATTGTCAAGGCAGGCGTGGATATCTCACCACGCTGCACTAAAGCTGCTACCCCGCTGGGACGTTCGCACACTTCAACCATAGGCCTCCGCTACTGAACACTCTTATGCTTCCCGACCGCGCACCCGGCCTGTCGAGCTCAGCCGCGCAATGCAGTCGATCTCCACCTTAATTTCAGGCAGGGCACAGCCAACCGTTGTTCGTGCCGGAGGATTCTCGGGGAAGAACTCCTGGAAGACTTCGTTCATCCCTTCAAAATCCTTTAAGTCAGCCAGGAAAACACCTACCCGGACGACGCCGCGGAGTGAACTTCCGGCAGCTTCCAAAATGGCTCGAATGTTCTTCAGCACTCTTCGAGTCTCAGACCGAATGTCTCCCAGCTCCAGTTGATTGTCGTCAGGATTAATCGATCCCTGCCCCGCAACAAAGACGAAATCGCCCGAGACGATCCCTTGGGAATAGACACCGCTTGGCCTTGGTGCCTTTGGAGTCTTAACAACCTTGCTCATATTTAGCTCTTGTAATCACGCTCTGGAGCCGCAAACAATCAAGCTAAACTCCGGTCTCAATCTGACATTTTCTAGTTGCCGGCGGCTTGTTCAGCACACTCAAATTGACATCGAACGCAGTATATAGCACCGGGTTGGGGAAAGATTCCGCGAATTCCAACCTGTTGGACAAATATCTCAGCAAGGATCAGAGCACGCTTGACGTGGTCGGGCAGCGGCCACTAGAGTCCTGTCGAGCTCAGGCATTGGAATTTCCGCACGAGAATTGGCGGCTGAAACAAGGGAGATCTTGTGAGCACGCTTCGATGGACCTCAGCGATTCTCGTTAGCATGGGGCCCCTGGTTGCACTCGTTGGTCCGGCGCCTGCACAGACCACCGCTAGTTCGGTGAGTAGTGTGCTTCAAGAGCGCATCCAGCCCGCCGCCGTGACCGCATTCCAGCTGCAGCGCTACCTGACGAAGCGCATTCCCAAGTTGTCATCCCCCTCCAGCCCTGGGCAGTGGGAGGCAGAAGAGCGAGAATTACGGGACCACATCTTCAAGGACATCGTTTTTCACGGCTGGCCTCGCGAATGGGCGGAGGAGTCCCCGCATTTTGAGGAAACTGGCGTCATCGAAACCGGTAAGGGTTACCGGCTGCGAAAGTTTCGTTACGAAATCGTGCCCGGTTTTGAGTCGACCGCAATTCTCTACGAGCCGGAAACAATCAGTGGAAGAGCGCCAGCCATTCTTAATCTGATCGGCCATGAGGTGGCCGGCAACGCCGTAGAATACGAGCAGAAACGTTGCATCAATTTCGCCAAACGAGGCATTCTGGCGCTGAGCCTCGCGTGGCCGGGCTTCGGCGAACTTGCCCAGCCCGAAAACTCGCACGACTATGGAGCTCACCTCGACCTCGTCGGTTCTAATGCGCTCGGATTCTTTTACCTTACTATGCGGCGCGGACTGGATTATCTGGCAAGCCTGCCACAGGCCGACCCGAGCCGGCTTGGGGTCACCGGCCTGTCAGGCGGGGGCTGGCAAACCACCATGCTGGGCGCTCTCGATCAGCGCGTCGCGGTTTCGGTAGAGGTAGCGGGTGTCGGGTCGCTCGAATCCAACCTTGCTCAGCCCCTCGACGCCGACGAAATTGAAGAAAACGCCAGCGACCTTACTCGTGGCGAGGACTACCCGCTCTTTGTCTCCATGCGCGCCCCTCGTCCTACCCTCCTGATCCACAACGCGGAGGATGACTGTTGCTTTCGCGCTGATCTCGTGAAGCCCTACATCTACGACCGCGTCCAACCCTACTTCCGTCTGTTCAAGAAGCAAGACGAACTGGCCTGGCATGAGAACCGCGATCCCGGGACTCATAATTATCAGCTCGATAATCGTGAGCAGGCCTACAGCTTCTTCAGCAAGCACTTTGGCCTGCCCGTCGAGCCTAACGAGATACCAAGTGATGATGAAATCCGATCTCCGCAGGAGCTATCAGTTCCCTTGCCTCCGAAAAACTTGACCATTGCCGGACTGGCCAGAAAGCTGGCCGGCCAGATCAGGCACCCGCCAATTCCAGTGGGCGGTGGGCACATCCCATGGATGCAATCGCAGCGGGAACTGCTTAAGTCAGTCGTTCGTTACACCCCGGTCTCCGTCGAGAATCCCTGGAGGATGGCTAACAGCAAGCACCTGGGATTTGAAAGCTTGTCGTATCGCTTCGACTTCTCGAATGGTCTCAGCGCCACAGGAGTATGGCTTAAGGCTATCTCGGCGCCAGTAGACGGGCCGATCACCATCGTCCTCAGCGATGAAGGTTACACGGCAACGGCAGAAATGGTCTCCGAACACATCAACCGCAGCGAGCAGGTGCTCGCCCTGGACTTGCTCTTCAACGGCGCTATGGTCGCGGAGGAACCTGATCGGGCGGACTGGGAAATGTTGGCTGCTACCACGGGAGACCGTCCCTTGGGCTTGGAGGCGGCGCAGTTGCTGGCGGTGGCAAACTGGCTGCGGACCGGCACTGGGCCCAGCAACATTGCCATTGAGACGGAAGGTATCCGTAACCAGGTCATCAGCCTGGTAGCTGCCGCAGTTGAGCCCACCGCTTTTCCTCGCCTTGAGAGTCATCACGGCATGGAAAGCCTGCGGTATCTCCTGGACAAGCCTGTACCTTACCGCTCTGCTCCCGACCTTTTTTGCCTCGACCTCTACAAGTACTTTGATCTGGATCAACTCGCGATGATCGCCGCTCCCACCGAAATAAAACGGCTCGAAAGCGCCGCCGGTCTCGTACCGTGAAAGAGAGGATCTCTTAGTTGAATGACTCCGCCAAGCTGCCATCGCCTCCAGTCGAACCAGGTACGCTTGGGTTCGAGCGTGATTCCTTACAACCTGCAGAACCTGTGTCGTCGCTTGGCGCTTCCGAAGAAGATCGGGAACTGATCGCTGCCGAGCCTGCAGGCGCCGGCAGAAGAATCGTCGCTACTTCTTGCTTGCTGTTGTTATGCTTCGCTGCGATTTCGGGTGCCGCCACCGCGACTCCGCCCGCTATTCGCTCTAAGCCTTACCGAGTCTTGCTTGTGGTCGAACACTGGAGCGACCCTTACGGCTTAGTAGTGAATAGTGAAACCGACAAATTCCAACCTGTCGCGGCTCTCCTCAAAGCGTGGTCGGTTCCCTTTGACATTCTGCGATTAGACCAACAGCATCTCGATGCCTCATATCTGTTTCGTCGCTCAGGAGGAATTCGCTATGGCGCTGTTATATGGCTCGCCGATCCTCCATCTTACGGTGAGCAGGATCTTATCTCTCTGGAGGCAGCGACACGCGCTGGGACTAGTCTGATCATCGTCGATTCCCGGTTTCTTGACCCTACGCTTGACAAGTTACTGGGTCTGAAATTCAAAGACTTCTACACGTCAACGGATACCTTCCGAGTAACACGGGAGCACTACATCACACATGACATTGCAGCCGGCAAGAATGCTCCGTCGGCGCAGAGTCATGACTATTCAGATCGCTTATGGGTTCAGCCGACGATCGCGGAAGTTCTGATTGCTCAGGGCCAACACCCTGCCTTGACCCTGAATCAACTAGGACTGGGGATTTCTGCATTATGGTTGGGATCTCCAAATTTATCAGTGCTGTGTGAGTCCTCCTTTTGGAGAAACCTTTTCTTCCGTTCGCTAGTTTGGAGCCTGGGTTATGTGGTTGTGCCCAACGTGGATTATGCTCATCGCATTATTTTCGAGCTTGACGACTGGGGAACGGCAGACAAGGGTTTCCTCTCTTATTGGCGCTATCTCGAGCCGAGTGAGGAGACGATTCGCCAGAACCTAATTGTGCCGTTGCAACAACATCATGGCATCGCAAGCGCCGAGGTCAACACGGGATACGTTGACCGGCAATCGAAACGGGTCGTGTCACCCTGGATTCAGAGATTCACCGATCTGTATGGACTGCATCAGGACTATGCCTCGACCCGCAAAGGCCTCAAAGACGCAGCCGATGCAGGCGTGCTGGACATCGAAAGTCACGGATGGACTCATATGGAGCCCAACCTGGAATCGCCCCCGGGCCCTTGGTGGACGGCAGATCTGGCGGGAGAAGGCTCGATGGTCGGCTGGTACGCGGAGTTTGAAGACCAGCGACGCGGCGAGGAAGTCCCGGCGGTCACACAGATTTATCATATGAAGCGCTCGCTAGAGGAATTGCAGGAGGACTTTGGACAGCAAGCGCTGGAGTTGAAACCTGGCAATAATTCATGGTCAAAATCCCAATTCAATAATACCGCGGGGCTGGCGGCGCGCGTTGGCTTTGGTCTCTTTCACGGCGATAAGGCTACCTACTATCTCGACCACGAACTTGTTATCGATATGGCGGACGTCATTCCTGACTTTAATAGCGGCTATGACCTCCTGGGCGATCTCAATCCCGAACGATGGCCGGATCATCCGGATGGACCTGTAATCCTCGGATTTCATGACCGAGATATTGCGCTGGATCATAACTTTATGGAGCGGCTCTTCGCGGTTCTGCCAACTAACTACGAAACGTTCGGAACTAATCAGTACATAGGGATTATCCATACCGAAGTCAAGTCGTCCGCAGACGGTGACGGCTTGCAGCTCACATTTACTCAAGATAGCCACTACTGCGCATACTTCGCGAATCATTCTTCTTCATGGCGGCTGTGGCTTTCCGACCCGTTACGGGAGCAGTTGGCGGGTTCACATCTGGAAGTATCGATAGACGGTAAACCTACCAGGATAAAAACGGCAGATCTCGATCATGAAGATTTGACGATCGATCTTCCTCCTGGATTGGGGATCCACGCTTGGAAGGTTGAAGCAGCGAGGAATAGCAAAGAACCTTGAAGGATAGATATGTCACATGGCCACCATTGGTCCGCACCGTTAACAGGAAAAAGCGAGTTAAGATGTGGAAACAATGTGATGCACTGGCCAGAGGAGTTGACCAGGCTGCCAGAAGATCGACCAGTTAGAGTTCCTTTGTGGCGACTCTTTTCGGCACAACAACAGTGCTCGGCGAAAACGGGGGCGTTATCGCGGACGAGCACCTTAAATGCAAAATCGGATGGGGCAGATTAAACTGGATATTATCCAGGAAGGTTTTCGCCTCGGCCCGGCCTGATTCAGTGTGACACCTCGTGTGTGCGGGACTGCTATGCAGGCCATTTGTAATGATCACGCGCGAGCCAGATCTCGAACAGATTGCTGAAGCGCCGATCATCGGCAACAACCCTCGGCGAGAGGTCAGAGTGGTAGTCAAAGATGGGGTGGGGAGCGGCGTATTGTTGGTATAACCGCGTGGCTGTTTCCGAATGCAGAAGGAAGTTATCGGTGATGAATGTCATGACCACGAGGTACGCCGCACCACGGAGTGTTCTGACGCACCATCCGTAAACACCGCCTCCTTTGTTGGTTCGGAAACGCGGTTCAGGGCCAGAGTAATATCCCGGTTGCCCCCGCCCTTGAGCCGAACCAGCGCCGAGGTGCCCACGGCCGCTGCGCAGGACTGCACCAAGGCCTCCTGCACCTCTTCAAGATCTATGCCTGGGTCGTTCGGAGCCGGCTTCGACGTCCGCACGCGGACCAGTTCGAGCTCGCGCACGTTCTTGCATTCGATCGGCGAACCGCTTTCGGCATTCACCACCGCGTTGCTGAGGCTAAATCCGTGCGCGTGGGAGCAGGAGACGCCCTTTGCTGCTGCCTTCACGAATATGTTGTCGAGCCTCAACGCTTGAATCGGACTTTCCGGAAGCCCTTCAACGACGACGGCACGCTGTGCGCCATCCACCAGAATGTCGCTGCAGTGGAAATTTCGAAAAGTGGGCGTGCGTTCATCCACCGGGTGTGGGGAGTCCCGGTCCTGGTCCTCGTAGAGCATGCTGAAAACAACGCCCGTCTCGCGAATATTTCGCATGACGATGTTTACCGCCGATACATTCTCCATGACATTGCCCCGTCCCCGCGCAGTCCTGAAATACAGACCGCAGCTTGTGCCTTCACATGCGCAGTTGCTAATGGCAACATTACGCACGCCGCCCGCGGTTTCACTGCCGATCCCTACTCCGCATCCGCCGTCATTGAATACGCAGTTTGTCACCACTATGTTCCCTGAAGGCGGGAAGGGTTTTCCGGGAATCTGCTTGTAACCGGACTTGATCATGATGCAGTCATCGCCGGTGCTGATGTAGCAGTTGGAGATGCGGACATTCCGGCAGGATTCGGGATCGATACCGTCTGTGTTCCAGGAGTCGCGAGGATTGAGAATGGTTATCCCTTCAATGCGAACGTCTTCGCATAAGACCGGATGCACAGTCCACGAGGGAGAATTCTGAATAGTCAATCCGCTGATCAGGAGATTGTGACTGCGATAGAGATTGATCATCCGCGGACGGGGCCAGGGGAGCGGCGACCCGGGAGGATTCTCAGGCTCTCTTCCCACGATTCCGAGTTTCTTGCGCAGTTCTTCGGTCTTGCCCCATCTTTCTAGCCACACGGCTCCTTGACCCTCCAGAATTCCTCGGCCAGTAATCGCAACGTTTTCGAGGCCAATGCCGGTGATGAGGGAAGCGTAAATCTTGCGCTCCAGGCCCTCCCACCAGCCTGCAATCGTCGGATAATCGGCAAGGTTAGTGCTTCCCAGCAGAGTGGCTCCAGCCTGAATTTCGAACTCCAGATTGCTCTTCAAGAAAATCGGTCCCGTCAGAAATTTCCCGGGCGGAACAAAAACCTTGCCGCCACCCGCGTCGGTGCACGCGTTAATGGCCGCCTGAAGGGAGGCCGTGCAAAGCGTACGGCCGTCGCCGACGGCGCCAAAATCGAGCACATTTACTGCATGTCTCGAAATTGCTTTGGGAGGGGTAGTCGCTTCGGTTGCGCGTCCGGAATAGAGCAACGGCTCGGCGGCGGCCCCGCCGGAGAGAGCAACTGAGCTTGCCGCAAGGCGCTGGATGAATGCGCGGCGCCCAGGATCCTTAGTTGCCATTCCGTCCCTTTCCTAAGAAAGTGTGTTTGCTATGCCTGATAGCGCCGATCTGCGGCTTTCGTTCCTTATTGGCTGAGCCAGGGGGTTCGCGCTATCCCTATCGTGAAGCCACACATTATCTCCTCTAGAGATTTGAATGTTAAGTGATTTCTGCCGCTCTTCCTAGCGGGTGTCCAGTTAGATGGACGTTTTGTACCGTTCTGCCGCGGGGCCGACCGGGTGAAGATTGAATGGTCAGGACAAGAAGACATACGGCCCATATGGATCGTGATGTCACGTGTTCGTCGGCAGGATTATGTCCAACAATACAGAACCTTGATCCGAGCGTACAGCAGGTGGGGATCAGCCGCTTGCGTGCGTTGAACGTTACTCAACTGCGGGAACTCGACAAGACTTTAGTGATTCAAGACAACGATAAACCGCTTGCCGTATTGCTAAAATACGAATACTTCCTAGCAATGCAGGAACGGATATCTCGCCTTCGGACAAACGTCCGCCAAGAAGGATGCGCCCAGTCAGAATTTCTCCAAGGAAGGTGCGGTCATATGCGGCAGCGGAAATTCTCGGAAACCAATACGGCGACTGCAAAGACAAGCACACGCTGCTGGCGGCATTGCTGAGCGCCGTCGGAATCCGCGCGTACCCGGCCTTGACCAACAGTCAGACGTCAGTGGATGAGGACGTACGATCCACGGACATTAATCATCCGTGTCCTCGTAGAGGCAGGCTGGCTGGGGGAGTGTCGGGAGATGAGATTATCGATTTTCTCGAAGCCAGCTTTGGCGTATTCCAGATGCAGCAATCTGGCAATGCGGCTGGCTGGGACCGGGACAGACTTCGCCAGGCGTTGGATGATCTTGCGCGACACGGCCTCATTGAACGCGATGAAAACGGCCATTTTCATCTCACGCCCCTCGGCAGGCTCGTAGGACAGAGCGCCGTCGGAGTCGAGACATTACTCCGTGCGGTCGCTTGCCTACGCGCTTTGCGCGCCGATGAAATCACCGATCCGGCATCGATTACGATCTCGCAGGCGAGCGTAGAGCTGGAGGTGTCTCGCATTCGGTCCTCGCCAACTTGAGCCGTAGCACGACAGAACCTGGGCAGGATACGGCGCGTGCCAAGAAAGCTGTCGCGTGCCTCTACTATGTCTCGGGCATGGGCATGGAAGACATAGAGCGTGCAGTCAGTCAATTTGGCGGTGCTTTCGACGGATCGGCCGGACCGATCCGATCGGTCACAGGTCGCACATGCGATGTGCTACCCATGATTGCCCGAGCGGCAGAGCTTCTTCATGCCGGGCTGGACCTTGAGCAGCGTGTCGCGCGATTGTTGCTAAGGCTCGATCTCGGAATTCAGGGACCAGCGGTGGATCTCGCCCGGTTTACACAGCGGGCGCTTGACCGCGCCGATTACCGGCGACTGTGCGAAGCGGGACTGACGACAAGTGAGGCGCTCACGGGTGCCGAAGAAGGTGCCCTGCTGCGTTTACTCGGGAACGACACGCGAAAACTCCGCGTCGTAGGCGATGCTGTGGAGCAATGGCGATCGGTGCGGCCAGTCGCCCCGGCACTGCCGGCCTACCAGCAGTAATCCCGGCACCAGATTGCTGACATTCGGACCTAACCATTGCGTCTCTCCCTGGCGATCCGTGTATGATCTCAAGTCACGGCTGCTCGTTTCGAGGGGGAACGGGTAGTGCGACTGCACGACGAACTTTGCCAACTACCGCACGCCCAGCGTCTCCCTCTGATAACAAGATGGGCAAGGATGTTGTCTTCGTCCTGGGTGCAGGCGTAGACAAAGCACTCGGCCTGCCTCTGTTGACCACTCTTTTTGGTCAGTTCTTTGAGTAGACCGTTCTCCCCGATGATATCCGCGGGCTTCTTGTAGTTGGTCAGGAGTTGGTCGATCAGCTTCTTGTCGATTGCCATGGGGCCTCCTATTTTCTTCTCCCATGGCCGTTTACACAGTTTTATTTATACCCTCGTTATCCTCCACTACATCGCAATACTCTCTCGTCTGAGGCTGGCCGAGATGGCAACCGTTCTTCTTCAGAATTTTGCTTATATCCTCCGAGCCTGCATATGTAGTGGCTCCCGTTGTCGTGCTGGCGACTTCGCCACAAGTCCCTTGAACTCCGGGCATACTTATAGTTCAACTCTTTCGAGGCCATCGATGTACTGTTGTATTGGTATCAACTTCAGGGGCGCCGGATACGCGGACCTAGGAACCCTGTACACGCCTGCTCCGTTCTCACACACCCCCACATGCATGCGACCTGTTCACTTTGAAGCAAGTCTTTGGATCGCTTCGGTTCGCAACATGTCCATGCGCCCGGGGAACAACGGGCCGCTCCGTATCCGCCCGACGCAGCTTGGAACTGAACAACAAGGGAGACTATCCCTTCATCCAGCCTCTTTGCCGCGGACTCTGCGGCGCTTCGCGTTTGCGCTTTGGCCACAGCACTGACGCCCCGCTGAACTTCCTCCGCTCTGATGCGCAGAGCTCTAAACATTTGGACCCCGAAGGGCTGGTGGCGCCTTTGGTACAAACGCTCCAGCCCACCCGCTACGAGAACGATTCCAGCGGCTGTGGAGTTCATATTGCTGGAAGTCGTCGTCCGACGCCCTGAATTGGCCGCTTCGCTTCGAGAACCCCCCTGCACTGGATTGAAAGCCGCGTTCAAAGCCTCCTGCTGCTGCGCAAGGAGGGTCAGCTTAGTGTCCAGTATGCGAAAGCTGCGGAATGGTTCCCCGTTAGAGGCTTTCGGGCTGTCCGGGATCCGTTTCGGTGCAGCGACCAAAGTCGTCGATAAAGCCGCCACCGTAAGCCATGCCATCAGACGCTTCGAGTCCATCATCGACGTTTCGGCTTTGCGCCTCCCGGTTTCCATTGAAGTTGATCCAGAACAGACCTGAAGGGAAATCGGTCGCCGGGACATCTGGTGCTGGAAATGTCACTATGGCGGACGATGTGTTGCAAGGGAATGTGGTAAAACTCTTTCAGGCGGCGACAGAGTTGAATTAGGGAGGCAATCTGCTTCGCGCTCGGTCTGATCGGCCCCTTTTCCCCGGTTGGGTTATCTTCGCTGCTGAAATCACCCACGACCGAAATTCCCAGGTATGAGTTGTACCCTTGCGCATGCGCTCCCTCACACCTTTCGGGTCTGCCCGCTTGCACACTGCCGTTGGGCATAATGAGGTAGTGATAGGCCACATGGTAAACGCGACCGAAACACAAGATTTCGAAGCCGCGCGCCTGATGATATTTGTCGATATCGCGCTCGCTCCGGGGCACTGTATCTTCGCCCGGAATCACCGCCGTGTGGTGAATCACGATCCCAGTCGCTGTGATCGTGTTAAAGAAAGAAACGACCGATGATAGATATTTCTCAATCGTTTTTCTCGGTACTGCGTTGTGGACCGCATCCGAGGTGTCCGCGTCGGGCCGAATGACGCCGCTGGCTCCACTGCTAGAGAGCACGCCCGCCGCGCCTTCATAGGTAAGCAACTCGGCGGCGGTCAGTTCAACCTGGGTGGTAACCGGAGTTGTATTCACGAGAGGCGCGGCCGCCCGTTTCTGTCCTCCGATCTGCAATTCGCCAGACCGCAATGCCCGCACTCCCGTGTCACTCAACACAAAAACCAGCAAATCAGTACGGTGAGCCCGAATACCACGCCCGTTGAATTTGACGAATGCAGGAGCGCTCCAGCTATCCGCTGCTTCACGGCAGCTAGCCACTCCGCCAGCACTGACATTCACAGTTCTCCCCGTGATCGATGGAATCACCACAACGCACTTCGTGCTGTTCAGGACCGCATCGGGGACCGCATTCTGAGATTTCTTGGAAATTTCGTCCAGCACATGGGCTGCTCCCCCTATACTTAACAATGCGGCGGATTTTACATGTTTGGCTGGGTAGGCGCTCCCGATTGAGTTGGCTACCAGGGAAAGAAGCACGACTTTCTTCGCGCAGCGTAACAAGGGCGTTTGGTCATCCTTTGCAGCTTCGATTCACGTGAGATTAACGCACCAGGCTCGCCACGGGAGTTCAGCCAAAGCTCGGGGCGCAGGGACTACCAAAGGTAACGGTTGACGGAACTGACTTGACGAGAGTAGCAGATCGGCTAACAGCAATATACTAAACTATCGTGAAGGTGTGAGCATGTCGAGCTTTCCCTTGCCTGATAATTCAAGTATTACCAGCTCTCCTGAGAAGCCACGACAAAACGTTGAGCACAGCACACTCGAATTCAGTCCAATCACGACTTCTCGAGGCAAAGAGTCGGTAGGCCCTGAACCCGAACTTCAGGCCATTTTGGAGCAGGCAATGGAGGGAACAGGGGCAACCGGAGCGGCTATTGCGCTCAGCACAGAAGACGCTGTGTGCTGCCGAGCCTCCACTGGTGCCCCCGCTCCAGAAGTTGGGATGCATTTGGATGCGGGCATCAGCCTGACCGGGCTTTGTCTCGGTACCGGCGAAATCCTGCTCTGCAACGACACTAATACCGATCGGCGGGTTAACCCCAAATTATGCAAAGAAATGGGCATCCGGTCCGTGCTGATATTGCCAATTAAGCAGAATGCCAAGGTGGTGGGAGTCCTTGAAGTACTGTCCATCAACCCGAATGCGTTCAATCAGCATGACGCGACCGCGATGAGTAAGTTAGCCGATCGGGTATTACCATTGCCTTCGGAGTCCGTGATAACACCGGATCGATGCCTTGATCAGCTCCCGAGCAAGGATATTGAGGCCGTAAGGGATCCCCAAAAACTGATGGCCCATGCCGATTTACTCAAGGAGCATAACAACTGCCCACGGACCACGGACACGGCTGAAGCGCCCGAATGGAACGGGCACTACATCGGATCACAATTACCTGATCAGCCGGTGACTATGACGATCCAGGAGCATCCGAGTGGGGCTCGCTGGTTAACAACAGGACTAGCCACTGCCCTTGCTCTGGTCATCTGCGGCTACGGATATCACCTCAGTCATCCAAGAGTAGCAACAAACGTCGCAATACTTCCGATTGCGGCCGCGAACCACCAGCCGGCTATCCCGGACCAGCAGCATATGTTGTCGGAACAAGACAAGAAGACCAATGGGCAACCGAAAGCGTCGGACAGTGTACTAACAGCCACCAGGCAAGAGCTTATTCTAGCGATCCAGGAAGCAGTTCAGGGCACGGATGTGAATCGCATACTCAACCGAGCAGACGCGGGTGATTCTATTGCTCAATACGAAATGGCTTTGCGATATGCTGATGGTGAAGGCGTGCCGCAGAACTACCGGGACGCAATGGCATGGTTCGCGAAAGCGGCGGCAAACGGTAATGACAACGCGCAGTGGAAGCTCGGGCTAGGCTATATCAAAGGAATCGGAGTGCCACATGATGAGCGCAAGGCAGTGGTGTGGTTCAAACGAGCTGCAAACCACGGCGATATCCGAGCCCAGAGTGCTCTCAGTGACCTTTACTTGAGCGGTCTGGGCGTTCCAAGAGACTACGTACGTGCGTATACGTGGGCCAGTATCGCTACAGGATTGCGAGGAGACAACGACCGATTGAGGGTCATAGGATCGCGAATGACAGCAGCCCAGATTGACGATGCCCATCTGCGGATATCCAGTTGGCGGGAGCGCCAGACGCTGAAAGCTGCCCCGCCGGTCACTTCCCAGAGAATTGCCATGCCAGATGTATCAGACAAGTGAAGATAGTTCGAGCGAAACAGCATGATCTTCACGCGGACTCAGATCTGGCTGCTGGAGCGCGGTTTCCAGGACCACGACCTGCTCCTCGGGTCGCAGCCGATTCCACACCGCGCCCGGCTCCGGCCTCCCCCTGGTCGCGATACCGCCGCTGCCAACGGTAAAACGTGGAACGCGCCATCCCCAGCTCTGCGATCGTCGCCCGCTTCACCTGCGGCGAACGCCGCACCAACTCGATCTATAGGAAAAACAAAAATCCGTCTCGGAAGAGCGTGGACGGAGAGTCTTTTTGCTGACTGTGCCTTCAGTTCAAGTGATTGTTGAGAAACCTACAGGGTGAAAGTAACGTGCGCTATAGAACTGGGCGGCATCTACCCACTTGTGGGAGCCATGCCCGTTTGTGTGGTTTCCAGGGATGGCGCGTGAAAACTCGGGTTTGGTCTAAAGCTCAGCTTCACCAGGTTTCCCTCACCACCCGCGTAGCTGAACACAAATGCATCCGGCAGCATCTTGAACAACCGTCTCCCTTGTAGGGTCTCAGCATCCAGACCCCGCCGCAATTTTTGTTGCGCACTTCGACTAGTCATTAACTCCCGCACACGCTGATCTTCTTCCAGCTGTTGTTTCGCGGTAAGGGGCAGGTCGTTAATGGATAGCGCCTGACGCCCCTGTCCGGGTCGTCGCTCAAGGGAGAAACTGGCGCGAGCACGAATATTCTGGCATGCTGCGAGACGCAGCATTCGGCAAACAGGACCGTGGACAAAATG